>Ga0181517_10000135_pt1 | contig 101280 bp, 74 predicted proteins | sample PEATcosm2014_Bin_31_FD_119748 | JGI IMG/M metagenome (GOLD analysis project Ga0181517, IMG submission 119748) | Peatland microbial communities from MTU Mesocosm Facility, Houghton, MI, USA - PEATcosm2014_Bin01_30_metaG | ecosystem: Environmental > Terrestrial > Soil > Wetlands > Peat | place...
AGGGCGTCCTCTCTTTTTTTCCATCCGGTTTGGCGCGCAGAAGGCGGGGCGCGCCAAACCGGATGGAAAAAAAGAGAGGGAATTGTTTTTGGGCGCCGTACCTGGGGCGGCGGCCTCCGGCCTAGCCCCAGGCTAAAATGTTTCGTCCCTTCAGGACTCTGGTTTCAGGCTCGCTGCGCTCGCATGGTTGATGGGTTTCGCGCTTACGTGTTGATGGGCAGCCACTACCACTTTATGAGGCGTATATGGAGGGGCGGGCGTTGGCCATCAAGGCGGAGCGCCGGGAGTTGGAAAAGGAGTGGAAGCAGTCGCGCCGTGGTTGGTATGTAATTCAAAGACTGATACTGGCGGGGATGGAGGCGCTTTGAATAGGAATCGGCTTTGGTGATTTGATTTTTGTCTGTTTTGTTATTCTGGCGCGGATTTTGGCGGTTTCCGACAGACTCGACAGGCGGGACTTGCGGGAATACGCTGCGAAGACTCGAATGCGCACACTAAAAATCATCTCCGGGTTGGTTTGTCTGGTAGCGGTTCTCCCGCTGGGTCTGATTGCTTGGGAATGCTTTCTCGCAAGTAATTACGCGGGTGAACTATTGTTGAAGTTCGTCCCTGCTGTTTTCACCTTGGGGCTGATTTGCATTGGGTTTTTCCTGATTTCGAGGCGTTGTTTAGTGATTTCAACCAGAGCGAAAACGATGATTGCTATCTTTTTCGGTCTGCTCGTCGTGAGTCCCGCACTTTTGGACATTCACATTCGGCACGAACGCAAAGTCCTGCAAACACGCGCAAAGAATTTCCTTTTACGCCCAATCCCGAAGTTGCTCAGGCCCAATTCTGAAGGTGAGGTTGGTGGATATTATGTGGACACGAATGCTGGCATCGCAAATGGGGTGTTCGGGTATTCGCGCGTCCTGATTGAACGGTATGCGACCAAGGGCAGGATACGCTGGTCTGCCGCGATACAGGGAGAGTTTGCAGCCACAGGAGACAACTGCCTGAATCCAAACATCTCTGATGAGGTCACTACCAATGAAGAAGTGCGCCGTTATTCAACAGAGAGCCATGCCATATTGGCGAAGGAATGGCGCATGGGATTCTGGCAGTGGATTGAGGATACGATTGAGATGAAAGACAAGATTCCAGAGATTGAAGAAGAAGACCAATATAACGGATGGATTGACCAACTTGGAGGCACTTGGACAAATGAGAATTTTGAAACAATGACTATCTCTAACAATGGAACTTTTTCAGCAAGGTGGGTAAGCCCCGTTGGAACCAACATATTCAAAGGAACAGAGCTTTTTATGGGCGCAGCGTCGGTTCTGCAGGTGATTCGCGATAGACAGAGTTCCATCTTGCAAGAGGGTGATAAAAAGAACATCAGAATTCTTCATGTGGATAGTCACAATTTGAATTATGAGCTTGACGGCCAAACAAACCATATGGGGCGGTGATGTTTTTTTTGTTCCTGCCTCATCGCGCACTTTACCAGCACCGCTTGACCGATGAATCAATTGGCCGTTATGCCTCGAATTTGACCACTGGCGAGGTTTTGAATCAGGAATGCCCGTTGTTGCCTTGCGTAAGTCCTGGATTGTCAATGAGATGAACGGGTGAAGGGAATCGAGCCCTCATCTCAATTCAATTATGCGACTGCTCCATCGGCGTCCAGGTCGTATTATTCTTCAAGTCGGGATCGGTATTGGGGTTATAGCTGGGGTCGTTGTTCATGAGGATGGTGCCGTCCGCGCCCGCCCACGCCTGGCCGTATTGCGTGGGCAATTTGTACGACGTGCCACTGCTGTCTTTCCACGGGCTGACCTCGCGCTGAATGTCCGCGAAGTTTTGGGATTGGCGGTCGAGGTCCGCCGAGTGCTGCCAATAGGCCGCATGCTGCGCGTCGTTGGCGGCGCTCGTGGATTGGATTCTCGATTCGATCGCATTGAATTGGGCCTGCTGCCTGGCGCGGGCTTGCGCTTGGTTCGCCAGGGCCTGTTGCTGGCGCTGGTTGATGAGCGCGGCCACTTTTTGGGTCCAGGCGGGGTTCATCTGGAGGGATTGCGTCATGGCGGCGGCGATGGGCTTGAGCGGGTCAAATCCTCCTTTGGGCGCGCGTTGGGAGGTGGCCTGGCTCACGGACCAGACCTTGAAGCCACCCAGCGCCTGGCCCCCTCCGATTTGGAGCACTCCACTCACGATCTCCTGGACAGTCTGCCCGCGCAGTTCATATTCGAACGTCTCCCGGCCCACGGCGACGGCGACCGGCCAGTTCGGGTCCGTGTTTACGCGGGCATAAATGGCCTTGGCGGCGTCCGGCAGCGTCTCCTTGTTCACGATCCTGGCCTGCGCCAGGTCCGGCCGCATTATCTGGACAATCACCTTGTCGAAGGCGTCGAACTGATCGGCCGGCGGTTGCTTGAGGATATTGCCGTTGACCACCTGCCCCGGCTGCCAGCGCCCGCCACGCCCCACCTCGTTGCTCCAACTGAATAGAATCGCTGGGTACCGGTCAAACGCGCACACATCCTGGGCGTCGCTCCAGTGGAGGCGGATCTGGTTGGGAATGCCGAGGGCCGGCTTCCACGTCACGCCCCCTTTGAGCGTCCAGTCCACCGGCATCACGCCGCGCAGGACCTCCATACCTTTGAACCCCTGGTCGTCGTTGATGACAAAGGGCTTGAAGCGCATGGCCGCCGGCGGCGTGGCGGCGGGCTGGTTCGTCGACGGGTTTGCGGCCGCCTGCCCGCGCCCTGCCGCCGCCGTCAGCAGCAGGGCCGCCACCATCCATGAATACCCGGCTAGCCGGGACCGGGAATAAGTCGAGCTTCGTATCATTGGAACTCCTTTCTCCGGCGCAGGCGGACAGGAAACGATCGGGGATTCACTTTTCGCTTCTGGGCTCATCGCCCTGGACGGCACGCTCTGGGGGTGGGGTGTTTCATGGGGACTCATTGTGAAGAGTAACTACACTAATAGAACTCTGATTGCAAGCGGTTTCTTGTTTTTCTTGCTGAAGTGATTTCCGGGCAGGCCCTATGAGAGGACGCGCCTATTCATTGACGATGCGCGGCCGAGTTTTTTTGCGCGCTTCCCAGAGAATGGTCGCCGAGCACATCCTGCAGATAAACGGTTTTAACGAGCACCAGCAAGGTGGCCGCCAGCGGAATAGCCAGCAAGAGCCCCAGGAACCCGAACAGTTGGCCCATCAGAAAGAGCGCGACCACAGCGACCGCCGGGGGAAGGTTCACCGCATAGCGCTGGATGAGGGGAACCAGCAGATGGCTTTCAATGCCCGCATGCACGAGTAAATACAGCAGAATGACGTAGAGCGGGTGGAGCGGGCTGACCAGAAATGCCAATAATACGGCGGGAAGCGCCGAGAACAAGGAGCCAACAATCGGAACGAAATTAAGCAGCCCTGCCAAAACCCCCAACGCCAGACCCAGCGGAACGCCCAGCAGCGTCAAGCCGAGGGCGATGAGCGTGCCCACGACGAGCATCGAGACCATCTGCCCCAGGAGCCAATGCCCCAAGGTGGCGCCTAACTTGTCCAGGATTTGCCTCACCCGCCCTCGGTTGGAGAGGGGGAACAGGAGAACCAACCCGTTGAGATAGACCTGCGGTGCAGCCGCCAGGTAGATGCCGAGAAAGACGATGACAAAAAAGGTCGCCACGGCTTCGATGCTGAGGCTGAAAAAGGTGGCGGCGTTGGCGGCGAGCTTGCCGGCGCTGCTGGCCAACTCCGAAGCCGACGGCAGTGTTTGAGGCAGGTACCGGCTCCAGCCGGACTGGCTGAGGTGTTGCTGAATACGGTCGATGGCGGCGGGCAGACGCTGGGTCAATTCGGTAAATTGCTCGACTAGCCTGGGTGCCAGCAGCCTGCTCCCCAGAGCCGCCAACCCCAGCAATACCAACAACACCAGCACGAAGGCCCAAAGGGAAGGGAGATGGGTGGCCTTGCTTACCCAGAAAGTCAGGGTTCGGAAGAACACCGCCAGCAAGACCCCCGCAAAGACCGCCAGCCAGACCTTGATGGAAACCCAAATGACTGCCACCAGCAGCCCCACTGCCAGGACCAGACCAACGGCGATGAGCAGACGCCGGAAATACTGAGCTTCGGCTGACTTTGGATTGTTGCTGGTTTCCATGGGGCTGTCGGGTGGTTTCACGCTGGGTCAGGATCTCATCCAGAATGGTGAAACCGAACTTACAGATGAGGGCCCGCCACCCCTATGGGGTGAACACCTTAGAGCGGCAGTTGCGCCTGTGATGGGTAACATTGAAGCCAAAGCCAAGCGCAGGCGGGGCCGCGAAGTTCCGGCTTCCGCCGCCTTGAAAAGCACCGCATGAGCCAGGCTTGGGCACGCGGGTCAGGCTCAATTGACCGGTTGCTCGTGTCCCTGTAGGTTAAATGAATGGAAGGGACTAAACCGGTCGCGAGCCAGCCTGGTTTGAGGGCGTGCCATGCGCCGCACGTTCCATCCAAGCAATGGTGCATAAATGCGAAGGGAGCACAGCCGTGAAAGACCGCGGTCGCAGCAAGCGCTTCAAGCCGAGCGGCGGCGAGGATTTGTCATCGCCTTTAGCTGGCGAAACTGGAGCGCACCCAAAGAACCATTCGCGCCGGCGAGCGTTTTGGCTCGTTGTTGTCGCTCTGGCGGCCGTGCTCGGCTTGGGGCGCGCCGTTCTTCCCGGGCTCGTTCGGAACCACATCAATCACACGCTCGATCGCAGTCAGCTTTACTCGGGCAGGATTGGCGCCGTAGAGATCCATCTTTTGCGCGGCGCTTACTCGATCCATGATGTGCGGTTGGACAAAACGACCGCCAGTGTGCCTGTTCCTTTTTTCGCCGCCAAGGGCGTGGATTTCGCCGTTCAATGGGGTGCGCTGCTCCACGGCAAGGTTGTCAGCCGCCTTTTGATACAGGAGCCGGAGCTGAACTTCGTTGAAGCGCCCGCCGGGGAAGAATCGCAAAACGGCGGCGGGGGGCCTTGGCTGAGCATGCTCCAGCAGCTATTCCCCTTCAAAATCAACCGCGCTGTTATTGAGGACGGCTCCGTTCACTTCCGGACTTATCAGGCGCAAAAGCCAGTGGATGTCTATATTTCGCAGCTCAACGGTTCGGTGGATGATCTGACCAATATCAGGGATTCGGTCAACCCTCTGGTCTCGACCGTGCAAGTGACCGGACTTGTGATGGACCAGGCCAGGGTGGATTTCAAAATGGCCCTTGATCCTTTCGCATACCATCCGACGTTCCAACTGGCGCTGCGGCTGCTTGGGCTGGACGTAACGGAGCTAAACGACCTGGCCCGGACTTATGGGAAATTTGACTTCAAACACGGCTGGTTGGACCTGGTGGTGCAGGCGGATGCCAAGGAAGGTCAGATCAACGGCTATGTCAAGCCGCTGTTTCGCGACCTCAAAGTCTTTAGCCTGGAAGAAACGCTCAGGGAAGGCAACCCGCTAAAGTCTTTTTGGGAGGCGCTCCTCGGCGCTACGACCACGGTGCTCAAGAATTTTCCTCGCAACCAATTCGGCACGCTCATTCCCTTCAGCGGCGACCTGTCTGGAAAGACAACGGTTGATGCTCTGGAAACCGTTGGCGGCGTGCTGCGCAATGCCTTTGTTCGCGCCTACCTGCCCCGTCTCCAACCCGGGTGGGACACCGAGGGCACCTTCCAGTTTCAACCGCCTGACTTTACCGAAGACGCGGCGACTGGCGCCTCATGAACCGATTACGACATGTTTCCGGATCTCAGAAAGCCAGGAATGGGGAATGCCTTATGGAGAATCCGACAGAGCTAAAGACCCCTCGCTGGCAAGGCTGCCCGGGTGTTGTCGCTTGCGCCGCCGGAATCACTGCCCTTTTCGCCCTCTCGGTCTGCGGCTTTTTGAGCGGCTGTGGTTCGACCGCGACAAAGCAGCAGCAGCCGTTTTTTACGTCGGGCAGCCAGGAGGCCAACCAACGCGCCGCTCAATTCATGACCAAGCAGGAACAGCTCGCCGACACGGGTCAAGATGCGGGAGAAAAGAAGGTGAAACCGGCTAAACCTGCCGAGCCGGAGGATGGGACTGCCACTGGACCGACCAACCAACCGGCCCAGGCCGAAGGCAAGCTGACCCTCTATGACCGCTTAGGGGCGGAAGCCGGGATTTCCAATATTGTGGCGGATTTTGTTTCCCGAGTGACGCACGACCCGCGCGTGAATTGGGAGCGCAAGGGCGTCAAAGGGACCGGCCTGTTTGGCACGGTCCACAATAAGAACACGATCCTGTGGCAGGCCACGCCTCAGAGTGTGGCGGTTCTGGAGACTCACATGGTGCAGTTTCTGGCCCTGGCCGGTGGCGGACCCACACAGTACTCCGGCAGGGAGATCCAATCGGTGCATGCCGGCATGGATATCTCCAACCCGGAGTTCGACGCCGCCATTGGCGACCTGAAGGCGTCGCTGGACAAGCTCAAGATTCCGGACCGGGAGCAGAAGGAACTCCTGGCGATCATCGAAACCACACGACCATTGATTGTCACTGTGCGGTAGCCTTGACGTGCCGGCCCCACGAGCACGAACCGGCCTCCCAGCGTGAGAAAAAAGGCCGCCGAGCCGTTCACCGCCCGCATCAGCCTCGGAGCCAGACTGAACCGCAGAATGGCGCGGGATCGAGTGCAGCCCTTCCATTGACAGAAGGTCGACCCAGTACGAACGTAACGCGAACCACTCTGGAATTCCTTGAGGTTCCTTGCCAGGATTACCATGTTTGCCGCTTCCTGCCGGTAATCGACTTCTTGCGCCAGGATGGTTTCAAATTCGTCGAGAACCTCGATGAGCCGGAAGCGCTACCCGAATTGTGTGTAGCGATGCAGGAACTTCGCAAGCTGCTCCATGGCGGCGAAATCCTCCCCCAATTGTCTCCGGATATTGGGCCGTTGGACCTTCACGACGACCGGACGCCCGTCCCGCAGCACCGCGCGATGCACCTGGCCCAGCGATGCCGCCGCCACTGGCACGCGCTCGAAACTGGAAAAGGCGTGGGAAATCCGGGTGCCCAGCTCTTTTTCGATAGTGGATTCCACCTGGTCGTATGGAAATGGATGCACTTTGTCCTGCAGACGCGACAGCATCGCTCGATGGCGCTCTGGCAACAAGTCTGGCCGCGAGGAAAGCAACTGCCCCAACTTAACGAACGTCGGCCCCATTCGCTCCAAATCGTCGGGCAAATTGCTCGCCTCGCGCTCGGCTCGCCGCGAACCAACATCCAGATCGTCGTCCAAACGGAATTGCGACAATAGGCCCCGCCGGCCGTACTTCAGACCGAGGAAGGCAATGTCCTTATACCGCCTGAGATAGCGTGGCGAGAGTTTCATACAGGTCAAAAAAACCTCGAATCCATATTAAACGAGCATGGCGGACACTCAAATTCAATGGGGAAACGTGTCAATGGGGAACCGCATAGTCGCTCGGTTCGATCCGCGCGCCATGGTGCCTGGCATAGACCTTGGTGAACTCCGCCCCCACATAGAGAATCACGGAGGAATAATAAACATACAGGAGAATGACGATAAAAGCGCTGCCGGCCCCATAAGCGGAGGCCCGGATTTCATGACTCAGATAAATGCTCAAAAAATACTTGCCGGCAGCAAACAACAGCGCCGCGCCGGTGGCGCCTCCGGCCACGTCGCGCCAGCGGATTTTCACATCCGGCAGGACTTTGAAGATTAACGCGAAGAGACTCGAGGTGACGACGAAGGAGGCAAGGCTATCGAATGCGGGGACGATCCAGTCTGGAAGCGAAACCACCTGGCTGATGAAATGGGAAAAGATATTGACGAAGGCAGAAAGGACCATGGAAACAAGCAGCAGAAACCCAATTCCCAAGACCATGGCCATCGACAGGAGCCGGTCGCGGACAAAGAGCCAGGGCCCGTGTCCGGGCTTGGCGACGACGCCCCAGATCGTGTTGAGCGAGGCTTGAAGTTGGCCAAAGACTCCAGCGGCGCCAAACAGGAGCGCAACACCCCCAATGATCGTAGCCATCATGCCGCCACCCTTGAACTGGGCGCTCATCATCGACTCGACCAGACGCGCGGAATTGGGACCTATGAAAGCCTGGAGTTGCCGTCCGATTTCCTGCTGAACTCGCGCCTCGCCAAAAACCAGGCCCGCCAATCCCGCGGCCAGCACCAACAGCGGACCAATGGAAAAGGCTGCATAATAGGCCGTTGCCGCGCTCAGCGACAAAGTCGGGATTGTTTGAAACTCGTCGGCGGTGTCTTTGACGATGCTCCAAGCTGGCCGCAATTTCATAAACCTGCCTTCACTGATTTTGGGAGATCCACGATGCCATTTCTCGCTTATCAAGCATAACCCTGGCGAGCCAGTGTTGGCGTTGGAGAGACGACCCCATAGGATAAACCTTGCGCCAGGGGCCGGCACACCTGCTAGCAGAGCCGCGGCGGCATTTTGATTCTGCTGGTTGGCAACCCTGCGCAACGATGGGGTTGATGCCCTATGGGGGAGTGCCGGGGTATTGCCCCATATACTGGGGCCTGTAGCGGGGGCTATAATATCACCGAACTCGTTTTGACCCAGCGTCCATTACCTAAGACGGCGAGAGCCTTATGATTGAAAAACCGATTCTGGTGGCAGAAGATGAGGAAACTGACATTCAGCTTCTGCACCTGGCCTTGCAGAAGGCGCTCATTCCTAATGAACTGGTCATAGCCAGAGATGGCAAGGAGGCAGTGGATTACCTGAGCCGGCGAGCGGAATATCCCGGCGAAGCGGGTTTGCCCGCGCTTTTCATTTTGGATTTATCGATGCCGCGGATGAGCGGGTTTGATGTGCTTGAATGGTTGAGGGCACGCCCAGAGTTTCAGAGCTTGGCAGTCGTGGTGCTTACCTCCTCGACCTTTGACAGCGACATACGCAAGGCGCTGCAACTGGGCGCCAGCGGCTTTTATGTGAAGCCTTCCGGCCTGGCGGCTTTGACGGACTTGATGCGACGGCTTCAGGCTCGTTGGCTTGGGCCGCAACCTGCGCAGCAAGCTCCTCGCCAGCCTGCGGCATCCTAGGATCCAAGGACGGTCGTGGACTTTGAAAAAGGGGGGTCGTTGTTTCCCGCAATGTGTCATCATTTCGTTTTCGTGGGCCGCCGCAACCCGAACCCTTGAGCGCCCGGGCCGCGGTGAGGGTTTGGCGACCACTCTATAGGCAGCCTGCCCCATTGCCGGGCGGTTCCTGCCAGGTTAAAGAACGTCAGGATCAATTCACGAACCATAACGTGAGCGTTGAAGGCTATCCCTCACTGGAAAAGGAGATATGATGAACCTAACGGGGATGAGGCTATGGTTTGGGCAAAGTCAGTTCTGGGAAACACAGGCGGCGCTGTGCGGTGTGCGGCGAGATATTTATCGAACGCTAGCGCGCAATTGTGAACTGCCGTTTCTGGGCAGCCGCCCGCTACAGGGTATCGCGCTATATTGTCAGATGCAGGCGGGCAGTTGTGAGCTGCAAGGCCATTTCTGTCGAATGCTGGCAACGCTCCTGCTGTGAGGACCTCCGCAAAGGCTGGAAACCCCGCCTATCGGACCTTTCTCAACGCCATGAACCTCGTGAAACGCACTCCATGAACATATGAACAGACCTTTATCTATCGCGCTCCTCGTTGTTGGAGCGATCCTCACGATTATCGGCATCAATGCCACCCATTCATTCAGTTCCGACGTCTCCCGGTTTTTTACCGGCTCGCCAACTGACAAAGCCATTTGGTTGCTCATTGGCGGCATCCTCATGGCCGTCATCGGATTGGTCGGATTAGGCCTCGGTTCCAGAAGGACCTGATTCTTTCGCGCGCGCCGCGTCTTTGCGGCGCGATCGATTATCCCGTTAACTTTCTCAAACCGGCGACTGCCGGCACCTCCTCGTCCCCCGTGTGCTGAAAGAGGCGACAGACCACGAGCGCTTGAGCTGCGCAGGTCACCCATGAAGACTTTCCATTGCGATTCGTGCGGCAATCTGGTGTTCTTCGAGAACGTCAAATGTATCAAGTGCGGCCACGCGTTGGGTTTTGTGCCCGCGCTTGGAACCCTGAGTGCCCTGCAACCGGCGCAAGCCAATGCGTGGCGGCCACTGGCACCGGGCGCCAAGGGCCGACTCTATCGCCCGTGTGCTAATGGCTCCCAACACCAGGTCTGTAATTGGATGGTGCCCGCCGAAGAAGCGGCTCCCTTCTGCATCGCCTGCCGGCTGAATAACCTGATTCCGGACTTGCAGGTGGCGGGAAACCTGGAACGCTGGCACAAGCTGGAACTGGCCAAGCGCCGAATCATTTATGGCCTTTTGTGTCTCCAACTGCCCTTGGATGGAGTGCCGGAGGAGGAGCGCCCGGCCCTGCGCTTCCAATTCCTTGGCGACCCGGCAGGCGGCCCTCCTCTCTTGACGGGCCATGCCAACGGCCTCATCACGGTTAGCATTGCCGAAGCCGATGATGTCGAACGCGAGAAACGGCGTGTTAATTTGCGTGAGCCGTACCGAACGTTGCTCGGGCATTTGCGCCACGAGATCGCGCATTATTATTGGGATCGGCTGGTTGCCAACAGCCAGTGGCAGCCCCCCTTCCGGAAGCTGTTTGGAGATGAAACTCGCGACTATGCCGCCGCACTCCAGGAGCACTACCAACAGGGACCGCCGGCCGATTGGCAGTCGAACTACGTTAGCGCCTACGCCAGCGCTCATCCTTGGGAGGATTGGGCGGAAACCTGGGCCCATTACCTGCACATTGCCGACATGATTGAAACGGCGGCCAGCTTCGGCATGACGCTTAACCCCATTCATCCAGCGGCACAAGCCATGACCGCCGAACCCGAAAAGGCCGCGGGCTTAGACGATTTCGACGAGATGATGGCCAATTGGTTTCCGCTTACCTATGCGCTTAACACGCTGAATCGGGGGATGGGGTTGCCAGACTTATATCCGTTTGCCCTCTCGGGCTCAGCCATTGAGAAGCTGCGGTTCATTCACCAGGTGGTGAAAGGCGCGCGTGCACGACAACCGCCGTTACGGGCAAAAACGCGTAGCCGGGGCATCGCCGTGCAGGCCCGATGAGAATCCGTCCTGTCGCCGGGAGGTTCGGTGAGCGCCAAACCCCACAGGAGCGCCGCGTATTGGTGGATGAAACTCAGCTACGTAGAGGCCTTGATGGGTGATTGTCCCCATTTTCCGCCTCTCGGGAATCGGATACTGAATCTTGATTACTCGTTGAATGATGACGCCAAGGCCACTTGCCGGCTGAGAGCCAAAATTCAACGGGCTTTTTTTAGTAAAGTGCAAAGGAGGGCCAGGCCCTTTATTGCGTGGCAACTATCGCTCATAACTCAATTGGCAACCGAATACTGTGACTATGTTTACCCGGACCAGGCCCCCCCGCTCCATCCAGTCCCAAAATGCGCTCCTGCCGCGCGCTGATAAGGGGGATCTGCCTGAGGCGCTTGCGGAGGCGCCGGCAGGTCCAGGTGTCCAAGGGGAATTGGCCAACGACCAAGAGGGCGAACCGAGGCCGGAAGAACTCGCCCAAGAGGAAAAGCTTCTCGCGGGCCGGGAGGAAGCAACCAAGACAGATGTCCCCGACGATGAGGCGGTGGCGCCTGCCAAGGGCGAACGTTCAGCCTATGATGGCAATAGCAGCCTCCAGCTTTACCTGCGCGAAATCGGCCAGGTCAAGCTGCTGACCCCGCAGGAAGAATTCGAGTTGGCCGCCCGCATTAAGAAGGGCGACAAGAAGGCGCGTGAACAGATGATCAAGGCTAACCTGCGCCTGGTGGTGAAGATCGCCCGGGATTACGAGAACATCGGCTTGCCTTTGCTCGACCTCATCAGCGAAGGCAACATTGGCCTCATGAAGGCTGTCGAACGGTTTGACCCGACCAAAGGAGCCAAGCTCTCGACCTACGGCTCGTGGTGGATCAAGCAGGCCATCAAACGCGCCTTGGCCAATCAGTCCAAGACCATTCGGCTGCCAGTTCACTTGCTCGACAAGATCTCGAAGATGCGCAAGGCCTCGCTGCGCTTGCAGGAAGAACTGGGCCGGGAGCCAACGGACGAAGAGTTAGGTGCGGAACTGGGCATTGCCCCATCGCGCGTGTTTCACATGCGTATGGCGGCGCTCCGTCCAGCCCCGCTGAACGGGCCGATTGGCGACGAAGAGTCCACTCATATCGCCGACGTTGTCCAGGACGACAACGCCGATACTCCGTACGAACAGCTCGAGGAAAAGACCGCCACGCGCATATTGGGGGATTTGGTGAAAACCCTCAGCCCGCGTGAGATAGCCATTTTGCGCGCCCGCTTCGGATTGGACGGCGGCTCGCCGGAAAAGCTCGAGGAGGTCGGCCAGAAACTGGGGGTCACCCGCGAGCGGGTCCGCCAAATCCAGAACATCGCCTTGCGCAAACTCCGCCGGATGATGGAGCGGATAGAGGACGACCTCCAGCGCAAATCACGGTGACAGCGGACGACATCGCGCGCGGGCCGCCGGTGCGATCCGCAGCGCTCTCACAGCGTTACCATCAATCGTGTTTCCGTTACTCACCCCATTGCCGCAGAGCCCGAGCCTTGGAAGATTTATCCATTACAAGAGGGGGGATTCAACAATTAACAGCAAGCGCCAACTAAATACATTGTGCGAAGCCTTTCTGGATTAAGTCGGACCTTATCATATGAGAATACTCTTGCGACATATTCCCACCGGGCTGTATTTCCGAGATCTGGAGAATTGGACCAGCAACCCAGCCCAGGCTTTTAATTTTGCGCACCTCGGTCGCGCGCTCAGGCTGGTGCATAAGGCCCGGTTTAAGGAGATGGAATTGGTGCTTTCCGCGGATTCTCAATCCGGCGCCGGCTCGTCGATGAAGAAAGCAGCGCCTTTGCGGAGAGCCGAGGCCCGAAGGAGCGCCCGAAACAAGACCCCATCGCCAGCAAGCTGGATCAACGGCATATTTCAGCGCGTTTGAACTACCAAGGGATTAAACCGCACGAAAAGCTGAGCGAACATGAGCACTTCCACGACTGAAGTCGATCCAAAGCGTTTGGACAAAGCCGCGCTGCGCCAGGATTATCAACCTGGGACTCCGTTTCCCCAAGGCGCGACCTGGGACGGGAAAGGGGTCAACTTTGCCCTGTTCTCCGAGGCTTCTGAAACGGTTGAACTTTGTCTATTTGACCGGGTCGATCAGAAACAGGAAAGCCAACGGATTCAACTCCTCGAACGCACCAAGGGGGTGTGGCATATCTACATTCCCGGGCTGAGACCGGGACAGCGCTACGGTTACCGCCTCCACGGACCGTATGAGCCTGAGAAAGGGTTGCGCTTCAATCGTAATAAGCTGCTGCTCGACCCTTACGCCAAGGGCATTGGTCGGGAATTGAAATGGGCCGATGAGTTGTTCGGTTATCAAATCGGCCACCCCGAGGGCGATCTGTCCTTTGACGAACGGGACAGCGCTCCTTTTGCGTCGCTGGCGACGGTGGTGGATGGCAATTTTGATTGGAGCGATGAAACACGGCCCAACGTGCCCTGGCATGAGACGGTGATTTACGAAGCCCATGTGCGCGGGATGACGAAATTGCAGCCGGACATTCCGGAGCGGTTGCGCGGCACTTACGCCGGGATGGCTTCCGACCCCATTCTACAACATCTCCAGAAGCTCGGGGTCACTGCTGTGGAACTCATGCCGGTGCATCATTTCTTGCATGATCGATTCCTGATTGAAAAAGGGCTGCGCAATTATTGGGGGTACAACTCCCTGAGCTTTTTTGCGCCGGAACCTTCCTATGCCACCCATCGGGCGGAGCCGGAAAAGGTCATCCATGAGTTCAAAGAGATGGTGAAGCGCTTTCATAATGCCGGGATGGAGGTGATCCTGGACGTCGTGTATAACCACACAGCGGAAGGAAATCAGGCTGGTCCGACCATTTCGTTTCGGGGTATCGACAACCTCGCCTATTACCGCACCGTGGCGGATAAGCCGCGGTATTACATGGACTTTACGGGCTGTGGCAACACGCTGAACATGGTTCATCCCCACAGCTTGCAGTTGCTCATGGACAGCCTGCGCTATTGGGTGAGCGAAATGCATGTGGACGGCTTCCGTTTCGACCTGGCGGCCGCGCTGGCGCGCGAGCTCAACGAGGTGGACCAACTGGGAGCGTTTTTCGATACGATTTACCAGGACCCGGTTCTGGCGACGGTCAAACTCATCGCGGAACCGTGGGACTTGGGCGCCGGCGGCTACCAGGTGGGCAATTTCCCAGTGGGCTGGACCGAATGGAATGGCAAGTTCCGGGATGCGGCGCGCCAATTCTGGAAAGGCGACCTGGGTTTGCATGGCGAAATTGCCACGCGGTTGAGCGGCAGCGCCGATCTCTATGAGCGCACCCGGCGGCTGCCCACTGCCAGCATCAACCTCATCACCGCCCACGATGGGTTCACTCTCAACGATCTGGTGAGTTACGACCACAAGCACAATGAGAAAAACCTGGACGAGAACCGGGACGGAACCAATGACAACGCTTCCTGGAACTGCGGTCATGAAGGGGAAACGGATGACGAGAATATTCTAGAACTGCGCGAGCGTCAGAAGCGCAATTTTCTATGCATGCTGATGTTCGCTCAGGGCGTGCCGATGATTTGTGGCGGGGATGAAATCAGCCGCACGCAGCAGGGAAACAACAATGGCTACTGCCAGGACAGCGAACTTTCCTGGCATCATTGGGATTTGGACGAGAGGAAGAAGCGCCTCCTGGAGTTTGCCTCGCGAATCGTGCATTATCGCCGCGCCCATCCCAACTTCCATCGCCGCAGCTTTTACGAGAAGGACCCGAATGTGGCACCCCAGCCGGAGAACGTGCAATGGATTCGGGCCGACGGCAAGCCGATGGAAGCGGCGGATTGGGAACAGGGCGGATGGATGCGAACGTTGGGGATGTTCTTGAACGGTGACGCTCCTGAGATTCGTGATGCGGAGGGCCGCCATGCCACCGATGACGATTTCCTGCTGCTGCTTAACACCCATGCCGAGCCCGTGGAATTCAAGCTGCCTCAAGACCTTGCGGCGTGGGGCTGGAAGGTCGCCATTGATAGTGCGAGGCCCGAGCTGCCGCTGGGCGAAGAAGCGGTTCAAAATGCAGCCTTTAAATTGGAAGCCCGCTCCTTTACGGTCCTGGTTCATGCCCGGGACACCGTGTGACAGAGGCATCAGATTCCGCTATCTCGGCCGCGGTGCCGGCCAGCGCGAAGAAACCGAAAACCCCGGCGACGAGGGCCACCAAAAGAAAGAGGAGCGCGTAATATAACATGCAAAATGCACTGGGCACCGACTTCTCTGTGGCTGCCAAGTGCTCCTACAAGGGTAAGCCGCGGACTCAGTTTTGGGTAGCAGGTTTAACCCTGCACGGGGCCTGGTTGGGGCTACCGGTGATCCTTGACCGGAGGTCCAGAGAGCCCGCGTGGTAGCCTCACCCGCTTGCCTGCGCTGGAAGAAAGCCCCGGAGCCGGCACGATGGGCTCGAAAGACGAAGTGAGCAGTGAACGGGGGCAGCAGGATGCGAACCGGCGGCTGGCGGCGATTGTGGAGTCCTCGGATGATGCGATCATCAGCAAGGATTTGAATGGGATAATCAAGAGCTGGAATAAGGCGGCGGAACGGATCTTTGGGTTTAGTCCGCAGGAGGTGATTGGGAAATCAGTGACTATCCTCATTCCTGAGGGGAGACTGGATGAGGAGCCGGCTATTCTTGGGCGGATACGGAAGGGCGAACGGATTGATCATTATGAGACGGTGCGTCGCCGGAAGGATGGCATGCTGGTGGACATTTCGTTGACGGTTTCCCCAATCAAGGACGCAACAGGGCGGGTTGTGGGGGCGTCGAAGATCGCGCGCGACATCACGGTCCGGAAGCGGGCTGAAGCGGAGCTGCGCGCGGCGCGAGAGGAGTTGGCGCGGCTGAACTCTGACTTGGAGGCTCGAGTGCGAGAGCGGACGGCGTCACTAACGGAAGCGATTGCCCATCTGGAGGAGTTCTCGTATACGGTATCGCACGATTTGCGGGCGCCGGCGCGAGCGATGAAATGTTATGCGGAGATTGCGCTGAAGGAGCATGGGCCGGAGCTGCCGCAGGGTGCAAAGGAGTATTTGAAGCGCATCATTCGTGGCGGGGCGCGAATGGACCGGCCGGTGCAAGACGTTCTGACCTACAGCCGGGCGAGCCGGCGTGAGCTGACATTCGGCAGGGTGGATCTGGAGAAGTTGGCGAAGGATATCATTGACCAGTTCCCCGCAATGCAAAGGCCACGGGCCGAGATCGAGATCCATAGGCCTTTGGATGTGGTGCATGCACATGAGGCGTCGTTGGGGCAAGCGCTCTCCAACCTGCTGCTGAATGCGGTGAAGTTCGTTCGATCGGGGGAAACCCCGCGGGTGGTGGTTCGGACGGAGAGATCAGGGCCGCGCGTGCGGATTTGGGTAGAGGACCGGGGCATAGGGATAGCACCGGAGCATCAGAAGCGCGCGTTTGGCGTCTTTGAGAGGCTGCACCCGGAATTGGACTACGAGGGAACAGGTATTGGTCTGGCGATCGTGCGAAAGGTCGTGGAGAGGATGCAGGGGGCGGCAGGTGTTGAGTCGGACGGCTTAAGCGGCTGCCGATTCTGGATTGACCTGCCGGCAGCGAGGATTTATGAGCGAAACGAAACCGAGTTTATTGTTGGTTGACGACAGCGAAGATGATGTTTTTTTTATGCGGCGTGCGTTGAAACACGCTGGGATTGCCTGCCCAATGCAGGTGGTCACGGATGGGCAACAGGCGATGAACTATCTGGCGGGGGCGGGCAAGTACGCGGACCGGCAGTCATTTCCAATGCCGGCGCTGATCTTCCTGGATCTGAAACTGCCTCTGGTAGGCGGGTTCGATGTGCTGGAATGGATGCGAAGACAGCCGGGGCTAGTGGACCTGCCAGTGGTGATTCTGACGGGGTCGTCTGAGGAGCGGGATAGGCAGCGGGCTCGCGAGCTTGGTGTCAGGGGATACTGCGTGAAGCCGCCTGACGCGAACATGTTAAGAGAGATGGTGGAAGGTGTTGCCTTGGGGCTTAGTCCTTAGATACTCGACTTTGCCAAGGGGAACGTTTGACGCATGAGTCCTTTGGAACCGTGCAAGGTGCCACGGCTCAGCGTTGTATGCCGCGGCTGGCGCAGGATCCAAATCCGCTTCGAATAATCGCCAGGGCAGTCCGGCCACACCATAGCCAAAATGGGCACGCTCGCTTGACTGTCATGTTCTTAAGCGGGGGAATGCGCGCGCCTATGGTTTGAGCATAACGGCATCGGCATTCCTTCAGAGTCCCATCGCCGGGCCAGGAATACGGCCGGTCCTTTGACAAGGACCAGGGCCAGCATTTTAGGGCTTTCACCCCATTGGCGACAAGACCCCATTCCGGTAAAACCCTTCCGTTTCACACCTCCTGGGACTTTTGGGTCGCATAGCCCATGGGAAAGGAGGAACTATAAGAATCAGGGGAGTGCTTGTATGAATAGAGAATCGGTAAAACTCATATCATTGGTCGTGTTGGGAGCAACTCTCGGTCTGGCACAAGTGGTCGCTAAGCCTGGCGGAAGCGGGCCTGGAGGAGAGCAGCAGGGAGATGGAAATCGCGGGGGAGGAGGCGGATACAGCCAAGGCGTTGGCAAACCTCTGGGAGACCCCAATGGCGAGTATGGTGTTTTCTTCGCGATAGGGGCACCGATGCAGGAATGCGAGAATGGCGATAGCACTCCCCCCACGGAAGCCCCGACTGGGTTTGATAACCTGAGCAACGGGTATTTGCCGCAAGGGCCGGACTTCAACACGATCACCGATAGCAACGTGTTTCAGAGTTTCAACATAGCCGACACCACCTTTAACGAGGACCGGTTTGAGTTTGAGGAAGTGGAAACCATTGCAGACGGCCTGGGGCCCATCTATAACGCTCAGAGCTGCCGGGAGTGCCACCAGAACGTGGTGACCGGCGGTGCGAGCCAACTGCCCGAGCTGCGCAGCATCCGCTTGACCGATGGTGTTTTCTTTAATTCCCTGGGCGGCGCGCTCATTCAGGCCCGAGCCACGTTCCCCGACATCGTCGAGCACGTGCAGCCCTCGGACAACATCACGACTTTCCGCGGCGCATTGACCACACTCGGAGACGGATTTGTCGAGGCCATCGCCAATGAGACGTTGCTCAGCATTCGCGATAACCAACCGGTGGCGATGCGCGGCATTCCCATTGTCGTCCCGGTGCTGGAAGCGGTGCTGACGAATGTTTCCGCCCCGTCGAACAATCCGGTCACCGCCCCTAATGCGTTCACGCTGGATCCCACCAATCACGTGATGCGGATTGGGCGTTTCGGATGGAAGTGTCAGCATGCCAGCATCTTCTCGTTTGCGGGGGACGCTTATCTCAACGAGGAGGGCATCACCAACCCTTTGTTCCCGGACGAGAACCTGTCGGATGGCATGTACGTCGGATTCGGGACCATTTACGACCCGGTGCCTGACCCCGAAGACAACGGCTTGGATCTCGTGTCATTCACAGGTTTCATACGCTCCACCAAGGCCCCATCCCGCGGGCCCATCACCAATGGAGTGCCGCAAGGCGAGCAGGTATTCAGCCAGATCGGATGCGCCGTTTGTCATGTGCCCAGCATTACGACGGCCCCGCCAGGCACGGTGATCAACGGCGGCACGTTCGTCGTCCCGCCTGCCCTGGGCAATAAGGTCATCCATCCTTATAGCGACTTCCTGGGGCACAACATCGGCACCAGCGATGGCATTCCCATCCAGAATCTTCCTGAGTACTACTACACCGCAACCAACATGCGCACGGCCCCCCTGTGGGGTCTCAGGACGCGCAACCGTCTGTTCCACGATACTCTGACCTTTACCCTGCAAGAAGCCATCCAGCGGCATAGCGGGCAAGCCGCCGGCGTTGTCGCGAACTTCAACGCCCTCCCGCCCGCCAGCCAGACAAACCTGTTCCTCTTCTTGAATTCGCTCTGAGTCTGATGGGGTTGTCGTGCGCAGACCCGGCATTCTTGCGGAGATGCCGGGTCTCCTTTCATACCGGTCTACCGGTGTTGAGCCGAGGCTCTGCGGGCGGCGATCCGGCGCAAGGCTTCCTTTCCGCCCTTCACGAAAGGGCGTCCATGCGCGAGCAACAGGTGTTCGAATGGCCGTCCGAGCGACGCCGACAATGCCGCTCTCAAGCCTCGCTTCAGTGGAGAATATGAGGAACAATTTCTTCCATATAGCGACTATGCGCACGGGGCCATATTCGGGAAAGAGAGGCACCGACCCCATTCGGTGCTTTGGCGGGTTCCCGGTCTTATCGGGTTGTGCCCTTGACGGTCTTTGTTTTTGCCCACGCAGCCCAGTTGCCCGAAAGGATTCGTCTGGGTTGCATTGTGGCCGACCCATGGCAGACTCGGCGCGGCATGAAACAAAACAGCAATCGTCGTCCAATGCGCCTGTGGATACCGGCGACCTTGATCGTCCTGGCCGCGGGAACCGCCGCTTACTTGCGGTTCCGCGAAGTTGCGTTCCTGGAACCTCTCCTGATGGGCATTGGCCTGCTGACGGCCCTGTTCCTTGGCCTGTGGTATATCTTTTTCACTGGGCTGCCGTGGAGGACCCGATTGCTTCTGCTCTTGATCAGCGCCGGCGTGATCGCCGGCCTTGGCTTCGGCGTGCGACGGATCACTCGGATGGAAGGGTCTATCGGCGGTTCCGGGATTCCGCGACTGGTCTGGAAATGGTCGCCGAAGCAAGAAGGGCCGGCAGGTCCGTTGGCGCTGGAACCGGAGGCCGCCTCTACGAACCAACCTGGCAGGACAGTCCCCTTGGGGGAAGGCGCCTTTCCCCAGTTTCTCGGGCCGGATCGCTCCGGGGTGCTCACCGGCATTCCACTGAGCCGCGACTGGACCCATTCGCAGCCCAAAATCCTCTGGCGTCAGCCGATTGGCCTGGGCTGGTCGGCATTTGCCGTCTCCGGCCAACATGCCGTCACTCAGGAACAACGGCGCGAAGATGAGCTGGTCGTCTGTTACGAATTGCAGACCGGGCGCGCGCTGTGGGCTCACACCAACCACGTTCGTTTTAGCGAGGGGATGGGCGGCGATGGGCCGCGCGCCACTCCGACGCTTTACCAGGGCCGGGTCTATGCCATGGGGGCAACGGGCATCCTGGATTGCCTGGAGGAAGCGACCGGCCAGTTGATTTGGTCCCGCGATACTTTGCGCGAAAACCACCTGTCGAACCTTACCTGGGGCAAGAGCTGTTCCCCGCTGCTGGCGCAAGAGATGGTGGTGGTGACCGGCGGAGAAGAGCACGAAAAGACGCTCCTCGCCTACGAGGCTGCCACCGGCAAACCCGTCTGGCAGACAGGCCGGGACCGGGCCAGTTATTGCTCGCCGATGCTGGCTTCCGTGTGCGGCCACGAACAAATCCTGATGGTCAATGCCCACAGCGTCACCGGACATGACCCGCGCAATGGCGACATCCTTTGGGAATACGCCTGGCCTAGCGAGTTTGCCAAAGCCACCCAGCCGCTGGTGGTCAATACGAATCAGGTTTTCATCGCCGCCGGCTACGGTGTCGGCTGCGTGATGCTGGAGATCCATCGCTCTGCCGCCGGGGAGTGGTCAGCCGCGGCGCTTTGGAAGAATCGCAACTTGAAGCCTAAGTTCACCAACCTCGTCTGCCGTGGCCATTATGTGTATGGCCTGGACGAGGGGGTTCTGGCCTGCGTAAACCTGGAACAGGGAAACCGGGAGTGGAAGGAGGGCCATTACGGTCATGGACAGATCCTGCTCGTGGATGACCTGCTGGTGATTCAGGCCGAATCGGGGGAGGTGGTCCTGGTTGAGATCAGCCCGGAAAAGCCTCGAGAACGGGCCCGTTTCCAGGCGCTCCGGGGCAAGACCTGGAACAACCCTATGCTGCTCGGCGAGCTTCTGGTGGTTCGTAACGACCAGGAGGCTGCGTGCTACCGCCTGCCGCTGAATAGCGCCCAGCCTTGAATTCTGGGACGGGCGTGACCCGCGAAAGGCGCAAAGCGGCGCGGAAAGGCGCGAATGAAACCAATCCGCGGCCTCTGTCGCCGCGTTTGGGAAGCGGGCCGGCGAGGCCTTTGGAGCCGGGAGCTGGAGGGCGGTCTTTTGCCGCGTTATAAAACATATTGTTTACTATGACATATTAATTATGAATCACGCATAGTATACACATATTGGATACCTTGTCAACACCCATTCTCTAAAGCGGCGATATGACGATATATTGGACTGACCCCATTCCGTTCCGCGGCGGTTCCAAAACCGAGTCGAGCTTGTAATTGGCATTTGGGGGCCTCAACGGCTATACCTTGCGCGTGTGGAAGATAATGGAATTGGCAACGCGCGTGAGGTTTCGCGCAACCAGGGGTCTGATTCTTGAGATGCGATCTCCTCGAGAATCTGTTTGCCCTCTCCCTGGGTTGTCCCCAACCTCCGCCTGAATATGCCGACTGCGCCGGTGATTGAAACGCAGGCCCTGACGAAAGTGTTCGGGCCGCAGCGGGCGTTGGATGGGGTGAACCTGACGGTCGCGCCGGGGGCGATCGGGTTGCTGGGCCCCAATGGCGCCGGCAAGAGCACTTTCATGAAGTGCCTCCTGCAGCTTCAACCCATCACTTCCGGCTCCGCCAAACTGCTGGGGCGCGAGGTGGGACGGGAAGGCCGGGAGATTCGCAAGCGCGTCGGCTATACTCCCGAGCAGGATTGCCACATCCCCGGCATGGCCGGCTGCGAGTATGTGACCTATTGCGCGCAGTTATGCGGTCTGCCGTTCCAGGCGGCGCGGCAGCGCGCCCATGAGATGCTCGATTTCGTGGGGATGGGCCAGGAACGCTACCGGAAGGCCGACACCTACTCGACCGGCATGAGACAGCGGCTCAAGCTCGCGCAAGCCATCGTGCACGACCCGGAGATCGTGTTCCTGGACGAACCCACCAACGGGCTGGACCCCAAAGGCCAGGCGCAGATCCTCGAGCTGGTGCAGAGCCTGTGGAAAACCTACGGCATTACCGTGGTCGTCTCGTCGCATCTATTGCAGGATGTGGATAAGATTTGCGAGCAGATCATCATCATCGCGCGCGGACGGGTGCTGGTGCATGACACCCTGGAGAATTTGAAAGCTCGCAAGCGGGGAGCGGCGGAGGTGGTCATGTCCGCGCGGCACCTGGACTTGCAGGCGGCCTGCGCGCGGCGCTCCTGGCCGTGCGAGGTGCTGCCCAACGGGCACCTCAAGATCGAGCACCAAGCCGAATCGTTGAACCCTCTGTTGACCGTGCTGCACGAACTGAAGCTGGTGCCGCTGGAGATCATTCCCAGCCCTAACGCGCTTGAGGAGACCTTCGTCCAGGCCCTGGAGATTTCACATGCCGCTGCATGATACCAGTTACCAGCATTGGGATGGCGTCCACCTCGGACTGTGGCGCCGGCGCTGGGTGATCGCGCGGAATGGCCTCGCCGCGGCGCTGCAGAATAAATGGATGCGGAACCTGGTTGTGCTCTGCTGGTTCGGCGGACTGGCCATGATCGCGATGCTTTTCGTCGTGGGCCAGCTTCTGGTCGCCGACAGCGTCATCGTGCAATGGGTGGGCAACCTGAACCCGCAACTCCAGGTCTTTGCCCGCATGTTCACCACCTGGCTGGAGCAACATCCTGAAATCTCGGTGCGCACGACGCAAGACGTCCTGTTTTGCTTTTTTGGCATCTTCCTGATGCCCGTGAGTATCTTTGCTCTCGGGATGGCCATGCCGGTGTTTATCACTCGCGACCTGGGCAGCAACGCCATCATCATTTATTCGTCCAAGGCCGTCAGCCGCGGCGATTACCTGATGGGGAAATTCGCCGCGGCGTTCGGCGTGCTGGTTCTGACCTGGCTGGGTCCGGTTTGCACCGCCTGGCTGGTCGGCAACCTCCTGGCGCCGGACTGGAGCTTCTTTTGGCACGCCCGCGTCCCCCTGTGCCACACCCTGATTTTCGGTCTGAGCAGCATGTGCATCCTGAGCGTGCTGGCCTTGGGGGTCTCCGCCGTCTCGCCCAAGGAAAAAACCACCATCGGCTTGTGGTACACCGCGTGGATTCTGGGCGGGGTGGTGGTGCCGATCGCGACGCAAACGCAGCCGTGGCTCCGCCACTTGAGCTTCAATTTCAACATCGACCAAATCGCGCTGGGCGTGTTCCAGCTCGGTGACGACCTCAAGATCGCGCAGGATAACTTGCCCATCTTCGGCAGCATGTTGAGCAACATCAGGCCCGACACAATGGCCGCGTTGACTGCCCCGGCCACCGGGGGATCGGTGGTAGCGCTGCTGTTAATGGCGGCCCTCGCCGCCCTGGTGGTTCGCAAACGCGTGAAACCCGAATGAGCGCCATCATCCAAGCCGAAGAATTGAGCCGCTGGTACGGCATGGTGATGGGGCTGAACAATGTCACCTTCGAGATCGGCCCCGGCCTGACGGGATTGGTCGGCCCAAACGGGGCCGGCAAGAGCACGCTTATCCAGATCGTCACCGGCCAGCTTCAGCCCAGCTCGGGGCGCCTGACGGTTTTCGGCGAAGCGCCGTGGAACAACCCGGGGCTCATCCAGCGCATCGGCTATTGTCCGGAGCGCGAGGCGGTGCCCAAGGAATTGCGCCCGCTTGATTGGCTGCGCGGCCTGGCGTACCTCTCGGGAATGGCGGGTGCCGAGGCGGAGGGCCGGTGTGAGGCCACCCTGGACAAGGTGGGCCTGCCCCGCGAACATTGGGGCAAGCGGATGGGGCAGTACTCCAAGGGGATGAAACAGCGCGTGAAGCTGGCGCAGGGTTTGTTGCACGAACCGGAACTGCTGGTGCTGGATGAGCCGATGAACGGCCTGGACCCCATGGGCCGGCAGGAGGTAGGCCATATCCTCAAGGACCTGGCCGCCAACGGGGCGAGCATCCTCATCTCGAGCCACATCCTCGCCGAGTTGGAATCCCTCTGCAAAGACATCCTCATCCTGAACTGGGGCCGCATCCTCGCCTCCGGCAGCCAGAAAGAAATCCGCAGCGACATCAAGAACTGGTCCGAGGAGTTGTCCGTTCAGTGCGATTCTCCGGAGAGACTCGCGCGCCACCTCTTCGATGCGGGCGTGCTGCTGGGGTTCGACCTGGATAGCGAAGAAGGCTGGCTCCATATCCGGGTCAAGGATGCTTCGGCCTTTTACGAACGTTGGACCGGCTTACTCCTGGGAAGCAAAGTGACGGTTCATGCCATCCGCAGCCAAAGTCGATCGTTGAAGAACATCTTTGACAAGGTGACGACATGAAGACCAACGAAAGATCGAGTCCTGCCTTTCTTGGCGCTCTGCGTGGGATTTGGCTGTTTACCTGGAAGCCGCAGTTGACCTGGCGGCGGTTACCGCTGAGCGTGCTGGTGCTGCTGGTCTTGCCGGCGCTGGTCTATCTTACGACGTTCTCCACCCGGCGCTGGGAAGGCCGACACGGATCGCTGGGAGACCCGGCGGGCCAGGTGCAATCGTTTGCCTCGCGCCTCGCCCGCGCGAAACTGCCCCTTCGGCCGGAACAAACATCCCAATTGATCACCATCTTCCAGGAGGAGTTCGCCCGCGCCCACAGCGGCGCGGCCCGCGAGCCAGAATCCGCCCCGGGCGAATCCAGCGGCAGCCGGCAGAAAGCGCAAATCCAAGCCACCTACGAGCGCATTGAGACTCGCGCGCGAACGGTGCTGGACGAATCCCAATTCGCGCGCTTCCAGACGCTGGCCAAACAGGAAGTCCTGCGGCGCCAGAGCAATGTGCATGAGTCGTTTTGGGGCCGCACCGGGCCGTTTTATCATTGGCTGATCGATTTCTATTTCTTCGTCATCCTGCCGCTGCAATGCGTCAAGGCCAGCGGCGGGTTGATCCGCGATGAGTTGCAGGCGGACACCCTGAGCTTCCTCGTCACTCGCCCCCTGACCCGGGCGAGATTGCTGGTGCTGAAGTATCTGACGCAAACCGCCTGGCTGCAGATCGTGCTGCTGGCCGAGACGCTGCTGCTCTTTGCCGCCGGAGAGCTGCGCCAAATTCCCTCTTTGGGCGCGCTGCTGCCGCTGTTCCTGGCGGCACAGTTCCTGGCGGTGCTGACCTGGAGCGCGCTGGGCGTCCTGCTGGGCCTGGTTGCGAAGCGTTACATGGGGGTGGCGCTGGTTTATGGTCTCATCGTCGAGTTGGGCATCGGGCGTATTCCCACCAACATCAATACCCTCTCGATGATGCGCCACCTCAAGACCCTTCTCTCGCACAACGCGGCCCTGCAAGGGATTTACGATTGGACCGCCACGGGCGTGCCCCTGGCGATCGGGGCGCTGGCGCTGGCCACCACCTTCTTCCTGGGCCTCGCCGCGCTGCTGTTCACATTTAGAGAATACCATCAAACCTCCGAGCACTAGACGAACAACTATGAAAAAATCCTATCTCATTGCCGCTTTGGGAACCGCTTTGCTTGCCGCGGCGGTCCTGGTCGGCTGCAACAAAAACGGAACCGGCTCCGCCGCGAAAGTTTCCGCGGAGAAAAACAGCTTTCAGGAAGTGACCGCCAAACTCGATGCCGGCGGTGACCTTTATGCGTACCTGAGCACGGAGAAGTTGCTCGATGGGGTTTCGACCAACGTCTCGAACTGGCGCAACCTCGCTGGCGCCATACCTGATGTTTCCCCGGAGAATCACGCCAAAATCGACAAAGGTTTCGACGTGGTGACGCACCTGATTAAGAACAGCGGCATCGAAGACGTCAGCGGTGTGGGGGTCAGCTCGATCGCGCTGGAAAAGGGTTTTTACCACAACAAACTCATCCTCCACCACTACCAGGGCAAAGGGACGGGTTTTCTTTGGACGATGTTCGGCGCCAAGGCGCATTCGCTCGATAGTCAGAACCTGTTGCCGGCAGACACGGTGCTGGCGGTGTTCTGCGATCTCGATATCGCCCAGCTTTGGTCGGTGATTCAGAAAGAGACCGCCCAGTCGGGAGTCCCCGAGGCGGAACAGGTCCTCGAAAAATTGCCCGGAGAATTCCAAAAAGCGACGGGGCTGGAGTGGGATAAAGTGCTCGCGTCGCTCGGCGGCGAATACGGCTTGATCCTCACGCTGGATGCCACGAGAAAGATCACCCTCCCGCTGCCGGCCAGCGGTGGACCGGTGGAAATGCCCGAACCCGGGCTGATGCTGGTCTTCAAGGTCAAAGACGACATCGTTTTCAATCGCATCGACGAGGCGCTGGCCAAAACCGGGCAGCAAGTCACCCGCGCCGACAAACCCAACCTGAAGATGCGCACGGTCCTGGTGCCGATCCCTTTTGTCCCGCTGCGCCCGACGGTTGCCCGCAGCGGGGATTATCTCTTTATTGCGTCCAGCGACGCGCTCATCCAGGAAGCCCTGGCGGTTCAGGCCGGCCAAAAGCCGGGCCTCAAAGCGGGCGAAGAATTTCGCCACCTGTCCAAAGATCTACCGCTCCAAGGCAACGCTTACACTTTTGTCAGTCAACGCCTTGGCCGGACCATGCTTCAGCTTCAACAGCGGGCGATGGGGATGATGGACAAACTCCAGGGTCCCCAGGGCGTGTGGCTGAACTCCATGCTAACCAACCAGAACCCGTGCTTCTGCTACACCGTCTCCGCGAATTCGGACGAGGGATGGATGGTTGTTGGAAACGGTAACCAACATCCGGCCAAGCTGCTGCTGGCGTCTTCGATCGTGCCGGTTGGCGTGGCCTCAGCGGTCATTTTGCCCGCCATCGCAAAAGCCAAAGCTCACGCCCAAGCGGCCATCAAGCCGTAGCGCGAGCTGGTTAGAGCCTGCTCCAGCAGGGATACTTAAAAGTGAGGACTTCCCAAATCCGCACGCAAGGAACGGAATCCGAGGGAGCGGGGGAGGGGAGACGTCTATAACCACGAAATACTCTAAATACGCGAAAGAAGGCCAATTTTCGTGTGTTTCGCGTATTTAGTGGTCCTCTCCCCATGTCTTACGCAAGGTTTTGGGGACTTCTCAAGTTCTTGCTGCATCTAATGGCTGGCCCAGGACGTCTTTGCCGATTCAGGTGGCCCTGTCGTACTGGAGCGGACCCGAGGCCGGCCGCGGATTCCGCTACAGGTGGAGGGGTGGAAATCCTAACCGGGCAGGCGACATTTTGCCGGTCGGCCCCGCCTGACCGGCTCAATCCGGGCCCCATCACCTGGTGGAAACAGGGCATTTGGCCGGTTTATTGCCGTTTTTCAACATTGACCGGAAGAGGTTTCACAGTGGCACAGCCATTGCTTGTGAACTGTCTGCGGTGAAATGTGTTGAAATCATTCAAGCTGGAACCCAAGCCGCCGCACGCCGTTCCCTCGTGCGGATGTCCCCCTGGAAACGCGGCTGATTTATGAACACTCAGCCCGAGATAGCCCGTCCCCTCGCCCCTGGCGGATTGCCAACCGATCCGGCGCTGGCCGAGGTGGAACGAAATTGGAACGAATTCGGCAGGCACGATCCCTTGTGGGCGATCCTCGGGGAGAATTCCAAGAAGAACAACCAGTGGGAGCTGGCCGATTTTTTTGCGACAGGCGAGCACGAAATTGATGGCGTGCTAAAAACCTCGCGTTCGCTGGTGCCTTCGTTGGGCGGCGGCAAGGCACTGGATTTTGGCTGCGGGGTGGGGCGGTTGACGCAGGCGTTATGCCGCCATTTTGAGGAATGCCACGGCGTGGACATCGCCGAGTCCATGGTCGAGCAGGCCCGGCATTACAACCGCTACGGCGATAGATGTCATTACCACGTCAACAAGCAGACCCACTTGAGGCTGTTTGCCGACGACACGTTTGATTTCATTTATACCAACATTGTCCTGCAACATAATCGGCCGGAAAACTGCCGCCGGTTCATCCAGGATTTTATTCGCATCCTCGCCGCGGACGGTTTGCTGGTGTTCCAAATGCCGAGCGAGCCAGTCACTCAGGATCCCGACGCGGGTCAGCTTTTGTTTGAGAGGGATTTTAAAGCCCGGCTGACCACCGAAACGCAAAACGTCCAATGGGCCGCCGGCACGTCGGAGACGCTGGCTGTCAAAATCAAGAATCTAAGCAACCGAGCCTGGCCCGGGAAAAAGCGGGCGGGGAAGTTTCCCATCCGGCTGGCAAATCACTGGCGGGATTCGGCTAGGCGCATTCTCATTCACAACGACGGCTGGGCAGATTTGCCGCGGGACTTGAATCCCGGCGAGGAAATCGAGTTAAAGCTGACCGTATCCGTGCCGGTCAACGAAGGCAGCTACCAGCTCGAACTGGATCTGGTGCAGGAACGGTGGTTTTGGTTCGGAGACCGCGATTCCAAGACCACTTTTGTGGAGGTTGCCGTTGCCGGCAATTTTCGTCCGGCAGCGGCGACGCAACCGGATGTCCGGCAAGAATTGGAGACCTGGTTCCAAAAGAACGTGGCCAAGCCCTTGGTCACCGGCAATGCGGATAAAGAGGTCATGGCGCTGGAGATGGAGATGAACGGCATTCCCAGGGAAGAAATGCTGACGTTCCTGGCCGACAATGGTGGGCGGGTCATCAAGGTGGAAGCAGACCCCTCCGCCGGCGTGTGGAGTAGTTACCGCTATTTCGTTGGCAAAGCGGTTTAGCGCGTGAGGATGTGGAGGCAAGACGGTTATCCCAGGGAAGAGGGCGCCAAGGGCGGAGAAAAGTGTCAATGTGTATGACCCGCCCCATTTATGACCGACCCCATTTAGAAAGCAAATGTTAGTGCTGCTTTAAGCACTCTTTTCCGAGACTTCTGTCAGACAGAATTTCCCAAATGTGCAATAATCGCCGGAATGAAGACCGCATTTTATGGATCCTTGGCGCTTGATGGCCGTCCTTGAGAAGTCCGATCCGTCTTTTCAAGCTTTGTTTTATCCGAAGGCGCTTCGCTGCCCGTTGGCAAAACGAATTGTCCGCGCCATTGAAGAACATTGGCCGGCCTATTTCCCGACGCGCAAGGAATGCCGTGGACCGAATTGGAGGTTGACCATCCGCCCAGATGAACCCCTCTACAAACCGCGTTCCAGTTCTGTGAACGAACTTAATGCGTGGAAGATGAGGATCACAGGCACAATCGTAGAGGGGCGGGCCCACTACGCTCACGCTTCGTGGAAGCGATTCTTTGAAATCTGTCGTAAATCTCCGCGACTTCACCCTGTCGTGAGGGACTTCAAGCCGCTTGCCGATTTTCTGATTAAAGAGGAATCCATGCGGCACTCCTCTAATGGTGCTGCCGTTGGGATGGAAGATTTTCTTCAGAAGCAAATGACGGCCTTGCTTGCGCCCGGTAGTCCCTATCTTTTCTCCGATCCGCAGCGACTACGTTTTTTACAATCACGGAAGCCGCCATTTGAGAAAATTCAGGCGATCGACCTGATGACTCAGTTGTTCGATGGCCCGCTGATGATCTTGGCTGTTTTGCAAAGATGTGCTAGCGGGTCCAAGAATTCATGCTTTTGGCTCGACCTCCAGAATCACATAAAGGCTGTTCTAAAAGCCCCAGCTCCACTTGCCTTTCGCGCGACCTGGCTTGAGCATGCCATGCATGTGGCAAATGCGACGAAAAAGTCTGGTAAGTCATGCCCCCGGAAATGGGCACAATTGCTCATCGATGAAAAAGAGCGTGATTTGGCGAAGATCAACGTAAAAGCGATTGAAGTGAACAATTGGTTGAAAGGAAAGAAACAGCCTTCGGTCGAGAACATCCGTCGCGCATGGCAGGCTGTTGTCACCGCAGGACATTTACCTCCCAAGCAGGCCAAGGCCGGACAGGATAGCTGGCTTTTTTCATGGATGATTACGCTTTGGTTGGAATGGCATTTTGTGGAAATTGCCGCCGAGTTCAAAGGCGACACCTTCAAAATCCGGAGGTTTTATAGCCGTTTTTTTCACTACCTGAAAATCGATTTCAACGCTCGTACCGCTGAAAGGGCTGGCGGGCGAGGCACCCGCCAGCCTTGATGCTAGCCTAGTCTTTTTTAATCCTCGCCCCGGCTGTGCCAGTACTCATCATTGTTCGGGTTCAACTGATTTGCATGATTGTCTAGGTCGTCTTGCGTTTGCATGGTTTTCACCTCCTTTCCTCTTCGTCGTGGTTATATACGGGTTATTTGCGGAATGATCGCCGTAGTTGTCACCCGCAAAAGTTGTTCGATCGGTGCTGCGTTCATATTTTCCCCAGTTCCACGGGAACCGGATGTTGCAATAATAATGGAGGCCAAAAAACTTACTATTATCCCGGCCTTGTAATTCCGCTTTTTGCAAATGACCCTCAGAAACGGCTTCTTACTGGTTGCCGGCCTGATACCTAAAAAGAAGCCCGTGTCCCGGGACAGGGCCTTTTCGCTACCTCACGCCGCTAACCGCCATCGGCCACTGGTTATCACGACGGTCGGCATGAGCCCGGAGCATGCGGCCAGGCATATCCGTTCGGTGGAGGTTTCCTCCCGCATCCCCACGCTGCTCAAACGCGTCGATAGCCTATCGCGGATCGGGAAAGCCGGATCTTCCGTAGCGATTCCTCGCTGTTCTTGCTTGTCAGGCGGCAAAAACCGCGCTTTGATAACCCCATGAGAGTGGGAGAGGGAAGAACAAGCGAACCTGTCGGAGTGCTTTGCCCATCCCGTGTCTCAGAACTCCGCAGCGTGTGCGGCCTGCACTTGGCCCGGGTATGTCTTGCGTGCGGGGTCGAGGTTGAAAATGAACTGGCGTCGATATTCCCGTTTGCTGACGACGAAAGCGCCGAAGACGATAAAAGCCGATCTACAAGAAAACCATGAAGTGGACCGTTTCCCAAACTGCGCGGGTTGTCGAAGCCGATGCTGCCCTGGTCAAGAGGTGGGCTGTGCTGTTCAAGGGTTTCCTGAGCGTTGGCGCAACTCCACCAAAGGGAACCCCCCGCATGTTCTCGGATTCCGACCTCCGGATATTCGCCGAAGTGAGTAAGCATTGGGAACCGAATCCGGACCTGGAATCCATCCGCGCTGGTCTCGGGTGGTTGGACGACACCACGAACGGCAAGAAGCGCTTGGTTTTATTGGGAAAACAGGGTTTGGAGCGGGTGAAGGGAATCGAACCCTCATCTCAGGCTTGGGAAGCCCGCATTCTACCACTGAACCACACCCGCTTCCGTGGTTCCTACTCTTAGCAGAGGTCGAGGCGGGACGCAAGGGTTCATTTGGGGCTCCAAACCTTCGCCTGCGTGATTTGTTTTAAACCGCGGAATACTCGGAATACGCGGAAAAAGGCTGATTTTCGCGGATTTGGATGGGAGCTGCCACTTGGCATGCGGGCAGCAACGCCGGGGGTTCAGGATTTTGCCAGGGGGTGCGTCATGTCTTCCGGGCGGACCCATTCGTCGAACTGCTCGGCGGTGAGAAGGCCCAGCTTGAGGGCCGCGTCGCGCAGGGTGAGGTTCTCGCGGTAGGCGGCCAGGGAGATCTGGGCGGCTTTTTCGTAGCCGATGTGCGGATTGAGCGCGGTGACCAGCATGAGCGAGTTGTCCAGGTGCTCCTGGATGCGTTTGCCGTTGGGTTGGATGCCCACGGCGCAGCGGTCGTTGAATGAGCGCGCGGCTTCGGCCATGAGTTGGATGGACTCGAGGGTGTTGTGCAGGATGACCGGCTTGAAAACGTTGAGCTGGAAGTTGCCCTGGGAGCCGGCGAAGGCCACCGCATGGTCGTTGCCGAATACCTGCACGGCCACCATGGTCAGCGCCTCGCACTGCGTGGGATTGATCTTGCCCGGCATGATGGATGAGCCCGGCTCGTTCTCCGGGATTTTCAACTCCGCCAGCCCGGCCCGCGGGCCGCAGGCGTACCAGCGCACGTCATTGGCGATCTTCATCAAGGCGCCGGCCAGCGTGCGTAGCGCGGCGCTGACGTTGACCATCGCATCGTGCGCCGAGAGGGCGGCGAACTTGTTGGGCGCCGAGACGAACGGCTTGCTCGTTTCCGCGGCAATCCGCCGCGCCGTCACCGCGCCGAAGCGCGGGTCGGCGTTCAGCCCGGTGCCGACGGCGGTGCCGCCGATCGCCAGCGCATAAACCCCGATCAAACGGTGGCGGATTTCTTCCAAGCCCTCGTCAAGCTGTTCCACCCAGCCGGAAATGACCTGGCCGAGCGTCAAAGGCGTCGCATCCTGCAGATGCGTCCTGCCCACCATGACCACGTTGGAGAAAGCCTTCGATTTAGCGTCGAGCGTGTCGCGCAACGCGCGGAGCGCCGGCGCCAGCACGCCCTCCACCTGCTCGGCTGTCGCGATGTGCATCACCGTCGGGAAGGTGTCATTGGAGGATTGGCTGTGATTGACGTCGTCGTTGGGGTGGATCGGCTTTTCCGACCCCAGGATTCCGCCGGCAAGCTGGATGGCTCGGTTGGCGATCACCTCGTTGGCGTTCATGTTGGTCTGTGTGCCCGACCCGGTCTGGAACACGACCAGCGGGAACTCCCCGTCCAGCTTTCCGTCAATGACCTCCTGCGCCGCCCGGACGATTAAATCCACCTTTCCGCGCGGCAGTTGGCCCAGCTCTCCATTGGCCAGGGCCGCGGATTTTTTGAGGATGCCCAGGGCGCGAATGACGGGTCGGCCCCAGCGGTAGCGGTCCACGCCGATGGGGAAATTGCGGTGCGAGCGTTCGGTTTGGGCGCCCCACAGGTGCTGCGCCGGCACCTCGACATTCCCCAGAGCATCTTCTTCGAGGCGGAATTTGCTCCCGCTGCGAATATCGGCTGGCATAACACTCTCCTATGCGGCTTTGGCGGTCTGCCGCTCCGTGAACCTGAGTTCCGGGTATTCGGGCTTGTAGAGCTGGGCCTCGATGAAGTCCCGGAGATCCTCGGGGCGCTGGACGCCTGCCAGCTCGCGCTTGAAAATCACCGCGGCCACGCTCTGCGCGGTCTTGGTTTCCGTCGCCAGGATGTCGCTCTGCGGCGGGTAGAGAAGACCCGAGTCCAGCTCGGCCTGGGTGACCTGCGAGGCAACGCCGTGCGCGGCGGCAATGAACATTTCATCCGTCACGCGCTTCGCGCGCGTGGCGTAGATGGCCAGGCCCACAGCCGGGAAGATGTAGAGATTGTTCGCCTGGCCCGGGACCAGGGTTTTACCGCCGGCCCGCACGGGCGGGAACTGAACTCCGGCCGCGTAGAGCGCCCGGCCTTCAGACCAGCGATAGGCCTCTTCCGGCGTGCATTCGGCGCGATCGGTCGGGTTGGACAGCGCAAAGATAATCGGCCGCTCATTGAACTGGGCCATGGCCTGGATGATGGGCTGCGAGAAGGCCTTGCCCTTGGTGCTGACGCCGATGAGGGCCGTCGGCTTGATCGATTCGACTACCGCGAGAAAGTCCCGCGAGGGCGCGCCCGGATGGGCGTAGGGCTTTTGGAAGTCGTACAGATCGCTCCGGCTCGGCTCGACCAGCCCGTTGATGTCGAACAGCGAGATGTGCGAGCGGGCCTGGTCGGCAGTCAGCCCCTCCAAGGTCATGGCGGAGACGATCAGATCCGCAATGCCGATGGCCGCGGAGCCCGCGCCAAGGAACAGGATGCGCTGATCGGTCAATCTGCCGCCAGTCACTCGGAGAGCGCCGAGCAATCCGGCAAGCGTCACGCCGGCGGTGCCCTGAATATCGTCGTTGTAGCAGCACACCTTGTCCCGGTAGCGGCCGAGCAGCCTGACGGCGTCGACTCCGGCCCAGTCCTCGAAGTGAAGGCAGCAGCCGGGGAACACCTCCTGCGCCGCCTCCACGAATTCGTCCACAAACGCATCCAGCTCGTCTGCCGGAACGCGCGGTTGGCGCAGGCCGAGGTAGAGCGGATCATTAATGAGCGCCTGGTTGGTGGTGCCGCAGTCGATATGCAGCGGCAGTAGGAATTGCGGCGGTACGGCGGCGCAGGCGGTGTAGAGCTGCAGCTTGCCGATGGGAATACCCATGCCATTGGCCCCCAGGTCGCCCAGGCCCAGGATGCGGCCGCCTGAGGTGGCGCAGATCACGCGCACGTCCTTCTCCGGCCAATTCCCCAGCACCTCCCTGACCCGCCCCTTGTGCTTCAGCGATAGATAGAGGCCTCGCGGGCGCCGGAAGATGTGGCCGAACTTCAAACAGGCTTCGGCGACGGTCGGGTCGTACACGATTGGCAGGAAACGCACGGGATCCGACATCAAGACCTTGTAGAAGAGCGTCTCGTTGTTATCGAGCAGCCCGATTAAATAGATGTAGCGCTCCAGATCCGTCGGCTTGTCGGCAAGCTGCCGCATGACGCGCTGGACCTGAACTTCCTCGGTATCCACCCCTGAAGGAAGCAGGCCCAAGAGATCCAGCGCCTCGCGCTCCAATTCGGAGAAGGCCGTGGACCTGTTGATTCGCGCGTCGCGAAGCACGTCAACACCGCGCTTCCCGTCCATTGTTGTGTCAGTGATTTGAGGCATATTCGACTCCTTGGCAATTTCAGATTCTCACCCGGTGAAACGTTTGCGGCCTGTCGGCCAACCAACCTCCCAAACTAACACCGAACTTCTGCGCAGATCGAGTAGCACTACTCCCCAGGTTTCCAGTTCATAGCCTGAGGGTTTGAGGCTGGACGGGATCCAAAGGCGAAGTCCAGGCGATAGCGCTGCCTCCCAGCCATTTAATTTGAGTGACAATTTGGCCTTTCGCGTCCACTCCGGTTTTCCCGCCCGGCCCGAACTCCGCCATGCGTGTGGCGCGTGCCGGTCCGGAGCCCCGCTACGGGGCGGCATATTTGTAGCCAGGAATCGCGTCTCTTCTCCCTTTTTTTGTTTTTCAGCAGCGCGGGGTTGGGCAGTCAGCCCTGTTGGCGATCTTGGGCCGCGCCGCTGAAAAACAAAAAAAGGGAACCTTTCAGGCCGCGTCTCTACAAATATAGCGCTCCTACGGAGCTCAGTATCCTCGGCTCCCAGGCCCGACCCTCGACTCCAGATTGGCTACAGCCTTCTGGTATCCATTCAGGATGCGAGCAGATTCCAATCGGCTACCGGGGGTCTCCGCCAAGGGCTCCGACCCACTCTCTGGCCCTAATCAGGCGCCTTCCCGGATTTGTCTCGGCGGACCCGTCCGAAATGGAGAGAAAGTTGGGTGCCCATGGCCAGCGCCCCGACAACCAGCGCGCCGAAGCCCGGATTGAACCCCACCGCCACCGGATGATTCGAGAGGAGACAGGCTCCGCAGAGAAAGTTGAAGAACCCCCAGAAGAAGTTCACGATGGGCGGAGAATCCCCAACGCCTCTGGGCTTGGAGAAGGGCGAGGGGAATGGAGCGCCGATGAGTCCGCTGACCAAATGCGGAATGCAGTTGCAGAGAAAGGCGCCGGCAAAAAACAGGGCAATATAGTTCATAGCATGATGGTCTGAGGTTGGACGGGATCCAAAGGCGAAGTCCAGGCGATAGCGCTGCCTCCCAGCCATTTAATACCCCCCCTCGACACTCGACACTCGACACTGTAAACTTTCTTCATGGTCCTGGAATTCACGAAGATGAACGGTGCCGGCAATGATTTCGTGCTGATCGACAATCGGGCGGGAAAGATCAAGCTCGGCCGGGAGCAGGTCGTGCGGTTGTGCGACCGGCACCGGGGTGTGGGTGCCGATGGCGTCATCATTCTGATTCCGTCGGCCTCCGGCAGCGCTGACTGGGCGTGGGAGTTTTTCAACAGCGACGGCAGCAGCGGGGAGATGTGCGGCAACGGGGCGCGCTGCTTTGGGCGGTTTGTCCAAAGGCTGACGGGGCACAAAGGCGAGCTTACGTTCGAGACGCTGGCGGGCGTTATTACCGCCAGGTTTCAGGGCGAGCGCGTCACGGTGAATCTGACGGAACCGGCGGATTTGAGGTTGAACGACAAGGTGCCGCTTTCGGGTGGCGCCGAGACGATTCATTCGGTCAATACGGGGGTGCCGCATGCGGTGCTGTTTGTGCCGGATGCGGACAAGGCGATGGTAATGCAGAAGGGCCCGGAAATCCGCCGGCATCCGCACTTCGGCCCGAAAGGCGCTAATGTCAATTTCGTCCAGGTGCTTGGCCCCGGCGAGATCCGGGTGCGCACGTTCGAGCGCGGGGTGGAAGGCGAGACGCTGGCTTGCGGGACCGGGGTGACGGCCTCGGCGTTGATTGCCGCGCAGGTCTATAAGTTCGATTCGCCGATCCAGGTGTGGGTCCAGGGTGGCGAGCCATTGGAGGTGAGCTTTGCCGTGAAGGATGGGGGCGGGTTTGCCGACGTGCGGTTGACGGGCCCGGCGGAGTTTGTGTTCGACGGGAGAATCGGCATCTAGAATTCTTACTGGCCAAATCGGGTGTCTTGCCGCACCCTGACGGCGGATTAGTAGAGCAGCATGTTTACCGGAACTTACACAGCTATTGTTACGCCGTTCAACAACGGCAAGATTGACGAACCCGCGCTGGAACGCTTGATTCGGCTCCAGATCAAGGGCGGAGTGGATGGTATTGTGCCCGTCGGCACAACCGGCGAATCGCCCACCGTCGATTATGAGGATCATCTGCACCTCGTCGCCCTCTCGGTGAAGTCCGCCGCCGGCAAGATTAGAGTCCTGGCCGGCACGGGCGGCAACTCCACCAGCGAAGCGGTTTACCTGACGAAGGAAGCCGAGAAAGCCGGAGCCGACGGCTCGCTGCAGGTGGCCCCTTATTACAACAAGCCTAGCCAGGAAGGGTTGTTTCAGCACTTCCGCGAGGTCGCCCGCGAGACACGGCTGCCGATTGTGCTTTACAGCATCCCCGGCCGGTGCGGCGTCGAGATCGGCGTTGAGACGGTCAAACGTCTGGCTCAAGAGTGCAAAAACATCATTGGCATCAAAGAGGCAGGCGGCAGCGCCGACCGGGTCAGCCAGTTGCGGGCGGCGCTCGGGCCCCGGTTCGAGATCCTGAGCGGAGACGATTCGCTGACGCTGCCGTTCATGGCTGTCGGCGCTCAAGGGGTGATTAGCGTGGCATCCAACGTCATTCCCCGCCAGGTTTCCCAGATGGTCAGCGCCTTTGCCGCGGGCAACGCCCGGGCGGCGCTGAAACTGCACCAGAAGTATTATCCGCTGTTCAAAGACCTGTTCCTTGAGACCAACCCGGTGCCGGTGAAAGCGGCTCTGGCGATGATGGGCCAGATTGAAGAGGAATATCGCCTGCCGCTGGTGCCGATGAGCCCCAAAAACCGCGAGGTGCTTAGGGCCACGATGAGGCAGTGCGGGGTTTTGAAGTGAGGCGTGATGCGTGAAACGTGAAACGTGATTCACGAAAGGTGGATCGCGCGTCAGGTCCTAGCTTCACGTTTCACGTTTTACGCATTACGCCTTACGTTTCACGTTTTACATTCCACGTATGACACGCATTATTATTGCAGGTTCAAAGGGCCAGATGGGGCGCATGCTCATTGCTTGTGCGGCGAAGCGGCCGGAGTTGGAGGTGACGGGGGAGATTGACCAGGGCGACGACCTTCGCGCGGTGATTGCGCGGGGCGATGTGGTCGTTGATTTCAGTTTTCACAACGCCACCGCGGGCATCGCGGCGTTGTGCGCGGAACACAAGAAGGCGCTGGTCGTCGGCACGACCGGTCACTCGGACGAGGAACGCGCGCAAGTCACCGGCTTGAGCGCCCGAATTCCGATCGTTTTCTCGGCCAATTACTCGACCGGCGTCAATGCGCTGTTCTGGCTGACACGCAAGGCGGCGGAGATCCTGGGGCCGGCCTTTGACCTGGAGGTTGTGGAGATGCACCACCGGCTGAAGCGCGACGCGCCCAGCGGGACGGCAAAGAGGCTGGCGGAAATTCTGGCCGAGGTGCGCGGGCAACAGCTTGGGGACGTCATCCGACACGGGCGCGCCGGCATCGTGGGCCAGCGGACGGCTGCCGAGATAGGCATGCATTCGATCCGCGGCGGGGACGTGGTGGGGGACCATACGGTCATCTTTGCGGGGCTGGGCGAACGAGTCGAGCTTACCCACAAAGCTTCCAGCCGCGAAACCTTTGCCAACGGCGCGTTGCGAGCCGCCCAGTGGGTGGCTCAACAGGGGCCGGGGCTTTACGATATGCAGGACGTGCTGGGGTTGAAGTGAAAACGGGAGGCGGGAGACGGGGGGCAGGTGCCGGAGCTTTGGCGGTCGTGGCGCTGGGGTCCAATCTTGGAGATCCGCGACAGAATGTGCTGGAGGCGATGGAACGGCTGGCCGCCTTCTCGGACCGGCCTCTCCTGCGCTCTTCTTTGTGGCAATCCGTGCCGGTCGACTGTCCCCCTGGATCGCCGCCTTTTGTGAATGCCGTGGTGGGCTTGATGCTGCGAACCGGCGAAACGCCTGAATCGATGCTGGCCCGATTGCAGGCCATCGAGAAGGAGTTCGGGCGGAGACCCAAGCAGGTGCTTAACGAACCGCGCCCTCTCGACCTGGATTTGATTGCATTCGGAGGCGAGAGCCGCACAACCCCGGAACTGACGCTGCCGCATCCGCGGGCGCATCAACGGCGGTTTGTCTTGCAGCCGCTGAGCGAGATTGCGCCGGAGCTGGTTCTGCCCGGCCAGACGAAGACTGTGGCCGAGTTGCTGCGCGAGTTGCCGGAGGGCGGTGTTGCCTAAGATGTCGAATCTCACTCAAGCGCCGCAAGGCGTGTCGCCTCTTGCTCCCACCGGGGATTGACCTCGGCGAGGCGGCGCTGGATGTCGCTGAGCTCCCGGTTGATGGCCTGGGCGTAACCCGGTTTCTCGTAGGTCTCGGCCTTTTCGAGTTCCCCTACGATCTCCGTCTGGCGTGTTTCCAGTTCGTGAATCTCTTTCTCGAGCTGATGCACGACCTGTTGCTGGGCCTTGCGTTCGCGTGAGCGGGACTGGCGTTGCTCAGCTTCAAGGCGCTTCTGGTCCTTCCTCAAGTTCGAGGGGGCGCTTTCCAACGCGCTCCCGGCCTTCCTGCCCTGGCCGGAAATCCCGGTCATCCCGCCGGGCGAGGTCAGAGCGGCGCGTTCGGATCCAGCCTTGGTTTTATCCAGGTAGTACTGGTAGCCGCCGGGATAATGGGTCAGGCGGCCGGCGTTGACGTGGACGACGTGCTTAGCCAGCGCGCGGATGAAATAGACGTCATGGCTGATGAAGATGAGCGTGCCCTGGAACTGATCCAAAGCATAGGCCAGCGCGTCGATGCTTGATATGTCGAGATGCGTCGTCGGCTCGTCCATCAACAGCAGGTTGGGAGGATCGAGCAGCAGTTTCACCAGCGCCAGCCGGCTCTTCTCGCCGCCGCTGAGCACCTCGACCTTCTTGAAGACATCGTCCCCGCGGAAGAGAAAACAGCCCAGGAGCGTGCGGACGGATTGCTCGGTGACGCGCTGGGGAGTGTCAAGCGCTTCTTCCAGCACGGTCCGCTCCGGCTTGAGCATATCGACGCGGTATTGGGAATAGTAGCCGGACTTGACGTTGTGCCCGAGGGTGCGCTCGCCTTGCTGCGGCGTGATGACCCCGGCGAGGATTTTCAGCAGCGTGGATTTGCCGGCGCCGTTCGGCCCGACCAGGACGATCCGATCGCCGCGCTCGGCCTGAAAATCGATGCCCCGATAAACGACCAGCTCGCCGTAGGCATGATGGATGGCTTCGAGCTTGATGGAGCGCTGGCCGCCGCGCTGCGGCTGGGGGAAGTGGAAGTCAAGCTTGCTGTCATCCGCCTCGGGCGCCTCGATTCTGTCCATGCGCTCGATCTGCTTGAGCTTGCTTTGCGCCTGGGTCGCTTTGGTGTTCTTGGCCCGGAAGCGGTTGACGAACTCCATCAGGTGGGCGATCTCGCGCTCCTGCTGCTTGTAGGCGGCGAGAAGCTGCTGCTCATAAGCCTCGCGTTGCTCGATGTAATCGTCGTAGCCGCCGCGATAGCGGATGAGGCGGCTCTGGCGGATTTCAATAATGCTGCCGACCAACTGGTTGAGGAATTCGCGGTCGTGCGAAATAACCAGGATAGCGCCGGGATAGCCCTTGAGGTATTGCTGAAACCAGAGCAGCGCCTCGAGGTCCAGGTGGTTGGTCGGCTCGTCCAGCAGCAGCAGATCCGGCTCCTGGGTCAGCAGCCGCGCCAGGTGGGCGCGCATCACCCAGCCTCCGCTCATCTCACGCGCCGGCCGATCGAAGTCTTTTTCCCGGAAGCTCAGACCGGCGAGCATCTGTTTGGCTTTGGCCTCGAGCCGGAATCCGCCCAGCTCGTTGAACCGGTCGTGGACGTCGTCATGGATCTCCACGGAATGCAGCGCCTCGGTGGGGTGGTCCGCCTCCCAGGCCTTGAGGATACGCCGCAACTGGGTGTATTCCGGGCTGACGGCTGTGGCGAGTTCCAGGACGGTTTCATCGGCTACGGGCGCATTCTCCTGGGGCAGGTAGCCGATGCGGATGCCGCGCTCGCTGGACATTTCCCCTTGGTCGGCTGATTCCTCGCCAAGGATGATGGAAAAAAGCGTGGTCTTCCCCGCGCCGTTTGGGCCAACCAGCCCGATACGGTCCTCGCGGTTCACCTGCACGGTGGCCTCGGTAAATAATACCCGCCCGCCATAGGCTTTCTGAATACCTGACAACGTTAACACGGTTGAAAGGATAGAGGAGGAACGGGGTGGGATAAAGCAGGAACAGGTATCACGTCTCCCGCCCATGCGGATGCCGATGAAGCAAACTATGTGGCTTTTCGAGACCGTGCGCCAGCATAAGCTCCTCGTTCGAGAGCAAGGTTGTCGCCGCGCCTTCGGCGACCAGTTTGCCTTCGTCCAGAATGAGCACGCGCGAGCAGAGATCGACCACGAGTTCGAGGTCGTGAGTGGCGATGATCTTGGCGCCTGGCAGCGATTGGAGCAGCGTCTTGAATTCGCGCCGGCCGCGCGGGTCCAAATCGCTGGTCGGCTCGTCCAGCACCAGCACGGAAGGTTTGCAGGCCAGCACGCCGGCCAGGCAGACCCGTCGTTTTTCGCCGTGGCTCAGCCGATGCGGTTCACGCTCCTCAAATCCCGCCAACCCCACCTGGCCCAGGCAATGGCTCACTAACGACCGCAGAATGCCCCCTTCAACCCCGAATTGCCGCGGCCCAAAAGCGACATCCTCGAACACCGTCGCCGAGATGAGCTGATCGTCCGGGTCCTGAAAAAGCAATCCAACGCGCTGGCGGGCGGCGTCGAGGGTCTTGGGAGTAAGCGGATCGCCGGCAACCCGAATGTTCGGTTCCTTGGGAAAATGCTCGGGCAACAAGCCGTTGAGGTGCAACAGCAAGGTTGATTTCCCCGCGCCGTTGGGGCCCAGCAGGCCGACGCATTCCTCGGCTCCGACCGAAAAAGACACCCGATCCAGCGCCAGGCGCCCGCCCGGGTATCGGTACGTCAGGTCGCAAACCTCCAAAGCCCACCCCTGCCCATCGGGGCCTTTCGCGCTGCGCACTGCGCCTTCCACGCTCATTCTACTTCCACCCCCGGGCGCACATGGCCAGATAGATGCGTTCGGCGCGATCGGCGCTTCGGATGAAGAGCTGGCCGATAACGCCGGCTAGGGTGCTCCAGGCCAGGCGGCGGCGGGGAGAAAACGTGCGGCTGGCCCGCGCCCGCTGCATGCGGCGCGATTCCTCGGCCAGCACCGGCACATAACGGGTCATCAGTGCCAATGTGGCTAGCATCACCGAAGGCAGACGAAGCCGGCGCAGCACCTGGAGGATTTCCTGGAAGGGCGTCGTCCAGGTCAGCAGGAGCATGGTCAGGACGCACAGGTTGCTCTTGATCAGCGCCGAGAGAAAGATCGGCCGGGCGGCCGGTGTCAGCAGCGAAAGCAACGCAACGCCCAGGATGAAAAGCTCGGCCATCAGCAATCGGCGCAACGCGTAAGCGAGAGGCATGCGGCAAAGCGGCCACAGCAGCAGCAGCACTGCCGCCGGAGCAAGATAAGCCGGGTCCGGCCGGCGCGGCATTAGCACGGTGATGCCGATGAAGACAAAGGCGACAGCCAGCTTGAGCCGCGGCGAGGCCCGGTGCAGGGCGGTAGGGCGAGGGCAGGGGTTAAGCTCCGGAGTGTGCATCCCGGGCCGCTTATTTCGGCTTAGGCGTCTTGAGAGCCGGCACCAGCGCCCGGGCCAGGACGTAGGCGGCGACGAATGCAAGCACCGTCCCAATCAAGCCGGCGACAACCGTCGCGACCGTCGCCGAGCCGATGAACGGCAACCGGTAATCCGGCAGCGGTGCGTTGAGCAGCGGGTGAACCGTCCGTTCTGAAAAGCCGAGGGATTTGGTTACCGCCTCGAGCCCGTCGGGCCAGGGGCAGGCGAACGGGGCGACAAAAACAACCAGGCCCACCGAGACCAGCAAGCCGTAGCTGACAAAGCCCAAGCCGGATTCCTGGGCTTGGGGAACGGCGCCGGCGACCAGTTGAGGGCGGGAGCGCAAGACGGCCAGAACAATCAATCCGGTGGCCAGCCCTTCTCCGACACCGATCAGCATGTGGACGTTGGCCATGGCCGGAAACGCGATCGACCACGGCACCGTCTTCGAAAGCGCAAGCTGGCCGGCGCAGGAGATCGACGCCAACACGGTGCTGAACCAACCCGCAAAAGCCGCCGCGAACACGGTTGCGCGAGTCCCTTGCCCCCGCATCAGCCATTGAGTGAACCGGAATACGAAATAACCCCCGCAACCGCTCACGATGGCCATGTTAAAAACATTGGCTCCCAATGTCGTCAGGCCGCCGTCCGCGAACATAAGACATTGCACGATGAGCACACACGTAATCACCAGCACCGCCGCGCTCGGGCCGAGCAGCACCGCCGTCAGCACCCCTCCAACCAGGTGGCCGGAAGTGCCGCCGGCGACGGGAAAGTTGAGCATCTGGGCGGCGAAGACGAAAGCGGCGGCCAATCCCAGCATGGGCAACCGGCGCGGCGGGAGCGAGCTTCGAACCTGGCGCAAGGCAATACCGACCCCCGCAGCGGCCGCTCCGGTTGAGAGCAGCGCTGTCTTCGCATCCAAAAAGCCGTCAGGCAAGTGCATGGACAATCATCCGGCGATTCCCCGGCCGCTGGACGCCCCAAGCATACGCTCGACAAAGCACGTTGTGCAATAGTCGAGTAAGGCGTCGCGAAGAAATAACTTGAGCATTCTGGCTGGTCCTTTTGCCCGCTGGCTTCGTTGCTTGCTCGTTACAGATCCCTGCGGATACGCGCCTCGTTCGCGCCTCGCCAGCGGGCAAAACTCCTGCGCCATAGTTGCTCAGGTTGTTTCTTCGCGACGCCTAACCCGCCCTTTCGCGGCTATTCCCAGACCCCCAATTCCGCGAGTTGACGTGCGGCCGACGCGGCCCAGTTGCGGTTGGCGGCCGGGCTGGCCGGGCTGGGATGGAGGATGCGGCCGACCTTGGGGGCGCCGTTCTGGAAGAGAAGTTGGGCGCGTTTGAATGCGAAGTCGCCGATTCCAATCAGCCATTCGGGCTGCAAAATCGCGGCCGCGGTTCGGAGATGATCGTCGCAGGCGGCAAAGAGAGCGGCCCTTTGAGCTGCGGGCAGTTTGTCCGGGGTTACATTGCGTCCGCCGGCCTCCAGGAAAGCCAGAGGGCAATAGTTCATGACCAGGTGCTGATCGAAAAAGCGTTTTGGGGTTTGAAAACGTTCGGCGAACAGGCCCCACAACCGTCGGCCGCTGACCTCCGAACGCAAGCAGGCAAAACCTTCAACCGGCCGGCGCGGGTGTTCCCGCGTGGGCCGGCCAACGGCAGCCTCGATCTTCAGCCAGTCGCGCACCGCCGCCACCTCGCCAAAAGGCACGCCGGTTTGCACCATGCCGAAAGGCCCCGGATTCATGCCGAGAAAAACAACCCGCTTGTGGGTCCTGGCGAAGCGGCGGAGATAGGCCTCGTAAGGCCCCCAGGCATACTCCAGTGGGTTATAGACGTAAGCTGCCGGCGCCGCAAATCGCAGGTCCTCCACCTCCTGGGCCAGCCGCCGGCCAGCCTGGAGCAGCGCGGGACTTAAATCGCGTAAGGGCATAGTGGAGGAGAATCGCGTTAGCGCGTTAAAGCGTTTAAGCGTTAAAATGTTAGAACGTTAAAACGTTAGAGCGTAAAGCGCAGGGATCATTGTGATGGGCAACGCTCCACGCTCCAACGCTCTGACGCTCCACGGCCGTACTTTTTCAGCGTCCGCGGTGCGGGTGGCCCCCATCGCGGGGCCGTTGTTGGAATTGGCGGAGGCTGCGGCGCAGGGCCTCGATTTCGTGCTCGTCAGCGTTCTTTTGCCGCTCGGCCAGTTCCAGGAACTCCAGCACCTCTTCCATATCGTCGAGCGTTTCCCTCAAACTGACGATGATGTGGTTGACCTCATCGATGGCCTGCTGAATGGCATTGGGAGAGGCGGGGCGATATTCCCGGGGGGGAGGCGGGGGAGGGGGGGCGGGCTCTCGCCGCGCTTGAGGGGGCTCGGCTGGCGGCGGAACGGGTTCAAATTCGGTTTCGGCATTCTCAACCGGCTCAACCGCGGGTTCTTCCGTGTCGCTCTCGAAGGGCTCGGATTGGCCCGGCTCGGCTTGCGAGGGAGCCGGCTCGTTTATTTCGGTTTCAACCGGCCCGACGTCCGCCGCTTCCATCTCCGGAGCGTCATCCTCGATTGGTTCGGGTGACGCGGGAGCGGCTTCGGCACGCGCGGCCTCCGACTCGGACAGTTCGGCCGGGGCTCTTTCCTCGTGGGGGGCGGGTGGCCCTGACGGCGGCTGTGGCCGCCGGCGGCCACGGCCCCGGCGACCGCGGCCGGGGCGGCGGCCCCGCCGGGCCAAGGGAGCGGATTCGGATGCCGATGACTGTCCGGTTTCAGATCTTGATACGTCGTCAGGCGCCATTTGTGTTTCAAATTGCCCTGAATGGCGGCAAATGCAATGGGAAACTGCGCTACGAATTTCGTTGAACCCTCCGCCGGGCCTTGTTCAAATCAGTGGCATCATGAGAAAGATTGTTCTCGTCGGGCGGAGATTGCGGCAGGCGCTCTTGTGCAGTCTGGCCGCCGCCGCATTCGTTTCCGTTCAGGCGCAGCCCACCAACCCTGTCTCGCGCACCAATGCCCCCGCCATGCCTCCGCCGGCGCCCCGCCGGCCCAGCATTGTTATGATCCTCGCAGACGGCCTCGGCTACGGTGACCTGGGCTGCTACGGCCAAACACAGGTGAAGACCCCCAATCTTGACCAACTGGCCTCCGAAGGTTTGCGGTTCACGAGCTTCTATGCCGGCAGTTCCTCAAGTGCGCCCTCGTTCGGCTCGCTGATGACCGGCTGGCACACCGGCCACGCGTGGGTGCGCGGCGGCTCCGACCTTCCGCTCCCCCCTGACGGGCAAACCATCGCCCAGATCCTCAAGCAAGCCGGCTATTATACGGGGCTGGTCGGCCAATGGGGCCTGGGTGACCAGAACAGCACCGGCGTGCCGCACAAACAAGGGTTTGACGACTTTGTTGGCTTCCTGACCCGGGCACATGCCGAGGATTATTATACAGACCACCTCTGGCGTTATGATCCCCGCACCACGACGAACGGCGAGGTTGAAATCGATTTCCCCGAAAACCAGGGCGGCAAGAAGGGGCTCTATATGCAGAATATGTTCACGGCCGCCGCGGGCAATTTTGTTCGCATCCACCAGCCCAGCCGGTTCAATCACTATCGCCCTTGTTTCCTTTGTCTCTCCTATACCATCCCGCGCGCCAACAATGAAGAAGCCCGCCGCACGGGCAACGGCATGCAAGTGCCCAACGACGGATCCTTCTCGGACCAACCCTGGCGGCAGCCTGAGAAAAACCGGGCCGCCATGATCACGCGGCTGGATCTTGATATCGGCACCTTGATGGACAAGCTGAAAGCTCTGAAGATGGACACCAACACGGTGGTCATTTTCACCAGCCTCAACGGCCCGAGCAAGGAAGGGGGCGTGGACCCGAAATTCTTCCAAAGCTCCGGCCCGTTCCGGGGCGTCAAGGGAGATCTCTACGAAGGGGGAATACGGGTGCCGCTGATCGTGCGCTGGCCGGCCGAGGTCAAGCCCGGCCAGGTCTCGGAGCCGTGGGCGTTCTGGGATTTGCTGCCGACTGCCGCCGAGATTGCCAGGGCGGAAGCGCCAAAAGCGATCGACGGCATTTCGATGCTGCCGACGCTCCTTGGCAAGACCCAGACCAACCAACACGAGTTTTTCTATTGGGAGACCCACGAGAAGGGTTTCCAGCAGGCTGCGCGAATGGGGGAATGGAAGGCAGTCCGCCGCCAAGCCGGCGCGCCGCTTGAACTTTACAATCTGAAAACCGACCCTGGCGAAAAGGAAAACGTGGCGGCCGCCAACCCCAAAGTTGTGGCCCGTCTTGAAGAAGTCCTCAAAACCGCCCGGACCAACTCCCCGCTTTGGCCAATTGAACCCGCCAAAGCCCCCTCGGAGAAGCCGGAAGCGAAAGAGTAAAATGCCCCGCCCGTTGTGGAGCGCGGACGCCTCGTCCGCGCGTCTCTAATCTGCGCAGCATGCAGACCCCGCACCTGTGTTCCATGCTCTCTACGCGGCTGCCGCGTACGGTCGAGGGACCCTGCCGGTATTTTCCCCCAAATTGGTTTTGACAATTTCCTGGCGAGCCTTACATTTTCCGTCGCCCCGGATGGGGTCGTAGCTCAGTTGGTAGAGCGCCTGAATGGCATTCAGGAGGTCAGGGGTTCGAACCCCCTCGGCTCCACCATCCTTTTAATGCCCAAAAATGGCCATTCCCCCTGATAGAATGGGCATGATATCAATATTCACCCCGCAGGGTCGAATCTGTCGTAACATGACTGAAGTTGACTATCGAATTTGTATGGCCTCTCGGTTGACCGCCTTGTCCAATTCGATGAACGAGGAAGCATTGTCAGCAAAATTGTTCGATAACAGCAGATGCGTGGTTCTGGGCCCTTGAACCTTCAGAAACAGCCCCGTGTCTGCCTGTGTCAGGCAATTCCGGATGACTCCATCGCGCGCGTTTTCGAGAATAATCGCGGGAATAGTGGAACCCGGAAGACCTTGCCGGACTGAGATGTTGTCCAACTCGAATTCGCTGGCATCCTTCAGGGCGAGGGCGCTTTGCCATGCGGGTTCAGGTTTTGCGTCGGTCCAGCGGATATCGACGCGGCGGAGCCGCAGATGGTTAACCCCGGCCACGCTGATTGCGTGGGTGGAGCGCTTATCGGGAGTCTGTTCGGGATCCATAACCAGGTGAACATCCTCCATCGAGATATTTTCGATTGGCTGGCCCGTGAGGGTCTCAATCCGGCTGGTTCCCTGGGCGTGCGCGATGACGTGGATGAGGGTGACGTTTTTGATCATCCCTATTTTCGAATCAGGCAAACGCTTCTTCAGCACGAAGTGGAACATTTCGGCGTCGCCCCACCAACTCCAATGGCGGCGGCTTAGGCCCATGGTGACGTTCGAGTAGAGGATATCGCTGACGGTGCCGCCGTCCTGAACATTGATGCCGAGGCCCTTGTTGGAATCGCGGATCAGGCATTTGTTAAACACAACATGCCGCACGTTCGAACAGGTCTCGGTTCCAATCATCAAAGCCGTTGAAGATGATGTGAGGATGCAATCATCAACGATGACGTTTTCCGTTGGATATACCTCTCCAACCGGCTGGTACACGTGACCGACGGACCGATGCTCCCAAGCTCCGGTCTTGAGACAGATCGCATCGTCGCCGGTGCTGATGTTGCACCCGCGAATGTGGACGTCGCTAGTGCCGTCGATGTCAATGCCATCGGAGTTCACACCCATTTTCAGATCGGACCTGATAGTGACCCCGTCGATCGTGACTCCCCTGGATCCCCAGATTTTCATGCACCAGGAAGAAGAATTCAGGGCTGTGATTCCTTCGATGCGGAGGTTTTCGCATTCCTTGAAGAGGAACATGAAGGCGGTATTGCCAAGGCGGTAACTTCGCTTCATTTCCAGCCCCGCATGGCGGGCCAACTCCACCTCCTTTGCGATCTCCACATCGTCGTTTCGGTAATCGGCCCAAACGTACTTTGCCTGGCCGTCAATGACGCCCTTTCCCTTGATGGTGATGTTTCTGGCGCGTTCCGCGCCAATGAACCCCTTGGCCCCAAAAGCGGGATTCTGCAGATCGACAAACAGAACGGCGCCGGCTGCAATATCCAACGTGACATTGTCGGACAGGGTCATTGGCAAGCACCTGTATTCCCCGGCCGGCACATAGACGGTTCCTCCGCCTGCGTGCCTGCACGCCTCAAGAGCGCCACGAAAGGCCGGCGTGGCATCGTCGGCTCTACTGCCCGTGGCCCCGAAGTCGCGAACGCTAAGCACCGGTTCGCCGGCCAGGAGGCCGGGTTCCTCCGAGCCGGCAGCAATAATGAGGGTGAATAGCAGGACCTTGATATAGGAAAGTACGCAGGGTTTGCCCGCTGGGAGGGCAGGGGCCATCGCTGGGATCTTCAAAGCTCCTATCGACGTCCTGGCTGTGCTTCCGTGCGACCCGCGGGCCTCGGTGGCGGCCGGGCAGAAGTTAATCGGCATCCGGGCTCCTGTGCCGGATCGCCGCAAAGCGGGCCCGCGTCATGGTTTCGGGTACATGTTGGGATTTCCGAGCTGCTTCATGATCGGATCCGGCAAGTTTTCCTGGTAGAAATAAAACATGCGATCGCTGGCGGTGTAATCCCAGGTTGTCAGGTAGAGCAGTTTTTGGAATCCCACCCAGCCCACCGAACCATCGATCTTGAGATGGTTTGCCCCTCCCGGATAGGGGTTATTTCCGTTCTGGTGTGGGATCTTCCCTTCGAGGTTGAAGTAATTCCAGGTCGGCGTAGAACCGCTGTCATAGCCTTTGCTCACATAATCCGCGGCGAGCACCCAGGTCGGATTGGCGGTGGACACCTTGACGGGACTGTAGGACGGCATGCCCGGAGTGTTTTGAGCCAGGGGGTTGTACCAGTTTTTGTTGCCGCCAAAGTATTGGTACCCGATGTCCCAGCAGTTGTAGTTCGGGTCGTAACGGATCAACGACGTCGGCAGATCCGGGCAAAGCCAAACGCAGGGGGCATTGGAGATTACCGCCAGGTTGACCGAGGCCGCGTTGGTAAAACCCGGCGGATTGACCGAGATTTGCACGTATGGCCCGCCAGCCGGATCGGGGTTGTCGGCGGTGGCGCTGCCGTTCCGGCAGGGCAACACCAAGTCATTGTTCTCGCCGGCGTAGATGGCATCCCCGATGCCGAGCTGGCGCAGGTTGTTGATGCAGGCCGCGCGTTTGGCCTTCGCTTTGGCCCGGCTCAAGGCCGGCAGGAGCATCGCCGCCAGAATCGCGATAATGGCAATAACCACCAGCAGCTCAATGAGCGTAAACCCGCCAGGCCTGCCCAGGCCAGGCGAAGACCGGCGTCGCCGCTCTTGGGCAGGCACGCGGTCCACCGACATCACCGCCACCTTTCCATCCCGTTCGGTTTCTTCATTCATAGGCTCAGAAGCTGTCAAACATCAGGGTCATTAAACATCCGAAAGGCTACCGGCGGCAATTGACCAATTCTGGCTATGCTCGCAGCACGCTGCCGCCTAAAGCGAGCACAACCGGAATCCACCAGATTCTAGAATTGTCCGGATGCTCGGTGGTCCACCTGGCGAGAAGATGGGCCTGACAGCCTGGCAGCTTCGCAACCAGCGAGAGCCCCGCCTCTTTTCAGCGGGGAGGGGGGACTGCCTGTTGCCCGGCGTTTGCCATGAGGATCCGGATATTGTGCGGGCCCGACAGCGTGGCGGGTATCGTCGAGACTTTGGCTCCGTCGAGGAGGATTTGGCTAAGATGGGTTCCGCAGCCGGTGAGGTTTATCCTGAGATTGCTGTTGCGGTAAGTGAAGTTGTCGAGGACGGCGTAGAAATTGTTGCCGAACGAGGGAGGCACGCATGGCTGAAAAGAGAAGCCGGCTGGGTCATAGAGGATGCCGAAGAGGCCGCGTGTCCAGTAGCTGGTATATCCCATGGCGCCCCAGCTTAGCCGGGTGTAGTTGGTGTGAAACCGGCCGTTAGAAGGATCGATTGTTCCCTCCTGCCATTTCTTGAAGGGCAAGCCGGCCCGGGCATGCCAGAAGATGAAGGGCGCCAAGGCGTTCGCCTCACCAAGCCGGGCGAGGGCCCAGCCATGGAACCCCTCCTCATTCTCCCACACGTTCCCGCCGTGGTAAGAGGTCGCCCGGGAAGGGAGAACAGGATCGACATTCCGGTACCCGTACGGCGTCACGACCATGCCCGCGTGGTAGTCCAGGCATTGCTGTGCGTCGGCCACGCCCGACAAAAGCAGCAACCCGGCCGATATGTCCTCCCGATAATTATAAAAGGTGTTGGACGGCACGTATTCATAGTAGCAGTAAGTCCTGAGTTCAGGACGGTAAAGCTTGGCGTTGATTGCGGATTTGAGAGCCGCCGATTTTTGGCCGCATTGCGCGGCCTGAGCCGTATAACCGAGGGTGGAAGCAACCTGGCCGAGGTCGCGCCACGCCATGGCTGCCAGGAGGTTGCAGTATAAGCTTTTGACTTGAGTCAGCCGGTTGTTGAATTCATTGGTGGTGACGAAACCGGAAACATTGTCGCTCCAGGGACCGCCCCGCCAAAGCCCGTCGCTGGCATCGAGGTAGGTGTGCTCTTTGTTGGTCATGGTGTTCCACAGGCAAGGCCAGCAGGTCGAGAGAAAGCCGGTGTTGCCGGTTATCTTGAAGTATTCCCACACCGCCGAGATCAGGTGAATGCTGTCGGCGGTGACCACATAGTCTTCCCGAATGACGTTGTGCGCGAAATCGAACCGGCGGGTGAGCGTGCCGAGCACGGTTGCCGGATCAAGAATAACCGCATCCCCCCATTGGACATACTGGGCCGAATCTCGCGTATATTCCCGGATGTCGGCGCCGTGGGTGAGGTAGAAGTAGGGGGTGTAATATACCGAGCCTGGGCTGGTCCCCGCGAGCATCGCGCTGGTAGTGCCCGGCGGCGCGTACGCGCTGAACAGGCTGCTCACCGCCAGGGCAAAGGTCGCATCGAGAATGGGATAGGGAGTTTGCAGGTAGAGCCGGTCCAACCGCGCGTTGGTCCAGCAGTACGAGGCGTCGCCGTCTTTGCTGATGGAGATGCCGTTGGAGGAACGATAGATGCCAGCGTAGGCATCGCAGGCCTCCATGCGGTCAGGATAAAAGCAAAAGGCGGCGTTGCTGTAGATGGGCAGGGCCCCATTGGCAACTTGGAGAAAGGCAGTGGTTGAATGGGCCGGCGGCTGGAGTTGATTGGCAGCCGCGGAACCGGCGGCGGCGAGCCAAGTGCCGCCGCGGTTGGCGTTCAGCGAATTGCCGGGCTGCGACGGCGACCCGATGGATTTGGAAGGCCAGTTCAGCGCCGGGCCATTGCTCGCGACGGCCGCCGCAAGGCTGGGAGCCGGCGACGCCATCGCGGAAATGAAGGCCAGCAAGGCAAGCACGGCGCCTCTGGGGCAGGCACTGCCGAGAGCATGGTTCATTTGGCGCGCACTTATCGCGGGCGCCTTTTTACTGGTAAACGCGCACGTAGTCACATTCCAACTTCCAGGGCATCGAGCTCTCATCAACTTCCCAGGGCTTGCAGGGGGTGCTCGTCTTGCTCATTTCTTCGGAGTACCATTTTCCACCGACGGCGAGGTTGATCAGGATATACATCGAGCGGCGCATGCTCGGAGGGGTTTTGCCCCGAGCCCAGATTTTTCCATCAAAGACGAACACGACCTCCTGTGCGCTCCACTCGCATCCCCACGAATGAAAGTCTTTCGAGATATCGAATCCGGCCTGGTGGTACCGCAGGGTCCAATCATTTACACGGTCGGAGCGGCCCTTGGTGGTGATGAGAGTGCTGTCGAATTTGTTGGTCCAGTGCCCCATAAACTCGAAGATGTCGATTTCGGGGGGCCACTCGTGCGCCTTTGCCGGGCCGCCCAGGGACGGTTCGTCACTCAACAGCCAGAAGGCCGGCCAGGCTCCGCGGCTGGCAGGCAGTTTGAAGCGGCCCTCGATGTAGCCGTACTTAAACGTGAACCGGCCGTCCGAGATCAGCAGCCCGGAGGTGAAGCAGCGCTGGTCGTTCATCCAAAAGTTGGGCCACACTTCTTTTGGCGCCTTGGCGGCGGAGATCGTGAGGATCCCTGGTTTCTCGAAGGAGAATGGGTTGAGCGCCGGCTTGAGCCCGGCTTCTCCCCGGCCGGTGTAGTCCTTATCCGTGTAATACTGCGCCTCCAGGTTGCTAAGGAGCGTTCGTTCGCCGGAGCCCTGCCAAAATGTGGTCTGCCATTTGGTCCTATCGATGTAGGGGCAGCCATCCTTGTCCGGCACGGCATCGAACTCGTCGTGAAACTTCAACTGCATGGTCCGCCCGAGCGGGGAAACGATGCTTAAAGGGACGTTGGTTTGTGGATCCGCCTTGAGCTCCGCACAAAGCGTCAGCAGCGTCAGGATCAACAGCGCGCGGCGAAACCCGCGCAGGACGGAACCGCGCGCCTGGACTTTTCGGATTCCCGCGTGCCTGAGTCTATAAGCTATGTGCCGCATTTATTCCCGTGAGTACGTTTTTCGCCTGCAACAGCCACAAGCACGGGCTCGCAGGAAACCTATGACATGCTACGCGGCGCAGGGAGTCCCCGGAATAGCCAGTTTTGGTCATTATGAGAAGTCCCTCGCGCGCTCTACCCTCGGAGGCTATGATGCGAGTATGAGACAACGAGAATCCGCGGTGTCACAGATCCCGGCATGCGAGGATCCAAGGGTATGAACGGTCGCGAGCGGATACTGAGCCATCTCAAAGGCCAGGCGGTCGATCGGCTGCCGCTGATGCCTATCACAATGCAGTTTGCCTCGGACCTGATTGGCGCGCCCTACGGCCTATACGCCACCGACTACCGCGCGTTGGTGGCGGGGCAGATGACGGTGGCCGAACGGTTCGACCTGGACTACGTCTCGTGCATCTCGGACCCGGCCCGCGAGGCGGCCGATTGCGGCGCGACGATCGCGCTGTTTGACGATCAGCCGCCGGCGTTGAAAGAAGAGTGCGCCCTCCTGGCAGACAAGGCGGCGCTGGCAGGGCTCAAGGTCCCCGATCCCCATGGCGGAGGGCGCATGACCGATCGCCTGCGCGCCGCGGCGCTCTTCAAGGAAAAGGTTGGCCAGGAGAAGCTCATCGAAGGGTGGGTGGAGGGACCGATGGCCGAGAGCGCGGACCTGCGCGGGATCAACACGCTCATGCTGGATTTCTTCGACGATCCGGGGTTCGTTCACGAGCTGTTTGATTTTACCTTGGAACTGGGACTCCGGTTCGCGCGGGCCCAAATCGAAGCGGGGGCAGACCTCATCGGCGTTGGCGATGCGGCGGCTTCGCTGGTTGGACCGGAGATTTACAACGAGTTTGTCCGGTCTTACGAAGCCAAGCTGGTGGAGGGGATTCATGCCGCCGGCGGCCTGGTTCGGCTCCATATCTGCGGCCGCACCGCGCAAATTCTGGAACCCATGGGCCGACTGGGCTGCGACATTGTGGATATTGATTTTCTGACCCCTATGGCCGCGGCCCGCTCGCAGATGGGGCCCGATCAGGTCCTGCTGGGTAACCTTGAACCCGTGGGGATCCTCCGAAACGCCGAGCCGGAGCGCATTGCCAGTGTTCTCGCCGATTGTCACCGTGATGCCGGCTGCCGCTACATCGTCGGGGCCGGCTGCGAAGTCCCTCGCGATACGCCGGAGCCGAACCTTCGTGCTCTGTGCGCTTACGCCGTCCGGCACCAGCCATGAGCGCCCCTTCGAGCTTCTCCCCCGCGCCCGCCGTGGTGACAAACCCTGCCAATGAGAGGCTGACATCGCCAGGCGCGCTCAACGTCAATCTCTCCTATCTCCTGCCCATTTGCCTCGTGGCCACTCTGGGAGGGCTTCTGTTCGGGTATGATACCGGGGTTATCTCCGGCGCGATCGAGTTGCTCACCGCCAGGTTTGCGCTGTCTGCGCCGATGAAAGGGTGGGTGTCGGGATGCGTGTTGATTGGCTGCGCCTTGGGGGTGTTGTTGGTGGGCGCCGTCTCGGATCGGTTCGGGCGCAAGAAGACGCTTCTGCTGGCGGGGCTCCTGTTTCTGGTCTCGTCCCTCGGCACGGCGCTGGCCGGGTCGGTGACGGGTTTTGTCCTATTCCGGTTCCTGGGCGGGTTGGGCATCGGCATCGCTTCGATGGGCACCCCCATGTATATCGCGGAAATCGCTCCGTCCCGCTTTCGCGGACGGCTGGTGGCGCTTAATCAAATCGCCATCGTGACCGGTTTGACGGTGGTCTATTTTGTCAATTTTTTCATCGCCCGGTGCGGGGATCAAGGTTGGAACAACCAGGCCGGCTGGCGCTGGATGTTTGGATCGGCGCTGGCCCCGGCCGGTGTGTTTACGCTGCTGGTGCTCCGGATTCCCGAGAGCCCGCGCTGGTTGGTGGAAAAGAAACGGGAGGACCAGGCGCGCGGCATTTTCGAGCGAATTGCCGGCGTGGCGTTTGCCCAGGCTGAAGTCGGCGGCATCCGCGCCTCGCTGGCAAAGGAAACCGGTGGCTGGTCCGAACTGCTTTCTTCCCCGCTGCTCAAGCCGCTGGTTTTGGGGATTCTGCTGGCTATTCTGCAGCAGGTCACCGGGGTTAATGTGTTCATGTATTTCGGCACCACGCTGTTCAAGAACATCGGACAGTCCACGGGAGTCGATGCCGGGATGCTCCAGCAATCAGTCATTGGCGTGGCCGGCATCCTGTTTACTCTCGCGGCCATCGCGGTGGTGGACAAGTGGGGGCGCAAGCCGCTCATGATGCTGGGCACCTCGGGGATGTGTCTGAGCCTGGCGGTCATGGGAGCCATGGCCCAGAAGATGAAAGATCCATCGGTCGCCAGCGCCTTGATGCTGGCGTGCATCATTGTCTATCTGGGCTGTTTCAGCCTTTCGGCCGGGCCCATCATCTGGGTGTTGCTCTCGGAAATATACCCGACCGCGGTGCGGGGGCGCGCGCTGGGCTTGGCCACCTTTTGCATGTGGATGGCGGACTATGTAGTGACCCAAACCTTCCCCTTGATGGACAAGAACACGGTATTGGTTGAGAAGTTCAACCATTCCTTCCCGTTCTACATCTACGCCGGGTTCTGTCTGGTTCTGCTGCTTGTGATGCGCTTTGTGCCCGAAACCAAGGGCAAGTCACTCGAAGAAATCGAGCGGTCGTGGCGTTCCTGTCTACCGGCCGCCGGTGCTGCGCGCTGAACAATCCGCTTCGCCAGGCTTCCCCCATTTAATCGCCGGCGATCGGACGGCGCTGTGCTGGCTTGTCAATCTCGCGGATCCGCCGCAGGAGGCGGAAACAGTCTCGCGGCTTCTGTGTTGAATTCACCTTCTGGATTTCCATCGGCCCACCCGCTGGCTTGCTGCACCAGAAAGACACGAATCCGACCATGGTCAACACACATATCCGTCTTGTACGCGCCGCTGTGGCCAAAAGAACTTCCGTCGCTTGCGGATAGCCCGAGTCCAAACCCGTAGTTGTTCTGCACCGTTGGCGGCGTCTGTTTGCTGGTCATCGCGCGCACCGCTTCCCTCGAGAGACAGGTCTTTCCCTCAAAGATTCCGCCGTTGGCCAGCATCTGACAGAAACGTGTTACGTCGGAGGCGGTCGAAAAAAGTCCACCGCCAGGAGCCGCATAATGGCTGGGTCCGCCGAGCGGTTGCACCAGGAATTGAATTGGCGCTTCCACCAATCCGTTCGTGTGCGGGTTGGTCTGGTAGCACTTAGCCAACCGTCGCAACTGGGCTTCGGACGGGAAGAAGGTCGTGTCGGTCATTCGCAGCGGTGTGAAAAGCCGCTCCTGCAGGAACTGTTCATACGGCATTCCGCTGACGATCTCGATAATGCGTCCGGCCGCATCAATGCCTTCGTTGGAATAGCTGTAGCCGGTTCCCGGATCGAACTTGAGCGGTTCCAGGAGATCGTGCCGGATCGATTCCGCCAGCGGCACCGAGTCGATGCGCTGTTTGTCCCGGGCATTGAGAAAACCCAGCCCGCTGGTGTGGGAGAGAATCTCGCGGATCTTAATCGGGTGGCTGGGGGCGACGAGAGCCCCGTTTGTCAGCGCCACCTTCGCGGCCTTGAATTCCGGGATGTATTTTTCCACTGGGTCGTCCAGGCTGACCTTCCGCGCATCCACCAGCATCATCAGCGCCGCACACGTGACGGGTTTGCTCATGGATGCGATCCAGAACAGGTCGTTGGTTTTCATCGGCGTTTGTGCCGCCAGATCGGAATAGCCGACCGCTTCGATGTCAAAGACCTTGTCCTTGTCGGCCACCAGCATCACCGCGCCGGCCAGGACGTGTTGGTCAACAAAATGCTGAAGCTTCAGGGCCAAGGCATCGCCGGCTCGGGCCGCCAGGGTAAATGAAAACACCAGAGCGAGAGCGAGCCTGAGGTTCACCCGAACGCCAGATCGGATTTTATCGCGAATTCCATCTGCGTGGGCAGCGCCGGTGGTTTCGCCTGCTCCGATTCCATCGGGAGGCGCCTTGCCCGCCGGCGGGCTACCTGTGGGCATTAACTGAGGCAGGGGCATCAACGGTCTTGTTTTCCGTACACCAGGGCTCCGACGTTATCCGCCCAGATCTGGGTCTCGGCGTCCGTCCCGGCCGGCAAGTGATGCACGCCGTCGGGACGGAGGCCCTCCTGGTGGTCGCGGAACCAGGTGTAGAAGTCCACCCGCGGCAGGTGCTTTCCGAAATCATACGCATACGGTGTCAGGGCTTCGATCAGCTTGTCGACCACATTGACATTGTAGGGCAGGGTGCCCAGTTTTTCCGCGCCTTGATCCGCCGGATAATCGACGATGGGGGCATAATTGTTGTATCGGGCAAAGGCGAGACGCGCCACGATCGGCACGTAGCCGTTCTCGAGGGAGTCGGTGATCATCTTGCGGATCGCCTGGTCGATCAGGTTAGTTTTGCCCGGATAGGCGTGGCGGGGCACGGACGAAATCGTATTGATCCCCTCGTGGAAGCAGATGAAGGTTCCCATGGGGTTCTCGGGGATGACCGTATTGAAGAGGCGCGCCGCGCCGCCTTCGCCCGTTTCACCGCCTTTCCCCTCGTTGAGCACGATGGGATAATAGCGTGGGAATTTGCTTCGAATGAGGTCGGAAAAGAACCTGGTATGCTCGGCCGGATACATGCCGGCGCCGGTGGCCGCAGCGGTCAAGCTGTCGCCGACGAACATCCAGTAGTCGTTCCGGAAGCCGATCGGCGCCGGCCGAAAGACATCCAATCGGACGATTCGCGCGCGGACGGTTGAAGCTTCTTCCACGCGGAGCCATTTTGGGCGGGTGTTGGGCAGCACTAACACGCCGTCGCGCCGTTTGTTGTCCAGGTTGGTGAGCGTTGTCCAGGCGCCGTTGCGCCCATCCGTCGAATCCCGGCTGGCTTTCACCGTCATCTTGTTGAACGATTCGGTGACGAAATCAAAATCGTGCCACTGGCCGTTTTCGGCGCGCCAGTGCAACAGGAGGCAGTCGTCGTCGAGGTTTGTCGCATTCAGCTCCAGCGCGACGAAGAACGGCCCGGTAGCAGCCCAGGTGGTCTGGTCGGAGCCGTCGACCAGGTTGGTCAGAGCGGAGGGGTTCACGTCTGATTCGACCCGCGCCCCCAGCGAGATGCACATGTTGGTGGCGACTCGGACGGGGATGCTTTCGAGGCCGCAGGGAAAGGGAGGCGATTGATTGGCTGCGGCAAGGGCGGCGCCGGCCATCAAGGAGAGAAGCGGAGCCGCAAGCCTGCTGATTGCGGTTTTTGGCGCCGAGAGGCCCGGAACGGGGCGTGTGGTCACTCTGTTCATTTCGGCGAGCATGCGAGGTCCGCGGTGGAAGGACAACTACCGGCTTTCTGGAATTGCATACTGATTTGGGAAAGCGGCAGCGTTGCTCGACACACCGTTTGGAGCGCATCACGTCCGGTGGCGTGTTGAGGAATCCGTTGTGGGACGATCATGGCGGCTGAGCTCAAGGCGGCAGGGTGAATTTTACGGTAAGGATCGCTGAATGACCGCTCTGGCTTGTCACCTGGAATTCGCGCCGGTAATCGCCGGGCCCTAGCCGGTCGCGCTTGACCTGAAAGTAAATCTCCTGTTCGGATCGGAGATTGCCCGCTGTGAGGTTAAAACGGACCCCATCATCAGGGCCGGTGAGTTTCCACAGTTCGCTTTGCCCTCCTCCGGGATTTGTCAGCCGAACGGTGTGCCACTGTTGCGCGTCGGCTGCCCCAATGGTTCCGAGATCGACTATTTCGGGCGCCAGGGCCAATTCCGGCGGCGGGGCGACGAGGATGGCTCCCAAACGATTGGTTTCGCAAAACCTGACGCAGCCGGACTTGGAGGCCGTCAGCCGCAACTCCAGCCAGCGTCCGGGTTCAAGTTTGCGCGGCAAGTGGAAGCGGACCTGCGTTTCTCTCTTTTCGCCGCAGGGCACTGTCAGCTTGAGTTTTCCTTCGGTCAGCATGCGGTTGGAATGCGCGGCCGGATCGAAGGCCCAAACCGACCAACCCGTCAGGATATCATTGCTGCCTGCAAGATCATCGTTGTACACAACCAGCGTCCTTTGCAGCGCATCCATGGGCTTGAAGATCAGCGGAACGGCCCCAATTCGTGCCTGGCGAACGGCTTCTTTGTCGAAAACCGCGACCGGCGCAAAACTGTTGCGGTAGTAGTCGCGGCCGCCGTTGTAGCGCACGACCGGGTAGGGGCCCCCGAAAACATTCAGCAAGGGCCGGTGCAGGACGCTTGGCTTAATGCCGGGGGCCGAGAGGTCGTTCCACTCCGGCTTGACGTCCGCCTCAACCGGGTCGAAGGCGTACATCCAATCGGCGTAGGGCCTTGCGTCCGCCAGACCGGCATAGCGCATGGCCCGCACGATTCGTCCCACGCCGCGCAGCCAGGTGGCCTGGGAGATCATATCGGGGTTGCCAAATTCGCCCGGCTGACTTTTCTTGGCGCTCGGGGTCCCATCCGCATTCATGAGGGGCCAACCGTCCGCGTACATCGCCTCTCCCTCTCCCGTGGGTTTCGCAGGATTCGGCTGATAGATGTCGTAGAGTGCCTCGGCATTGAGCGGCGTGAACGGGTAGCCGCCGGTGTAATGATGGCACTCCTCGTCTCCGGGATAGGGCTCGGTAGGATCCTCGTGGCGCTGGCCTTGACCCCAGGGATCATCCTGGAAGACCGGGCGCGTTGGATCCATCGATCTTGCCGCTTGCACGGAGTACATGCCGATGGGGCCGAACCAGCACTCGTTGGCGGCGCCCCAGGCGATAATGGAAGGATGATTCCGCCGTGCGGCTATCCATCGCCGGACCCAAGCCTCGAAGTTGGATTTGGCGCGCTCATCGGTTCGGCGCCAGGTTTGCCAAAACGGCGCCTCATCGATCACCAACATTCCGATTTCGTCGCAGGTGTCGTATAGCTCGTCGATGTTCGAGGTCTTGTGAACCCGCAACACGTTGTGGTTCAATTGCTGGTATTCCCGGACCAACCGCTTCTGGAATTCGGGCATCAACTCCTTGGTGGAGAATACCGGCGCCGTGGAGGGGCCGTGGAGATAGTCTTCGTGCCAGGAAAACTCGTAGGCATCGCCCCGAAGATTAATCCGGACACCGTTCAGCTCGTAATGATTGCCTTTCGCGTAGAATTGGCGGAAACCAAAGCGCGTCCGGCAAGTATCCACAGTTTGTCCGTTCTCCCAGAGCGTCGTTTCCAGCACGTAGAGCCGCGGGTCATGTGGCCACCAGTATACCGCGTTGGTCCAGGGGACATTGGGAAGGGTAAGGTCGATGGATGCTCCCGGCGGCAGGACCACCGTTTGCGGCTCGAAGATCTTTGTGGTGGCCGACCCCTGCAGTGATGCCTGATTGCGCACCTGGATCTTTCGGGGGCGGCTATCACGGTTTGCCAAGGTCAGTCGCAGAGTGATTTCGTCGTCCTGAGGCTCACAATTCTTGTGCAGCTCCGGGGACAGCCAAACATCTGCGACATGGACCTTGGGATAGGCGACCAGCGAGACGTCTCCATTCAAACCGCGTCGTCCGTCCCAGCGGTCCACGCACCAGGGAAAAAGGAGACGTCCGTCGCTCATTGCGTCGTCCGGGAAGTCGTGATCCTTGATCAGCGCCTCCCGGTTGTCCTCATCAAACGAAGCGCTCCGGCCCGCCCAGACGGCTATCTCGAGCCGAAGCGGTTGCTGTGCCTGGAGACAGGGGGTGATGTCGATGAGATAGGGCAGTTGCATCATGAGATATCCGCCAGTGTCTTCCGCGCCCACCGGTTGGCCGTTGACCCAGACCTTGGCGATGACCGAGACCCGGCGGATGTCGAGAAAGATCTCCTTGCCGTTCATCGAGGCCGGCAGTCGGATTTCCTTGCGGTACACCCCATGCTGGAGATGGGACCATTCCGCGGGATAGCCATAGTCCTGGGGAGCGTCCCAGAAGGACGGCACCCGGATCTCGTGCTTCTTGTCCTTGCCCTCGGGATAGAACTCCCAGACGCCATTCAGCGAAAGCGACTCGCGGTCAGCCGGTCCGGCTTGAGCCGTTTGGGCCCTGGTTAGGCTCAGGAGCCAGACCAGCAATAAGAGCCGTCGTGTCCACGCGGGAGGAGGATAGGGCTTGAAGTTCATTTACTTTCAGGTTCGAGCCCGCTCATCAAACCATCGCCAGGTGGGTTGCGCAAATACTCTGTTACAGATTTTACATCCGTGTTTGACAGCGCCGGCCCCACCCCGGAGGGGCGCGGACGCCCGGATCGCGCGTTTCCGGCCGGCGGGACACGCGGACGAGCCGCGGCCCCTCGGAGGGCTGTCCCGTATTTCGCTCGCATGGACCGCCTGCCGCCGGCTGGGGCTCATCCATGCAACTGTGTATGCGAGAAAGGCAAATGGGTACTTTGCAAGAGATAAACAGCCTTTAATCTTGAGAGACTTGGCATTTTTAAGTATGAGAACCATTATTCGTTTCCTCCTGTTGACCGCCGCAGTGGGCTTTGCCGTTCTCGGACCCGCAGACCAGGCAAGGGCGTTGGTGCTTCTGCCCTATACGAACAACTTCGACGGCGATACGCCCGGACCGGTCTCTAACGACCCAAACTTCGTCGCCTCGTCCACGTACTCGGTGACGGGCAACAGTTTATCGATTGTGTCCCCTGGCATTGGAGGCTCTGGAAACGGTCTGGTGTCCGTTATCGGCGCCACCACCAGCACGATTTACAACGCGGCCACGGTTCAAGCGATTATCCCATCTTCTTCGCCGATGACGCTCTCCATGGATTTTCGGATTGAAACGACGAACACCTCGGGCGTGTCCCATGTGGGGCTTGCCGCGTATGGAAATCGTCCGGATTTGGGTGTCGTGGGGGCGGGCAGCACGCAGGGGACTTTCATTTGGCCTTATCTGCTGGTTACCGGATCGAGCGCGGGGAGCCTCTCCTGGGTCAATTTTCTCAACGGCAGTGGAAACAACAATGGAGTCACCCTCAACGGCCAGGTCGGCTCCAATTTGCCGATCAATACGAACGATGTTTATACGTTCATGCTGACCGCAAGTTATGACGCCAGCGGCGATCTGATGGCGACCGTGACGGTTACCAACCGGAGCACGCTCGCCGGCGTGTTGAGTTCGGAAACCATCACGGCGGCGACCAACGCGCTCCGCTATGGTTCGGGGAGCTATTTCGGAACTTGTGATCGCGCCAATAGCGGCGACGCCGGCACCCAGACCATCTTGCACGACAACTTCAGCCTCTCGTCAACTCTCACCAGCAACTATCTTGTGGCCGAGCCCAAGACGTGCGGCGGGTGGACCTTGGCCTTCAGCGACGAATTCGAGGGATCTGCGCTGGATACCACGAAATGGGCGACGACTTACATGTGGAGCGGGAACGGCGCGCGCACGCTGTCAGGCAACAGCGAAATGGAAGTGTATTGGGATAATCAGTTCGTTGAGACGAATGGCGTCCTGCGCATCTGCGCCGACAAGCTCGATTCCGTCTGGTACGGCGCCACCTATCATTATGCCTCCGGCATGATCGACACGTACCAAAAGTTCAGCGAACAATACGGCTATTTCGAGATGCGCGCTCGCTGCCCGCATGGGGACGGGCTCTGGCCCGCGTTCTGGCTGCTTGATAACACGCCGGTTTGGCCGCCGGAGATCGATATCCTGGAGATCCTCGACAGCTATGAAGACCAGCCGCATGCAGGCGCCATCCAGAATTCCAGCGGCGCCTATTTCTCCCAGTTCTATCCAACATTCAATGCCACCACCGCGTTCCATGTTTATAGCTTGGAATGGGACCCGGTGCATCTGACCTATTATCTGGATGGTCAAGAGATCGGGCAAACCAGTGTTCCCACCAACGCCCCGGCTCCGATGCAGCTAATAGCCAATTTGGCCGTCGGCGGCACCGGCACGATCCCCCCGAATGGGACCACCGTGTTCCCGGCGTACCTGGACATTGATTATATCCGGGCTTGGACTCGCACGGACGCCCAGGCGCCGATTCCTTATACCGTGGGGACCGACATCGGAACGGTCGGCCTGCCCGGCGCCACCAGCGTCAATACGAACGGCACCGCGCTCGTCACTGGCGCCGGCGCGGGCTATCTGGCCGGCGGCACGAATGACGGCTTCCAATACGCCGCCCAACCCATGCCGGGCGATGTCGATTATGATTACCTCGTCGAGGTCAGCTCGATGTCCGCTCCCGACGGCCAGGCAGGCGTCATGATCCGGCGGGTTTTTGACCCCGCGTCCGAATACACGGCTTTCTATCTCTGCAACGGCAATTGCATTCTCCAGAGCAGGACGAATTTCGGAGAGCCGGCATTTCAAACAGCGTCCGTGCCGGCGGCGGCTTCGACCAACTTGTGGCTGCGACTGCTCCGTCGGGGTGATGCCTTCACCGCTTATCAATCAGTTGACGGGATTCTGTGGAGCTACGTGGCGGCGGTTTCAAACGACATGTCGGCAACGATGATGGGCCCTTCGTGGTTTGCGGGCGCGGCGGTCAGCAGCGGTTCGACAAGCCAGAGCAACCTGGTGGCCTTCGGCAGCCTCAATAAACCCGCCGTCCAGGTGATCAAGGACAATGCCGATTCAACCGGGGTAATCGTGACCGGCCCTTGGGTAACCTCCAGCGTGTCGAGTGGCGGCACAGCCGGGTATTACGGGCCGAATTACTTGAGCGACAACAAAGCGAATAAAGGCCAGTGCTCGGTCGAGTTCATTCCGACTTTGCCGAATACCGCGTCCTATGACATCTATCTGCGCTGGATTGCGAGTTCCCATGCCGCCAGCAACGTTCCGGTCAGCATCACGTATGCCGGCGGAAGCGCCCAGGTGACGGCAAACCAGCAACATGAGGGAGGCGAATGGGTCTATCTTGGAACCTATCCATTCAATGCCGGCGCCAGCGGCAACGTGGTCATCTCGAATCCGATTCAAACCTCGGGATACGGCGTCATCGCCGACGCTGTCCGTTTCGTGCCCGGCGTCTCCACTCCAGCCGCGGCCCCGGACCCGCCCGCTGTTCCCACCGGCCTCATTGGGACCAGTTCGCCTGATCGGACACAGGTTTCACTGAGTTGGAACCCTGCCGCGCGGGCGACAAGTTACAATGTGTATCGGTCGGCGACCTCCGGCGGTCCTTACACGATGGTCGGCTCCGGTGTGCTGACCAGCAGCCCCTATTTCACCGATAGCAACGTCGTCGCCGGCGCCAAATACTTTTACGTGGTGACAGCCGTGAACAATACCAGCCCGGGCGCTCCGGCCGGACAGGAAAGCGGGTACTCCAACGAGGCTGCCGAGTTGCCCGACATCGTGGTGGATAACGCGGATTCGTCGGGGGTTGCCATTACCGGCAGTTGGATCACGAACACGACCACCTCGGGCTATTTTGGGATCAACTATCTCCAAGACGGCGACGCCGGAGGCGGTAAAAGCGTGCGCTTCTCGCCGAACCTGTCCGTGGCCGGCAGTTATGATGTCTATTTGCGCTGGACGTCGGAAACGAATCGCGCCAGCAACGTCCCCGTGGATGTGATTTCCAGCGGCGGCACGAATACCTTCAGCCTTAACCAGCAAGTCAGCGACGGGGTGTGGTGGGTTTGTCTCGGCACATTTAACTTCGCCGCCGGGACCGCCGGCAGTGTGGTGGTTCGCGATGACGGCGCCAATGGCTACGTTGTCGCCGACGCGACACAGTTCGTTTGGTCGAACCCTCAGAGCGTCGGAATGACGCGTTTGGGCGCAAGCTCGATTTTCACGATTCAGTCGCTCGTTGGCCGACAGTATCAGTTGCAGCGTTCGCCGACACTGTCGCCTCCGGCGTGGCAGGCCGTCGGCTCCGCCCAGGCTGGGACGGGCGGCGTCCTCTCTTTCACAGATTCCGGCGCGACCGGCGGAACGGAGTTCTACCGCATTCAGGTTGTCCCATCCATCTGAACAGCCGCCGGCAGCCTGTCGGGGTTGCGACACGAGTTCTCGAGAGGGCGCGATATGTCGTCCTGACACGCGAGCCGATCGCCGGTGGATGGCAAGACTCGGCCCGCTCCACGCCGGTGGTGCTTTCACGACCTGCGTGAAACCCGGGATAAAGCGACCCATCACGCAACCAGGCTGCGCTTCGCGATGCGAACGCTACGCACCACCCGCAATGCGCCGAGCCCAACCAGAAGCAGGCAACCCGTGGATGGCGGCGCTCGTCACTTCCCGAAAATGCCGAGGCCCCAGTGGTCCAGCCATGAAATGACGGGCTGTCCGTTCTTGAATTGGACCGGCAGCCAGATATAACGGCCATCAATTGCATTTTCAGGCCGCCAACGGTCAGCCATGAAAATCAAAGCGTCGGGTTGGGTGGGAACCGGCAGAACATAGGTGGGCTGCCCCTCGAAGGTTTTCTCCGCTCCCTCTCCGACGCAGGGATTCCCGGTTTGGCTCCAAGGCCCCCAAATCGAATCCGCCACCGCGAGGCGCGCCCCGTTTGGCATCCAGCCCGTGCAACCGGAGGTGATGAGGAAATACCGTCCACGGTGTTTGAACAGCGCCGGGGCTTCGTTGAATCCACCGGGAAAGAGACGGACATACTTGCCCGCCGGGCTAAGCAGATCCTCCGTTAACTGGGAGAGGTGAAGCGTGCCGTTCTCTTCCGAGGCGTAAACGTGATAGGCCGCGCCATCCTCGTCTTGAAAAAGGGTCATGTCCCTCGCCATTTGGCCGCCGGCGAAATCGCGGCGGAAAATGGAGTTCGTAGGGAAATCCGGGACGGGTCCGCCGGGCAACGCTTTTCCTCGGAGGCTCGCCAGGTCCTCTCCCGAAAGAGGCTTCTTGAGGTTGTCCGGGACATTCATAGGCCAGACTCCGGCATTGGGGCGGAGGCTGCGGATGAAATGATACGGCCCGGCCGGGGCATCGGCGACGGCTATGCCGCTGCGGGCAGCGGCGTAGCCATGGCCTTTTGGCTCCAGATGGAACCACATGACGAACTTGCCGGTCTTCTGACAATAGAGCACCTTGGGCCGCTCGAGGATGCATCCTTGGGCGAGTTCATTGGCCGGGTCCAACGAGACGGCCAGCGCGATGCCTTGATCGAGCCAATGGTAAAGATCCGTGGACGAATAAACGTGAACTCCGACCTGGGCGCTGTTTCCCGCCGGGCCTCCAATCTTATGTTCTCCAAACCAGTAATAGGCGCCCTGATAGACCAGAATTGCGCCACCGTGAGCGTTAATAGGTGCGCCGTTCTGGTCCGGCCAAATAGCGCCGGGATGGAATTCCTCCATGGCCGAAGCGCGTCCGGCATTCCCCACCGCCGAGGCGATGAGGAATGCCGACACGAGAGAGCTTAAGTTCACCCTTCAGGCAACCATACTGCGCTTCGCGATACAAGCGCGCCGCGCGACCCGCAACGCGCCGAGGCCAGCCAGAAGCAGGCAGCCCACCGACGGCTCCGGCACGGCTGTAAGGCTGAAATTATCTTGCAGTACCTGTTCCGATTGGACCGGGCTGCCGGTCCCGCTGGCGTCAAGTCGGTCCATAATCCCGAAATTGTTCCCGCTGTAGTAGGAGGACATAATCGAGGCGCTGACAGTCTCGGAAAGCGACGCGGTGGCGCTCGTGGTGTCATCCGTCGCGGTGAAGAGGAGAGTTAGGTCGCCGCTCCCATCGTAATTGCCGGCAAGCGACAGTGTGTAGGTATCCGTAAGATCGATCGCCAGGTTGGCTCCGGATTGCGTCCCGATAGTGATGTTGCCATTGTTTCCACCGCCGTTGCGGAAGTTCACGAAACCGAGGCTGCCCACAGTGGAGGATGCCTGGCTCCCGCTAGTGTAGCTAAGTTCCAGCTCGGGCCAGATGCCGCAGGTCGTGGTGTTGTTTCCGGTTTCGCCTACGACCCCGAGGTTTGCGACGCTGCCGAAAGCCGCCAGGCCGATGTGCGACCGCCTGGCGCCGGTCCCCGGGATAGTCTCGAGATTGAAATCGCTGGACAGGGTAAACCCCTGAGACAAGGATCCGGCTGCCGTCCGGACCGTGGCGGCACTGTAGATGGTGCTGCTGTTGTTGGCGATGGTGGATTGAAACCCGTTGCCCGAGCCGCCGATGCCTGGCGTCACCACACTCCAGGAGTTCTTAGGGTTTGTTAGCGTTGAGCTGTAAGTGGATGACGTGGTGAAGGAGGGATCGGTTCCACCAACGGTGTCGCTGTCAAAGTTGTCCGTGAAGGGAAGGCTGACTTGGCCGATAGCCGGGCTGAGCGATAGCAGCGCCGTGGCAATCGAAACGGACCATGGAGTTAGGTGACGAATGGTTTTCATGTGTTTATGCGGTTTGTTGCTGTTATTGGTTTGATTCCGACAGTAAAGATGTATTTATGGGTGAAGACATTCGCTTAAGGCACGCTCACTATTCGATAATACTTCGCCTGGTTGATTGCCAGTGAATCTGCCGCGCTCGCCGGATACGAAGTCCAGTTGGTGATTGCAAGCGTCGCCCAGTTCTTCAGATCCGTCGAACTTTGAAGCTTGTAGTCGGAGCCGGAGCTGCCGCCGGTTATCCTCAAAGTCACCTGGGCGTTGGTTACACTTGTAACGCCCAAAAGAGGACGGCTAGGCCAGTTCGGAGTCCACTGATAAACCACGGTCTTGCATTTCCCGTCATCCTCGAGCGTCACAATATATTGGCCATTGGCACGCTGGAACGCATGTATGGAAAAGGGCCGATAGTCAATCCACCCCGTGTCAGCCAGCGTAAACAACCCGTTGTTAGGCGTCATATAGCCAACGAACGCCCCATCCGCCGTGCGATAGACTGCGATTTGAGACAGGGCGGCGCCCGAGGCCACAAAGATAAATGAGCCCGCCACGTCAAAGCTGATGGGGGTGACGCTATTGGCAGTGTTATATGGAAGCGGGAGCACCCATCGTGCATTACGATTTTCAGCGCTCCAGTTATCATACCTGGCCAACACACGAAAACATCCCCACGTTCCAGACTGGTAGGAAGCTGTATACCCGCCCAGGTACATGATATCATTGGCGGCGTCGTAGAGGACTCGCTCCAGGCCGTTATCAGTCTGGTTCAAAAACGGCGTCGGCGTGGAATAAACCGTCATATTGGTGTAGCTATAAAGCGGAGTGCCGTTGGAATCGAATCCCCCCAAGTAGTACTCTCTCAACCCGCTGCGCGGCACTGAGCTCCCGCCGTTGACGGTTTCCCAAACGTTGCCGTTAACATCCACCCACCATCCCCACGTGTTGTCTTCCAAATGCCCGGCCCCGGAAAACTCGCTAAACTCATTCGCTTCAACCACTCCATCCCCATTCTTATCGTACCAGATACTTTCCGAGTTCTCGTAAAGATTCGTGATGGAGACATAATCAGGCGTCTTGCAGAAGAAGGTGCAAGGGATCGCGCACTCGCCCTGGACGCTATTCTGGAACCGCATGACACACAGGACCTTGCTGAGCGCCTCGCATTCGTACATGTACAATTGTCCGTTATTCAGGCGGCGCATGACCGGCGAGAACGGTTGGCCCTCACTCGCGATTGGGTATGTCGGGTACAGGTATTTGTTATAGGTCACTCCTGCAAGCGACCACTGACTGCCGGGGGCGGTGTTGGACCAATTCATCCGGTAGTGATTGAAAAAGCTGTAAAAGTCGGTGTCCGAAGCCGGATCAACAGCCGCGCAATCGACGAAATTCAATCCGTACCGCGTCCATACATTGCTGCCGGCCGAGTTAAACTTTTGCAGAACTCCTGCGGTGCGTGTCAAACTTTCCAGATTGGTCACACCGTCAGGCGGGCCATCGTAGTTCCAGCTTACATACACGCTGTGATTGGAATCCACTCCCACGGAAGTCAGACCGTAGAAATAACCTGGGGCAACTGTTCCCATGTTGGTCCCGGTCTGGCTCATCAGGTTCGTTCCTAACGTGCGGGCGACTGCTGTTGGCGTTCCGCTCAGATTGGTCAGGCTGTAGTACTTGATGTCTTGATCGGGCCCCTCATCGGCAACGAGAAGATAATTGGTGCTGTCAAACGCCAAACTGATCGGGTTAGCCCCGGGTAAAAAGGTGATTTGATTGGTTTGCAGAATCCCGTTGGCATTAAACTCCACCACTACCGTCGGATTACCCCGTTGAATCGCCCATAGATTGCTATTTGCATCAAGGGCAATCCTAAAGACGCCCGGCAGACTCCAGTTCGCCGAAAAAACGATGTTGGTGGAGAGGAGATTATAAACATGGATGGCACTCTGATACGGGTCGGCCACATAGAGGCGGCCATTGTTGGCCGCCAGCCCGGTGACGGCTGCCACTGTTGTATTGGTGACATAATTGATCAGCAGATAGGATTGGGGCAGGAAAACGCCGCTGTTGCTCGGACTGCCCAGCCCGCCAACAAACGGAGCGCCCTGCTGGATATCGCTTATTTGTCGGCGGCTGACCCCATACCAAACATAGCCGTTGGAAGGCCAGGTGTTCGTGTCCCAATAGCCGCTGTCGACATAGTCAACATTTTGGGCCAAAAAGAGATAATTGGAGTTGCAAGCTACTGCCATTCCCCCGGTGGGCCCCCAGCCATGCGTCCAGTTGGCCGGCTCTACGATGTTTCCGTTCGAATTGAATTGTGTACACTCATAATCGCCCTCGTCCCAGACGACATCGGTAAAAATCGTGCCGTTTGGCAGGACGCTTATATCGTAAAAGTTTTGTTGAACATGGTCCAGGTTGCTGGCAATAGTATTTCCTATCCACGTGGTCGTATAGAGGTTGGTGGTCTGCTGCGCCTGGGTTGAGGATACGCACCATGGCACGACGGCAAACAGAAACAACACCATCCTTTTCATTGGAGTTTATTCAGGAAAGCCGGGCTTAGTTGAGTATTCATTGGAGGCGCCAGGAAAGAGCATCAGGCCGTCAACAGCCGATTGGACGCCTTGAGCTGTAGCCGTCGCGTCTGACGGCGAAAATCTTTCGGCGTGGTTCCCGTGATCTCACGGAAGCGCCGGTAAAAATTGGCCAGGTTATTGTAGCCGGAGTCCATCGCCACCGAGGTGATTTTGTCTTCTTCATGGGCGAGATGGGCGCAAACCCGAGCGACGCGCACCTCGTTGACGTAGCGCTGGAAGGTTCGGCCCATATGCCGCTTAAACCATCTGGAAAACGCCGCCGATGGCATCTTGAGTTCTTCCGCGACCTGGGCCTGTGACATCGTGTCGTTTGACAGCGTGTCGATGAGGGCCAGCACCCTCCGGAGCCGCGGGTCGGGGCAAAGGCCGGCCGATCCGAAAGCGCCGGTGTTTAAAAGACGGGATTCCGTTGCCAGGAGCCGGCGACAGATATCGACAAACGCGCTCAGCGCCTCAAAGGAGTAGAGTGGCCATGCGGCCACGCTCTCGATCAGGCGCCCGATCAGGTCTGTCTCTTTGCCGAAAAACCGCAGTCCCCCTTTAGCGCGTTGGATAAGCTTTTCCAGGCTCTTGGTTTCCGCCATCTGCCAAAAGGCATCCCCCCAGCGGCTAGGCAGGAATTGAATGACAGACCAATCCGCGCTGCCGTGCTGGCCCGCGGCCAAACGCCACGCGTGGGCCAGGTCGGGTCCGACCAGCACCAGGTCCCCATCCTCGAACGGTTCCACGGAGCGGCCGACATAACGCAGTCCCTTCCCGCGGCGAACCCAAATCAATTCGACCTCGTGGTGGTAATGCCACTGCGAAGAAAAATCCCGCGCGACGGATCTGGAAAAGGCGAACGCATGCTCGCGGGCTTCGGGGACCGGCACAAATGCCGGCAGCTCGTTCATCTGGGGGAAGAGGGGGGTCGGCAGCAGGTTCATCGCGTGTGCTATCGGTTATTTCAACCCTCTTATTTAACCTCAAACCCGTCTGGTGGTAACTGACCAGATTTGGTCATGCGGATTTCTCGGTTTCCCGGGGGATTGGCGGCGTTCAGAGCTTGCCACTGCCTGTGGGCGTGCCTAGAGTAGCGACAATGCACGTCGCGACAAAACCCAGCCGTTTTTGGGGAGCCGCGGGGGCTTGGGTGGTTTTGTTGGCGTTTGCCGTCCGCTTGTCCGCCATGGAGAAGCTGTTGGTAAACGATTTTCTGCTGCGCAATTGGGATTTCGATGACGGCATGCCGAGTACCCACGTCCATGCCATAGCCCGAACGCCCGACGGCTTTGTCTGGCTTGGAACAGCCAAAGGCTTGGTGCGCTTCGACGGCGTGCATTTCGTGTCCTTTCAGCCGAAGCCTCCGGCAACGCTGGAGGACAGCGTCATTACCTGTCTGCTGGTGGATCGCGAGGGCGCGCTGTGGGCCGGCGCGGCCTCCGGCACGCTCTTCAAGGAAACCGGCCAAGGTCTTGTCCCCGTGAATCTAGGCCGATTCGCGGCGCGACGGGAGCTTGAGTCTCTGGCTCAAGACCCGCAGGGCGCGATTTGGATCGCCACGGATGGCGGCGGCCTGGTTCGGCTCAACCAGGGAGACCTTGATGTATTCACAACCCATGAGGGATTGCCCTCCGACCAGATCTCAGCGGTTCTGGCAGACCCGCAAGGCCGGCTTTGGGCAGTCGCGGGGGGGAAGCTGCTGACATTCGAACAAGGGCATTGGTGCCTGCCCGACGGGGTTCCCGCCACTCTCCAGCCGGTGCTGAGCATCGCTCCCAGCCGCGACCAGGGGCTCTGGGTGGCAACGCTCCCGGAGTTTTCTTCAGGCGGGCAGTGCCTTCCCGTCTTCAAGCTCAAACAGGGCCAATGGTCCCCCGAACTGCCCGCGTTCCCATGGAAAGAGGATGTCTCCCGTTCTCATGTCACCGCGCTCATTGAGGATCAGGCAGGATGGTTATGGTGTGGCACGGTCGGATGCGGCGTCGTTTTTCGAAAACCCGCATCCGGCTGGCAGGCATTGACGACCAACGCAGCCATTCCCCAACTGGATGTCCTGTGCCTGGCAGAGGACGAAGGCGGCACGATTTGGATTGGGACCCGGACGACCGGACTTCACCAGGCGCGTCCCAGACTGGTCACGACGCGGCATTTGCCCGCGGGCATGAAGCAGAGCTCGTTTTTGACCGTCTGCGTGCGAAAGGACGGCAGCATTTGGGGGGGCACCGACGGTGCCGGCGTCTTTTGCTGGCACGAAGCGAGCCTGGCCCAATACGGACCCGAAGAGGGCTTGACAAATCCGGTGGTAAACGCCCTGCTTGAGGATCGCCAGGGTACGCTGTGGGCCGCTACCGCCGGCGGGGTGTTCCGATTTGACGGGGAGCGGTTCCAGTCCCTCGGGGATCCCCCGGCACTTCGAGCGGCCACGTTTTCCCTGCTGCAAGACTGCGACGGCAACCTTTGGGCGGGCACACGCCTCGGATTGGTCCGACGGCGTGATGGCCGGATGACAGTATATGGCCCTAAGGAGGGTGTCCCTTCCGCTGTGGTCAGTGCCCTGGCCCAAGACCAGGGAGGCCGGATCTGGGCGGGCCTTCGAGGTGTCGGCTTGTTGCGGCAGGAGGGTGAACGCTTCGAGCATTCCGTGCCGGCGCGACGCGCCAATGGCGAACCCGTGGACGGGTGGTACGAAAGCAGGTTTCTCCGCGGGATGCTCTGTGACGCGGACGGCTCGGTCTGGCTTGGCACGCAGGGCTTCGGTTTGCAGCGATTGAGAGACGGAGTGGTCGATGAATGGAAGTGGCCTGACGATGGCTTGCCCAGCAATCATCATTTCGGCTTGATGCAGGACGACGGCGGCAACCTCTGGATCAGTTCGGAAAACGGCATTTTTGGCTATTCCAAAAAGGCCCTCGATCAGTATCACCGCGGCCAGAATCCTCATCTGGCGCCATGGCGGCTGACCACCGCCGAGGGGTTGACCGGCAAAGTCTGCTCCGGCATTGGCCAACCATCAGCCACCCGGGCTCCCGAGGGCGGATTCTGGTTCCCAAACGGGTCGGCGCTGGCGGAGTTTGATCCTGCGGCGGTTTGCCGCGACCTGCGGGCTTGGCCGGCTGCGGTGGAGGAGGTGACGGTGGATGGCTTCGCCCTGGCCTTGACGAACGATACCCCCCTGCGAGTCAAGTCCGGCGCGCGAGCATTCGAATTCCATTACACTTCGCCCAATATCTTATCTCCCGAGAGATTGTGCTTCCGTTATCAACTCGAAGGGCTGGACAAAGACTGGGTGGAGCCCGGGAATCGTCGGGTGGCGTACTATAACCGCCTGGCCCCGGGCAAATACGTTTTTCGGGTTATGGCCAACGGTCCGCAGGAAGAGTGGTCGGGGAAAACCACCGCGCTGGAACTTGTGGTCGTGCCTCGCCTTTACGAGCGGCGCTCGACGCAGGTGGCGGGAGCGCTCGGCTTTGTGTTGCTGGTGGCCGGAAGCGTCTGGCGCGCGGAACGCGCTCGTTCGCGCCGCCGTCTCGAGCGCCTCAATCTCCAATATGCCATGGACCGCGAACGCCAGCGCATCGCGCGCGATATTCACGACGATTTGGGCGCCGGCCTTACGCAAATCATCCTTCTGAGCGACAGTCTCCACGAGGATGTAAAACAGTCGCCGGCTTGCGAAAGCATGGTGGCCGAAATTGCCAGCCGCGCCCGCGGGCTAACTCGGGCTATGGATGAAGTGGTGTGGGCCATCAACCCCCGTAACGACATCCTGGAGAGCTTTCTCACCTACGTTAACAGATTCGCCCAGGAATACTTGACCCGCGCCGGGCTCCGTTGCCGTTGGGATGTGCCGCTGGAAGTGCCGGCGCTGCCGCTTTCGGCGGAAACCCGCCACAGTCTTTACCTGGCCTGCAAGGAGACCCTCAACAACACCATCAAACACGCCTCGGCTTCCGAGGTTTGGGTGCATCTTAGGCTGGCGCCAGACGGCTTCAGTCTGACCCTGGAAGACAATGGCAAAGGCTTCGATACGTCCGTGGCACCCAAGCGCGGCAACGGCCTGGCGAATATGCGGCAACGCCTCCAGGAACTTCATGGCCGCTGCGAGGTCATCAGCGCTCCGGGCAAAGGCACTCGCGTCGAGTTTACTATCCGGGTCGCCCAACCGGCCACCTCGGCGGGCTGTCCGTCGGCGAAATAGCCAGTTTTGGTCATTATGAAAGAATCAATGCGCGGTCTACACTCCAAAGCTGATGGAAAAAGTATGTTATTGAAGGTGGCCATAGTGGATGACGATGAGGGGGTGCGCCGGAACCTGGTATATGCCGTGAATCGATTTGAGATTTGCCATTGCGTGGGGCAGTTCGCCTCCACCGAAGAGGCCTTGAGCGGCATTCCGGCCTGCGGCGCCGAGGTTGTGTTAATGGACATTAACCTGCCGGGCGCCAGCGGGATCGAATGTGTGCGCCAGCTCAAGCCCGCCCATCCAAACATTGAATTCATCATGCTGACGGTCTATGAGGATACCGAAAGCGTTTTCAACGCCCTGGCTGCCGGGGCCAGCGGCTACCTGCTTAAGCAATCCTCCCGAGAAGAACTGCTGGCGGCCATCAAGCAGGTCCATTCGGGTGGCTCGCCCATGACCAGCCATATCGCGCGCAAGGTAGTCCAGTCCTTCCGCCACAGCACGCTGGCCGAAAATGAGAAAACGGCCCTCTCCAACCGGGAGCAACAGATTTTGGAGCTGCTTGCCAAGGGGTTTCTCTACAAGGAAATCGCCGACAATCTGAGCATCAGTTACGAGACGGTCCACAACCACATCCGCCACATTTATGAGAAGCTGCGTGTGCGGTCCCGCGCCCAGGCGGTGGCCAGGTACTTCGAGCAAAACCGGCCCCGCGCCGATCGCGAAGAAACCCCGCTGGCGCCGCCGTGAAACCAATGTCGCCAGCAGGGTTGGATTCGCCTTCGGATGGAGCGCCAACCGGCTGTTCCGCCCCAGCCTCGCTGTCCTATGCCTGTTCTGCGCCGCGCTGCTTGACGCCCGCGCAAATTCCGATCAAGCGCCGGGGTTTTGTGACTTGCGGCGGCTGCCGGATTCAGTGTCGGTTTTCACGGAAACTCGCGATTTGGCTCTTCCTTCAGACCAGCCGGGCCGCTGGCAAACCGAAGGTTTGGAAGTGGTCGCCCGAGCGGCGGGCGGCGGCTTGAACGTCGAACTCTCTGCTGCCCGTGAAGCCGTGAAATCTCTGGCCCTTTTCTGGAGCGGTCCGCCTCCCTCTGGTTGGAAGTACTTGGGAGACGCCTGGGAGCGCGCTTACGGGGATCTGGAGTGGAAGCCGCTGGATGCCAATCGAGTGATGCCCTGGTACTTTCTCGCCAGCAACGGCGAGCTTACGCATGCCTGCGGGGTTGCAACCAGTCCCTCCGCGCTCTGCCACTGGACGGTCGATGGCAACGGCATCACTCTTCACCTGGACGTTCGCTGCGGCGGTTCGGGCGTTCAGTTGGGCCGGCGCAGACTGGAAGTCTGCACCGTGCTCTGCCGTCCGGGGCGGGCCGGAGAGACCGCCTTTGCCGCGGCGCAGGCATTCTGCCATCAAATGTGTTCCCGTCCCAGGTTGCCTCGAGAACCAGTCTATGGGTTCAATGACTGGTATTGCGCTTATGGGAATGACACGGCGGATGGGTTTCTCAAGGACACGGCCTTCCTGGTGTCCCTGGCGCCCAAGGATCGCAACCGCCCGTTTGCGGTGATCGACGAGGGATGGGAGGAACGCCAACCCGCCGCCAAGGGGGGGCAATGTGACATGTGGGATCACCTGGACCCCAAGTTCAGCCCGACGCTGGACATGCCCGAGCTTGCCCGACGGATTCGCGCCGCCGGCGCCTGTCCGGGCTTGTGGTACCGCCCTTTGCTCGCCAGTCCGGGTCAGCCTCAGGAGTGGCGGCTCATGCGAGATGCGAACATTTTGGACCCTACGGTGCCCGAGGTTCGTGCGTACTTGCGCCGGACAGTTCAGCGCTTTCGGGGCTGGCATTACGATCTCGTGAAGCACGATTACACCTCCTACGATCTGCTGGGCAAATGGGGAATGGAAATGGGCGCCGAGACTACCACCAACGGCTGGGCTTTCCGGGATCGCTCCCATACGACGGCGGAAATCATCCGCGGCCTGTATTTGGACCTCCGCGGCGCTGCCGGAAAGGAAACGCTGTTGCTGGGCTGCAACACCATTGGACACCTTGCCGCCGGGATCTTTGAGCTGCAGCGCGTCGGTGATGACACCAGCGGGCGGGAGTGGGATCGTACCCGCAAGATGGGCGTCAACAGTCTCGCGTTTCGCGCGCCGCAGCACGGGACCTTTTTCGCCATTGACGCCGACTGCGTCGGGCAAGTCACGGCTGAATCGGTGCCTTGGGATAAGAACAAACAATGGCTCGATTTGGTGGCCCACAGCGGCACACCTCTGTTTGCGTCCTTCTCGCCCGACACCGTTAGCCCGGCGCAGGAGCAGGCATTGCGGTCTGCTTATGCGGCCGCATCCCGTCCCCAGCCTCTCGCTGAGCCCTTGGACTGGCAGACGGAATGCCGTCCGACACACTGGCGCCTGGATGGCTCCGAAAGGCGGTTCAAATGGTAAGCTTTAGCAGGAGAACTTCGATGCATGGAACCAGGTTGCCAACGGCGTTCTCCGGCGCGGTTATGCTCGCTTCGACGAACCGCAGGACTGACATGACCAGAATTGGTCAATTGCCCGCGGCAAGCTTCCGGGTGTTTACTGCGCTATGTTCGCTCAACGATGCGTATGATGAGAACTAACAGGCACATCTCCGTTACGGGCTATCCACTTGAGCCCGTCAAATTGTTCCTCCAACGAACTATGACCTCAATCTCAACCACAACCTCAATCCCGAACTCCACCATTAAAATGAAATCCCACTCACGCCTCGCGCTGCTGTCCGTGTCGATGGCAGCTCTCCTCACATCCCTGCACCCGCTCGGCGCGCAGGTCACTGTGCCCTACACCAACACGTTTGAATTCGACACCCCCGGCTACAACGACCCCGACTTTACGGTTACCACCACCTTCCCCCTCCAGGTTCTTTCCAATTTCTGGGAGATAGTGCAGCCGGGAATCAACTCGGGCACTGGCCTCCAATCGGTTATCACCAGCAACAGCTCCACGACATACAACTGCGCGGAAGTGCAGACCACGGGCTTGCCTGCCCCTCAGGGCTTTACCATGGGCTCGGATTTCCAGAACCAGGCATTCTCAACGAGCAAACGCTCTTATTATGGACTGCTCGCCCTTGGAAATCACCCGGACTTGGGGCTAGTGGGCAACGGCACCGGCTACGGGAGCTTTGTCTGGGCTGCCATTCAGATGTCGGCTTCATCCGGCAGTGGGCCGGGCAGCCTGAATTGGGTCAATTTCCTCAATGGCAGTGGCAATAACACCGGCATTTCGCTCGGCACGCAATCAGGCGCTAATTTGCCCATGAACACCAACGATATCTATCACCTGACGCTCACGGGCATCTATGACGTGAGCACCAACCTGCACCTGACGCTTACAGCCACCGACGTCACCAGCAACAAGACCGCTACACTGACTGAGACCATCAGCTATAGCGCGCTGACGAACCACTATGCGCAGACCACGGCTACCCCCCTCAACGGGACCTATTTCGGCTATTGCGACCGGGAAGATTCCGATGGCAACGGTGTCGCTGGGCCGTTTCAGACCGAGATAATGCTGCAAGACAACTTCACGCTCGCCCCGTACAACGGTACGGTGCTCGACCCGGCACTCGTGTTGGATACCCAGGTGCTGCCCTTTGCGGCCCGGTTCGTCGGAGCCACCGCCTCCAACAGCGCCTCCTTTAGCGGCACGCAGCCTATCTATTACACCTGGCAGTATGGCGGCACCAATCTCGCCGCGACCAACAACATCACGACGGCCAGCACGACCGATGCGAACCTGGTGTTGACCAACCTGCAACTGACCAACGCGGGATATTACCGGCTCTTCGCCTCCAACTCGGTGAGCACCGCGGCCAGCAGTTGGGCGCTGCTGACGGTGGTCACCCCCCCGGCCAATCCGGTAATTGACGTGGACGTCCGAAACGGCATCTACGGGGCCTATCAGGGCCAGGGAGTGCTGGGCACGGTGGCGGACCTCTGGAATGTCGTGGACGGCTCGACCAACGCCGCAACCAACGCGAACATCCGCCTCTTCGACTCCACAGGTGCTCCGACCTCGGTGACACTCACTAAGACCGCCACGACGGCTACCACCATCAACAGCAGCTTGGTGCTTCCGCTGTTTAACCAATTCGCCCAGACAACCTCGAATATGACCGTGACCCTGGCTGGCCTCGAAACCAACGCCTATTACAATCTGGTCGTCTATAGCATCGGCGGCAGCTATGAAGGCGGGATTGTCTCGGGCGCGGTCAATGGCGTCTGCACGGGCGGGGCGGCGTTGATTGCCAACACCGGCTGGTTCACCAACGGAGTCAATTACGTGCAGAACAACTATGCGCTGAGCGATGGCAGCGGCACGCTGACCTTTAGCATTGCGCCGATTAAAACGTCAACCTACGGGGATCTCGACGGGCTGCAACTCACGCTGTCGGCGGCGCCGCCGACGCTGAACCTGCAGGCGGTTGCGGGCGGGCAATTGCAGTTGAGTTGGCCGCAGGGCACGTTGCTCCAGGCTGTCAATGTCAGCGGTCCATGGACCACCAACACGGCGACGTCGCCTTACACGCTGACGCCGACTGCGGCGCAGATGTTCTATCGGCTGCAGATCCAGTAGGCCGGACCCAATCTGGAATAAAATCGGACTGCCGCGCGTGGCGTCCTTCGCGCGCGGCAGTTCGGCCGACAAAAACAAAAACACCTAAAAAGAAATATCAGGCCGTTCTTTGGAAGGTTTGGAGCGCATGAATGACGGAACTGGGCAGCATAGGACGGCGGCGTTGGCCTCGGTGGGCCAGGTGTCCGCGGAGAAGCAGCGAGGCCGGTTTCGGGGGCCTCTTGGCCGGGCTGCCGGGTTCACGCTGATTGAGCTGCTGGTGGTCATCGCTATTATTGCGATCCTGGCAGCACTGCTCTTGCCGGCTTTGAGCCAGGCCAAGGCGAAGGCCAAACGCGTGGCGTGCGTCAACAACCTGCGCCAGCTTGGCATCGGGGACGCCATCTATGCGAGCGAGAACAATGACTTCGTGCTGCCGTGCCGGAACGGCGACGCCGCCGCCGGCAACCCCGATCCCGCTCCCGGACACTATGTCCAAAACTCTATCAATCCGCCGGGCTATACAAACGCGGCCTCGCTTGATCTGGCGGTACTCACCGCCGCCCCCTGCGTTTGGCTTTGCCCGGATCTGCCGATATCGTTGATCCATTACGACTCGACCAACAACTGCTGGGAAATTGGCTACCAATACTTTGGCGGCAACAAGACCTGGTACAACGCCGTAGCCCAAACCGCAGGTATGCCTTCTTACAGCCCAGTCAAGACTTCGACCTCCAATCCGACCTGGGTGCTGGCCGCTGATTATGTGAGCAAGGGCTCCCTGACTCCTGGCGGCACAGCCACCTGGAGCTACTTCAATGCCCAAGGGATGATTCCGCATCGGAACGGCAATAATGCTTATCCGGGGGGAGCAAACCATCTCAAGATCGATGGTTCAGTGGCCTGGGTGGGGCTTCAACAACTCCTCTACCTGACCACGTGGGATTACACCGATGAAGACCGCAAGTTTTACTTTTACCAGGAAAACTTGCCTCAAGTCATCATGAACTCCATTGCGGGTGGAAGCGCCGTTTGGCACCCCCAACCATGAATGGCCGCCTTTTGCGGCGGCTGCTCGTGGCCAGCCTCGCGGCGTTCAGCTTCTTGAATCACTGTTGGGGGGACGGAGATCCACTGTCGGCGCTCAAACCTGGACACCCGCGGTTGCTCGCGGGCAACACCACCTGGAGCGAATTGCGAGATAAACGCGCCAAGGATCCCGCCTTGGCCCGTCTCCTTTCAAAGCTGGAGAGCGATGCGCGCGCCGAGTTGTCTCGGGCGCCGGTGGATTACAAAAAGGAGGGACGCCGGTTGCTGGCGGTGTCCCGCTCCGCGGCACGCCGCATGCCGTCTTGAATCTGACGGATGTTTTTGTAGGGCTAGCCGCAAAGGCCATCCGGGGGTTTCAAATACGCCCCAACCGGCAGGTCTGGATACAGGATGATTTGGCTGGTTTGAAGCCGGGCGCTGTGGTTCGCTGGGCGATGGTCACTTCCGCCAAGGTCGCCGTGGACGGCAGGCGGGCGACTCTGCAACACAACGGAAAGCAGTTGCGGATTTGGGCGGCAATTCCTGGTGATGCCCGGTTCCAGGTGATCTCGGCAGATCCTCCCGCTGACGGGTTCAACGCGCCCAACCCTGGCATGCGCATCTTGCTCCTCAATTCTCAAGCCCCCGAATCCGGCGCACTTCGCCTCGGCGTGCTCCTCCAGCCGGGCGCATCGCCAATTTTAGAGGAGTCATTCGCGGTCGCGGCGCCCGAGGAGTGGTCTGCGGCGTTCTAAGTACTGGAACTCGAAACGTTGGGGCCTGGCTGCACAGAATGGTTGACCGGTTCGCTCCGATCCGTCGGCGGCTGCCGGTCAAAGCTCCACCCCGTCTGGTGGGGATGTATTTGTCGCACGCCAACAGGCCTACCGGGGCCAGCATGCGCGGCTCAGAAAACCAGGAGCGGCACGACGGGAAGTTCGCGCAGAACCGGCGAAGGGTTTAAGGGAAAACGGTCTGGTTTGGAGGGCAGGAGTCAGACCGTGACTCTCTCATCTCCAGAACACTTACGGTTCAGGACGACAACCGCCGCTAACGCTATTTGCCTATCAAAACATAAGCGGGCTAAGAAAGCGCTCCTGAATGGCATTCAGGAGGTCAGGGGTTCGAACCCCCTCGGCTCCACCATCCTTCGCCCGCAGCGTAGCGGAGGGCGAAGGATGGTGCCCTCCGTAGCTTTAGTGGAGGAGGGCGGTTCGCACGGCATTCGGCGGGCTACGGATGGCAGGCCATGCTTCAAGAAAGGATGTTGACGATGTTCCACGCCTTTGCGAAAAGGCGTTTTAGCATTTGAAGCAAGCAGGAATTACCAGGATTTCCAGTTCCGTTTAACAAGCCAAGCTTCAGCAGTTGCGCTGCTCTGACTCTGGTTTGGCCGGATGGTGTAAGCTCCCCAGCGTTCCTGCCGCTTGAGATACTCCTCCGGCTATCGTCCTGAGCTCACACCATCTTGCGCCAGTCAGGAACGCCTTCTTGCATGACGTGAGTGGCAAGGCGGGGAGTGAATGCGTCCGGGTTGAACGGACCGTTCCAACCCAGCAGTTCCTGATGCCGCTCGTGGCTTGGATCGGCAATCGCCTCGAGATACTCCGTGTATCCTCCAACCCCGCCGACGTCCTCGGGCGGGCAGGCGCGCTCCCCTTCCAGACATTGAGGATAGGCCACGCCGGGTTGCGGCGGTGGCGAGCCTTCGAAGTGCACGTCATGCACCCAACTGTCACCGAAGTCATAGTGATATTCGAAGGAGATAGGCGCGCTGTCCCCAGGGAACAACGCGCTGATCAGAGTCTTCGTGGAATCCAGGCCGGTAAACGGTTCGACGTCGTCGTCGAGCAATTCAGGATCGCCGCAGCGCTGGCCTTTAATGAAAAAATGGTGCAGATGCGAGTTGGTCCAGCCCATGGCGGCCTGGATGTGCTCATGGAGTCTATCCAGCGTGTCGTCGAGCACTTGGATGCGCCGCCAAATGACCGGCTCGATACCTCGCAGCGTGATTTTGAACTGAAAGAGGCGGCGCGACGCCGAGGCAGCGACCCGTTCTTGCACCGCCGCCACCGTGCGATCGGCTGGCACGTACGGAATCAGTCCCTGCTTAAACGCGGCGCGCTGCATCGCCACAGGTTGTTGGCGAATGTCGATCATGAACCCATTTGAATCCTGCAGGGTCCAAATTAATGGAGTGCTCTCCCAGCGGCTCGGGAGGGTCCAACGGTGGTCGAATTGGTGGATCTTCAGTAACTGACGGATCGCTTTGGCTTTTCCTTGACCGGTGCTCTCCGCAACGCCTAGAGCCTGATCGATCACCGGCAGTTTCATGTGCGGTGACTGGGAGCGGTCGTCGAGAAAGTTCACCCAACCGATTGTGCGAATGATGCCGCAGGCCCAGGTTCGGGGCTCGCCTCGCAGCAGGGGCGAAGGCCGCTTGGCAGCCAGCTTCTGCGCCAGCTTCCGGCACAACGCCATATATTCTTCGTTGAGGCGCCCTTGGCAGAACGCATCCGTCGTGGCAATGACTTGTTTCAGGACTTCCTGCGCGGTTGCCGCGCGCTGTTGCCGCGCCCGGATCGGCTGCGGTTTTCGAGCCTCGACGGCAAGCTTGCTCACCGGCGCCTCCCAGGGCAGCGAAGTTGCGATGCCGTTGGTCGCCTTGGCGGTTCGGAAATCTTCCTCGAATCCGCGCCGGGAGCCAGGGCCGAAGGTGACATTGAACGCGCTGACGATTCCGTCGTAAATGATCTTCCCCCGAAAGGGCAGCAGCACCATCTCGACCATCGCGGGGAGCGGATTTGGGATGACCCGTTCCATCGGGTCAACCAACCCCGTGACCCCGTACGCAAGGCACTTTTTGTCGCCGGCGAGAAGGACCATGTATTTCTTGAGCTGCCGCAGCGCGATGAAGCGTCCCGCCACCAAATGACGCCAGGAAGATACGATTTCCAGTTCCTCCTCAGACAGCCTCGCAGGGTTGGCGGCGATGAACGCGTCGATCAAATCCAACCGGCCCAGAAATGCCTGCACCATTTTCTGCCGTTGCTCGCTCGGAAGTGACCGATAAGCGGGCGCGGATGCGAGGTCGCCATCGCCTCGAATCCGCTCCATCACGAACTGCATCAAGGCGCAATGCAACTTGAAAAACTGTTCGGCCTCTTCGCGGGAGAGCAACATGCCAATGCATTACATACGAGGTCTCCGGCGATTGTCAAATCCTTGTTCCAAACCGCCAAACCCCAATCTCCGAAACCGCAGGAGACCGTGTCCAGGGCGGGGAAAGTGGCATCGGTCATTCCCGTCCGGGGCAGAGCCGCTACGCGCTCGGTCGCAAGGCCCGGTCCAGGGCATCAACGGCGGTCCGCAAGGTGATCAGCACGGTCAATTTGTCGTCCTGGCTGAACCGCTGCTTTTTCGGCAGTTGCGCCTGCATACTGAGCAACTCGCCGGCGATGGCTTTGGCCAGCACCGGCTGGCGGCAATGTTCGAACAAGACGTCCATGACCCGCGGGCCGCTCGCTTGCAGACTCCGCTCCAGGTCCGTCACCACGTCCTCCCAGGCTGAGCACAGGTCGGCGAGGTCCAGGTCGGGCGCGGCGTAGCCCATGGGCACGAGGGCGAACCATGCCTGAAGCAACGGCGTTACCAGCAGCGCGAATCGCTCCTCGCTCAGGCAGTCCTCGGTTAGCTCGCGCAGGTCCTCGAGCAGCGTGCCGCCTTGCGCCTGCAGCTCCATTATCGCTTCCTTGGCGGTGTCAAACGGGGCGACCGCCTGGCGCAGGCGCGTGGCGACCTCGCCCAGGGTCAGCGGCCGCGGAGGCAAGGAGGGCGGGGGTAACCGGTCTGCCTCCTCCGCGTTCTCCTCGTCCTCGCGCGCCAGTGACTGCAAGTTGAGGGGCGGACGGCGAGGCGGCGGGTCAAAGAGGATTTCGTCCAGGCCCAACTCGCGCAGCAGCCAGTTGATGTCGTCGGTGCGGCCGGTGCGCAGGTTCTCCGCGTCGTGACTGCGGACGCGCTCTTTGAGGATATGAATGAGATTAGGCCGGAGGGCGGGGTCACGAGCGGCTTCACGCGGCGTGCGGTTGTCCAAAGCCGGGATCGGCTCATCCAGGAATCTCCGAGCGAAAGCAGTCGCCAGCTCTGCCTCAGTTTGCGGGAGAGTCTGGCCGGGAGGCGGTGGTGGCAGGGCGACGGAGCCCATGACCAAGCGATTGGGTTCCTCCAGTAAGCGCGGCGGGACCAGGGCCACGTCGAAGGGCGCCTCCTTTGGCGTGGTGCGGGCGCCGATGTCGTCCCGGCGTTCGCCGACAAATCGCACGCGCGGCCCCAGTTGCTTCTCAAAGCGCTCCCGCAATGCCGCCAGGCGGGCTGCGCCAATCGCCTCCAGGCGCCAGCAGGTCTGGCCCAGGAGCACCCGGCCCAAGACCGGCTGACCAACCGCTGCGGCTTGCAAGGCTCGTTGTGCCGAGTTGCTGACGCCGAACCACGCGCGCGCCTCGCTGAAACCCTCCTGCGCTTCCTCCGGCGACGGCCTGTCCTCCTCCACGTCCGGGGCCGCGTCCAATACGGCGCGGCATTCCGCCAGCGGGGACTGCAGTTGATAGACCGCTTTGCCGAACTGCGCGTCCAGGTGTCGGAACATGTCCTGCGCCCGCGCCTGGGCGGTCGCCGTGAGGGCGTCGTCGAACCGGCAGAAATGTTCCGCCAGCCACAGAGGCATATCCGGCCCGGTTTTCGGACCGCCGAGGTGGCGGACGGATTCCGTTACCACCGTCAGCGGTGCGAACGGCCCCAGCGCCGGGACCATGGCGGCGCTGCCGCTCAAGCGCCAAAAGTGCGGCAGCGGGAAAGACCAGGCGAGCAAAGTGGCGAACCGCAGCCCGCTCGCGGCCAGGCTGCGGTCCATGACGAGCCGGGGGGCACTGTCGGGCGCCAGCAAGTCCGCCACCGCGGTGCGTTGGCTGTCCAGGACGCGATGGACCTCGAATAGCACCACACGGGTCTGCATCATCGCCCGCAGCAAGGCCCGTTCATCGTTCTTTTCCAGGCCCGCAAACCCAGCCTGCTCCCAGCGTTGGGCGAACGTCAAGCCGGCGGCGTCCCGTCTGAAAAAGCAGTGCCACTGGTAGAGACCGTTCAGGGTGTGCGGGGACTTGGCGCGAGCCGCCTGCGCGAACTCGCGTTCCGTCGCGCTGCCGCTAGGGATCTCAGCGCGCAGACGGTCCATGGTCTTCGCATAGACGGCGGTCTCGACCGCGAGCAGCAACTCGTAATTCTGCGGGGCGAAGGGATTGTGCGGGCACTCGTCCGGACAGCGATAGCGGCTGTTGCGGTTCTCGGCGCACTCTCCCGGCGTTATTCCGCGCCCTACCGCCGGGCACTGCCGGCTTTTCGTGGTTTTCCCCATGTCTTGTTAATCGGGCACAACCAGCCGCTCCGCACAAGCGGAACTTACGGCGCGGATTTGAGGTGTCCGGTCAGGAATACCAGCCTGCGGGTTGCGCCCTACCGAAGCCGCTGGGGTGAATGGGGTCACCGCTGGGATCGCTGAGGGCCAAAAAGCTCCGTTGCTCGTTGCCAAAACGAGCTCCGGCTGCCGCCTGGCTGGGAAGGCGGAGCGCTCTGGTTCGCGCGCTCGGCTTCGAGTTTTTCGCGATAAAAATAGGTCTCGGCCATGGGCTTTATTTGGGGTCGGCCTTCCTCCATGGCTTCGACGATGTGCCGGTTGGAACGAGCGGGGGCATAATCCGGGTCGAGCGCCAAGGCCTTGTCCAGGCATTCCAGGGCCGCCGCTTTCCGGCCGAGGCCGGCGTAGGCCAGGCCCAGATTGCCGTAGGATTGGACATGACCGGGGTTTTGCTCGAGGACCTTGCGGAAGCCCTCGGCCGCCAGTTCAAAATCGTTGCGGGCAAGGGCATCGAACGCCTTATCGAATATCTCCTGGTTGACCATATAAGCGTCGAGCGCGGCGAAGGGGCCATTCTTCGTCACGATGGATTCCAGGACCTTCAATTGTTCGCGCGCCCGCCTGGCGATGTCGGCGTCGTCGGTGTAACGAATCGTTTTGCGAAGCGACTCGACAGCTTTCCGGACATCGCCTTGCTTCGTCGCGCAACCCGCGAGATTGAAATGCCCTTCGGCAAAGTAAGGAAAGATCTCGACTGCCCGCTGAAAGAACGGCAAGGCTGCGCCCGGGTCGTCGTTCGCCACAAGTTGGTAAACGCCCAGGCCAAAGAACGGGAGGTGTTGGTGAGGGTGCTGTCTCGCCAAGGCCAGCAGCTCGGCCTGGATACCCTCGTGCTTGCCCCGCTCCAGTCGCGCCAGGAGCCGATCCACTGTCTCCTCCACCTCCGGTGAGAGCTCCACGGTAAAGCGCGGCTCGCCGCCGGCGGCTTCGGTTAGCGCCACCGAAGGCAATACGCCTTTATGCCGCGGCTCACAGCAGCGTTTGTATTTCTTACCGCTCCCGCACGGGCAGGGAGCGTTGCGTTCCAATTTACCCATACCGAAATCTTGCAGGAGTCCAACGTAATGCAACCCTGAATTCGTACCAGGGTGCAATCGGGCATTTTGAACAAGCAGCTCGAATCACTTTCGAAAAGAACTCGCAAAATCATCCGTCGCCACCGCGACCACCTTTTTCTCGACCCTGGATTCGGCGATGAGCTGGTTGAGCTTTTTCTCCCAGGCGGCGCCATCCATCGGCAGTTCCACCGTCTCTCCAAGCAGGGACGAATAGACGATGACATTTGCCAGTTCCACGGAATGGATCCCGTCTTCGCCCGGCGCAATCAACGGCTCGCCATCCAGAATCGCGTTGACGAAGTTCTGCACCATCGTCGCGTGCGGCAGGTTTGCGTTCTCGAAAGGAATCTCGACATTCCACACCTCCGGCTTGACGAATCCTTGCCTGGCGGTTTGGCTGAACTCAACCATGTCCGCTTCGTTGCGGGTGAAGGCGAGCCGGTTGTTTTCGAGGACTAATCGGCCGCGGGTGCCGACGATTTCAAAGCGGTTGGTGCCCGGCGCTTCGCCCGTTGAGCTGATGAACGTTCCGGTCGCGCCGCCCGGCCACTCCAGGTAGGCCGTCACGTTGTCCTCCACTTCGATCTGATGAAATTGCCCTAGCTGGCAGAAGCCGCGCGCGCGGGCGGGCATGCCGCAAAGCCATTGCAAGGTGTCGAGGTTGTGCAGGCACTGGTTGAGCAACACCCCTCCCCCTTCGCCCTTCCACGTGGCGCGCCAGCCGCTGCTGGCGTAGTAGGCCTCCGTGCGATACCAGTCGGTGTTGATCCAATTGACCCGCACCATTCGGCCCAGCTCCTCCCGGAGGATCTTCTGGATCTTCAGGTAGCGCGGCTCGGTGCGGAGCTGGAACATCCCGGCGAATACCGCCTTCGGATGCTGCTGATGCGCGGCAATGAGCCGTTCCGCGTCCGCTTTGTGCGAGGAGATGGGCTTTTCCACCATCGCATGCACGCCGGCCCTCAACGCCTCGATGCCCAGCGTCGTGTGCTGAAAATGCGGCGTGGCGATGATGACGGCGTCCACTTCCCCGGACTGGATCATCTGTTGCCCGTCCGCGAAGAGGCGCAGCGGCCGGTACCGTTCCAGCGGCGCGGTGACGGCGTCGCACACCGCGACCAGCTCGCAACGGGCAACTTTGCGATTGAGAAGGTAATCGGCGTGATACTTGCCGATGTTGCCCATGCCGATGATGCCGAGTCGAACGTTATCCATTGCTCTGCTGGATGATGTTCACCCGGATAATAGCCGTCAATGCCCTCTTTGGGACAGCCGCCCGGCTTTTCTTGTCCTAAGGACCTATCCCGATAGAGCAATGCGGTGGCCAAGACCCCGGAGGGACGAGCTCCCGCGAGTCCCCATTATTTGGGCCTCGCAGAGCTCGGCCCTCCGGCGAAAAGCCCGCCTAAGGCCTGAGCGCTTTCGGAAAAGCGCCGCGCCCGCTACGAGGGACTCTTGTCCGCCCGCTCCATCATCCCGCGGAGCTTCCCGAGAGCGAGGTTCTGGAGTTGGCGCACCCGCTCGCGAGTGACGCCGAGTTTGTCGCCGATTTCTTCCAGCGTTTTCTCTTTCCCGCCGTCCAGCCCGAAGCGCGCGCACAGGATTGCCGACTCGCGCTTGTCCAGGGTCTTTAGCATTTCACCCAGCATTCGCGTGAGGGTCTTCTCCTCGAGCTGCTCGTAAGGCGTTTCGGCGTTTTCGTCCCGCACCACCTCCGCATAGGTTCCCGAGTCCTCGTCGCTCCCGGCAGGCGCGTCCAGTGACACCGGCCGAAAGGACGCCTGCCGCATCGCCGAAACCCGCGCCGCCGTGGTGCCCAACTCTTCGGCTAACTCCTCGTCAGTCGGCTCGCGCCCCAGCTCCTCAAGCAGCTTCAAGGCCGCCCGGCGCATCTTGGCGACCTTGTCCACCAGGTGCACCGGCAGCCGGATGGTTTTGGACTGGTTGGCCAGCGCCCGCTTGATCGATTGCTTGATCCACCAGGAGCTGTAGGTGGAGAGCTTCGCTCCCTTGGTCGGGTCGAAGCGCTCGACAGCCTTCATCAGCCCAATGTTGCCTTCGCTCACCAAATCCAGCAGCGGCAGCCCGATGCCTTCGTAGTCTCTCGCGATCTTGACCACCAGCCGCAGGTTCGCCTTGATCATCTGCTCGCGGGCCTTCTTGTCGCCCTTCTGGATCCGCACCGCCAGTTCGACTTCCTCCTGCGGGGTCAGCAGTTTGACCTGGCCGATCTCGCGCATGTAGAGCTTGATGGCCGTGTCGCCGTCGTAGGTCCCGCGCTCCGACTCGCGAGCTGCGGCCGGCTCCGAGTCGGCGCCTGGGGTCCTCTCGCTGGTCTCTGCCACCTCGTTCTCGCCGGCCCACCGTCGGCTCGCGTCCTCACGGCACACCACCACCACGTTCATGGTGCAATCCACCGCGCGCGGGTCGTCCGGCGCCTTCGTTTCCCGCGGCTTCCCTTTCTTCATATTGGTCAGCATCATGGGTTTAAGATAGGTCCCCCAGCCGCCGCGGCTAGTCAGGAAGCTGCGAAATCCGCCGTCCGGGGAATTCCTGACACAGCCGGCCCGTGGAGGGCCGTCGAAAAGTGTCGGACGGGCGTTCCCCGCGGCCGCGCCAAGGCCTGTCTCCACACGTCAGGCAGCATTCGTTGGCTTTGCGTTGACCGCGGCAATGCCGGATGGCTAGGATATGCGTGAACGGCTCACCGCTCGCGTGTTGGGGGCTGCTATGCCGGGGGAACAGGAGCGGGGGCGTGGGTCGCATGAAAAAGACTGTTCGGCCTGAAGCTATTGTCCCGTTGAGGACGGAGATCCGTCGGCGCCAACTCTGGCGCTACCTGCTGGCCATTGCGGCCGTCGGGGTGGCTACTGCGGTGCGGTGGGGGCTGGCGGCATGGGTGGGGGAGGGACTGCCGCCCTACATCACGTTTTTCCCGGCCATTAGTATCGTGGCGCTGGTGGCGGGCCTGGGGCCTGGCCTGCTGGCTACCGTGGTGGCGGCGCTGGCCGCCGATTATTGGTTCATTCCGCCAGTCGGCCATTTCGCGATTGAGAGGGTGGTGGATGGCATAGGACTCGGTTTGTTCGTGGCCGTGGGGGCATTCATAACCATTGTGGCGGAGCTGTACCGACGCGCCCGGCAAAAGACGGCCGCGTACGAGCTGGAGCGCGTGCAGGCGGCGCTGCGGGAAAGCGAGAATCAAGCGGCGCTCGCCAAGGCCGTGCAGACGGAGCGGCAGCGCTTCTTTGACGTCCTGGAAACGCTGCCGGCCATGATCTGCTTGCTGACTCGGGATCACCACGTGGCCTTCGCCAATCGCGCGTTTCGAGAGAAGTTTGGCGAGTCCCAGGGCCGGCACTGCTACGAGTATTGCTTCGGCCGCGCGGAACCATGCGATTTCTGTGAAAGCTACAAGCCCCTTGAAACCGGCGCGGCTCACCATTGGGAGGTCAGTGCGTCGGACGGCAGCGTGATAGCGGCCCATGATTTCCCCTTCACCGATGCGGATGGGTCGCCCATGATCCTGGAGATGGATCTGGACATCACCGAGGTGAGGAAAGCGCAAGCCGCACTGACCAAGGCCAACGAAAGCCTGGAAGCGCGGGTGGCCGAGCGAACAGCGGCGCTTCGCGAAAGCGAGGAGCGCCTGCGCTTGCTGGGGGACAACCTGCCTGAGAGCGCGGTTTACCAATATGTTCAGGAAACCGACGGCACAGCCCGTTTTCTTTATTTCAGCGCGGGCATCGAACAACTGAACGGAGTCACGGCCCAGGAGGTCCTGCGCGATGCCGGCGCGCTCCATCGACAGATTCTGCCAGGCCTTTTCGAACAGCTTGTCGAGGCGGAGGGTCGCAGCGCGCGGGAGTTGAGCGATTTTGATATGGATGTGCCGATGCGCAGGCCGGACGGCGAGGTGCGGTGGATGCGGCTGCATTCGCGCCCGCGTCGGCTGGTCGATGGGCGCGTGGTCTGGGATGGCGTGCAAATCGACATCACCGAGCGCAAGCGGATCGACGAGAGGCTCCGCCAGAGCGAGGAGCGGTTTCGGTCGGTGCTGGACAACTCGAAAGATCTCATCTATCGCCAGAACCTGCAAACCGGCCGCTACGAGTACATCAGCCCCTCCGCCGTAACGGTGGCTGGCTTTTCCGCCGATGAGTTCTTGACCATGAACGTTGAGTCGGCGAGATCAAGGATCCATTCCGACGACATGGCCACCGTGCAGTCGGCGCTGGCGCGCCTCCAGGGGGCCGGCCATGCCGAGGTTGAATACCGCTGGCAGGCCAGGAGCGGTGATTACCGCTGGTTCTCCAATTCCATGTCTCTCGTCAAGGACAGCTCCGGCCGGCTGCTATATCGAGACGGCAGCATCCGCGATATCACCGAGCGCAAGCAGGCGGATGAAGCCTTGCGCCTGTCGGAGCAGAAGTTTGCCCTGGTGTTCGCCAATAATGCCGCCGCCATTGCCTTGACCCGTTTTGAGGATGGGCGGTTCCTGGACGTTAACGACACCTGGCTGGAGATGACCGGATACAGCCGGAATGAAGTGATCGGCCGCTTTGCGAGGCAAATGCCGATCTGGCCGGCCTCCGAACCCATGGCTCGTTTCGTTCAGGCGTTGCGGCAGAACGGTTCGGTGCGCGGCTGGGAGCAGGAGTTCTACAGGAAATCCGGCGAGCTCTACGTGGCGCAATTATCCGCAACCCTGCTCCGGGTGCGAGACGAACAGGTAATCCTCTCGACCCTGGTGGATATCACGGAGCGCAAGCGGTTGGAGGATGCGGTGCGGGACAGCGAGCGGCAGTTTCGCACCTTGGCCGACTCAATCCCCAACCTGGCGTGGTCGGCGAACGGCGATGGCTATATCACCTGGTACAACCGCCAATGGTATGAGTACACCGGCACGACGCCGGAGCAAATGGAAGGCTGGGGCTGGCAAAGTGTGCATGACCCGAAGGCGCTGCCCAAAGTGCTGGAGCGGTGGAAGGCATCCATTGCGACGGGCGAACCTCTTGAAATGGAGTTCCCGTTGCGCGGCGCGGATGGGCGCTTCCGCCTGTTCCTGACGCGGGTGCAGCCGCTCAAAGACGCCCAGGGCCGCGTGCTGCGATGGTTTGGGACGAACACCGACGTGGATGAATTGAAGCGGACCGAGGAGTCGCTCCGGCAGAGCGAGGAGCGCGTCAAGCTTTCGCTGCGCGAAAAGGAAGTGATGCTCAAAGAGATTCACCATCGGGTGAAGAACAACTTGCAAGTGATCGCAAGCCTTGTGGACCTCCAAACCAACGCCCTGGCGGATCCCGCGCTCCGAGGGCTTTTTCAGGATGTGCGCGACCGGGTGCGCTCCATGGCGCTGGTGCATGAGAAGCTCTACCAGTCCGACAGCCTGGCTCGCGTCGAGTTCGCCGGCTATGCGCGCAGCCTGCTCAGCTACCTCTGCCGTTCGCATAGCAGCCCCGCCAGCGCCATCGAGCTCAAGTTGGACTTGCAGCCGGTGTCGCTCTCGGTGGAGTCCGCCGTGCCGTGCGGGTTGATCTTGAACGAATTGATTTCCAACGCCTTCAAACACGCGTTCCGCGGGCGCTCCCAGGGGGAAGTCATCGCCGCGTTGGGCTCCTGCCCCGATGGGCGCGTTTTCCTGCGCGTCAGCGATAACGGAGTGGGTCTGCCCGCGGGCACGGATTGGCGTCAGTCGCGCTCGTTGGGCCTGCGGCTCATTCATTTACTGGCCGGGCAATTGGACGCCTCCGTCGAGGTCCGCACCGACGGCGGAACGGAGTTTAAGATTGCCTTCGCGCCGGAGAAAACCGAAGAAAAGCATTGAAGTATGTCTAAAGCACGCATTCTCATTGTGGAGGACGAAGCCATTGTCGCCGAGGATCTTTCCCAAAAGCTCGAGCGCCTCGGCTACGAGGTTTGTGGCGCAATCGCCGGGGGCGAGGAGGCAATCGGGCGCGCGCGCGCGCTGCGTCCAGAGCTGGTGTTGATGGACATCCGCCTCAAGGGGCGGATGGATGGGGTCGAAGCGGCGCAAATCATCCGCCAGGATTTCGACCTCCCCGTGATATTCCTGACGGCTCACTCGGACCCGGGGACGTTGCAGCGGGCCAAGCTGACCGAGCCTTTCGGCTACATCCTTAAGCCTTTTGAAGAACTGGAGTTGGAAACTCATATCCAGGTAGCCCTCTACAAGCACCAGGCCGATCAAGAGGTGCGCCGGCAGCGCGAGTGGCTGCGCGTGACCCTCCAGAGCATCGGCGACGCGGTCGTGACGACAGACGCGGCAGGCAAGGTTACCTCGCTCAATCCGGTCGCCGAGGAGATGACCGGTTGGAAAATAGCCGAGGCCCTCAACCACCCGATCGAGGAGGTTTTTAACATTATCAACGAAAAGACTGGAAAGCCGGCGCCCAACCCGGTCGAGAAAGTCTTGAAGGAGGGGAAGGTCGTCGGGCTCGCTAATCACACCGCCCTAATCTCTCGAGAGGGCAAACCGTGGGCTATTGAGGACAGCGCAGCCCCAATCAAGGACGCCCAGGGGCGAGTTCTGGGCGTGGTGATGGTATTCCACGATGTGACTGAGAAGCGGCTGGCCGAAGAGGCCCTGGCCCGGAGCAAGGAGGAGTTGGAGAGGTTGGTGGCCGAGCGAACGGCGAAGCTGCAAGAACTGGTCGGCGAGCTGGAACATTTTTCCTACTCGATCACGCACGACATGAGGGCGCCGCTGCGGGCGATGCAGGGCTTTGCTGAGATGATGAACGAGGAATGCGCGACTTGCCACGCGCCGGAGCCAAAGATGTTTCTCCAACGGATCGGGACTTCGGCGCGACGAATGGACTCGCTCATTACGGACGCGTTGAATTACAACAAGACGGTTCGGCAGGAGCTGCCTTTGGAACCGGTGGACGCGGGGGCGCTGCTGCGGGGGATGCTGGATTCCTATCCGGAATTGCAGCCCTCCAGGGCGCAAATCGAAATTGCCGGAGAGATCCCGCTGGTGCTTGGCAACGAGGCGGGGCTGACGCAGTGCTTCTCCAATCTCTTGGGCAACGCCGTGAAGTTTGTGAAGCCGGGACAGAAGCCCGAGGTCCGCGTGTGGGCGGAAGAGCGGCCGGATGGGTGGGTGCGCCTCTGGGTCGAAGACAAGGGGATCGGGATTCCGGCCTCGATGATTTCCCGAGTGTTCGATATGTTCTCCCGCGGCCATACGACCTATGAAGGCACAGGCATCGGCTTGGCCCTGGTGCGCAAGGTGGCGCACCGGATGGGTGGCAAGGTTGGGGTGGAGTCCGAGCTGGGAAAAGGGAGCCGGTTCTGGCTGGAATTCAAGGCGGGAGACCTCGGGCTCTTGTCCGGAAATCCAGTTGGCAGAATCGGATAAGCAAGACCTGGCATTCACCGCGAAACGGGGGCAAAACGGACGCCGCTTTCATCCGGTCGCTCGCCAAAAAGGCTCGTCTGGACAGGAGAACCGCCTCTATTATCCGTTATGCAATGCAAACACGATGTTCAGACGATTGCCAGGAGTTTCCAGATCCCGGGTGAATTCGTCGGCGCCGAGCCCTATCACAGCGGCCATATCAACGACACCTACTGTGCCGGCTTTGCAAAGGACGGTGCCTCGCGGCGCTACATCCTCCAGCGCATCAACCACCACGTCTTCAAGAACCCGCTCGCGGTGATGCAAAATATCGAGCGGGTCACGGCCCATCTCCGCGCTAAAGCCGGCCGCGAACCCAACTCCAGCCGCTGCACGCTGACGCTCATTCCGGCGCGCGACGGCGCCGCCTGTCATCAAGACCTCGAAGGCAATTTCTGGCGCGCCTTCGTTTTCATCGAAAACGCGCGCACTTACGACGCCGTGCAATCCCATCAACAGGCGTTTGAAGCCGCCAGGACGTTCGGACGATTTCAGAAGCTGCTGGCCGATCTGCCGGCGCCGCGCCTGCACGATACCATTCCGGATTTTCACCACACCCCCAAGCGCTTCGCCGCGCTGGAAGAGGCGATTGAAACCGATGCCTGCGGCCGCAACGGGTTGGCAAAGCCGGAGATTGAATTCGCTCTGCGGCGCAAGCCCACGGCCGGCGTGCTCCTCGGCCTCGGCCTGCCCGAGCGTATTACCCACAACGACACGAAGTTCAACAACGTCATGCTCGACGACGCCACCGGCGAGGGCCTCTGCGTGATTGACCTGGACACGGTCATGCCGGGTTTGGCGCTCTATGATTTCGGCGATATGGTGCGCACGACCACCAGCCCCGCCGAGGAGGACGAGCGGGATTTGTCCAGGGTCGAAATGCAATTCCCGATGTTCGAGGCCCTGGCGCGCGGCTATCTGGCCTCGGCGGGAGACTTCCTGACCGCGCCGGAGAAAGGGCATCTTGCCTTCTCCGGCAAGCTGATCACCTTCGAAACCGGCATCCGCTTTCTTACCGACTTTCTGGCCGGTGACACCTACTTCAAGGTCCATCGCGAGGGCCACAACCTCGACCGCTGCCGGGCCCAATTCAAACTCGTGGAGTCCATCGAGCAACAGGAAGAGCGGATGAACCAACTGGTGGATTCGATTTGATCAGCCGGGTTGCCAGTCAGGCGGGCCGCGTTTCCCGTCGAACCTCGTCCTCCTCAACAGACGACAGCCCCAAAAACCGATCAGGACTCCCGCCACGATAGCCAGAAGAGGAGTTAGCTGGCTGACCCATTCATTGATGTTCACAACATGTTCCTTTCGGCGGCCTGTCAGGCCCAAATCAATCTACCGTCTCAGTCCCCGGGCCCAATGATCATTCGCCAGCCGGACGCGAAGCGCTGGGGGTGCGCCCGTCCCCGGGCGCAGCGGGCCACTTCACCCGGCTGATTCCCGACGTATCGCTTGGCGCAGCCTCAGCGCGTACGGACATCAGCCAGTTTTTGGATATTGCCGCGCCCGGGGCAGCGCGCGACTGCGCGCGACTGCGTTGAGCGGGGGGGACAGCCGACTTGCACAGCTCCCATTCCGCAATACAGTCCTGCTGGAATGATCGGCAAAATGGAAGTGGTGGTTCTGGGCTTGCTGGCGTTGATTGCGGCGCTGGCTCTCCTGGGACGGAAGCTGCCGGTCCCTTATCCGATCCTCCTCGTGGCTGGGGGTGCGCTCCTCAGCCTGATTCCCGGGCTGCCAATCATTCACCTCAGTCCGGACCTGGTTTTTCTCATTTTCCTGCCGCCGCTCCTCTATCCGGCGGCGCTCTTCACCCCATGGCGTGATTTCCGCGCCAATCTGCGCCCCATCCTCTTGCTGGCTATCGGCCTGGTGCTGTTTACCACGATTGTCGTGGGGTGTCTCGCCCACCGGCTTATTCCCGGCTTGCCCCTGGCTGCCGGAATCGTGCTGGGCGCCATCGTCTCCCCGCCGGATGCCGTCGCCGCTTCGGCCATTGCCGAGCGGCTCCTGGTGCCTCGGCGCATCGTGACTATCCTGGAGGGTGAAAGCCTGGTCAACGATGCCACCGCCCTGGTGGCCTTTCGTTTTGGCGTCGCTGCCGTTGCGACCGGGTCCATCATTTGGGGCCAGGTCTGCGCCCAATTTGTCGTGGTTGGCCTTGGCGGAATTCTCGTTGGGTTAATCGTGGGGTTGCTAACCGCCTGGTTCCAGCGGCGAATCGAGGATCCTCCTATCGAAATTACCATCGCCTTGCTGACGCCGTTTCTTGCCTATCTGCCGGCTGAGCGCCTGGGCTTTTCGGGGGTTCTGGCTGTCGTCACCACGGGACTGTACTATGGCTGGCGCCTCCCTGAAATCACCAGCTCGCGCACGCGGTTGCAAGCCGGACCGGTTTGGGACATGATCGAATTCCTGCTCAACGGCTTCATTTTCCTTCTCATCGGCTTGCAGCTCCCCGCGGTGGTGCAAGCCCTGTCCGCCCATTCCAAGCTCCAATTGGTCTGGTATGCTTCGGCGGTGAGCCTGGCGGTCATTGTGGTTCGGATGCTTTGGGTCTTCCCGGCAGCCTATCTGCCCTACTGGCTCCTGAAGGGATTGCGGCGACACGCCCCTTATCCCAACTGGCGGGCTCTCGTCATCATCGGCTGGACCGGCATGCGCGGGGTGGTCTCGTTGGCGGCGGCGCTGGCACTGCCCCTGAAAACACAAAGTGGTGCGCCATTTCCAGACCGGGACCTCATCCTGTTTCTGACGTTCGCCGTTATTCTGGTGACGTTGGGCGGCCAGGGCCTGAGCCTGCCTCTATTGATTCGCTGGCTTGGGATCGAAGACGATCAGCTCGCCCAAAAGGAAGAGTGTGAGGCCCGTTTGCAGGCCAACCAGGCGGCCCTGGCCCGCCTGGACGAGGCGGCTGGGGCTCAATCCATCAATCCGGGCATACTCCAGCGCCTCCGGGCGGAGTATGAGGATCGTATCCAGGTGCTCTCAGAGGTCTGCTCTCGAAACCGGAGCGGTGGGCCGCATCCGATCTATTCCTCCGATTACGAGCATCTGGCCCGCGAGGCGCTCCGGGTCGAGCGAGCAACCTTGCTGCGGCTCCGGAACGAAAGGGTCATCAATGATGACGTGCTGCGTCGTGTTCAACACGACATTGATCTGGCTGAAGTGCGGCTCCAAAGCCCGCCAGCCAGGGGCGCCGCACATTGAGCCCCATCAAGTTGACAGGACAATTCCCTGCGGTAGTTTTGGGGGCTAACACAAAAATAACAAATCGCCGAAGAGCCTTATGAGCACTACCCATAATGACCACGTCGTTCAGCCTTATCTTTTCTTTAGCGGAAACTGCGAGCAAGCGCTTGAGTTTTATTGCCAGGCGCTTGGAGCTGAAATCCAAATGACGATGCGCTACAAGGAAAGTCCGGAACCGCTCCCGCCGGGCATGGTTCCACCCGGATTCGAAAACAAAATCATGCACACCAGCTTCCGGATCGGCAAAACTATCGTGATGGCGGCCGATGATTGCTCGCGCAAACACCAGCGTTTTGAAGGTTTCTTCCTCTCGCTCTCCGTTTCCTCGGATAGCGAAGCCCGCCAGGCGTTCGACGCGTTGGCTGAAGGCGGGCAGGTGCGGATGCCGCTGACGAAAACGTTTTGGTCCCCGTGCTTCGGGATGGTGACGGATCGTTTCGGCGTGGGTTGGATGGTCAGCGTGCCTGCTCCCCACTGACTGCCGGCGAGCCGGCTGTCATCGGCGGCCCGAATCCCGGCCGAAACCACCGGGCTTTACGGCAGGGCCTTCTTCGCGTAGATTCCACGCCGATGCAGTCTCTGAACAGCAGACGTTGTGGCCGCGCATGGCCGGTGTGGACCGGAAACGCGCGGTTCTGCGATCTGCCCACGCCACCCTAGACCGGGTTGGATTGCGCGCCGGCAACGCCGGCGGCGCGGTCGCGGCGTTTTTTCTCCGGTCATCCCCGGGAACTCATCACCCGCAACCCCACCGATGCCGCCTCGTCATCGCCCGAGGCTCAATAAAGAATATCAGCCAGTTTATGCAGCCCATCGAACAGGAAATCGCCCGGCGCCGGACGTTTGCGATTATCTCGCACCCGGACGCCGGCAAGACCACGCTGACCGAGAAGTTTTTGCTTTATGGCGGCGCCGTGCAACTGGCCGGGTCGGTCACCGCGCGCAAGAACCAGCGGGCGACGACTTCCGACTGGATGGAGCTGGAGCGCCAGCGCGGCATTTCGGTCAGCTCCACGGTGCTGCAATTCGATTATCACGGCTATTGCGTCAACCTGCTGGACACCCCGGGCCACAAGGATTTCTCCGAGGACACCTACCGGGTCCTCACGGCGGTGGATGCCGCGGTGATGGTCATCGATGCCGGCAAAGGCATCGAGACGCAGACGCGCAAGCTCTTTGAAGTCTGCCGGATGCGGGGCATTCCGATCTTCACGTTCATGAACAAAATGGACCGGCCGGCTCGGTCCCCGCTCTCCCTGCTGGACGAGCTGGAGCGGGTGCTGGGCATCGCCGCTTACCCGGTAAACTGGCCGCTGGGCGACGGGCCGGACTTTCGGGGCGTCTTCGACCGGCAGGGCAGCCTGGTGCATTTCTTTGAACGCGTGCCGGGTGGGGAATACCGCGCGCCGGTCTCGGTTCTGGGACTGGCGGACACGCAGGTGCGCGAGCAGATGAATCCGCAGGCCTACGCCCAGGTGGTCGAGGAGTTGGCAATGCTCGACGGGGCTGGGGCCGCCTTCGATCACCAGGCGGTGCTGGCGGGCCGGTTGACGCCGGTGTTCTTCGGCAGTGCCGTCAATAACTTCGGCGTGCAACTGCTTCTCGACGCGTTCCTGGAACTCGCGCCGTCGCCCCGCGCGCGTTCCATTAACGATCGGGTCATTGCGCCGGAAGGAGCCGGGTTCTCCGGGTTTATCTTCAAAATCCAGGCCAATATGGATCCCAAACACCGCGACCGGCTCGCCTTTGTCCGGGTTTGCTCGGGCCGCTTCGAGCGCGATATGACCGTCTGCCACACTCGCACCGGCAAGAAAGTGCGCCTGTCCAGCTCGCACAAGCTCTTCGGCCGCGACCGGGAAACTATCGACGAAGCCTACCCGGGCGACGTGGTGGGCTTGGTTGGGCACACCGATTTTCGCATCGGCGACACGCTGGCTGAGGATCCGTCCTTGGCTTATCACGAGATTCCGCGGTTCACCCCCGAGTGTTTCGCCTGGCTGCAGAGCCCGAGCACGGCCCAGTTCAAGAGGTTTCGCGAGGGGCTCGAACAGCTCCTTCAGGAGGGTGTCGTGCAGTCGTTTCTGCTCAAGGACTCCACACAGCGGGTGCCGCTGCTCGGAGCGGTGGGCCCGCTGCAATTCGAGGTGGTCCAATACCGGATGCAGACCGAATACGGCGCGGATTCACGTCTGGAATCAGCGCCGTGGAAGGTGCTGCGGTGGCTGAGCACGGAGGATGGAACGCCATTGGACGATTCGCTGCTGCCGACGGGGGCGCGCATGGGAGTCGATGCGGGCGGGCGGGCGATTGTCCTGTTTCCCGAGGAGTGGAGCTGCAATTTCTTCGCCGAGCGAAATCCCAAAGTCCACCTCTCCGCCCTCCCAGCCGAGACCAAAACCGAGGAAGCACCCGCTGGCCAGCCCGCCGGGCAGGGGATCTAACTTAAGAGTTGCCCGAAGTGTGAAGCGCTACGTTTCACGTTCCACGTTCCAACGTTCTAACGTTCTAACGTTTTAACGCATCACGTTTCACGCCCCACGCCTCACTTAATCGCCGCATACACCCGATGCACGTCGTCGTGATCATCGAGGGCGTTCAGAAAGTCGGTGACTTCCTTTCGGGCAGCTTCGGAGAGTTCGGTGAAATTCTTGGCGAGGTAGCGGATTTCGGCTGAGAGGATGTTCCAGCCGCCCCGTTTGAGGGCCTTGGAAACCGCGTCGAGATCCTTGATGTCGGTCAGAAACCGGGCTCCCTTGTGACCTTCGGGAATCTCCTCGGGTTCGAGCGGTTCGATTTCCTGGGCGCCGGCCTCGATGGCGTCGGTCTCGGCATCCCGGTTGGCCTCCGCGTGGGTCGCCTCGACGACGCCCAGATGGTTGAAGAAGAAACTGACGCAGCCCGGTTGGCCGAGGGAGCCGGCCTTGAAGATATTGCGGATTTCCGGGGCGGTTCGGTTGCGGCTATCGGTGAGGCACTCGACAACCACCGGCACTTTGTGCGGGCCGAACCCTTCGTAGATGACCGTTTCAAAGCTGATCTTGTCATCAGTCTGGCCCGAGCCTTTCTTGATGGCCCGCTCGATCGTGTCGCGGTAAACCGAGGCCTTGCGGGCCTTCTCCACCGCGGCCAGCAGCCGCGGGTTGAGATCCGGCTCCGGTCCGCCGAGTTTAGCGGCGACCATGATTTCCCGGACCAGCTTGTTGACCATCTGGCCCTTCTTCTGCGCGTTGGCTTCGCGCCCGGCTTGTTTCCATTGTGCGCCCAATTGACCTGAATTCCTATATACGTTGTTTTCTACGTCTGTCCGTAGTTTGCGAGTTCCGAAGCCGGGCGTCAATAGGGGGCTGTTCAACCCGCAGGGGGATCAGACGGAGGCTCACGAACCGAATTGAAGGTATAGGGTAGCGTTTTTGGGGGATAACCGCGAATGAACGCGAATGAACGCGAATCAGAAACTGCGTTGTGAGGGGATCTTGTTGCTTTAGATTTCGCGTTCATTTGCGTTCATTCGCGGTTGGCTTTAGAACGCGGAAGAAGGCGAATCAGAAACTGCGTTGTGAGGGGGATCTCGTTGCTTTAGATTTCGCGTCCATTCGCGGTTGGCTTTATTGGCGGGCTCGGTCCAGGACGATGCGTTCCCATTCGAGCTTGGCGTGCTTGAAATTCAGAATGACCCCGACCTTATGGCCGGTGATGCGGAGGTAATTCAGCATCTGCCCGCGCTCGTGATCGGTGATAGCCTCGATGGTCTTGGCATCCACCACGACGGCCTCGTAAGCGATCAGGTCGGGCACGTATTCGCCCACATTGACGCCTTTGTACAGAATCGGGTAGCGGGGCTGTTGAAGGACGGGGATGCCCTGAAGGCGGAACTCAACCACCAGCGCATTCTCATACGGCTTCTCGTGAAAACCGTGCCCGACGCCGTTGATGACCTGAAGGGCACAGCCGACGATTTTGTACGCCTCTTCCTTAAAAATCAGCTCGGTATTCGCGTTCATTTGCGTTCATTCGCGGTTGTAATTCTGGGCCGGGGGCAGAATCCTTGCACGGAAAAGGTCCGGTGTGGCTTCAGAATCCGGGCCAACACGTCGCCAGAGGCCCATTCGTTTCAAGAAAGTTACAAAAAGAGTGCGTCTTGCCTTCCCTAAAGAAAAAAACATCAAACACGAACGAGTTTTTGAAAGATCTGCCTCCCAGCCCACGAGTAAGTGGATGGTGGGCCGCTCCGCGGCGCCGGCTTTACTGAATCTGTGGCTGCAATAGGACCACGGGGACGGGGATAGCTGCTGCATGGATAACTCCGTGCAGCAGCCTTTTTTTGGAATCGATCATCCACGATCGACCCTCCTTGGAATTGACTAAACCGAGCCGCGCAACATTGGCACGCTATCGCTCCTGCCAGGTCTCATTAACACCGCGCTTCAGCGCGGTGGTCATCGCCCCGTGAGAGGATAGCCGTTTCAACGGCTTCCCGGCCATTGTGCCATTCTCGCGTGGTCCGATTTTAAAGGGGTCGGTCCTTTAATTATTGTTTTTCTGAGTTTCATTTCCTTCCATCGCCAGCCTCTAGCTTCTCCAGCACCTTCCGAAACCCCGCCAACCTCCGG
>Ga0181517_10000136_pt1 | contig 101113 bp, 84 predicted proteins | sample PEATcosm2014_Bin_31_FD_119748 | JGI IMG/M metagenome (GOLD analysis project Ga0181517, IMG submission 119748) | Peatland microbial communities from MTU Mesocosm Facility, Houghton, MI, USA - PEATcosm2014_Bin01_30_metaG | ecosystem: Environmental > Terrestrial > Soil > Wetlands > Peat | place...
AGTCGTTGCCAGCCAATGTGACTGCCGATGGTTGCCCGCATTGCCCAAGTCAAGGCTTAGAAACCTCGGAGAGAGATCCCTGCCTGCGGCAGGCAGACTTCGCTGCGCTTCCTTCGCAAAATCACTCAGGACTAGCAGGGTGACGGCCAAAGTCAACGCGTGCCGGGTTGATGGTTTGGAGAGAGGTCCTTCGTCCGCCGCGGTGAGCTCGGGATTCAGAAACAAAGACAGCGCAAATCCAACAGTGGCTGTGCCACGAAAGTCAAATGCGGCGACTGGACTGGGAGCTAGGGCGCAGCGGGAGTGGAGTTCGGAACCAGGGTAACTTCGGATTGGGTTTGCACCTGGCCGGCGTAGTGCATTTTCGAGCCGGAGAGGGCGCTTACGATTTCGAAGTCCATTTTCTGGGTGCTGGTTTGCGTGGAGCGCAGCAGCATGCCGGTTTGCAGCGAGATGGTGTCGAGGGTTTGGCCGTTGCCGATCCACGTGCCGAAAGTGCGCAGGCCGTTGTGGCGGTAATCTTCGGGCGTGGCGTCGGCGCTGGAGCCGCGGCGCAGAATATCGAAGGTGGTGAGGATCACGGCGCAGAGTGGCTCGGACGAATTCGCGAGGGGCGCGGGAACGGAAGCCGGAGCGGCGCCCGTTGCGGAATTCTGCGCCGGCAATGTTGACTGGCCCGGCAGCTCGCAAGGCTCATCGCGGAGATAACTGGATGAACTGCGCCAGAGCAGATTCGCGAGCGGCGTGTTTTCCAGAGGGTGCTCCGCTTCCCACTTCTGGCCGATGGAGATTCCTTCGACGGGCAAATTTCCGCTGGGAGAAAATCCGTTGATCCAGGCCCGTACGGCAGCGGCCGCGGAGGGATTTGAGACGACTTGATCGAGGCCGGTGATGTGCGAAATTTTCCCGTCGGATTCGATCGTGAATTCCACGAAGCGGCCCTGCAAATTGTTGTATTGCGCGTCGAGGGAAGCGGCGGCGGGATCGTAGGCATCGGTTTCGGTCGAGGCGGCGGCTTTTTCGTAAGTCGCGCGCAGGCGTGCGGCACCGGGTGTGCCGATTGTGGCGGGCTGCACGCCGACGACATCCAGGCGAACTTCGATGTTGGCGACCTGTTTCAGTTGCGACGCGGCTTCGGGATTGACGATTGGAGTAGTTGTGGTGCCCGTGGTGGTGGTGCGCGATTCGATGTGGTAGCGGAAGGATTCGCCCATGGTGAAGTTTGGAGTTAAGTGGATGCGCGGCGAACCGGCATTGCCGAGGGACGGCAGGAGCAGCAACAACCCTGCGAGAATCCCGGCGCAACAGGCCAGGGACATGCTGCAAGCGAAGCGGTGGTGGCCATTACTCGTCACATAACTGCTTCGGCAGGGTTCGCGGCCTGCCTCAGGGGTTGAAACCCCTGATGTTCGCGAGCTTTTCGGCACGGTTAAAGCCGTGCCCTGACGAACTGCGCACGAGGGCTCCGAGCCGATCAATTCCTCTGCTCCGTGGTTTCTTGCTCGGTGGCGCGCGACGCTGACGGGTTCACTGGCTGGAGCTTCGGAGAGCGGATGGGTCCGGTGAGATTGAAGAGCTGCGCTGCGTTGGGGGCGGGGTGCGCCGGGGCGCTCGCGCCGGCGCCGGGAAGCACGCGCAGCTGAAAGTTCAGATTGCGCGAGAAGTCCACGGAGCCTGTGGCGGCTACGTCTTGCGCCGCGCCGGTGAGGCGCAATCGTTCGAAGATAATTTTTTCGTTGCTACATGAAAATACGGCAGTGGCTGCGGGGAACGAGCTCGATCCCGGACGCGGCTGCGCTTCGCGCGCGGAGTCCAGCAGGTTGATATTTTGCAGCTGGGCGTCGGTGATGCGTGCGTTGCCGCGGCATTCCAGCGACGAGACCAGGTCGGCGCGCGCGGCACCGCTGGATTCGAGCGAGAATTCGCCGGTAGCCGAGCCGGTAAATAAATCGGCGAGCGTGGGAAAAGCAGCAGTGAGAGCTGCAATGTCCACGCGGGAATAATCGAGATTCAGACGGTAGGCGGGCGTGGCCGTGAGTTGCGCGTCGAGCGAGCCTTCCAGCGTGCCGCCGAAGAATTGAGCGGCGGCACGCGAAACTTCGATGTGGCGGCCGCCGATCTTTACGTCGCTCTGTAAATGGTGAAGGGCCACGGGAGTGAGCGCGAAATCTTCTATGTTGATGCGACCTTGGGCGCCTAAGTTTTCCGGAACTGCGTTCGCAGGCGAACTGGAATTCAGGAACGGCAACACACGGTCTAGAAAACTTTGGCGCCAGCGCGGATTGAGCCAGCGATCGAGGTCGGCAGCGGAAAGCGTGTCGGTGGATAGCGCGAACTGCCACTCGGCGGCGGGTTGCGCGTCGGCGTGACGATCGTCGCGGCGAGCTTCATAGCGGTCGAAAGTACCGGTCCAGCGCGCGCCGAAAGCGTCGGCGGAAGTGAGCGCGATATGGCGCACGCCCACCTTCAATTCCGCGCGCGCCCTGATCTGCTTCACCGGCTGATTCAAGAATGGCGTGAGGAGTGAGGCGCCGGCCGGTTCCCCGCCCCACTCGATAGTGCCGAGAGGTTGGGTCTGCCAGGGAAAGTGCGCGCCCTGCCAACGCAAATCGCAGCGCACGGGACCAGCAAGATCCCACCCGCGCGAAATATTCCAACCGAGCGCGCCGGCCGTAGCCACGAGATCGCGGACCTGCGCGAGACTGCCGGACAAACGATAGGTGGGAAATTCGCGCTGGCCGGAACCGGCGATTGCTTCGATGCGAAATGAACCGTCTGCGGCGCCGTAGGAAACAGTGGCGGGCTGGAGGGTAAACATTTCGTGGTCGTAACGGAATTGGGCTTGGCTCAGGTGCGCGGGCACACGCAGCGCGGGACTCGTGAGATTTACGTTCGCGATGGCAGCGGCGGCGGACGTCAAGCGCAGCGGCCACGCGGAAAATCCTGCGCGCACACTGGCCGAGCCGCGCAACGCGATGTCGGGAGCGACATTGGAGCGAAATGCACGGATCCAGGCGAGCACATCATTCAGATCAAGCTGCGATTGAGTGACTTCGAATTGTGCGGGCGTGGCGACGGCCAGGATCGCCGGCGCGATTTTTGCTTCCTCGGGCGACGGCCACGCGAAATGCGCGTCGGCGCGCGCCCAGGAATGCGGCGCCTCGATGGTGGCTTCGGTGATGTCGAGGCCAGACGCGAGCGGATAGAGGATCATCTTCGCATTGACGTTGACGGCGGGATTGTCCGGACGAACGGCGAAATCCCAGCGATGCAGGCGGCGCAGTTCGGCGCGACCTTGCAGCACCCAGTTGCTGCCTTCCGTTTCGGCGTGAACGACGAGCCCTAAATCGCCGCGAACGCCGAAATCATAGCCGTGCGCGAGATGCAGAAGGTCGGAGAGCGAAGCTTCGTCCCACGCCAGATCAAGGACAGCGGGGCGCAAGCGCGATGAAGTTCCGCCGACGTGACCGGAAACGCGAATCGTGCCGGCCTGTTGCAGGAGCACGGCGGCGCGCGCTGGGACAGCTTCCAGGTTCAGCGTCCAGCGGCCGGCGCGATCGGGTTCGATGTAGCCGTTTACGTCGGTCAGGGCGAAGGGAAGTTTTTCGTCGTCGCGTTTGAAATTGATGCGGCCGGAGGTTACGTCGATGCGGCCGAAGCGCACCGCCGGGGCTGTGGATGACGACGGCGCGGCGTTCGCGGATTTGGGAAGCCATTCGGCGACGTTCCAATCGCCCTCGGAATTGCGCACTAGGTTCAGGCTGGGGTGTTCCAGCGCGATGGCGCCCAATTCCATGTGGCCGCGGAAGAAACTTTGCCAGCGCAGGCGCACGGTGAGGGAATCGGCGCGCAGAAAATATTCGTGGCCGAAGCGCGGGTCTTCGCCGAATGTGACGGAATGCGCTTGGAGGGTGGGCCCGCCCCACAGAGAGAAATCGTAACTGCCGACTTCGACGCTGCGGCCGAAAACGGTTTCGAGCTTGGCGGTCAATCTTCTCTGCAGGCGGGTATGGCGGATTAACAGCGATATGCCGACGTCCGCGAGCCACAGAAGAAGCAGCAGAGCGACGAGCCCTTTAAACCAAGGCGACCAGGAGCGACGCCGCAGCGGGGCCGGTTCCGGCGGCGGGGTGTTGTGCAGAACGGGTTCTGAAAGTGTTTGCGACATTACCGGCGACAGCGTACGTGCTGGAAACTTGAACGGCGGGCACGGCATGCCGTGCCCCTACCTCCACCGCGAATCCTACCTTAGCGGCAAAAGCCGCGCGTACCTACAAAGATTCCTGAGGTAGCGGTGCGCGGCCATCGTGTTAATGGACCTCGCGCAACATGCGATTCCAGCGGGTCTGCACGCGCAGGTGCAACAGGGTTTCGCCGATGCCGCGCAGCGCGCTGGAGGCATCGCGGGAGCGATAGTCCGCCGAAGTGGCGCGCACCGACCAGTAAATCAACATCGGCTTGCCCATGATGGCGTCACGATCCACGAAACCCCAGTAGCGGCTGTCCGCGCTATGGTCGCGATTATCTCCCATGGCGAAATAATGATTGGGCGGGACGACCAGCTCGCCGTTGTGCACGTAATCGAAAAGCTGGGCGGCCCATTCGCGCCGGGCGACGAATTCCAGTGCTGCACGATTGGCGGGCGGGAAATTGTCACCGTAAGGGTCCTGGTACGCCGGATCGCGCACCACATAAGGCTCATGTAGCAGTTCCCCGTCGATGTAAACGCCGCCATTCACGATGCGCAGGCGATCGCCGGGCAGACCGATCACGCGCTTCACGTAGTGCGGATGATCGTCGAAAGGAAATTTGAACACGATGATATCGCCGCGGCGAATGTCGCGATAGGGCAGGAATTTGTCGTACCAGGCGCCGGTGCCTTCGAAGATGAACTTGTTCACGAAGACGTGATCGCCGATTAGCAGCGTCGGTTCCATGGAGCCGGAAGGGATTTTGAACGCTTGAACGATGAAAGTAGTGCCGAACAGGGCCAGGAGCATCGTGACCAGAAGCATTTCCAGAAATTCGGCTAGGCTGCTGCGGGGCCGGGCGATTTTGTGTGGGGCTGCGGGTGTGCCGTGGGCGGCGAGCGGTGCGGCTTCGGGCGCGGTTGCTGGGAGCGCCGTGGTTTCAGATGCCATGCATTCACTTTAGCAGCTTGGGGAAAAAATCAGCAAGGGTGGTTCTGTCGTGGGCGCACGAAAAGCTGGGGATCAAAGCAACGGGCACGGCATGCCGTGCCCCTACGGCAACTCGTCAAATCAGCGATCTTGCCAAGCGGGGGCGCAGCCCTTCGATCCCGCACCGCGGGATCGAAGGATGAATTGCCCTCCAGGGCGATTCACAAGCAGCGCCCCTACTGCGGTCAGTTGAACGCACATCAACACGACAGAAAAACGGGCGCGGCGCGCAGGAGCACTACGAAACGGGGGGCGTGTCGCGGGACTCGAGAATTTGTAGGGCGGTGCTCGCGGCTTGTTGTTCGGCTTCTTTTTTGCTGCGGCCTGTGGATGCGGAGAGGCGTTCGCCACCGTGCCAGACTTCGACTTCGAAAACTTTTTGGTGTTCGGGGCCGGACTCGCTGCGTATGCGGTATTCGACGGGAGAGCGAGCGCGTTGCTGCAGCCATTCCTGCAGGGCTGATTTGTGGTCGGCACGCTCGAGGCCTTCGCCGTGTCCGGATAGAACAGGGTCGAGTACCGTACGCTGTAAAAAAGAAGCGGCTGCGGCCAGCCCGGCATCGAGATAAATAGCGGCGAGGATCGCTTCGTAGGCGTCGGCGAGCAGCCGCTTCTTGTCGCGGCCGCCGGTTTTTTCTTCGCCTGGGCCGAGACGAAGATAGTGGCCGAGTTTCAACTTCTTCGCCGCGGCGTGGAGAGAGGTAGCGCTTACCACGCGCGCCAGCCCCTTGGAAAGCTGGCCGGAATCCCAGTCGGGAAAAGCACGGCAGAGGTATTCGCTCGCGATCAATCCAAGAACGCGGTCACCGAGGAATTCCAGGCGCTCGTTGTCCGTGCCATTCGAAGACTGGCGATGCGAACGGTGGGTGAGCGCGCGACCGAGTTCCTCGGGGTGCTGGAAATGGTGGCCGAGGATGGATTCGAGTTCGGCGCGCTCCTCTGGTGTCATGACGCAATCACCGTAATGATTATTTAGGCGGCGCGGGCTGGGCGGCGGCCTGCTTCTTGGCGTCGGCGCCCATTTGCTTGCAGCGATCCTGCAAGCCGCCGGGCATCGCCGCGCATTTCTGGAACGCGTCCGCGGATTCGGAGAAGCGCTTCAGGCGAGTGAGCTCCACGCCCATCACGTAATAGTCGGTAGCGTCCTGATTGGCAGGGTCGGCGGTGGATTTCTTCAGCTCGGCGATGGATTGCTCGTAGTCCTGGCGGCGGAAATAAATCAAGCCCAGTCCGCTGTGCGCCTGCGACTCGCCCTGCGCCTTTACCTTGGCGAACTGCTCGTCGGTCAAGTTCGCGGGCTTGGGAAGAGCCGCGAGAACTTCCAAGGCGTGCTTTTCATATTTTTCGCCCTTGTCGAGCCGGCTTTCCGCTGCCAGATCGTTGGGATCGTAATTGTGCGGGATCACCCAACCGACCAAGACGAGCACGGTGACGTCGTCGGGATTCAGAGCGAGAGTTTTATCGGCGTCAGCGTACATCTTGGGGAGATCCTGTTTGGAATATTCCGCGGTGGTCAATCCCTGGTACACCTGCGCGTCGTACTTGCCGTTGGGATATTTCTCGACGTACTTCTCGCCGAGCAAGATGCGCTTGTCCGCTTCTTCCGGCTTCGTATCGCTGAAGGCTTTGTAGGCGGCCTCTTCTTCCGGATCGGCTTTGGGCGCGGCGGGTGCGGCTGCCGGTTGCGTTTCCTTCTGCGTTTGTTGTTGCGCCTGAGATGCAGCTGGGGCCTGGGTGCTCGGCGTTGTCGGCGCTCCGCCCTGCTGCGCGAAGGAATGGGGAGGCAAAAGGAACACGGCGAGGAGCGCGCCAAAAGCTGCCAGACCACTGCGGATCGAAGGGATCATCATTTTTTGTTGCCTTCCTTTTTAGAATAACTCCGAACCCACGGCCGGCTGATAGCCCGGGTTGAAGCCTATTGCTTTGGCGGCGCGATTGTGCCGCCTGCGCCGCGCGGATTATACGGCGCATCAATTCCTCGTTGCGCGGCAACGCGAGCTGCTTCCGGCGCGCCGGCAATCGCCAGCGCCGCGCGATATTCCGCGACGGCCTGTTCGCGCTCTTCCGCGAAATCGTGCAAGCGCCCCAGATACACATGCGACCAAGACACGACGCCGGGATCGGGAGCTGCGGCCGACGCCACGGGGCCAGCAGCCACCAATTTTTCGAACAGCTCCTGCGCGCGGTCCGCATCGTGATTCAGCAAGGACGCGACAGCCAGACCGAAACTTGCCCGGGCGTTGTCCGGATATTTCGCCAGAATCTTCTCGAAAGTTTTTCCGGCTGCCGCGGGATCCTGCAGCGCGATTTCATGATCGCCCTGCGCCAAGGCGGCTTCCAGTTCGGATTGCGGATTGGCGGCTTGTCCGGGCTGCAATCCGGCGCGGGCGCCGCCGGGCGCTGCTTTTTCCGGGCCTGCTTCGGGCAGCGCCGCGAACTGAAAATTCTGCAGGCGCTTCTGCTCGGCGGCCAGGTCAATCCCTTCGATCAGGTCGGGGAAATAATACGACATTGCAGGCTCTGCTTTCTCAAACTTCTGCAATTGCGCGACGTACGAACGGACCATGATGAATCCGTCCTGATCGTCTTCGGCCAGCACGGCTTCTTCCTTGTCCGGCTTCAGGTGGCGAATACGCAGCTCGACGGCTTTGATGAGGCATTCATCGGCGTAAGCCATGAAATCGTTCTTGTATTCGGGGGAAAGTCGCGGCGCGCGTGCGGCGATATTCAGCAAGCCGCGCTTTTTCATTACGGCTTCGCGGTATTTCAGGGGCAGCGGATCGAGGAGGAAATGCAAGTAGGCGTGGCGAACGTCGGCCTCCGGAAATTGCGGGCCGCCGTCCACGACGATGGCGTAATGATTACCGTTGTTGCGGAAGTTGGTGCGATTGCCCACCAGCGGCTCGATGTATACGGTGAAGGAATGCGCATAGCGTGGCTTGTAGATTTCACGCAGGTAGGCGTCGGAGACAGTAACGACGCGGCGCACCGGAGACTGATAGCGCTCGATGGCGCGATTGTATTCCGGTTCTACCGAGGCCCAGCGCAAATCGAGATGCGCCTCGTGATAAAAATTGGCGAGCACTTCCTGGAAGCCTTCGATGGCCAGCGCGTCGGGAGGGAGCACGTCGTGATCCAGGAGAAATGTGAAGTTGGGCGGCGGCCCGATCACCAGGGCGAAAGTGATATAACGCGAAAGCGTCTCGCCGGGATCGGCCAGCGCGTAATCGCGATAGAACTGGCGGAGCGCGTCGGTGGCCGGCCCTTGCAGCTTCAGCAGTTCGCCGCGAAGCGCCAGCCGCGAAGGCATTTCGCTGAGCGTGCTTTCGTCGGCGGCGAAGCCGGCGGCGTCGAGAGCGCACATAACCGAGAAGATCGACTGGCTGGCTTCGACGCTGACTCCGGTCTGGGCGCCTTCGGGTCCGGCTTGCCCGCGCGTGGCGGGAGGGACGGCGGTGCTGAGCAATATGATGGTCGCAGCGAGAAAAACTTGCGCTAGAAATTTCTGGGAACGCTTTGGGATGACGGAACTCCTCACTTATTTTGCCGAGTTCGCTGTGCTTAGTTCAGGAACTCGCGCACAGCCCCGTGCAGTGCGCACTTCTTGTATAAAAGATGCAGAGAGACTCTAAATGGCAGCCTGAGCAGAGTCAAGGAGGCAGCGGGCTAGGCAAGTGTTCAGCACGTCAAAGGATTTTACACAGAGTACACAGAGGAAAAGCGGAGGGCACAGAGAAAACGTAGGCAACGGCGCGCCACACCAAGAGATTCAACGGAGAAGACACAGAGGTCGGAACGCAGAGCGCGCAGAGGAACAAATCAAAAGTGGGCGCAGCGAGCAGCGTCCCTCCCACTGCAACACCGTAGAAGCGTGCTGCTGTCAGCCGCGGACGTGGACTTCGCTGAAGCTTACTAGCACGCGGCCGCCTGCCTGGGGACGACCGAAACTGAATTGGGGGCGAAAGCGCGAGAAGAGCATCACCTGGTCGAGCTGGTGCTGCACGGCTTGATCGTTGGGACCGGAGAGAATCTTGTAATAGACCACTTCGCCGGAGGCGTTCAGCGTGGCTTCCAGCAGCAGCTCACCGGATTCGGAATGCGCGGCAGAGCCGACCACGCCGGGAACCGGAAATGGCGCCAGGCTTTCCAGGCGCGCCGGCTGCACCAGGTTCAGCGGCAGGTCGTTCGGCACGATGCCGCCCATGGGAACGCCGACCAGAATGTTCTGCACGATCAGAACGAAGGCCACCAGAGCCGTCAAAATTCCGCCCGTAGCCGGAACCGCCAGGGGCTTCAGAATATTTTCAAACGTGATGGCCGCGCGAGACCACATGCGGCGAACGTCTGCCCAGGGTGCGCCAGACTGCACAGCACGCATACGGATGCGCAGCGCAAGATCCGCGGGCGGTGGAGCGGGCGCAACGGTAGCCAGACAAACGGCCAAGCGGCGGAAACGCTCCAGCTGCACGTTGCAGTCTTCGCAGGCGACGAGATGTTCGCGAACCAAGCTGTGTTGCTGCGCCGAAATCGCGCCGTCGAGATATCCCGGGAGGTAGCGTGCGGCCTGACGGCAGTTCATCGGAGACCTCTCAACGAACGAGCGGCAATTTGAGCGGCCACGGCAGAAAGTGGCGCCGCGGATGTGGTTGCGGATGGCGATGGATGCTGATGAGTATGCAGCTCGGACGTTGCCGGATACGAAAGGCTCGCGTGCTCGGGCGTAGCGGAAGAAGTCCTTTCCGGAGCGCGCACCAGCGGATCGAGAATTTCTTTCAGCAGGCGGCGGCCGCGCAGGATGCGGGACTTCACGGTGCCGACGGATACTTCAAGCACTTCAGCCACCTCTTCGTAAGACAAGCCTTCGAGATCTCTTAAAATCACAGCGCTGCGGAAAGCATCCGGTACTTGCGACAGCGCACGGCGAACTGTAGCTTGCATTTCCCGCGTCTCGCACTGCTCCAAAGGCGAAGCTTCGGAATCCTTTAGATCCAGCGCGGGATTCTTGCCTTCTTCTTCCGCGTCGATCGAAACTTGCTGCCGATGATGGCGCCAACACCAGCGGCGGTGGTTCAGGGCCTGACGAACGGAGATGCGATAAAGCCACGTCTTCAGCGAACTGCCTTGACGGAATCCGCGAATCCCGCGAAAGGCGCGCAGGAAAACTTCCTGCGTGACGTCGGCGGCGTCTGCAGAATCCGAAAGAATGCCGTAAACCAGGTTGTACACCCCTGCGTGATAATAGGTGACCAGCCAGTCGAATGCCGCATCCGAGCCCGCTTGCAGCTCGGTGACTAATTCCGATTCATCGCGGCCCCACGGCAGTGATTGCGCAAAGTCGGACATGCCGTTCTGTTTACCCTCCCGAAGCGCCGAGCTTCAGGGCGTGTCCTTCTAAATAGTTAGACACCGAATGCCCTGAATCGTTTCAAGCATAGCAGAAAACGCAGAACGGGGTATGTGCCGAAGGTACTGGCACGATCGATTGCGGCTGAGAGATGTAAATCGCTTAGTTTCAGAGCAGTACGAACTTGCGAGGAGTGGTTTGGTGGAGCCGACGGGGTTCGAACCCGTGACCTCATCGATGCCATCGATGCGCGCTCCCAACTGCGCTACGGCCCCACAGTGCTCATTTCTTTATAGCACCCGTGCGGCGCGGGGTCAAACGCGCTTGTGTTGGCGATTGCCCCAGCCATCGCGGATAGTAAAGCCGAGATCCGCGTACCATTGACTTAGTCCACAGACTTAGTCTACGCTGGCAAGCATGGAAGTTAATATTCATGAGGCCAAGACGCATCTGTCGCGACTGCTGCAACGCGTGGCGGAGGGCGAAGAGGTTGTCATCGCACGCGCGGGCGAACCGATCGCGCGATTGGTTCGAATTCAGCCGGAGCGAACCACGCGTCCACTGGGCATGGATAAGGGCTCCGTCGTGGTTCCTGATGATTTCAACGATCCCCTGCCCCCCGAGTTGCTCGCGCAATTTCTGGGAGTAGAAGTAGCAGAGCTTCCCCAAAGCCCGGCCAGAAAGAAGCGAAGACGCCAGAAGCGAAAATGAGGTACCTGCTCGATACGTCTATATGGTTGTGGAGCGTCGGCTCCGTCGACAGGATCAACAAACAGGGCCGTGACCTATTGGCAGACGGAAAACAGGAGTTTTATCTGTCGGCCGCCAGTAGCTGGGAAATCAGCATAAAAGCGGCGTCCGGAAAACTGCAATTGCCCGGGCCGCCCCCAAGCTACGTACCCAAGCGATTGGCCGACCAAGGCATAATTCCTCTCCCAATTCTTCATCAACATGCGCTCGCCGTCTACGATCTGCCAAAGCATCACACCGATCCGTTTGACCGATTGCTAATCGCGCAGGCGCTAATGGAGGAGATGGTCATCCTCACTTCGGACAGCATCTTTCGAAGATACGCGGTGGCAATCGTGTGGTGCGGTTAGGACATTGAAAAGCTGTTGCGCGATTTGAAAGCCGCGTCGCGCGGCGTTTCTAGCGGCCGCCTTTAAACCAGCTGTAGCCTACGGTGAACAGGAACGTGCCGTTGTAGCCGGGGTTATGATTGCCCAGGCTCGCGCTGGAAAGATGGCCGAAGGAGCCTTCGAGGAAAAGCGCGCGGCGTGGCTTCACGAACAGGTGCGTCCCCACAACGAATTGCGGGGTGAAATTTACGGGCGACGTATCGCCAGGAGGAATATTGCTTTTGGTGAAGACGATGCCTCCGGCGATAGCCATGTAGGGCGCCATCTTCTGCCAACTGGTGAAATTCCACTGCCAGATGACCGGCTTGAAGCTGCCGCCGTAAACGCCGCCTGCGGGAGGAAGGACCGCGTAGAGTGGCAGAACGTCCACAGCCCACTCGAAATTACCGTGCAGTACGCCGTGGAGATGGTTGCCGGTGAGGATCCAGCCGATGCGTCCCCCGCCGTAAGCGAACTGGGTGTTATCCGATTTCCCGAAGCCGAGGCCCCCGCCGCCGAGAACTCCCAATTCCCAGGCATGTCTCGTCAGCGATTGAGCTGCCCAATCCTGCGCGATAGGTGGGGCGGGCGCGGCAGGCGAATCCTGCGCGGCGACGGCGGTGGTAAGTATCAAGCTGCAAACAAGTGCGGCTAACAATTTCATATCATTTCCTAGCTGCGGCGAATTTGCGGCGGCGCTGTACGCCGATCGTGAACTGGCGAGACTACGTGCGGAAGACCAGCCGGTCAAGCTGAAAACGCGAAAGCAATATTCGCAAATCGCGGAGCCGACAAACGACATGGCATCGCGGCGGCGATGCGTCTAGAATGCTCGGGCCATGGCGAAAATCACATTTTTGGGCGCGGCGGGAACGGTGACAGGCTCGAAGTATTTGCTGGAAACGGGCGGCAAAAAATTGCTGGTGGATTGCGGCCTGTTCCAGGGATCGAAAGAACTGCGGCAGCGGAATTGGAATCCGCTCACGGTGGATCCGGCGACGATTGATTGGGTGCTTCTGACGCACGCGCACATCGATCACACAGGCTACCTGCCGCGCCTGGTGGCCGCCGGATACGGCGGGCCCGTGTATGCCGACGCCGCGACGCACGAGCTGTGCAATCTGCTGCTGCCGGATTCCGCGCACCTACAGGAAGAGGACGCGCTATTCGCGGCGCGCAAAAAGTACAGCAGCCACAAAGAGCCGCTGCCGCTGTACACGGTGACGCAGGCGGAGGAGGCCCTCACGCGATTCCAGGAAATACCGCGCGAGGATGCGTTCACGATCAGCCCGGAATTTTCCGTGCGCACGCACGATGCCGGCCACATCCTGGGTTCCACATGGCTGGAATTGACGATCACCGAAAACGGCAAGAAGACGCTGGTGGTTTTCTCAGGAGATATTGGCCGCTACGATCAGGCGATTCTGAAGGATCCGGAGCCGCCGACGCGCGCGGATTTTCTGCTGTGCGAATCGACGTATGGCGATCGCGAGCATGGCACAGCCTCGGTGCCGGACGAACTGGCGGACGTGATCAATCGCGTGGCCAAGCGCGGCGGCGTGGTAGTGATTCCCTCCTTTGCGGTGGGGCGCACGCAGACGCTGATGTATTACCTGCGCGAGCTCGACGACGCGCGACGGATTCCGAAGCTGCCTGTGTATGTGGATAGTCCGATGGCCATCAGCGTGACGGATATTTACGCGCGGCACCACGAAGATCACGATCTGGATTTCACGAAGCTGGAACAACAAGGCGATCGCGACCCGCTGAATCTGCAAGGCGTGCACATGACGCGCGCCGTGGAAGATTCCAAGAAAATCAACGACGTGACCTCGCCCTGCATCATCGTTTCCGCCAGCGGCATGGCCACGGGAGGGCGCGTGTTGCACCACCTGTCGAAAAGGCTTCCCGATTCGCGCAGCGCGGTGCTGCTGGTGGGTTATCAGGCGGCCGCGACGCTGGGGCGCGCGCTGCAGGACGGCGCGGAGTATGTGCGCATTCACGGACAGGAAGTGCCGGTGCGCGCCGAGGTCGTCACGCTGGATCAACTTTCCGCGCACGCCGGCAGAAGCGAGCTGTTGCGCTGGCTTTCGGGATTTAACGTTCCGCCGCGCCAGACATTCCTGGTGCACGGCGAACCAAGTGGGCTGGAGGGATTGCGCGCCGGCATCGCCAGCCGTTTTCATTGGCCAGTGGTGGTGCCGGCTTACCTGCAGAGCTTCGACTTAAATACCTAGAAGTTGCCACGCGCGCTCAGCGGGCGGCGGTTTGCGCAACAAATGTGGGGATTTCAGTCGCGCGGAAGCCGAGAACGAACATGGGATGCGGGGCGACGCGGCCCCAGCGGGTTAGATCGTACTTGGCGCGGATGAAACGAATTTCTGGTTTGAGCGAAAGGTCCAGGACCTGGCGCGTCTCGCCGCGGTAGAATCGCTGCGGCATTTTCAGCAGCGGCATTTTTCCGAAGTCCTGGCCGTCGGCAGAGCCCCACACGGAAATATCCACGGATTCCTGTTCCATCTGATCGGTAATCTCCATGGTGCACAGGAACGTGCGGGTCTGGCTGGAGGAGATATCCAACGGCTGGCCTTCGCCGTTCGCGGTGAGACGCGTGCCCGGCGGTATCAAGACGAATTCCACGGCCATGCGTTGGCCTCCTGAGCGAACTGGCGGATTCTAGCACAGGTCTGGGCGCGTGTTTTTTCGTGTCGGCAAAAAAACCAAATCTGCCATAGAGGCACAGAGCCACAGAGGAAAAAAAACGAGCTGCCGCATACGAGATCAATCGCTGCGGCTGGATACAGAGGCGGCGCTATGCGCTCTTCTTCAGTTTGGTCAAGCGCTCGGCGGCGGCTTGGAAGGTTTTTTCGGTTTTGCAGAAGGTGAAGCGGAGGTGGGTGCGGCCGTCGGCGGGGTCGCGGTAGAAACTGGAGCCGGGGACGGCGGCGACGCCGATTTCGGTGACCAGATATTTCGCGAAGGCGACGTCGTCCGGGAATCCGAACGCGGAAATGTCGGTCATGATGTAATACGCGCCGCGCGGTTTGAAACATTTGAAGCCGGCGCCAGTGAGAATACCGAGCAGCCTTTCGCGGCGTTGCGCGTATTCGCTCGCGAGCGTCGTGTAATATTCCGGCGGAAATTGCAGTGCGACGGCGCCTGCTTCCTGCAACGGAGCCGCGGCTCCGACGGTGAGAAAATCGTGGACTTTGCGGATGGCCGAGCTAACTTCCGGCGACGCAATCGCCCAGCCGACACGCCAGCCTGTGACGCTGTACGTCTTCGAAAGCGCGTTGATGGTGATGGTGCGCTCGCGCATGCCCTCCAGCGTGACCATGGAAATGTGTTGCGCGCCGTCGTAGAGCATGTGCTCGTAAATCTCGTCGGTGATGGCGTAGGCATTCCAACGGACGCAGAAGTCTCGGATCGATTCGAGTTCGGTGCGCGTGAAGACTTTGCCAGTGGGATTGTTTGGCGTATTCAGAATGATGGCTCGGGTCTTTGGTCCGAACGCGGCCGCGAGTTCCGCCGGATCAAACGCCCAATCAGGAGCATGGAGCTTGACGAAGCGCGGCACGGCGCCGGAGAGAATCGCGTCCGGCCCATAATTTTCGTAGAAGGGCTCGAAGACCACCACTTCGTCCCCAGGATTGATCACGGCCAGCATGGAGGAAATCATGGCTTCGGTGGAACCGCAGCAAACAGTGATTTCGCGCTCCGGGTCAATGCTCATGCCGACATTCGTGCGCGAGAATTTTTCAGCGATGGCGTTGCGCAAGGATTTCGCGCCCCAGGTGATGGCGTATTGATTGATGTCAGCGGCGATCGCTTCCTGCGCAGCGCTTTTAATCAGAGCGGGCGCGGGAAAATCGGGAAAACCCTGGGAAAGGTTCACGGCTTTATGTTGCAGAGCCAGGCGCGTCATTTCGCGGATGACGGATTCGGTGAACTGCGCGGCCTTCCAGGAAAGCTGCGGGCTAGTGGCCGGGGCTGGTTGCGGCTTTACGGGATTCATTCGTCGCGCCTCGCACGGGTTGCGTCCCGTATAACTTACGATAAATGTCGGCGTTGCGCGTAACGATTTCCACGTATTCGCGCGTTTCGGTGAAAGGGATGGAATCGACAAATTCAGCCGGCTCGCGATAGCTCTGGCCGGTGGTCCAGAAGGCGACGCGATCTTCTCCGGCATTGTAGGCAGCCAACGCGGATTCGACGCTGCCGAAACTGCGTTGCAGGCCGGCAAAATAAATCGTCCCGATATGAATATTGTAATCCGGCTGAAAGAGCATCGGCGTGGAATAGCGCACCTTGGCTTGCTTTGCGAAGCGCTGTGCCGTTTTCGGCAAGAGTTGCATCAGCCCGAAGGCGTTGGCGTGCGAGCGAGCTTCAGGATCGTATGCCGACTCCTGACGGATTAACCCGGCGGTGAGCATAGGGTCGACACCGGCCGTGGTGGAGCGCGCCACGATGAAAGACTCGTAAGGCATGGCGTAGGCAGTGAGCCAGACTTCGCGCGGCACTTGGCCGAACGGACGCCATTCGAGCTGCGGATACATCTGGCGCACGGTTGCGATCGCGGCGCCCATGTGCCCGGCGCTTACTGCTTCTTGTGCGGCTTCGAGCAAGAGCCGGGGTTCACCGGTTGCAGCGAAGGCTGCGCGCAGTTCGAGTTCCGCGGAAGCGTCGAAGCCGATCGAACGAAGCGCGTCGGCGCGCAATTGGCGGCTCGCGGCGGCCGCCGGAATGGAATTGCCGAGTGGCAGCACTGGAGGCACGGGCGGAATCGTCGCGAGGATATCCGTATCGGATCCCGTACCAGGCCCGAGCGCGCGCAGGCGCTTGGCCCCAATGACCGCAAAATAATTCTGCGGGAAACGCTCCAGCAATTTCGCGTAGTAGGTGCGCGCCAGCGCGGAGTTCCCTGCTTCCTCGGACAAACGGCCGAGCCAATAGACCGCGTCCGGCGAGAATTGCGAGCCGGGAAAGTGGCGCAGGTGTTCGGCAAGGTCCGCGGTTGCGTTGGGCTGGCGTTTGAGAACGGCTGCCCAGGTGACGCGCCACTGAGCCGGAAGCGCATCGGCAGCCGTCGGGAAATTGGCGTAAAGGCGCTGATAAAAGGACGCAGCGCGGTCGCGATCCAGTTGCACCCAATAATAATTTCCTGCCAGGAAGAGCGCGGATTCGGACCAGCGACTGTCTGGAGCGCGCGCCACGGCTGATTCCACCGCGGCGATCATTTGCGTTTCGGAGGGGCGGTCACGATAGTAATTTGCGATGGTGTAATAGCGTTCGGCGTCCACGTCGGGGTCGGCAATTTTGCGTGCGGAAAGCTCCGAAGTGCTCGCGCCCTGAGCGACGCCACATTCGAGTATGCGAATTTCCGCGCGTTCACGGTCCGCGCCCGTCACCTGCGGCAGCAGGCGCGCGTACTCGTTGCGGGCATCGCTCCACTGATGGGCTGAGAAAATCGTATTGGCGTGCTCGAGCTGCTGTTCGATGGGAATCGCGGCCAGCTCGCCACCAAGGGAACTGTGCAGGAAGGAAAGTTTCTCGCCAGCTTCGCGGGCCTGATCGCTCAGGGGAAAGTGCAAATAAACTCGCTGATAGTCCGCGGCAGCCGGGAGAGGTTGCGCGGATTGTTCGCGGGCTTCGGCGCGCAGAAAGAGCAGCGCGGGCTTATCGGCGGTTGACGGGTAGGAGTCGAGAGCGGCGAAAATTTGCGCGGGCTGGTTGACCGCGAGCGCGGCGATGCCAAGAGATTGCAGGACCTGGTCGGTGATCACGGAGTCGGGATAATCCTTGCGATATTCCTGCAGCTGCGCGAGAGCCTCCGCATTGTGATTCAGCGCGAGATTGGCTTGCGAACTCCAGTAAAGAGCGTAATCGCGCAGCAGCGGATCGTTTTGCGCGATCTTCAGCCAATTTGTAGACTGCGGATAGTGCGCTTTACCATAATCGTAATATCCCAACGCCAACGCGGCGCGATCGCCCAACACGCCCGAAGATTTCTGCAGCGCGAAGGCGCCAAGCTTCGCATAGGCGGCAGCGGGATTTTTCTGTTTCAGGGCGCGCGTCCATTGCTCGAGCTGTTTGGTGGCGGCTGCGGAGGGCGCGGGTACGGAATCAGAGGAAGCGGCGGGCTTCTTCGCGTGCGTGGTGGCCGGCGGATGGATCTGACCTTGCGAAGCGTGCTGCGCTAAGGCAACGGGCGACGAGCATACTGCGACCGAAAACACTGATAGAAACGCGACTGCGCGCATTGCGGGGCCGAGGAATTTCATACAGATTTATTCTAATGCCGCAGAACGGGCGAGGGATACGGATATTCGCCGAGGGCTTTGGCATCGCCATCCGCGAGAATTTCCACCATCCAATCGTAAAAATAATCCACCGGATGATCCTGAATCGCGCGAAAGCGGCGATCGTATTCCTTGCGTGCTTTATCGATATCCACGCGCAGCCGCACGCAGATGTCCTTGTGTTCGCGGCCGAGTTTCACTTCCTTGGGCTGCAACAGCTTGATGTCCTGCATGGCTACTTTGGCCACGCGGTTGGCGCGGCGGTGCAGTTCCTGCTCTTCGCGGGGAAGATTGGCGAGTTCGAAGACTTCTTCGACGACCTCCGGTTCCGGGGGTGGTGCAGCCGGAGGGGCGGCAGCCGTTTCGGCCGCTGCGTTTAGCACTTCTTCTGGCTCTTCGACCCATTCGAGTTCGGCTTCGGTTGGCTGCTGAACGGCGGCTGGAGGCGTGGTTTCTTCGACTTCCACGGTTTCGCGCGCCGATTCGTGAACAGCTGCTTCCTCTGCAACGTCCTCGGACGCTTCCGCCGGTTCCGCTACCGCGACGGATGACGACGCTTCGGCAGGTTCGCGGTCTTCGGAAGATTGCTGTTCGCGCGGAGGATTGAGAGCTACCGCAACGAAGTTCGAAAGCACGGAAAGTCCCGCAGCCAGAGCGGCGGCGGCAGTTTGCGCGCGCAGCAGCGCCGGCAAGGCGTTGCTGGGTCGGCTGGAAGCGCAGGCGGCGACCAGATCAGAATAGGCGTGCTGAAGTTCGTCCGCGGTGCGCTGCAGCGGCGCGAGGTTATCGCGCAAGGCGCGCGAAACCGCCTCTTCCAGGGCCTGCTCGAGCGATGTTTTCCTTGGAGTCAAAGGAATATCCGCCTCTTTTGGATTATGGAAACGGTGACGAGGGGTGTCAACGGACATTACGGAAGCGCGTTCCTGCCATGCAGCGGCGAGGTGAGGGGCTGGTGCCGTTCCAGCCTGTTTGAATACTGTGCGAATTGGGACAGCGCCAGTCTTCGCGCTCTGGATACGATGCTAAGCGTGCGCTGTTGTTTGCGGTGGCAACATTGTGCCCCGGGCGACGGCATAAGGAGAATCGGAATGAAGAAATCGCTATTTACGGGCACGTTGTCGCTGGTGCTGCTGATCGGTGGCTGTTCTACGACTCCAGCGGCTGGTCCGGCTGGACCTCAGGGTCCCGCGGGAGATCCAGGACCGTCGGGACAAGACAGAGACCGCGACCGGGACAAAGACCGTGACAGAGACCGCGACCGAGATGCAGCCCGGCCAGGCGAGGCTCCGTCATGTCCAGCAGGACAACACGCTTCCACGGACCACGACGGCAGACCGGTTTGCGTCAGAGACTAATGATGTGGTTTGGTCTCGGCTGTAATTCCGATAACACAGAACGCAACTAATCGAAAGCTTCTGGGCTGGAGTTCCCCGCTGCTGATAGCCGCGCTACAACTGTATTCGACAAGTGATCATTCCACGGGACTAGCGTGTCTAAGGCTGTTCCGTTTCGGGCGTAAGATGTATTTCCATGCCTGTCAGTACAGCGACGCGGCATTGGTTCTTGCAAAATTAATTGCCGATCGAGTGGGGGAAACGAGAGATGCTGACGGCGGAACAGATTCGAGAGTTGTTGCAGATGCGGCCGCATCCGATCGAAGGCGGATACTTTTCGGAGACGTATCGCGGCGCGCAAGTGATTCCGCAGAGCTTGTTGCCGGGCTATCCCGGAGACCGGGCGATTTCGACTGCGATTTATTATTTGCTGACGCCCGATACTTTTTCGGCGATGCACCGGGTGCGCGGCGACGAGATGTTTCATTTTTATATGGGCGATGCGGTGGAGATGCTGCAGTTGAAACCAGATGGAACCGGCGAAGTGATCGTGCAGGGGCAGGACATCGCCGGAGGGATGCGTTTGCAGCACATCGTGCCGGGAGGAGTGTGGCAGGGTTCACGAGTTCGCCCGGGGGGGAAATATGCGCTGCTGGGGACGACGATGGCGCCCGGGTTTGAGTATGCGGACTACGAAACCGGCCAGCGGCAGGACTTGATTACCCAATTTCCGCAGCATGCCGCAATGGTGATCGCGTTGACGCGTTAGGTCGCATGGTGGGCGCGGCGATTTGGCGCGGTATTCGCTGAAGTGATATTCTAGTGGGGTCCTACGGGGGCGCAACGGTTTCGACGGAAACTGCAGCGGCTCGAAGGCATGCCGGGACCCACCTCCCCGAAACATGGTGGAACAACACAACTGGCAACTCACAGTTGGCACTCGCAGCCTAACTTAAATTAGGCTACGCGCTCCCCCAGGCGTTACCTACGCGCGTGGGTCGGGGCGTCACACAGTAGGCTGGCTGTCGCGTTTCGGTCCGCAATGCGGCGGCGAGATCATCGGACTAGTTACTGGCGCGTCTTGCCTGTTCTGAGCGCTAGCAGCGAAACCAACGGAACGGGATAAGCATGTAGGCTTCGTGTTGCAAGGTTTCTCGGACGGGGGTTCAACTCCCCCCGCCTCCACCATTTTTTCTTGTTTGTTTCGAGTGAGCTAGAGACCCAGGTTTTTTCCGCGCAACTTCTACGTAACCTTCGATTGGATCGGCCGGCCAAGATGGCCGACTTCAAAGACTTCGGACAGTTGGGCCAGGGAGGATTCGCAGTGGTGCACAAGTGTGCACAGGAATCTGACGGGTCTTTGTTCGCGAAGAAGCGTGATGGTGTCTCGGCTCAGATTCCCTAGCTGAGATTTTCTATTCGCTCAGGGAGGCCCGGGTAGTTAGATGCCGAGATCTGTGGGGGGCACGGCCTAGCGCGGAGTTTCTGTCAACGAAGGGAGTGCGGACGCCGTCGAGGAGATTGATGCCGTCGTAGGCGATGAAAAAACCGCCGGTGGTGTTCATGAACGGCAGGAGTCAATTCTCCTTGATGCTCTTGACGCGCAGAATGCGCGAGGATGATTGCGGCGCGTAAAGTTCTTCTACGATTTGGGCGCGACGATCGAGAACGGCGCGTTGATTTAGCGAGCCTTTGTCTGTGATTTCTCCGTCGTCTAGCGATGGAGGCTCTTCCATAATGATGGCGCGGGTGACGCGATTCGAGCTTCCGGTGGAATTTGCGGCGGCGGATTCGAGCAGGCCTTGGAAGCGCCCGCGAACTTGGTCATTTGAGAAAATCTCTGGAGCGGTTGCGTCGCGGCTCAGCTGAGGGCAAAGAGCGCGGCAAGCGTCGGCATCGGCGAAAATTAACATGCCGACGTCGTCGCGGTCGTGGCCGGCGATGACTACGTCGCGCACGAATGGCGCGAAGTGGCTCAGGATGCGGGAACGCAGCGGACCGACGCTGGCCCATGTGCCGCTGGCTAGTTTGAAATCCTCCGAGAAGCGACCGTCGAAGAGGAAACCTTTGTTGACGTCTGCGGGATCGACAAACTTTAGTGCGTCGCCGAAATTGTAGAAGCCATCCGCATCGAAAGCCTCCGCGGTTAATTCCGGCTGGCGCCAGTAGCCCGGCGTGATGTTCGGTCCGCGCACGCGCGCTTCGAGTTTCGCGCCGCGGGGAACGAGCTTGGCTTCGACGCCGGGAATCGGAATGCCGATCACACCTGCCTGATCCGTTTCCCACGTGGTTTGAATCGCCATGGGGGCGGTTTCCGTGGAGCCGAGGCCGGTAACCATGATGATGCGCTCGCCGCAGGTTTGCAGGGCGAGATCGCGATAGGCGTCCCAGACCGGTTGCGACAGGCCTGCGCCGGCATAGAAGAGCAGGCGCAAGTGGCGGAAGAAATTCTCGCGCATCTGTGCATCGGAGCGGAGTGCCGGCAACAAGTCTTCGTAGCCTTTGGGGACATTGAAATAGACGGTGGGGGAAATTTCGCGCAGGTTGCGGATGGTTTCTTCGATGAGCGAGGGGCCGGGCTTGCCGTCATCTATATAGAAGCTGCCGCCGTTGTAAAGAGCGATGCCAGTATTGTGATTTCCGCCGAAGGTGTGGTTCCAGGGAAGCCAGTCAAGGAGAACGGGCGGCTCGTCCTGCAAGAAACAGAAAACCTGGGCGATCATTTGCTGGTTGCAGCAGATCATGCGGTGGGTGTTGATGACGCCTTTGGGCATGCCAGTGGAACCGGAGGTGAAGAGGATTTTTGCGACGGCGTCAGGCTGGATTTTCGTGTGGGCGGATTCCACAGCGGAAGTTGGCTTCGTGGTCATGAGTTCGGCGAACGGCGTTGTCTTTCTGTCTGACAGGGGTGCGGTGGTAACCACGATTTCTGTGGTGGGCGGAACTACTTTTTCCAGGGCACGAGCGTAGCGTTCGCCATTTGAGACGAAGACAAGGCCGGGCGTGAGGAGGCCTAGGGTGTGGAGCAGTTTTCCGAAGTCGCGCGAAACGAGGGAATAGACCGGGGAAATATGGGCTGTGGGGATGCCCACATGCTGGCCGGCGAGCATGAGAAGGAAATGTTCGAGATCGTTTTCAGAGAGGATGGCGACGGGGCAGTTTTCGGAGAGGCCGCGATCGAGGAGGGCTTGGCCAATGGCGTTTACGGCTTGCAGAACCTGGGCGTAGGTGAGCTTGCGCCATTCGCCGTCCGCTTCCCTTTTGGCTACGCAGACTTTGTGCGGCGAGATTTTTGCCCAGTGGATGAGGCGATCGGTTAGGACTCGAGGGTATGGGCCGAGGGGTTCGTCGGAGCGAACCAGCATCGCTCCATCCGGGAGCTGGTGCAGAGTTGCACCGGAGCTGCGCAGGCGGACGGGGCGGACGCGATCGTTTAGTTGAGGCTTGGTGGTCATTTCATTTGGTACAAAATCATAAAAACCAGGCTACGAATTTCGAGTACTTGGCGGCGGATCGCGTCGCCTACGTTTGCCAGAAGCTTGATGTCCGTGGATGCCGGGACATCGCCCACCGTTGTGACGAGCACGGGCCGCAACCCCAGTATTATATTATGAAGCGATTGCGTGAGATTATCCGCGCTGAGTGCGGCACCGGGTTGAAACGCCGCGGGAGGCAAGGTGATTCCGATACTCGCGCGGGACGGTGGGGTTCCGTTCGGGACGACACGCGACACTCTTGCACCAGCTCAAAATTCACGGCCTCGCCGGTTAGAGCCGCGCGGGCCTTAAAAGGGACCAGATTGTGGCTTCAGCCACGACCGACAAAGGCTCTCGATCCGTTGCTTTCGAGATCCGCGATCAGAACGAGAACTTGGCCGCGAATTGGAACTGGCGCGGATTTAGCATGGTTCTGGGGCTGCCGAAGCTGGCGCTGGGCACTGGAGGCGCTGGGACAGGCCCCAAGGTCGTGAGAGGGCAGGTCGGTGGACCGGATCCTGTGTCGAAGGCGATTGCGGCGGCCTGGGTCGCGCGCGTGGCGGCGTCGTTGTAGCGGCCCGGGACCGGACCGCAGAAGACAGCCGCGCCGTAGACGGAGGTGACCTCGTCGACGTTGGCGCGATTCAGGACGTTGAATGCATCCACCATCAGATCAAGCCTGTAGCGTTCTCTAAATTGGAAGTAGCGGGAGACGCGCAGATCCCAAGAATAGAGGTCGTCGCCGTAGTAGCTATTGCGCGGCGAAAGGCCGACGCGGTCGGTCACGGGGTTGGTGTCGCCATTGGCGTCAAAGCCGACGAATAGCGTGAAGGGTCGCGGAGTCTGCAGCGTGACGATATTGCTGAAGGTGAAATTGCGCAGGAAACTGTCCTTGGGGCCTTCGATACTGAAGTTGGTGATGAAGCGCTGGCGAACGTCCTGGTTGGAATTGGCGTATTCCAGTGGGCGATCGTAGAGGTCCTGGGGCGTGCTGACGAAGGTTGTGAACGTGCCATCGTCGAACGTGTGCGACCAGGTGTAGTTGGCGTTCAGCGTGAAAATTTTGTTGAATCTATAGTTCAGCTGCAAGGTCAGCCCGTTGTAGTTGGAATTGCCGGTGTTGTCCGTGTAGTAGAGCAGGCCCGCATTGCCGAAAGCGGGCGAGCCTCCGGGATTGAAGGGATTGTAGAAGAAGGCTTTTCCGGTGGGCCACGCGGGGGGCGGCGCTTCTGCCGGCGGACAAGCAGGGGTGCCGGGAGTGACGCTGGGAACGGTGGTGCCCGCTGGCGCACCGAACGGCGGGCAGACGTTGAGGTTTTCAGCACGCACCAGATGGTGGGCGGAGACCCAGAGATAGCCGGCACTGACCGTAAGACCTCTCACTAGTTCGCGGTCAATTTCCAGGTTGGCTTGTTCGGAGTAAGGGATCTTGCTGTCGTGTTGGACCATGCCGGCGCCTGCGGTGCAGGAAGGCGGGCACGGACCAGTGATGTACTGAGCTGGTACTTGGCCGGTGGTCACGAGGGTAGCGGCGGCGGCTGCCGGCAATGGTTGACCCGCTGACGGCGGTTGCGGCGTCAATTGATTCAAAACCCATGTGGCGGTATTGGCACCCTGGCGAATTCCGGGCAAGGTCTCACCCGGAATAATTACGGGGCGCTGCGGCTGGGTGATGAACAGGAAGGACAAATTATAGCGGTCGTCGAAGAGGCCGAAGCCGGCGCGGACCACGGTCTTATTGTTGGGCGACCAAGCCAGGCCGATGCGCGGCTGGACGCCGTTGTAGTGCGGATTGATCTGCTTAGAGAGTCCTGTTTCGAAGTCGTAGCGCAAACCGTAGTTGATCGTCAGCGTGGGTCTGATGCGCCACTGATCCTGGGCGTAGAAACCGTAGTAGGAGTGATCCAGAGTTTCGGAAAAATTCACGGTTTCGGTGGGCAAATAAGCGTTCTGCCAATTCGTGGGAATCGGCGGCGGAGTTGGAAGTTGGCCGTTTGCAGCGGGTTGTACAGTGCCCACGGGAGCGCCCCAGAAGACAATCGGGACGCCGTTCAAGGGCTGATCGTTATTGTTGGGACCGAAGGGAGCGCCGGGCTGCGTGGGGAAGTACGGAGCTGTGGCAGTCGGGCAGGGACCATCGGCGGGATTGGAAGCAATTCCCGCAGTGGGATCGACAAAGTTGGCAAAATCCACGAGGCAATTCAGGCCGGGCATGACGATGCGCATGGGAGTGAATCCCGGCCAGATGACGAAATTGTTGATGTAGTTCACATCCACGCCGAACTTTGCAACGTGATTGCCCTTGACCCAAGCCAGGGAATCGGTGATTTGGAAACGGCTCTCATAGATGGCGTCGAGCACGCCGAAGTTATGGCCGAACAGGAGCGTATTGGGGATGTCCAGGTTCGGCTGGCCGGTAACGCCGGGGAAATTGTAGTGACGGCGGCCGTATTGAGCGAGAAATGTGTTTACCAGGTCAGGTTTGAGGGTGGTGGCCAGATCGCCGACCAGGGATTGATCGCGCAGGAAGAGATTGTGTCCGCTGCTGGGTGCGCCGATGCCGCCGCCGTCCAGTGTGCTGCCGACGAGCTCATTCAAGTCGCGGCCGTCTTCGACGTTGTAACGGAGAGACAGGTGATTATTGGCGTTCAGCTGGTAGTCGAGTTTGGCGATGCCGTAGTCGTTGTTTTTCGTCTTCAAAACAGAATTTAGATATTGCAGAGGCGACAGGGTGCAACTCGCTATGGCCATGGTGCAACCTTCCGGGGCGATTCCCAGGGCTGCCTTCGCGTCGTCTACCAGGCCTATATTTTGATAGAGCACTCCGGGGTAGGTGGGCGATTCGGCGCGGCGCTGGCCTTCGTAATTGGTGAAGAAGAAAATCTTGTCCCTTTTGATTGGGCCGCCTAGCGCGGCGCCGTACTGATTTTGGCGCAGGACGTATTGATCGGGCGCGGGCTGGAGGAGAGAGCGCGCGTCGGTGGCATTGTTCTGCAGGTAGTCGTAGATCGAACCGTGAAGGTCGTTACTGCCGGATTTGGTGACAATGTTGACGATGCCGCCAAGGGCGCGTCCGTACTCGGCGCCGAAGGCGTTGTTGACTACGCGAAATTCCTGTACCGATTCCTGCGGCGGAGTGGAGCGCTGCGAACCGGTGGCGGTGTTGACGTTGTCCGCGCCGTCCACCGTGATCATGTTGCTGAAGTCGCGCATGCCAGCGAAGGAGATGCGAGTGGTTTCAAATTCGGTGATGGTGGACTGCAAGCTGCTGCGACCCGTGGCGACGCCGGCAGTGAGGAGAGCGAAATCGGTGAATTGGCGTCCGCTGATGGGCAGGTCTTGAATCTGTTGGGTGTCAATCACCTGACTGATTTCTGTTTTGGTCGGCTCGATGGGCGGAACTTCGGTGGTCACTACGACCTGTTCGCTTTGTGTCGCCACTTTCAAATTGAAGTCCACGGTGGCGGTCTGGCCGACGGTAAGGACGATGCCTTTATCAACGGTGGTCGCGAAACCGGTGAAGGCGACGGTCAATTCGTAGGTGCCGGGCGGTAGGTTCGGAATTACATAGAGGCCGGAATCGTTGGAGGTGGTGCGATAGACGGCGTTGGTGGCGGTGTCGCGCAGGGTGAGGGTGGCGTTCTTTACCGTGCCGCCGCTCTCGTCGTGTACGGAGCCATTTAGTTGCGCGACGGTGATTTGCGCGAACGCGCGGCCGGAGCAAGCGAAGAGAAGTGCGAGAACAAGGACCGCGAGCAGCGCCGGACGTGCGCCCATGGTTCCCCCCTTGAGCGGACACCATTTGTGCGCTGGATAGTCCGCATCCACACCCTTTATGGGCAGAACGTTTAACGCCACGGTGTGGGTTTGTCAAGCCTTTAATCGAGCGCTTGTGCGAATATCGCCCTCAAGGGCGCGGGATGCTGGCTTGACTTGCACGGCGCAAAGCAGTATCGAAGCGGGGCGCGGGCCGATGATGTGGGTGCGGGAGCAAATTTGAACACTGAAAAGGATTCGCTGCGGGCGGGGGCTTTCGCTGCGCTGGCGATGGCGCTGAGCGTGGCGGCGATTTGCAGCGCCGGCTGCGGCGGAAGTGTTTCACGCAGCGGGCAGGATGAAATTTCTGGCGCGGCGAGCGCTGGGCAGGGGGTGAATGAAGCGCGTGTGCTGCGCGCGGACCGCGAGCCGGGAAATTGGCTGGTACATGGGAGGACTTACAACGAGCAGCGCTTCAGCCCATTGAAATTAGTGAACGATCAGAACGTCGGCCAGCTGGGATTAACGTGGTTTTACGACCTGGACACGCGGCGCGGACAGGAGGCGACACCGATCGTGGTGGACGGGGTGATGTATTTCACGACGGCGTGGAGCAAAGTTTTCGCGTTGAACGCGGCGACGGGCGCGCCCGTGTGGTCTTACGACCCGAAAGTGAATCCGGAGTGGGCCGTGAATGCTTGTTGCGACGTGGTGAATCGTGGCGTGGCCGTGTGGGGCGGCAAAGTATTTTTCGGAACGCTCGATGGACGGCTCATAGCGTTGGATGCGACGACGGGAAGGCGGGTGTGGCAGATGCTCACGATTGACCGTAAGTTTCGCTACACGATTACGGGGGCGCCGCGCGTGGTAAAAGGCAAAGTGATCATCGGGAACGGCGGCGCGGAGTTGGGCGTGCGCGGGTACGTTTCGGCGTACGACGCGGAAACGGGCGAGATGGCGTGGCGATTTTACACGGTGCCGGGGGATCCCACGAAACCATTCGAGAATCCGATCCTGGCGAAGGCGGCGAATACCTGGACCGGAGAGTGGTGGAAATACGGAGGCGGCGGAACCGTGTGGGATTCGATTGTGTACGATCCGGAGCTGGATCTGCTTTTTATTGGAGTGGGCAATGGCGGGCCGTGGAATCCGCGCATTCGCAGCCCGCGCGGCGGCGATAATTTATTCACGTGCTCGATTGTGGCGCTGCGGCCAGAGACCGGCGAATACGTGTGGCACTACCAGGAAAATCCGGACGAGGCGTGGGATTACGATTCCGACGGGCAAATGATTTTGGCGGATCTGACGATCGAAGAAAAGCCGCGGAAAGTCTTGTTGCACGCGCCCAAGAACGGAATTTTTTATGTACTGGACCGCGCGTCGGGAGCGCTGATTTCTGCCGCGCCCTATACGCATATCACCTGGGCCAGCGGAGTGGATATGAAAACCGGGCGCCCGATCGAGACGACCGTGGCGCGTTATCCGGGACGCAATCCGGAAGTGATAATTCCCGGGCCCTTGGGCGCGCATAGCTGGCAGCCGATGTCGTACAGCCCCGCGACCGGATTGGTTTACATTCCGATTCAGGATGCGGGATTCGGGTATAAGTCCGACAACGATTTTCACGCTAAGAATTTTGCATTCGATACGGGAACGGACTTCGCCGCCGCAGGGATGCCGCAGAATCCACAGACCAAAAAGGCAATCATGGCCAGCGTGCGCGGGCGGCTGGTGGCCTGGGACCCGATTCAGCAGAAACAGGCGTGGGACGTGGATCGTCCGGAAGCATGGAATGGCGGAGTAGTCGCGACGGCGGGCAATCTGGTGTTCGAGGGGACGGCGAAAGGAAATTTCGAAGCGTATCGCGCGGATACGGGCGCGAAGGAGTGGTCTTACGCGATACAGACGGGCGCGATCGCGGGGCCGATCACTTACATGGTGAATGGCGAGCAGTATGTCGCGATTTTGGCGGGATGGGGCGGAGTTTTTCCTTTGGCTGCCGGCGAACTGGCTTTGAAATCGGGGCGCGTGCGAAATGTGTCGCGCATGTTGGCGTTCAAGCTGGGTGGGAAGACGGTTTTGCCGGGGTTGCCGGAGATGGAACCGGAAGTCTTGCATCCCCCGGCGGCGGTGGCTGATGCGAGGACGGTGCGTCGGGGCGAGGCGCTGTATCAGAGATTCTGTGGAAATTGTCATGGAGATGTGGCGGTGAGTGGAGGGGTTTTGCCGGACCTACGTTATTCAAACACTTTGACGAATGATCAGTGGTTTAGCGTCGTGCTGGGTGGACTCTTGCGTGAGAATGGGATGGTTTCTTTTGCGAAAGAGATTTCGCGCGGCGATGCGGCTGCGATTCGCGCTTACGTGATTTTTCGGGCCAATGAGAGCTTGAAGGAGAGTGCGCATGGCGATGGACGTGCGCGCGGGTCTAAACCGTAGCGCCGGCAAATCGCAAGCGGACGGCGCGGGTGATGGGCTGGCTCTGCCTGGTTCGGCGTACGAGTAAGGACGGTCGCCGTCGACGAGGGCTGCGCGAACCGGCGTCACATCGGCTTGCTGGTCGAAACAATCCATCGATTGCATTTTTTGCAGCGCTTTAGTGGAGCGGTTCGGAGACGGGTTGCGAATGCGCGGTGCCGTGTCTAACGTTGGCGGTCTCTTTCAGGAACAACGCCACCAGGAATAAAAGCCCTGCACCACCTGCGGACATCAGCAGGGTGATTCCGAGTCCGTGTTTTTCTGCCAGCGCGCCACCCAGAGTGGGTGCGATCGTCGCGCCGAAAACTTCGCCGACGAGCGTGGCAAGACCGATGGACGTGGCAGCGAATTGCGGCGGGACACTTTCGGTGGGAATCAACACCATGGTTAGAGTGGGCATGCCCTGCCCCGCGTTGGTGAGAAATAAAATCGCCGCCAGAATCCACGGATAGGCGTACAGCGGTTGGATCAAGAGCACAAGCGGGACCAGAGTGGACATCGCGGCCATGGCGAGCAGGACGGGCTTGCGTCCCAGGCGATCGGACAGCGCGGGAAGCATAAAGCCGAGGATGAAGCTGCCGAGGCCCGTCGCGCCAAGCAGAAATCCGGCGGTGGTGGGTGCCTGATGCGCGACTTCGGTGATGTAGAGCGGCGCGAAGACGTTCGACAAAAATAGCCAGGAGATGAAACCTGCAGCGCCGATGCAGCAGAGCCACACGTTGCGATAGCGCAGGATGCTGAAGTAATCGCGGATTCGGGGTTGGTGGAGGCGCTCGCCGTCCGCGCCAGTTTTTTTCGGTGGCTCCTTCACGAATTTCCACATCAGCAGGCCCATCAAAATTCCCGGCACGCCGCACACGAAAAAGGCCCAGCGCCAGCCGAAGCGCGCAGCCACCTGCGTCGTGAGGATTGGCGCAACGGCGAGACCGACCAGTGCGCCGGCGCTGACGACGATACCGATGTTGCGTCCGCGGCGGCTGGGCGTGGAAGATTCTTCGATTAACGCGGTCATGATGGACCAGCAGGGGCCTTCGGCGATGCCCATCAGCGCGCGCACGAGAAGAAGCTGGTGAAAAGTGTGCGCCACGCCGGAGAGCCAGGACAAAAGCGAAAAAGCGAAGACCGCAGGAATGAGGATTTTGCGGCGGCCGAAGCGATCGGAGAGTGCGCCGAAAAATAAGGTGGAAACGGCCCAGGTCATGGCGAGGATGGAGGCCAACATCGCGACTTGCTCGTGCGTGATATGGAATTCAGGACGGATGTAGGGAGAGAGGTAGAGCAGCGACATGCGGTCGAGGAAGACCGTGCCCCAGGAAAAGAACAGAATGGCTACGAGGGTGTTTTCGTAGCGCCGCGAATAGTCTATGGCGTCCATGCTCATTTTTTGCCCGGTGCAAGCATCGGCTCGATCATTGTTGCGTTCATCACCGCAACAACATGCAAAGTTCCTGTGCTGCGGCGCGCAGGTGGGGCAGGAATTTGTTGAGCATCTCCTGATTGGAAACGCGCTGCGCATGGGCGCCGACGTTGACCGCGGCGACTACCTGACCGCTGGGACTTTGAATGGGCACGGCCATGGAGCGGAGGCCGAGTTCGAGTTCCTGATCCACGATGGCGTAGCCGTTGCGCAGAACGGTGCGCAGAATCGGGCGGAGTTTATCGGCAGTGACGATGGTGCGGTCGGTATAACGCGTAAATTCGATGCGCGCGAGAAAGGATTCCAGCTCCTCGGGCGGCAGATTCGCAAGGAGCACACGGCCCATGGACGTGCAGAAGGCCGGCAAGCGGCTGCCGACGCCGAGGTCAATGGCCATGATGCGCGTGACGTTGGCGCGCGCGACGTAAACGACATCGAGGCCATCGAGAGTGGCGATGGAGCAGGACTCGTGCATGATGCGGCTGAAGCGTTCGAGGATGGGATGCGCGGCGGTGGCGAGCGGCATGGAAGAAATATAGGAATGGCCCAGCGCTAAAACGCGCGGCTGCAGAAAAAAATGGCGATTGTCGTCGGAGCCGGCGAAACCGAGCTTGGCGAGAGTGTAAAGGCAGCGGCGGACGGCGGCGCGCGAAAAGCCGGTTTTGTTGCTGACTTGCGAGATGGTAAGCTGGCGTTTTTTCTGGGAGAAGGCCTGGATCACGGCGAGGCCGCGAGCGAGCGACGTCATGAAATCGGGATCGCCGGTGAGCGCATCAATTTGCGCCGAGGGAGTGGGCGGCGCGGCGGCGGAAACTGCGGGAGTCGTCGATGGGGCGGGGCGATTCGTGCGTTTGACGGATTTGTGAGTAGTGGGGCGAGACACCGAAGCTCTCCTGCACTATGGCATGGAAACGGCGCAGGATACATTAATTGGGCGATAGGCGCACGCTATTTCGATAATCGGCCTCGACAAGAACCAAGGCGCCTGCCTGAATTCGCGAAGGCAAATGGCGGGTCAGGGATCCGAACCACAAACTTCGGGTAGAGACGGGGCGACCCTGGTATCATTGCGCGAAGCGGTGGCAGAGTTGGTGCACCACGGCGATTCCGCGGCGCTGGAAGGATTCACCCACCCGATCCCTTTCGCCGCGCGACACGAGCTGATTCGTCAACAGCGCAGCGGGCTCACGCCGATTCGTATGACTCTGGATTTAATTTACGACCGGATGATCGGCATGGGCTGCGCTTCGCAACTGATTTTTTCGTGAGCGGAAATCCTGACATTGGTTCCCACCCGTCAAGATTTTCGCTTTGTTGCAAGCCCGCAGAACATTATTCTTAAAACGGATAGTGGCGGCGGCCCATTTGAATTGTTACCCACTTCACTTCGGTCATTTCTTCCACCGACCAGCGGCCACCCTCGCGGCCGCTGCCTGAATCTTTCACGCCGCCGAATGGAACTGTGGGCTCATCGTGCACGGTGGGGCCGTTGAGGTGCACCATGCCGGCTTCGAGTTCGAGCGCAAAACGCATCGCGAGTTGCAGATCATTGGTGAGCACGGCGGACGAAAGGCCGTAGGATGAATTATTGGCGAGCGCGAGCGCGTGGTCGGCGTCGTCCGCGCGGCTGACGGCCGCGATCGGGCCAAAAAGCTCGTCGCGGAAGGCAGCCATGCTGGGAGTGACGTCCGCAACGACGGTCGGCTGATAAAAATTGCCTTCGTAGGTACCGCCGGTGAGGACGCGCGCGCCGGCAGCGACGGCTTCCTTGATTTTGCGGTCAATCATCTGGCATTGCGAGGAACGGATCAGCGGGCCGATGACTGTGTGCGGGTCGCGCGGATCGCCGACCTGCAGAGTTTTTGCTTTGGCAGCGAAACGCTGCAGAAAAGTTTCATAAATCGGCGCTTCGACGATGATGCGCGAGCCGGCCATGCAGATTTGTCCCTGGTGAATGAAGATGCCGAAGCAGGCGGTGTCCACGGCGTAATCCACGTCCGCATCTTTCAGGACGACGAGCGGGCTTTTGCCGCCCATTTCCAGAATTACGCGCTTGCCTTTCTTGGCGCATTCGACGGCGATGTGTCGGCCGACAGCTGTGGATCCGGTGAAAGAAATCAATTTCACACGGGGATCATCGAACAGCACGCGGGCGAGCGTGGGACCGTCGCCCGGCACGACGTTGAGCACGCCCGGAGGCAGGCCGGCCCTCTCAAATATTTCAGCGAGCTTCAAGCCCACCAGCGAAGTTTCTTCGGACGGCTTCAGGACGAAAGTGTTACCGGTGGCCAGAGCGAACGCGACTTTTTTTAGCGCAAGCACCACCGGAAAATTGAATGGGGAGATACCCGCGACGACTCCGAGCGGGCGGCGGATCGCAAGCGAGAGCAATCCGGAAACGTCGGAGGGAAAAACGTCGCCTTGCACTCGCCGCGCTTCTCCCGCGATGGAGCGCAGCATATTCGCAGCAAATGGCACCTCGAAATGGGCTTTGCCGAACGTGGAGCCGCCCTCGCCGATTAGCAAATCGACCATCTCGGTGGTGGCTGCTTCCAGTTCGTCGGCAGCGCGATGAAGAATCTTTTCGCGCAGCGCGGCGGGCGAATTTCCCCAGGCCGCCTTTGCAGCGTGCGCGGCATCAATCGCAGCGCGCATGTGCTGTTCCTGCGCCATGAAGATTTTAGCGAATGGTTTCTGATTGGCGGGGTTGAGAACGTCTGCCATCGCGGAGGGCGAAACTGCGATGGCCTTCCCGTCAATGTAGGGAGTGGAGAGCATTGATGCACCTTCCTCTGCGAACGTGGATCGCGAGTCGAATGCCGCGGATTGCCTGCGAGCACACAATGCGCGTTTATTGCGCATTTGTACGATTTACTTCGTGTGGATTCTTCTCCTCCAGTTTGCGAATGTCAAGCCACGCAGTTCTTCGCATCGTGGTGCCGTTTTAGCTCCAGACGCGGCGAGCAACGTCGGCAACAAGGCGCAGCTTGGCCCACTGTTCTTCTTCGGTGAGAAGATTGCCTTCCATGGTGGAGGCGAAGCCGCATTGCGGGCTGAGCGCGAGATTTTCCAGCGGGAAAAAGCGCGCGGCTTCGTGGATTCTGCGTGCGATGTCATCCGCGATTTCCAGCTGCGGTTTTTTCGAGCTGATCAGGCCGAGGACGACGGTCTTATCGCGCGGGACCAGCCGCAGCGGTTCGAACGTTCCGGAACGATCGTCATCGTATTCCAGCAGGAAACGATCCACGGCCATCGTGGCGAAAAGCTTTTCGGCGATGGCATCGTAACCGCCTTCGGCGTACCAGTGGCTGCGATTATTGCCGCGGCAGAGGTGCATAGCCAGCGTGACGCCGGGGCGTTTGGCGGCGGCAAAACAGGCGTTGTCCGCGCGGATGGATTCATCGAGCAGCGCGTCCGGCGCGATATTCATCTCGGTGCGAATCCACTCGCGCCATTTGGGGTCCATGAAATAGCTGTAGCGCGGCGCGTCAATCTGAATGTACTTCACGCCTTCGGCGGAGAGCCTGGCCAGTTCCGTTTTCATGATGGCGACGATGTCCCAGAGCAATTCGGAATGATCTCGGTAAACTTTGTCGGTGACGCCGCGTTTGAAGGAGATGGCGGGAAATTGCGTGGCGCTGGGCAGCGTCATTTTGATGTTGCCGGGGCTGTGTTTTTTGAGGAAGGGCAGCTCGCGGCCGGTGAGGGGCTCGACGGCGCGGAGTTTTCTGGTGACGATGCCGGTGACGCTGCTGACGGGGGCCTCTTTTTCCTGGCCGGCTTTCCAAGACCGCGCGACGGCGTCTCCCAGATCGAAACCTTCGACTGCGTCGGTGAAATCGCTCATGAAATTGCGGCGACGGAATTCACCGTCGGTGAAAATTTCGAAGCCGAGTTCCTTTTGCTTGGCTAGAACGCGCTCGATGTCGCGATCTTCGATGGCGTGCAGGCGTTCGGGATCTTGCGCGGCGCTGCGGCGCGCTTCCAATAGCTCAGGCGGGCGCAGAAAACTGCCGACGTGATCGGCTCGGTATGGTGCGGACATAGGTGCGCTCCTTTATTGGTCTTGCGGTGCTGCGCTCATGATGCTCGCGACAAGGAAGGCGCGCCGCCGAGGCTGACGGAAAGTTTCGCGGCAACTTCGCGCACCAGAGCGATTTTTTGCGCGAGCTCTTTGCCGCGAAAGCGCAGTGTGGGACCGGCGATTCCCACCGCCGCGACCACGCGGTTTTCGGCCAGCAGAACCGGCGCTGCGACGCCGCTCAATCCCCTTTCGAGCTCCTGATTATCCATGGCGTATCCACGCTGGCGTATTTGGCGCAGGTTTTCTTTCAGATCAGACGCTCGCGTGAACGTGGAAGGAGTGAAGCGCGTCAGTCCATTGCGCAACAGCAGCGCGTTCACTTCCTGATCGGGCAAAAACGCGAGGACGGCTTTGCCCACCGCTGTGCAGTGTGCGGGAAAGTGCGCGCCCACATTGGTGCGCACGGTGATCACGGTGTGCGGAGAGTTCACGCGGTCCAGACAGAGGATGCCTCCCGCGCCGGGCACTGCAAGGCTGACGGTTTCGTGCGAGCGGCGAGACATTTCAAGGAGAAAGCGGTGGGCTTCGGTTTGTAGGGTGCGCGATTCGACGGCTTTGTTGCCGAGTTCGTGGAGCTTCAGACCGAGGCGGTAGCGTTCGTTGTCCGCGTTACGTTCGATCATTCCGAATTTTTCCATGGCGTTGAGCAGGCGGTGGACCGTGGCTTTGTCCAGGCTGAGGGCCTCGGCTAGTTGTGTGACGCCGAGCTCGGGGCCGTTCTGACCCAGGTGCAACAGAATGCGCAGGGCTTTTTGCAGCGATTTGCTGGAACCGGGCGCGGCGATTTGCTGGATGCGCGCGCGTTTTTTTGCAGATGGTGGAATGATTGGCACGAGACCCCCGAAATCAAAAGCAACTGCAACAAAGCAACGGCTGCCCGGTTCGATGTACCTGAACCGGCCGCTACAAAGGCAAAGCAAAGGCGCGCGCGTTGGCTTCGCGCCTATCGTGGCACTTTATTCTTGACCCTTGCGGCATTGTAGATAGAATCCGAAAAGTGTCAATATGAAAGATGTTTTCACAATATGAAACACGAAATAAAAGGTAAGAATGCCCATGCGTGGCGCTTTGGCGCTGAATTCAGTGCTGGGTCAGATCCAGAGTTTCTCGTTAATTTTCAGGCCGTGGGCTCGGCAATGACTCAAATAATGGTCAATGAACCAGAAAACGTCGAGGGTTTCGAGCAGCACATCGTTGTCGTCGTAAAATTCCAGGGAGCCATTCAAGAAGAAAATCGTTTTCATGCCGTTGGGATCGTCGGAAACCAGGGTATGAATCACGCCGGGATTTTCGCGGACGTAACTGCCGGGCCGCGCGACCCAATCGTATTCCAGATAGCGCCAGCTCCCTTCCAGCGTGCAGGCGGAGATAGGCCCGCGATGGCGGTGGCGGCCGAGCATTCCTCCTTTTTTCACCCAGAGAATATTGGCAAAAGAGTTGGTGCGCACATCGAAGGCGAGATGGCGGATAAAAACATTTTCCTTGAACGGCACGTAGGGAGATTCGTCTTCGCTCGCGCCAATATGAATATCGGGACGGCCGTATTGCTGTATGACTGAGGCCAAACTGCTGTTCGCATCAACGATAGCCATGTGGTCCTCCGGACTTGGGTGGGCGCGGGGTGCAAACCGCAAAGCGCGCGCGTGTGCGCCGTTCGCCGGGCCAGTATACATCGGCGTGCTTGAGGGGCAATCGCTTTGGCCGATGTTCGCCCGTTTTTTGCGTGTCGCGCTGTCGGCAAGAGGGCCAAGCGAAGTGTTAAGCGTAGCGAATGAGGCAGTGACCAGAACAGTGATCAGTGGCGCAGGGGCCAGGGCAGCAACGGTGGCGTCATCGGGCGTATCATCGGTTTCATCGGGCGCAACACTTTCGCTCGCACCGTCCGCCGGACGGGAGGAGACCGCGTGAATCCGCGAATCAAGACAACTGTGGTGGGAAGTTATCCGGTTCCATCGTGGCTGGTGGGAAATACTTCGCGGCTGGTGCTGCGCGACGCGGTGATGTCCGTGCTGAAGACGCAGGAGCTGGCGGGGCTGGATTTAATTTCTGATGGCGAATTGATGCGTTTCGATCCGAGTCATCCGGAAACCAACGGGATGATTGATTATTTTGTTTCGCAGATGGAAGGCATCCGCAAACATTTTTCGCTCTCGGATTTTGACCGCTTCCGCGCGGACCGCGCTTCGGGCTTTCGGCTGCTCACCGCCGGGATGGTGGTGGAGCGAATTGGCGAAGGCACCTTGAATTTGCCGCGCGACTACGAATTCTCACGCGTGCTGACGAAATCGCCACTGAAGTTTACCTGCACCGGGCCGCACATGCTCTCCCGCTTGCTGACGAATTGCTTTTATAAAGATACGGCCGAGCTGGCCATGGACATGGCGGATATTCTGCGGCGCCAGCTGCAATTGATCGAAGCAGACACTGTGCAGCTGGACGAAGCGAGCATCGTGGGCTTTCCACAGGACGCGGCATGGGCCGCGGAAGCGATCAATCACGCGCTCGGCGGCATCTTGAACGAAAAAGCTGTGCACATTTGCTTCGGGAATTACGGCGGCCAGCCAATGCTGCGCGGGTTCTGGCGCGATTTGATTCCGTTCTTGAATTCGCTCGAAGCCGACCATCTCGTGTTGGAATTTGCGCGGCGGGGTTATGAGGAGTTGTCCGCATTCAACGACTTGGATCCCAAGATCGGGCTGGGAATCGGCGTGATTGATATTAAGGATAACCAGGTGGAATCGCGCGAGCTGATCGCTTCGCGCATTGAAAAAATCGCGAAGACGATTGGAGCGGAGCGGCTGCATTACGTTCATCCAGACTGTGGATTCTGGATGCTGCAGCGCAGCGTGGTGGACCGCAAGATGCGGGCCTTGGTCGAGGGGAGAGATTTGTTCGAAGGGCGCGAGTAGGAGATTCCTACTTCGAGGGCCGGGATTATTTGCAAGGTTGGAGCGTTGGCGGTGGAAGACGAAAAAGCAGCCGTCCGAGCGACCATCTTCAATCACCTGTCGGGAATTGCCCTGGCGCCCACCGTGGCGGCGCTGGCCGATCGCGGCGTGTTCCGGCTTTTCGACTCTCCTGCGGCGGCGATTACATTGGACGAAATCGCCGCGCACACTCACGCGAATCGCGGTTATTTGCGGGTCGCGCTTCGCCTGCTGACTTCTTGTGGTTGGCTGCGACAGCCCGCGGAAACGAGCGACGGGTCGCTGCGATATGCGTTTACGCCCGAGGGCGTCGTGGGCGTGCGACTCGCGGCGCCGCTTTACCACGAAGTGATTTCGTTTTTACCCAAAGCACTGTTCCTCGAGGATTTTCTTTACGGCAAGCTCGATGGTCCGGTCCTTCCTTCCCTGCAAGCGTTGGCGCAGCGCGCGAAGGAACGCTGGCTCGCTGCGCCGCAGGATGATGTGCTCGCGGCGAAGGTGATCGAGAGCATTCGCGGCCATCTGGATGGCGTGTTGATTGGACCGGCGATGGTGGCGCTGGCGCGCGGCGGCGTGCTGACGCGGTTGGAACAAGGTCCAGTGGAAACGCGCACGCTTGCTGGGAATCAGGCGAGCTTGAATTGTTTGTTCGATCTGTTGGCCTCGCAAGATTGGCTGGTGCGCGAAGGAGACAGCGTGCGGCTGACCTCGCGTGGCCTTTATGCGGCGCAGATTGCGTCTTCGTATGGAGTGACAGTCTCGTACTTGCCAATGTTCAATGCGCTGCCCACGCTGCTATTTGGAAACGCTCGCGCGCCGCGGGTGGATGAAAGCGGCGTGGAGCTGCTGGTGAATCGCGGGATGAACGTGTGGGGCAGCGGAGGGGCGCACAAGACTTATTTCAAGAAAGTGGACGAGATCATTATCGAGATTTTCAACCGCCCGCTGGCGCGGCAGCCGCAGGGGGTTTGCGATATGGGCTGCGGCGATGGAACTTTTCTGGAGCATTTGTACGAAGTGGTGAAGCAGAAGACCGCGCGCGGCAAATTGTTGGAGCAGCATCCGCTGGTGATGGTGGGCGCTGACTTCAATAAGGTCGCGCGGCGTGTGGCGAAACAGCATTTGCGCAAAGCCGAAGTGCCGGTGTGCCATGTGATTGCAGGGGATATCAATCGTCCCGCGCAATTGGGGAGCGATCTGGAAGCGCTGGGATTGGACGTGCACGATTTGCTGCACGTGCGTTCGTTTCTCGATCACAATCGGCCGTATTCGGCGCCGGCCAATTATGTGCGCGGTAGCCGGCGCGGGAAATCCACGGGCGCCTTCGCTTATTTGGGCGAAGAAATTCCCGCGGACGAACTGGAAGAAAATTTAGTGCGATATCTGCGACGGTGGGCGCCATACGTGGGGCGGTTCGGACTGCTGGTGCTGGAGCTGCACACCTTGCCGCCGGAACTTGCGGCAGCGAACCTGCGCCAGACGCCGGTGGTGGCCTACGACGGCACACACGGTTTTTCCGATCAGTATTTGGTGGAGTTGCCGATTTTCCTCGAATGCGCGCGGGAAGCGGGGCTCCAGGCGGACGACCGTTACCACGCGAAATTCCCTGCTTCGGAGCTGGCGACCGTCAGCGTCAATTTCTTTACGGCGCTGGCTGGCGCGTCCGGCCCGGAATTGGTTCCAAGCGCCGCAACCTCGCACGCCTGAATTTCCGGACGATCCACTGTTTCGCGTGTGCGATACAGTTCGGACCCAGCGTCGGCGACGAAGTTCAGCCCCCCGCCTCCATAAATCTCGCGAAGAGAAATTTTGCCCTGAGCGAGTTCGAAGTCTGGGCGAGTCGAAGGGCGTTTTTCTGTATTCCAGCCACACCCTCAGCCGCGCCGATGATGCTGTTTACTTCCGTGTTACCATGAGTCCGGCTATTTTCGTTTTTAGCGATTACTATTCTTTCCAGGAGGTGTATGATGCCGCGGGTTTCACAATGGCGCGCGACCGAACAAAGATCGTCAAGATGCTTCTTGTAGCGGTGATCTGCCTACTGGTGTGCGCAATTGTAGCCGGCGAATTTCCTGAGCTTCTGTCCCTCACCGACAACGCCACGAACGATTTTACAGTCGTTCGAACCAAGTCGTTGGCCTTGCATGTTCTTGTGCACGCGAGCAGGCGCCGTCCGGTGGCTGAAAACGATCGCAGCTCTATCGCGACCGCCTTACTTTTTTCGCACCTGAGCCCGTTCCAAGAGGTAGCCTCGGCTCCCTCAAAACCTCCCGCGCCATACTCCGTCCTCCGCACGTAGTCCGATGCTCTTTTGGTCCAGGCGCGAATCCAAGCGCCGTAACCGTCAATCCTGGAAATAGCTCGCGATTTACAAATTCCATCTGCGACGCATCGCTCCGGAACTCCAGTCTGTTCGGCGAGACTCAACGCTCGAAGAAACCCAGACTGGCGAGGGTAGCTACAAAATAAAACTATGCCAAAGGCAGAAGGGTGACCAGACCAGCATGGTGGACTCCAGACCTTATCCAGATGCAACGCGCCTCGCCGAACTTGTCCAGAGAATTCGCGTACTAAAATCAGACCTGAGCGGGATGATCGAGCACGGCCGCAGTTCGAAGGCAAGTTCCCGCTTGATTATGGCGTCTGGTCTTCTCGACGGAGCATTGGAGGAGTTATCCAAGGCCGTGTCGGAACAGAAAGATTAAGTTGTTCGAGGGAACTTGCGAATGTTGCGATTCGATCCGTACCGCGGCTCGGTATTAATGCCGATGCGCACTGCGGTCAATACGAATTGACGATTCGAGCACAGTTCTAGTATTACTGAGACTCCCGAGGGCATCCGTCAGACTCCTGACAGCTCCGCTCTAACGTCAGTAAACCTTAGATCGCAGGTTTCTTTTCGTTCGCGTCCCGGGCACTCACAGCCGCTCAAGGCGACCGTTACTCCTGCCGATGGCGAGGTAAGGAGGCTGCTGATGCCAAACCCTGCAGTCGTGCGGCGCGTCCCCACTGCGCCAACCGACGAGGACTTCTTCATTCGACTCGCAACACACGGCCTAACGGAGCTAATTGCAGATCTCCGGCGTCGCGTGGAACGCTCAGGCACCCCGCGGTCGATCGCTCAAATTCTCCTGGCCGAAGCTCACATTGCCGAAGCCGTCGGCCTTCTGCGGGCAATTCAGCCTGTGGCTATGGAGTGCGAATTTTCCCCGCCCGGCCGTTTGCTGAGGCCGACTACTCATGCTCGCAGTCGAGCGCATTCACCGAGACGGCCCCATCAGGCAAACAGGATCGCCAGCTAATGGATCGGTTAGGTTGGCCAAGCGCCTTCTGGTCGCCGAGTTTCTTTCACGATGCAAGATTCGCAGACTCTCCTTCCATCTTTAAGCGTGAAATCAACTCGCCGGCCAGAGTCAACCTCAGCTCCGCATTATCCGCAAACATCGGTCTGCAATTCTTCAATCGTCATCTCATGCCTCTGGAATGTCCGGTGCAGCCGAGTAAGGGAACGTGGATGATAACGAGGCGTTGAACCACAAGGTTTCGGCGGGCGGCATTTTCAACGCGCGGAGCTTGGCTAGTAACGCAATGACCTGCCCTCGTCGGTCGATTCCAGCTTCCCCGCAGTTAGCACTGCGTAGGTGTGAAACGCAATTCCGACTCCCAACCTGCTCCCCGGAGGGTCGCTTGGATCGAGACGGACGACCCTCCCGTCGCAGCACCACCGTACGAGAGGCATGCCGAAAATCTGCTCCGGCATAACCAGATAGGCCCGAACAGGTGTGTCCATTTCGAGCTGAATGTCGCTGGAAAAGTACATGCCGCCCTCGGATAGGTTGGAGGTTTCAACCGTATATTCCGTCGAACCACTTTCGTCGAGCCTGCGAACTCTGACGGGGATGCTGAGATCAAAGCGAGGCGTCGTTCGGTCGTGCGTGAACATGGATCCTCCGGCAAAACAGGGATTGAACACGGAAGGGGGAGTTCAGGTTGCCCTCAACGTTGGCATAAAGCTGTCCAAAACAGCACACGCAGAGCGGGTGGCGGAAGATTTCCGAAGGGAGTCTTGCGGCTCAGGATTGGGTGATAAGGGAGACCCAGATGGGGGAGCTGTTGAAGTCCAAGGCGACCCGGAGTACTTCGCTGGGTTCGGCCGCTTGCATTACGTAGTTATCGCCACTGATTACGGTGGGGACGGAAAGCATGCAGTGGTCGGCGAGAGAGGTGATTTTGGCTTTGAAGTTTCCGGCGACCATGTTGCAGAGCTCGCCCATGGCGTCGCTGACGATGGCGGGATCTTTGGCGGCTTCGTCACCTGCCATTTTGGAAGCGAGCTTGATGGCAGTTTCGGCCGAGCAGCTAATGCTCGTCATTCCGCAGAGAGCGCCCGCCATGCCCACCATGGCGGTTTGACCGCTCGTAGGAGCTAGAACTGACTCATCTGAGGGGTTGGACGCGGGCGGGACGAAGGCCGTCAAACGAGCGCCGGCCATCATTTCGAAGACCTCCAGCGCGGCACATTCCAGAACGGGTTTCCAGCTGGGGTCGAGCGGGACTCGTTTTTGCGCGGCGGAATTGAGCATAGTGGTCAAGAGACACCTACCAGGAGCGGACTGACGCGCTCCTTGACTTGGTCGGGTGTGAAAGGTTTGCGGAGATAACCCTTGGCGCCAGCGGAGAGAGCTTCGACGACGCGAGCCTCGCTGCCCTCGGTGGTAATCATAATGACGGGCACGCCTTTGGCGGCTTCGACGGTGGCGAGGCTTTTCAGGAACTCGAGGCCGTCCATTACCGGCATATTGATGTCGCTGAGGATTATGTCGAGCGAGCCCTTTTGAACTTCGACGAGAGCCTCGGCGCCGTTGCTGGCCTCCAGAACCTCGCCGATTTCGAGGCCGGCCTGGCGGAGCGCGCGTTCGACGATCTTGCGCATAACGGCTGAGTCATCCACGATTAGAATCTTTAGTTTCCTCACTGTTTCGCTCCCGATGCGGTTCGCCGCCGCGGAGATCTGCCAAAACTGAAGACAGAAGCCGCGGACGAGCGCGTGTGGCCAAGGCTGCACGGCATTCCACGAATACGGCGGGGAACTCCAGCCAAGCCACTCGTCGAGCGGTACCGGCCCCTCTCGCGGCGACAACAGGGTCGTGCTCAATTTGTTCATCGGCAACAGGGCACGGAGACGTTAATGGCGGAACGGGATTTTGATTAGCAGGGTGAGGAGGAGCATACTGGCCGGGGCGAGAGGGAGAATGAGACCATGAAAACAAGGGAGTTTGAGTTTGGGGGCACGCGAATGATGGTGATGATCCTGTTGGTGGCGGCAGTGGTGATCGTGGCGGCCGGCGCGTATCGAATGGTGAGCGCTGCAGAGAAGGCTCCGGCGGTCGGGGCCACGGCGCCGGATTTCACGCTGAATTCGCAGGAAGGCAGGCCGGTCAATCTGCAGGAGTATCGCGGAAAGTGGGTAGTGCTGTACTTCTATCCCAAGGATTTCACAAGCGGGTGCACGACGGAGGCGCATAACTTCCAACGGGATTTGGCGCAGTATGAGGCGAAGAACGCTGTGATCATTGGCGTGAGCGTGGATTCGGCGGATTCGCACCAAAAATTCTGCACCAAGGAAGGGCTGAACTTCAAATTGCTGGCCGATACGGATCACAGGGTTTCTGAGGAGTACGGGTCGATCATGAATTTGGGAGTGAAGAAGCTCTCGGCGCGGCATACGTTTCTGCTGAATCCGCAGGGCGTGATTGTGAAGGAGTATATGGACGTGGAGCCAGCAAAGCACAGCCAGGAAGTGCTTGCGGCTTTGACGGAATTGCAGGGATCCGGCGGGAAGTAACGCTGGCGGTTGTGGACGGGCCTGCGGTCGCCATCTCGCTGCGGAACCTGCGGAAAGAAAAGGGCTTAGGTCCGAGAGGGGATCCTATGGATATCATTAATAAGGTTATGGTTGGGGCCACGGTTTGCGGGGTGGCGTTGAGCCTGGGGTTTGCGGGTGCGGCTCGGGCGCAACAGGGTGGCGGCGCCGCAGCGGGTCGCCCTGCTGGCGCGACGGCTAGTGGCTCGGCTGCGAGTTCCGGGCAGAACGCTGCCGGTTCGGGGGCGATGAGCGCAGACACGCCGGAAGATGATGCAGCGTTGAATCTGACGGACGAGCAAAAGGCGCAGATCAAGACCATCCGCGAGGATGGCAAGCAGCAGACCGCGGCAGTGGCGAAGGATTCGTCGCTGAGCGAGGAAGCGAAGCAGCAGAAGCTGAAAGTGATCCGAAAGGACATACGCCGGCAGGTTTGGGGCGTAATGACGCCCGAGCAGCAGAAGCAGTGGGCCGCGGAGCAGCGCGAACTCCGCGAACACAGGCGCGGCGGGGTCGCGGCTGGCGACGCGAAACCGCAGAATTACTGATCGTCGCTGCGCTGGCCGGGCATTCCGACGTCTTGCAGCGCGCCTTTGGACCTCCGAACTTCCTCGAAACACCTCTCGTAGTCTTTCGCGGCGTCGATTCTTCTCTGTTGCAACCGAAAAACCGATCGTTGAGCGGTTGAGCAGATTGCCGTCGTAGGGCTGGAGGCCTTTATAGCGACGGAACCACCTCGCGGGACCACCCTCGGCTGATAGCCGCGCCAACGATGGCGCACTAAAATGCGCCGCTACACTGGAAACGTCACAGGCACGCGAGGCGAGCCTCGCGCAGGTCAAAGCGGCGGCAAGCCGCCGCACTCCAAAGTGTGCGCGGCGTGGCTGCGAGGTGCGCGGACGAACGGATGAGGTCATGGGCAGCACGAAGCCAAGAGCTCGGCCTCCGGAGCGCTGCGTCCGAGGACGCACCGAACTTGGCGGCGAAAAAATTTTTGATTCTTTGCATATTTTTCTTGCATCAAAGGTGAATATCCGTATTCTGCATGATGCGAACTCGCTCCAGAAGCGCGGCTGAGAGAGAGCGAGGATCGCAGATGGAGGACGCGACAAAAAATTGAGCACCTTATCCCTCCCAGCCCAATTTCCTGCCCGGGCAGTTACTTCCTCAAAAAGAAATGCAAAGCTCACACTCTGGCCGCTGGTGGCCGCGACATTCTTCATGGTGTCTGGCGGAACCTACGGCACTGAAGACATCATTCACGGCGCGGGCTACGGCCTGGGAATTTTGCTGCTGCTGGTGACGCCTCTGATCTGGAGCCTGCCGACGACTTACATGATCGGCGAACTTTCCAGCGCGCTGCCGTCCGAGGGCGGGTATTACGCTTGGGTGCGGCGCGCGATGGGAAACTTCTGGGGATTCCAGGAAGCGTGGCTGTCGCTGGTGGCGAGCATTTTCGATATGGCGATTTATCCGACGCTTTTTGTGGCGTACCTGACGCGCCTAATACCGTGGTTTGCGGTGGGACATCGCGGTTGGATGGTCGCGTTCGGTGTGGTGACGGTGTGCGCGCTGATGAATATCGCCGGGATACGCGTCGTGGCAATCAGTTCGCTGTGGCTGTTCTTTCTGCTGTCCGCGCCGTTCGTGCTGATCGTGCTGATTGCGCCGGCGAAAATCGGAGCGTTGCAGGGGGCGGTGACGGCACCGACGACTTCGAGCGTGGGGTTGGTCGGCGGATTGCTGATCTGCATGTGGAATTATATGGGTTGGGACAATGCCTCGACGATCGCGACGCAGGTGAAACGGCCGCAGAAAACTTATCCGCGCGCGATGATTGTGGCGGTGATTGTGGTTTCGTTGACGTACGTGCTGCCGTTTGCGGCAATGTGGTTGACGGGAGTTTCCTCTTCGGCGTTTGAAACGGGATCTTGGGCGGATATTGCCGGGATGATGGGCGGCTTGGTGGGCGGTCCTTTGGTGGCGCGCGGATTTCGCGTGGCGCTGGTACTGGGCGGGATGATGAGCGCGTTTGGAATGTTCAATGCGCTGGTGATGAGTTATTCGCGATTGCCATTGGCGATGGCGCAGGATGGATTGCTGCCGTCCGTATTCGGCAAACTGCAGCGCAAGACGCAGGCGCCTTGGGTGGCGATTATTTTTCTGGCGTCGTGCTGGGCGCTTTGTTTGGGGTTGGGATTTGAGCGGTTGATTACGATTGATGTGCTTTTGTACGGGATGAGTTTGATGCTGGAGTTTGTGGCATTGATTGTGTTGAGGATTCGAGAGCCGGAGTTGCGGCGTCCTTTTAAGGTGCCGGGTGGGATGGCGGGCGCGGTTTTGATCGGCGTGTTTCCTTTGTTGTTGCTGGGATTTTCGATTGTGCATGGAGCTGGCGAGCAGATTTTAGGGATCAGTGGATTGGCGTTTGGGTTGATGCTGATTGCGGCGGGGTTTGTGGTTTATTGGGCGACGGCGGGATTGCGGCGAGTTCGTTGGAGTGCTGCGGCTTTGAAGGACGAGCAGCGGGCGGCGTGAGGCGTTCGCGTCGCGGTTAACGCCTGAAAGCGCTCGGCTCGGCCAAATAGGGCGAGGCAAGCCTCACCTAGATCGTTTAGTTGCCAGACATTAGCTCCGACGAAAGCGGCGGCAAGCCGCCGCACTCCATATCGTCCTTGCCTGAGCGCGTCAGTGATTCTCCGTTACCTTCCTTTGGATTTTTCCACGTTAAATTGATTGCTGCGCGGCGCTGCATGGCATTTAATGCATTGCGCGTGCTATGACGGATAAATCCAAAACATACGATTACATTGTGGTGGGGGCCGGGTCGGCGGGGTGCGTGTTGGCGGCGCGTTTGACCGAGGACCGACGGACGCGCGTTTTGTTGATCGAGGCGGGCGGGGCTGGCGGGGCGAAGGAGATTCGGATTCCGGCGGCGTTTTCGAAACTTTTCAAGACGTCTGTGGATTGGAACTTCGCGACCGAGCCGGAGCCGCATTTGCACAACCGGCGATTGTATTGGCCGCGGGGCAAGGTGGTGGGCGGATCGAGCGCGATTAACGCGATGATTTACATTCGCGGGAACCGGGCGGATTACGATTATTGGCGCGAATCGGGCAATGCGGGCTGGAGCTTTGCGGAGGTGCTACCGTATTTCAAGAAATCGGAGAATCAAGAGCGGGGAGCTTCGGAATATCACGGCGTGGGCGGGCCGGTAAATGTGGCCGATCCACGGTATGTGAATCCTCTAACGCGGGCGTTTCTTGCGGCGGCGAACGAAATCGGAATTGCCAGCAATCCGGATTTTAATGGCGCGACGCAGGATGGCGTGGCGTTGTACCAAGTGACACAGAAAAATGGTGGGCGGTGCAGCGCGGCGGACGGATATCTGCAGCCGGCGCGCGACCGCAGCAATCTTACGGTGGTTACTGGAGCGCACGCGGCGCGCGTCTTGATGGAAGGAAAGCGCGCGGTGGGCGTGGCCTTTCTGCGCGATGGCGCGATGCAGGAGGCGCGTGCGGACGCCGAAGTGATTTTGGCAGGAGGGACCGTTAATTCACCGCAGTTGCTGATGCTTTCCGGGATCGGTCCGGCGGATGAGCTGAAGGCCGTCGGAGTTTCTGCGATGCATGAACTGCCCGGCGTGGGGAAAAATCTGCAGGATCATCCGATGGTTTCTGTCGGTTATCTGTGCACGCAGAAAATAAGCCTGGATGGCGCGGAGACTTTGGGGAATATCTTGCGCTGGCTCGTGTGGAAAAATGGGCCGCTTGCCTCGAATGTGGCCGAGGCTGGATTATTTTTGCGCACGCGCGTGGGATTAGAGGTGCCGGATCTGCAGCTGCTGTTTGGTCCGGCTTATTACCGCGGGCATGGTTTGGTGCGGCACAAGGAGCATTGCTTCGGGTTTGGACCGACTTTGATTACTCCGGAGAGCCGCGGTGAGATTTCGTTGCGGACGACGAATCCCCTGGATGCGCCAGCAATTCGCGCGAATTATCTTTCGACGGATGCGGACTTGCGTACGATGGTCGCTGGCGTGCGCCTAGCTCGGCGGCTGGCTCATGCAAAAGCGTTCGACGCGTTTCGCGGGGAGGAGCTGCATCCGGGAGCGACTCAGCAATCCGATGCTGAGGTCAGCGAATTTCTGCGCAACGAGCTGGAGACGCTCTACCACCCGGTCGGAACGTGCAAGATGGGGAATGATGCGCTGGCGGTGGTGGACGCGCGACTGCGGGTGCATGGAATCGAGCGGCTGAGGGTGGTGGACGCCTCTATCATGCCACGCGTGCCGGCGGGAAATACGAATGCGCCGGTGATAATGATCGCGGAGAAAGCGGCGGAGATGATTCGAGAAGGTGCTTAGTTCTGCGCGACGGTTTGAGTTGTTCGCAGCTGCGAGGCGCGGCATTTCTGCTATGCTTTTTGCCGTGCAACGAGCGCTATTTATATTTGTGATTCTTGCGGCTGGCGGAATGGTTTGCGCTGCTGCCGCATCAGCTTCACCCTGGCAAGAGGACGGGCAGACGCCTGCGCAAATTCCCGCACCGCCGCCGACGCAGCAAACTCCTACACCTCCACAGCAGCCTGCGCCCGCGTTGAATCCTGCGCCGACTGCGCCGCCCGCGCATACTGGGCCGGTGATCGTAATTAATCCAGCGCATGGCGGCACGGACGAAGGAGCGCGAGCCGATAACGGCCTGCTGGAGAAAAATGTGGCGCTGATATTCGCGCGGATGCTGCGTAGTGAATTCGAGCGACAGGGATTTCGCGTGGTAATGACGCGCAATGACGATACGAATCCTTCTTATGAGGATCGCGCGGCGGTGGCCAACGCGTATCGCGACGCGATTTTCATCAGCTTGCACGTTTCGTCCACGGGGCAGATGGGCACGGCGCGGGCTTACTCTTATCAATTTTCAACTCCGATCGCGGCGGTGAGTGCGGCGACGACTACTGGTGCGGCGGACTCGGCTGTTCCGGGTGCGACGAATGTTGTCGCGCCGCCGAGTGCGCCAAGTAACGGGTTGATCTTGTGGGAAGAGGCGCAGCGGCCTTACCTGGAAAACAGCCACAAGCTGGCGGATACGCTGCAAGCAGCGTTGGCGCAGAAGTTCGCGGGGTCACCGGCTATGTCCACGCGATTCGCGGTGCGCGAATTGAGATCCGTGGCGGCTCCGGCGATTGCGGTGGAGCTATCGAGCGTGACGGCTGCGGATTCCAATTCCCTGCTGGCGATGGGGGCGTCGCTGGCGGTGACGATCGAGCGCAGCATTCAAGCCGCGCGCCCGACGGGATCGCTGCCCGGGAGCCTTGGCGGAACTGCGGGTGGGAAATAATGCCGCGCAACTTGAAAATAACGCTGGGGATTTTGTCGGTCGCAGTGCTGATCGGATTGATCAGCCTGCGCGGATTGCACCAGCGGATTGAACATTTGTCGCAAGAACAGGGATCGGAAGAGCAACAGCGCCGCGAATTGCTGAAGCCAGCGATTGCGACTTCCACCGACGTGATGGTGAGCGCCAAACTTTACTGGGCCGCGGGGCCGGATCGCATCGCGCCGGTGGAACTACCGCTGCCGCTGTCGGCGGACCCTGCGAAACGCGGGCGGCAGGTGCTGGATGCGTTGATTGCCGATGCGCCCGGCGAAGCGCAGCGAACTTTGCCGGCGGATGCAACTTTGCTGGGGTTTTACATTTTGCCGGATGGAACGGCGATCGCGGATTTTTCCGAGGCGCTGGCATCGGAGACGCCATCTGGAATTCTGAGCGAAGAGATGGCGGTGGATTCGATTGCGCGGACGCTGGAGAGCAATGTGGCTGGCGCGCACCGATTGAAGATTCTGATTCATGGGCAGGAAGTCGATACGCTTGCGGGCCATGCGGATTTGACTGGGTATTTTGATTTGAATCCCGTGGTGGCGGCTGCCGCGCCGGCGGTGCCGACTGGTTCAGTTGCGCCCGGAGCGCCGGTGGCGCCGGCTGCGGCACCGCTTGGTGCGCCAGGAAGCGCCGGCGGTAAGCCTTCGCGGTGAATTCTTCGGCACGCTTGAATCCCGTTTGTGGAAAAATGCCTCAAATCGTTTTCTCAGCGTCTGAAGAGTCTGTGTGAGAAGTCGCGATTCATTCCCTCAGCGGCTAAGGCCGCTCTGATCTTTCGGCGGCTACGACACGGCTAAAGCCGTGTCCTGACGAAAATGGCGCACTGAAGTGCTCCGCTACAAAGGCCAAGCGGCGAAGGATGCGGCGATGAAGGCTTGTGTGCTGTGCGATGTGGGTCGGATTGAAGTGCGTGATGTGCCGCAGCCGCAAGCGGGCGCTCGCGATGTCCTGCTGCGGATTTCGGCTGTGGGGATATGCGGGACCGACGCGCATATTTTTTCCGGGCACGCGAATTACAATACCGATGCCAGCGGGACGAATATTCCGCTCTCGGTGCAGCCGCAGATTTTGGGGCACGAGATCAGCGGTCAGGTCTTCGAGGTTGGGGCTGAGGTTCGCGATCTTGCTGTGGGCGATCGCGTGGTGATTGATCAGGGATTGAATTGCGTCAGCGCCCGGCGCGAACCGCGGTGTGAATATTGTTTGAGCGGGGATTCGCACCAGTGCGCTTTTTATACGGAGCACGGGATAACCGGATTGCCGGGCGGGCTTGCTGAGTTTATCGCGGTGCCGGCCAGCAACGCGGTGCGGCTGACTTCGGATCTGGATATGCGCGAGGCAGCGCTTTCGGAGCCGCTGGGCTGCGTGATTCATTCGTCGGATGCGGTGACCCGGGCGCACGGGCGGTTCGCGATCGGCGCGGCCGCGGAGTCGTCGGAGCGGCGCGTGCAGCACGTGCTGATTTGCGGAGCAGGGCCGTCGGGTTTGCTTCATTTGCAATATTTACGGCGCGTGTTGGGGTATGACGGATTGTTGATGGTGAGTGAACCGAATGAAATGAAGCGCGGGCTTGCGACGAAATTCGGCGCGGACGTGGTGCTGGATCCGAGCAATGGCGATATCAGTGCGGCGGTGCGCGAGCATACGAAGGGTGGGGGAGTGGAATATTTGATCGAGGCTTCGGGACAAGGGCGCGCGTTTGCGGCGATTTCTTCGCTGATACGGAAACAGGCGACTGTGCTGCTGTATGGACATGGTCACGCGGGGTTTGAACTGAGTTTGCTGAATAATGTGATGTTCAAGGAGCCGACGTTGGTTACGCCGGTGGGGGCGTCGGGCGGATTTGAGAGGGATGGAAGGCCGTCTACTTATGCGCGGGCTTTGCGGTTGATCGAGCAGGGGAAGATTTCCGTGGCGCCGTTTATTACGCATCGCTTTGCATCGTTGGGGGATGTGCAGGGGGCGTTGGCTGGCGGGATGAATGCTGCGGATTACGTGAAGGGCGTGGTGGCGTTGCAGTAGAGAGCCGGTCGAGGCAAGCCTCGCCGTGAGCGATTTGTTGCTGGACATCACGCATCCGCAAAAGCGGCGGCAAGCCGCCGCACTCCACATGGGGCTGGGATCGGCTCGAGTCGAGATGTTTGCTTGCTGCTCCTCATCTTTCCTTTTACTAAGACTGCTACGCTGATTCGCGCACTAGCTGTTTTTCGCGATTGTTGACAGTTGGGTGGGTAGTCGTCACACTTAGTGCTCCGAATTCCTGCGGGTCCCACAGCAGAACCTTGAAGGGAGATTCATTCTTGCGAGTTGACGGACGTACGGCCGACCAATTGCGGCCGGTGAAGATTACGCCGGATTTCATTCCTCATGCGGAGGGGAGCGCGCTGATCGAGGCAGGCGACACGCGGGTAATTGTGACGGCGACGGTGGAAGATGGCGTACCTTCGTTTCTGAAGGGCAAGGGGCGCGGTTGGGTTACGGGCGAGTATGGGATGCTGCCGCGTTCGACGGAGAATCGCACGCCGCGTGAATCGAGCCGCGGCAAGCAATCGGGGCGAACGCTGGAAATTCAGAGGATGATCGGGCGGACTTTGCGCGCGGTGACGGATTTGAAAGGGTTGGGCGAGCGGACGGTGTGGCTGGATTGCGACGTGATTCAGGCAGACGGCGGGACGCGCACGGCTTCGGTGACGGGGGCGTTTGTGGCGTTGGCGTTGTCGCTCGAGCGAATGGTGGCAGCGGGAATTCTGCGCAAGGTGCCGTTGATTGATTTTTTAGCGGCTACGAGCGTGGGGATTGTGGAGGATGAGCTGCTGCTGGATCTGAAGTATGAAGAGGATTCGCGCGCGCAGGTGGATATGAATGTGGTGATGACGGGGAGCGGAGAGTTTGTCGAAGTGCAAGCTAGCGCCGAGGGACGGCCGTACACGGACATTGAATTGCAGGATTTGTTGAAGCTGGCGGCGGGCGGGATACGGCAGTTGGTTAGGGTGCAACAGGAATTGTTGCAGATAAATTTTGTTGCGCGGGGGAAATAGGTCGCGGTTCCGCTATGAAGTTTTGGGATAAATCGACGCGTGCGGGGATTTGTAAGCGCCGGACTTAGCGACGGCACGCGAGGCAAGCCTGGCGCCAGGCAAAGCGGCGGCAAGCCGCCGCACTCCAAAATGGGCTGGGCGCGGACGCAATGTGCGAACGCGAAGGAACAAATTGTGGGCAGCACTGAGTCATCGCCCTGCGCATGGTGGCCCGGACCCGGGGGTGAAGCCCCGCCCTTCCGAGTTTTCCATTCATGAGATTGTTTCTGGCGTCTTCGAATTCTGGAAAGTTGGGCGAGTATCTGGAGTTGGCGCGCGGTTCTGGCGTCACTGTGGAATTGATGCCGCGTTTTGCTGAGTTCCCTTCTTTCGACGAGGCTGCTCCAACTTTTGCCGAGAATTCCGCGGGGAAGGCTTTGCACTATAGTCGGTATACCGATGAAGCGGTGCTGGCGGATGATTCGGGACTGGTAGTACCAGCGCTGGGCGGTGCTCCGGGCGTTTATTCCGCACGTTATGCTGGACCCGGTGCGACGGATGCCGAGCGCGTGCAAAAACTGTTGCGGGAAATGCGTGGCATGGAGGGCGACGAGCGGCGCGCGCGATTCGTGTGCGTGACTTCCGTCGCCCAGGCCGGCCGGGCGATCGCGGTAGTTTCTGACCTAACCGACGGAGTGATTACTTCGGAGCCGCGCGGGACGGGCGGATTTGGGTACGATCCTGTTTTCTTGTTTGAAGAGCTGGGGCGCACTTACGCGGAGCTGACGCCGGGCGAGAAGAACGCCTACAGTCATCGCGGCAAGTCTTTCAGTAAATTACTGTATGTGATCTCCCCGAGCAAAGTTGGAACCTCTTGATGCTCCCGGGCATCTAATTTCCCGCTTACGAAAAAGCTTGCCGCGAGACCGACAGAAGAGGTAGAAAGGAATCCCCCCTCTTCGAGGTGAACCTTGACGGCTTCCCGAGTAGTGACCAGGCTAGAACCATCCTTACTCACGCGGTTAGAAATCGCGCGTGCGAACACCGACGCGTTGTTTGCGTTGCTTCCGCCTAATTCTTTCTATGAGCGGCCGATTCCGGCGCGGCACCGGCTCATTTTTTATCTGGGCCACCTGGAAGCATTCGACCGAAATTTGCTGAGTCGGGCGCTCGATCTTGGTTTGGAAGACTCCCCTCTTGACAAGCTATTTGCGTTCGGAATTGACCCGGTGGGCGGCGGATTGCCCAACGATAAACCGAGCGAGTGGCCGGAGATCGGCCAGGTGGAACGATATAACCGGCAAGTGCGCACGCGATTGGATGAACGTTTGCGCGATCCGAGTGTGACGCGGGCGCTCACGGCGTCACCGGAGATCGGCACGCTGTTGAACGTGGCGATTGAACACCGGTTGATGCATGCGGAGACGCTGGCATATCTGCTGCACAATCTTGCGCTCGATAAAAAGGTTTCAAAGACGGGGCCGGCGATCGATGCGCGGCCGGCGCCGGACGCGAAGATGGTGACGATTCCTTCCGGGATTGCGACGCTCGGGCAGCCGCGCGATGCGCTTTCGTTCGGCTGGGACAATGAATTCGGGATGCAGCGGGTGTTGGTGCCGAGTTTTTCAATCAGCGTGTTTCCAGTGACGAACGCAGAGTATCTGAAGTTCGTGCAAGCGGGCGGATACCAGTCTGGAAAATATTGGCGGACGGAAGACTTGGATTGGGTGCGCAAGGAAAAGCTCGAGCATCCACATTTTTGGAAGCGCGCGAGCGCATCGCCGGCGGAAGACCCGGCGACGAAATGGGAATATCGCGGGATGTTCGCTTCGATTCCCTTGCCGCCATCGTGGCCGGTATACGTGAGCTACGCGGAAGCATTGGCGTTTGCTAAATGGGCCGGACGAAAACTGCCGACCGAGGAACAGTGGCAACGCGCGGCGTACGGCACGCCGGAAGGGCGCGAGCGAGCGTATCCCTGGGGCGATGAGGCGCCGGAATTCTGGCGCGGGAACTTCCATCAGGATCGCTGGGATCCGACTGGTGTGGATACCCATCCGGAAGGGGCCAGCGGATTCGGAGTTTACGATTTGCTGGGGAACGGATGGGAGTGGACGTCCACGACTTTTGGGCCGTTGCCTGGATTTGAGCCGTTTGAATTTTATCGGGGATATTCGGCGGATTTTTTCGATGGGAAACATTACGTGATGAAGGGCGGCTCGGCGCGCACGGATGCGTGCATGCTGCGGCGCTCGTACCGAAACTGGTTCCAACCTCATTATCCTTATATTTACAGCAGTTTCCGGTGTACGGAGGAATAGCCAATGGCATCCGCACCACGCATGGCAAGAGCCAGTGTTTCGCCGGCGGCAACGGCGGAATTTTCGAGCGACGTGGTGATCGGGTTGAGCCACACGGGGCAGAAAGAGCTGCCGTCGAAGTATTTGTATGACGAGGTGGGGTCGGGACTGTTTGATGTGATTTGTTTGCTGCCCGAGTATGGTTTGAGCCGCGCAGGAATGCGATTGCTCCAGCGAGATTCACACGAGATCGTCTCGCTGCTGCCAACGCCGGTGTTGGTGGCGGAGCTGGGGAGCGGGAGTGGACAGAAAACACGGCTGCTGCTGCAGGCGCTCTCCAAGCGGCAGAGGGTGAATTACTATCCCATTGATATTTCGGGAAGCGCGCTTTATCGCTGTCAACAGGAAATCGGGCAGATGGATCTGGTGAGTATCGTGGGATTCGAAAGCGCGTATCTGGAAGGACTGCAGGAAGTGGCGGCACGGCGACGAGAAGGCGAACGCATTCTGGTGCTATTTTTGGGGAGCACGATTGGGAATTTCGACCGGCCGGCGGGCGACCAGTTTCTGCGCGAAGTGCGGAAGATTCTGAGCACGGGCGACGTATTGTTGCTGGCGACCGATCTGGAGAAGCCGATTGAGCAATTGCTGCTGGCTTATGACGATCCGGCGGGAGTGACCGCGGCATTCAACATGAACTTGCTGGCGCGCGTTAACAGGGAGTTGGGCGCGGATTTTGATCTGCGGCAGTTCGAACACGTGGCGCGTTATGACGAATGCGAGCGGCGCGTGGAGATGCATTTGCGGTCGAAGGTCCGGCAGCGTGTGACGGTCCAGGCAGCAGGTCAGCGATTTTATTTGCGCGAGGGTGAGACGATCTGGACCGAGAGTTCGCACAAATACAATCCCGCGGAAGTGGTGAACATGGGGGAGCGCACGGGATTCCGTTGCCAGCGGCAGTGGTTTGATGCGGAATGGCCGTTTGCGCAGAATTTATTTTTTGCGGTGTGAGGTAGGCTGTGATTAGTGATGAGTGATGAGTGACCAGAAACAGCTGCGCCGGTTACCGGGCCTTGATGCAGAGTCTGAAGCTCCGGCGTTGCGGGCCCACCGCAAAATTCTGCCTGTGATATATTCTTCGGCCTAATGGCCAAAACGAAAAAGAAAATGGGGAAAAAGAAGGCCGCTGCGGGGGGAAAGTCTGCCTCCCGGCCGGTGAAAGCTGCTCGCGGCGACGCTGCCTCTAGCGGCGCGCGAAAATCCACGGGCAGTTTGGCTTTTGGCCGCGGAGCGAATCCGGCGCGGGTACGCGCGATTCTGCACGGGCTAGATGAAGCGTATCCGAATGCAAACTGCGAACTGGTATTCCACAGCCCATTTGAGCTGTTGATTGCGACGATCCTTTCCGCGCAGTGCACCGACGTCACCGTCAATATGGTGACGAAGGATCTATTCCAGAAGTATCCGGATGCGCGGGCGCTGGCTTATGCCGATCCACGCGCGCTGGAGCAGGAAATCCGGCCGACCGGATTTTTCCGCAACAAGACGAAGTCCATCATGGGCGCGAGCAAGAAAATCGTGGAGGAATTTGGCGGGAAAGTGCCGCAAACGATGGAAGAACTGCTGACGCTGCCTGGCGTCGCACGCAAGACGGCGAATGTGGTGTTGGGGTCGGGGTTCGGGATTACCTCCGGAGTGGTGGTGGATACGCACGTGCAGCGGCTTTCGGAGCGCTTGGACCTCACGAAGAATACCGATCCCAAAAAAATCGAGCAGGATTTGATGCGGATTATTCCGCGAGCGAAATGGATCCTGTTTTCGCACCAATTGATATGGCACGGGCGGCGAGTGTGCAACGCGCGCAAACCGAAGTGTATTGAGTGCAATCTCGAGAAGCTGTGTTATTCGCAGGACAAGACGATTTGAAACGTCGCTGCGGGCGAACGCGGCGACACCACGAGGCAGCACCTGGTACGGTGCTGCGCTCCGTGGCGTGCGCGTCCTGATTATCGGCTGAATTGCGTTATTTGCGGGACCCTGACGTATTGTTCAGCAAGCTGATGAGCGGTTGAGCCGCGGCCGGCGGCGGTACGGCCCCCGAAATGATCTCCTGCGCGGTTATTTCCTTGCCGTAGAGCGCTTTGTTGGCATCGTGGTCCGCCTCCATCGAGGCGCCTTCCAGCGACACGCCGGCGAAGAGTCCCTTGGAGCGAGAATAGGTGAGCACGTCCACCTTCATCGCATCGGCATTGTAGCCATTGGCCTGCGCGCCCGTGGGACCAGCAGCGGCGGCCGCGTTCCCCCCGAGCTTGGTCTTGCCATTCAGAATCTGCTCAACGCCGCCGTGGCGCATAAGCACAAGCACGAAATCGGTGGCTGTCGAGCCCAACTGCACGCCCAGACTGCCTTGATCGAGAGAATACATAGCGGGAGCGCCCCAACTGCCAGACATATCGGAGCCCGTGCGGCAAATCAGTTCGCCGCGGCCGTAGCTTCCGCCAATGCCGATTGCTACTTTCTTCACGCTCGGGAAAATCAGCACACAGTGGGCGTGATCGAGGATGGAGATGGGAAGGCCCTTGTCACCTTGCAGAATAGCCTGCATCGCGGTGGCGGATTTTTCCAGGCGATCGTCCACTTTCTTCTGGGCAAACACAGGAAGACTCACAATCAGGCCGAGTGCGAGAATACAAAGATTCTTTTTCACGGTATCGTCCTCTCTTAGAAAAGATAGCTCGGCTCCGAGCCGAAACTCGGAATCGTAGCATTTAAGTTAGCTGGGGTTGAGGTTAACGCCGAGTAGGGTCCAAAGCCCTCTGCGCAGCGCGCTGAGCACGAAGAATCACAGCGGGCTCGAGGGCCACTCAGCAACGTGGCAGGGAGAGTATACCCCGAAATCAAACGTCTCGGAAAGGTGCGGCAAAAAAAGCCTGGCATCCTATTAGTGGTGAGCGCATCTGAACTGACGAGGCGCGAACGCCCGCGTGCATGGCTGGCAAAATCGCGTGACTCAGGGATTGACTGTATAGGCTGAGCGACAAAAATCTGGAATAGTTTAGCCTCGGGATTTCCGGGTGCACGGGGGTTGCGCGAAAATGGCTGCGAGCGGACGTGAACGAGCGTTCTGGGCTGCGGGAACATTGCTGTTGGTGCTGATCCTGGCCGTGTTCTTGTTTGCGCCGGCATGGACGCAGCATCCGAACATTCCCGCACAACAAGAAATGGCCGGCATGGACGACATGCACGACATGGCGGACATGCCGGATATGCAGCACGACGCGGCAACACGGGAGCAGACGCCGGAAGTTCGCGCGAAGCAATTAGCGGACAAGCGCGAGAGCGAATTCAATCATCACCTGGCAGGCGTGCTGATGATCCTGGCCGCTTTGTTTTTTCTGGCGCAGAACCGGCTGGCCGGCCGCTGGCCTGCGGCGCATTATGCGTGGGCGGCGTGCCTGCTGTTCGCCGGATTTTTCCTGTTGCTGTTCAGCGACACGGAAATCTGGCCGTTTGGATATCAGAGCTTTTACTACGCGGTGACGCACAATCCCGAAGTCGCGCAGCACAAAACCTTCGCGGGAATTCTGCTGGCCCTGGGAGCGGTGGCAACGCTGCGCACGAGCGGGCGGTTGCGAGCAGCGTGGAGCGCGTGGATTTTTCCGGTACTGGCGCTGGCAGGAGCGACGCTGCTGCTTTTCCACCATCACGGGGGGATGCACGGACCGGATGCGATGCAGACGATGGCCCGGGTGCAACAACAACACCTGCGGTTTGCCGGAGCGGGCGCGGGAGTGGCGGTGGCAAAAGGCCTGGCCGACGCCGGGGGGAAGTGGCGGCCGCTTTTCAACAAACTCTGGCCAATATTCATGATTGCATTGGGAGCGCTGCTGCTGCTCTATACGGAGTAGTTGGCGGCGAGCCATTTGGCAGGCCCGCTGCGCGGACATCGCGCGCCGTCGCGGCCAAACGCAAGATTCCTACCCGTAGGCAATAGAACGTTCTATAATCACCTGCGAAGCAATCCCTGGGGATTGGGCCAACGATTATTTAGGGGAACGCATCCGAATCATGGTGGGTGCGGGTTGGTTTTGGGGGATCGTTGCGGAAGTTCCACTGGCTCTCCACTCGCGGACTTCATCCGACGGCCGCCAACGCGCGGCGCACACACTAAGCACCTCAAATACCGGTCACACGTTCGAGGTACTCCGGGAAAGGATCAACCTCGATGTACACTTCGGAGATTATTCAGGCTTGGGGCAAGATTCTCAAGGGCGACCAGCCTTCCCTGTCGATTGAAATCACGCGCGAGTGCCCTTTGCGGTGCCCGGGATGCTATGCGTATGAAGACGCGCATCTGGGTGGCGGGCAAACTTTGCGGCAGTTGATCGATCGCAAGGGGCAGGCACTTGTGGATGGCGTGCTGGAAATCGTGGACCGGCTGAAGCCACTTCATCTTTCCATTGTGGGCGGCGATCCGCTGGTGCGTTATCGCGAATTGGAACTGCTGTTGCCGCAGCTGTTCGCGCGGGGAATTCACGTGCAAGTTGTGACCAGCGCTTTTCGCGCGCTGGGTGAGGGATGGGCGGATATGCCGCTGCTGCACGTGGCGGTTTCGATTGACGGATTGCAGCCCGAGCATGATGTGCGGCGGGCGCCGGCGACCTACGAGCGCATTCTGAAAAACATTGTGGGGCAAAGTGTGACGCTGCATTGCACGGTGACGGGGCAGATGATGAAACGGCCCGGTTATCTGGCGGAATTTTTGGAATTTTGGACGCCGCGGCCGGAAATCAAGAAGGTCTGGTTCAGTTTGTTCACTCCGCAAGTCGGGGATGATTTGCCGGAGATGCTGACCTCGGCTGAGCGTGCGCAGGCGATTGCGGATATGTTGGTGCTGCGCAAGCAGTATCCGAAATTGGATATGCCGGAGTCGTTGATTCGTCAGTTTGCGTCGCCGCCGCATTCTCCGCAGGATTGTGTTTTTGCGCAGACCACCCGGACTTTGTCTGCGGATCTGACTACCGAAATCACACCTTGCCAGTTTGGCGGTACACCGGATTGTGGATCGTGCGGATGCATCGCCTCGATGGGATTGGCCGCGGTGGCGGCGCACAAGCTGGGCGGGTTTATTCCGGTGGGGGCGATATTTAACGCTTCGATCAGGATTGGGCGGGCGCGGGCGAAGTCTCGGACAAAGCAGCAGGCGAAAGAGACGCAGCGGCGCTTGCGGGCTAACCAAGAGGCTTGGGCGCATCAGGATGGGCGGGGAGCTTGACGAGGGGGTTCTCTCGCAGCAGGCTCGTTGTTTCCGCAAATAGCAGATCCCTCGCTACGCTCGGCATCACACCCTACGTTTTTGTAGATCGCGGAGTTATTCTCCGCGCATGAGGTCGTTACGGGATTCGCGGCTGCGGACTACTTTAAACTGCTTTTTGTTTACCAGAATTTCGGCGGCTCGCGGGCGTGAATTATAGTTCGAGGATTGCGCGAAGCCGTAGGCTCCGGTACCCCAAAGAACGAGCAGCTCACCTGGCTCGGGCAATTCCATTGGCCAATCGCGAAGGAAACAATCGCCTGTCTCGCAGACGGGGCCGACGATGTCCGCTTTTACAACACCGGCGGTTTTGCTGCGGACGACTGGAGTAATGGGGTGCACGGCCTGGTAGAGCGCGGGGCGAATGAAATCGTTCATCGCGGCGTCCACGACTACGAATATTTTACCTCGGTTGTGCTTTACGCGCAGAACGCGCGTGAGCAGAATGCCTGCGGGGCCGACGATGGCGCGGCCTGGCTCAAGCAGCAGACGACATCCGAGCATGTGAATGTGCGGCAGGAGCGCGCGGGCATAGGCGTCGAGGTCGGGGGGACTTTCGTGGGTGTAGCGAATACCGACGCCGCCTCCCAAATCCAGATACGATAACTTCACTCCGGCTTTTGCTAGTTCACGCACTAAGGACGAGACGCGGATTACCGCGCGACGAAAAGGCTCGAGGCCCAGAATTTGCGAACCGATATGGGCGCTGATCCCCTGCCAGGAAATCCACTTCGTGTGGGATTGATCGAGATAGAGGCGGCGGGCTTCGTCCCAATCAATGCCGAATTTGTGGCGATGATGGCCGGTGGAGATGTGGGCGTGGGCGCCGGCTTGGACATCGGGATTGACGCGCAGGGCGGCGCGGGCGCGGTTTTTTAGGCGCGCGGCTTCGGCCGCCAGCGTTTCCAGTTCGGATTCGGATTCGACGTTGAAAAGAAGAATGCCAGCCTGGAGCGCTTCGCGGATTTCTTCTTTGGATTTTCCGACGCCGGAAAAGACGACCCGGCGGCCGGGAACGCCGATGTGGCGCAGGCGATGGAGTTCGCCGCCGGAGACGATGTCGAAGCTGCTGCCTGCTCGGGCGAGTAATTTTAGGATCGAGAGGTTTGAATTGGCTTTCACCGCGTAGCAGATCGAGTGCGGGATGCTGCGGAAGGCGCTGGTGAAGCGGCGGTAGGCCTCCAGGATGCTGGCGCTGCTGTACACATAGACGGGTGTGCCGCACTTTGCGGCGATGCGCGAGAGTGGGACGTTTTCGCATTGGAGCGCGCCTTGGCGATATTTGAAATGCGGCGTGTATTTGGTGGGATCGGTTACGACGACCCGTTTGGCGTGTATTTGCGCTGGTTTAGGGGTCAAGAGTGCCTTCGGCCGTTAACGGAGCAAATCCTCGAGTTGCGTGCGTAGATCGGTTTTTGCATTGCGATATTTTACGATTACTGGGGCGTAGAGCGAGAGGCCCCAATCTTTTCCTTGGCCGCGATTGATCGGGCGCGTGCCGGGCACTACCACCGCCTTTTCTGGAATGATCAGCGGGCGATCTTCGGCGGCGATGTACACTTCGCCGCGCACTACATCATAAACCGGAGTGGAGTGATTCAGAATTACCCCGGTTCCGAGCACCGCGCCGCGCTTCACGATTGTGCCTTCGAAAATGCCGCAGTTCCCTCCTACCAGAACTTCGTCCTCGATGATAACCGGCATCGCGCCCACCGGTTCGAGAACTCCGCCGATTTGTGCGGCGGCGGAAATGTGGCAGCTTTTTCCTACTTGGGCGCAGCTGCCGACCAGGGCGTGAGAATCTATCATTGTCTGCTCACCGACGTATGCGCCGACATTGACGAACATCGGTGGCATACAGGTGACGCCTTTGCCGATGAAGCAGCCGTCGCGAATGCTTGAGCCGCCGGGGACGATGCGGACGCCGCTGACGGAGGTGATGTGCTTGACCGGATAGGTGGATTTATCGAAAAAGGGCTGGCGCAGCGAATCGATGGACATATCCGCGATGGCGCCGATTCGAAACCCCAGGAGGATGCCTTTTTTCACCCAGGCGTTGACGCGCCATCCTGAGGATGATTTTTCATCGGGCTCGGCGGCACGCACTTCTCCGGCGTTCAGCGCGTCTTTGAACGACTGGAACAGCGCCAGGTGCGCGGGTGCATATCTTGCCGGCGGTTGATCGAACAGCTGCTCAATTTGTTGCTGTAGCATGCACCTTCCCCACGAGGCCGATGGACTCGAGCACGCCGCGGATTTTGTCCAGATTTTCTGCTTTCGGCGGTACGAGCGGGAGACGCCAGACGGGATCGAGCAGTCCCATTTCGGCCATGGCGGCTTTGGCGGGGCCGGGATTGGATTCGATGAAATTTATCTCCATGAGCGGCAGATAGGTTTTCTGGAGCTGGCGAGCGCACGCGAAATTGCCTTCAAGGCAAGCGTGGACCAGCGAGGCCATCTCCGCGGGTATTTCGTTAGCTACTACGGAAATTACGCCGTGACCGCCGAGCGCGATTACCGGTAGAGCGATGGCGTCGTCTCCCGAGAGGACGGCGAAGCCGCCGGGGGCTTGGCTGACGATCGTCGCGATTTGGCCGATGTTGCCGGAGGCTTCTTTCACGCCTGCGATATTGTCGATCTGAGCCAGGCGCTTGAGCGTTGCGGGATCGACGTTGACGCCGGTGCGGCCTTGGACGCTGTAGACGATTATGGGGATCGAGATGGCCGCAGCGATGGCTTTGTAATGTTGATAGAGGCCTTCCTGCGTGGGCTTGTTGTAGTAGGGCGTGACGGAGAGGATGCCGTCCGCGTGCAGAGATTCGAGGTCTTTGGCTAATTCAATGACTTCGGCAGTGTTGTAGCCGCCGGCGCCGGCTAGGACCGGGACTTGGCCGCTCGATTCTTCCACCGTGATCTCGACTACGCGCAGGTGTTCGGCGCGAGTCAGCGTCGGGTTTTCGCCCGTGGTGCCGCAGGGGACCAGGAAGTCGATGCCGGCTTCGATTTGACGCCGGATTAGGCGGCGAAGGGCCGGTTCGTCGAGCGAGAAATCCTGGCGAAATGGGGTCACTAGTGCTGTTCCGCATCCTGTAAACATTTTTTGCTCCTTTGGTGCTGGTGATGCCTGTTGCGTTCCGAATTTCGTGTGGGGCCTGTTCCTGCCGACGCCGTTTGGCGCATCGTCAATGGCGTCCGCCGCGGCGGACGCCGCTACCCTTCGATCCCGCGCTGCGGGATCGAAGGATGAATCGCCCTGTGGGGCGATTCACGAAAGCAAAGTCAAAGACACCCGCCGAAAAAGAAAAAGCAGGCGGCCGCTACAACGGCAAAGGCAACGACAAAAGCAACGGAGCCGGCGGGACGCCGGCGCTACAAATTCATCTTCAAAGTCGCGCGGCTGAAGCTGCGCCCTGGTGTGGCGCTGCGTCTTGGGCGAACAGGACGTCGCGGAATTCGAACCAGCCTTGTTTGCCTACTATCCACTTCGCTGCGAGCAATGCACCGCGGGCGAAACCTTCGCGGCTGCGGGCTGTGTGTCGGATCGTGAGCGAGTCAGCGGCGGAATCGAAGCCGATTTCATGCGTGCCGGGATGAGAGCCGGCGCGATTCGAGCTCACTGAGACTTCCCTGCCGGGATCGGCGCGCTGCATTTCGTCCACTACTTTCAGCAACGTGCCGCTGGGTGCGTCCTTCTTCGCGGCATGGTGAATTTCCCAGGCCCACGCGCCGTATTCTTTATAGCTGGCGATGCGGCGGGAGGCTTCGGAAGCCAGCTGCAGGAAGATATTCACGCCTACGGAGTAGTTGGGGCTCCAGACGAGGCCGATACCGCTGTCGCGCACCCTGGCTTGAACTTGCGGCAGCTGCTGCGTCCAGCCAGTGGTGCCGACTACAGAATTGATTTGCAGGGCGGCGAGGCGCGCGATGTTCTGCGGTGCTGCGGCGGCAGTAGAAAAATCTACCGCCACGTCCACGCCAGCGAAATTGTTCCCCGTGATTCCACTCGCGTCGCGATTGTTGGCGCTGTTCAGGCGTTGCGCGACGGCGAAACCGTATTCGGGGGCTAGTTGCTCTATCAGGTGGCCCATTTTGCCGTGTCCGATGATGGCAAGGTTCATGTGCGTGGAACCTCGGCGGCGCGAGTGAGAAGCTGCGCGACCATTTTTTTGTAAATTTCAGCGGCTTCGAGCAGCTCTTTCTTCGGGACGCGCTCTTCGAGCGTGTGGGCTACGTGAATGCTGCCTGGTCCGATCAGGAAGGGTTGGCCCCAGGTGTTTGCGAATGCGGGGACGTCAGTAGTGTAAGAGACAACCGTAGACTCGAGGCCGTCGAAGGAAGTGAAACGCATCGGCCCGATCGAGAACGCTTCTTTAGCTGTGGCGCGGCCGGTGACGGCGCGGGCGACTGCTTGGCGCAACGTGTCCCCGGAATCAATCGTGCGAAAAGCAATTTCGGCGCGGGCGGCGTCGGAAACTACATTGGGGGCGCGGCCGCCGGAGATTACGCCGATGTTCAGCGTGGTGCGGCCCATGAATGCATCTCGGGGGAGCGGGATGTTGCGAATTTCCTGCAGCGCGTCGAGAAGTTTGTCGATCGCGGATTCGCCGAGCTCGGGATACGCGGAATGGGCCAGGCGGCCGGTGGCTTCGATTTCATAGCGTAGGATGCCTTTGGCGGCGAGAACGAGCTTGTTGTCGGTGGGTTCACCGTTGATGAGGAATCGCGAGCCTCGTGGATCGCGGGCCGCGGCTAGCGCTCCGGAGCTATTACGTTCTTCGCCTACCACAAAGAGCAGGCCGAAATTACGCGCGTCCTCGGCGAGTAATTTTTCGGCCGCGGAGATCATGCTCGCAATGATGCCTTTGGCGTCGGTGGACCCGCGGCCCCAGATGAATTCGGGATCTTCGCGGGAAGCGAAGAAGGGCGGCACGGTGTCCATATGCGTCGAGAGGGTGACGAGCGGGACGCCCCAGTGCGCGTAGACGTTGAAGCGATTGGCCTCGACGGGGCAGCGTTCGACGCTGCCGCCCGTGCGGGCGGTGAGGTCCGAGAGCAGGCCGAGGAGGAACGAGCCGACGGCCTCTTCGTTGTTCGTCACGGACTCGATATCCACGAGCGCGCGGGTTAGTTCGAAAAGATTCACCATTTCACCGCAGTAAAAATATGTGCGGGCGAATTACCGCCGCGTTACTGGGTCTTCTGGTGAAAAAAGAATGGAGGGATGAAAAGAAAGGCCGCGAGCAGGTGGAGGCGGCTTCCTTCCCAATAGCGCTCCATCCGTTTTTCAACGGATGACAGTGGGCAGGTATTAGCCTGGCCCCCCAACCGTCGCGGAGTGAGCTTCCGGCGACGACTTCGGCGGAATAAACTACGATTCGCCCTTTTCGCGCGGCCCTCCGAAGCGTCTCGGAGATACGGGCCCGGCTACTGGTGGCTTCCGCTCCTCTATCAAGAACGTCTGAACGTAACAGATGGACGGAAACGATGTCAAGCGCGACCTGAGAATGCGGGGTGCGCGCGGATTCCGCCGATGCTGGATTTCTGCTTTGCATGCGCGTGCAAGCTAGCAAAATGCCTCGACCAAGACGGCCTGGGGAGAGACGATTTCGCGGACCACGCGTGAATCCGAGAAGGGCACCTTGTGCGTGAGCGGTTTGCCGTCCTCGCCAATAAGCGGCTCGCCTGACGGACTGAGAACCGGAAGAATCTGATAGTCCTCGTGCCCCTTTCCGGCAATGACGAGAATGTCGCTGGATTCGAGTTCCGAGATTGCCCGTGCGATGGCGGTGCGGCGGTCGCCGGCGTCGCGTGCGCCGGGTGCGGCGGCGAGAATGGCGCGACGTATCGCGGCGGGAGATTCCGTTCTGGGATTGTCGTCGGTGACCAGCACCACGTCCGCGAGTTCGCTCGCGATTCGGCCCATGACCGGACGCTTGGTGGCATCACGGTCTCCACCGCAACCAAACACGACGTGTAGCCCGGAACCTTGGCGGACGTGGGGACGCAAGCTCGACAAGACGTTGCGCAAAGCGTCCGGAGTGTGTGCAAAGTCCACATAGACGACCGCGCCATTTTCGAGGATGGCTGCGCGCTCCAGGCGACCGGGCACGGATTCGAGCTGTGCCACCGCCTGGGCTGCGACGCTGGCATCCACACCGGTGGCGGTCACCGCGCCGATCGCCGCGAGGATATTCTCCGCCTGGAAGAATCCGGCGACGGGAGCGTGAACTTCATGGCGTTGACCAAAAAGAGACAGGACGAATGATTGGCCGCGTTCGTTTGCGGATTGCTGCAGGACACGGAGGTCGGCAGGCCCGCCGCTGCGGCTAAAGGTGATGACGCGGCTTCCCCGATTGCGCGCCGCTCTGCCGATCAGATATCCGCGTTCGTCGTCTATGTTAACGACGGCTGTGCCGTTAGCGCGCAGGCGTTCGGTGAAAAGGAGCATCTTGGAAGCAAAGTACTCGTCCATGGTGCGGTGGTAATCCAGATGGTCTTGGGTCAAGTTGGTGAAGACAGCGACGTCAAATTCCAGACCATCGAGGCGGCCTTGGTGCAAGCCGTGGCTGGAGGCTTCCAGGGCGACGTGAGTGACGGCGGGGACGAGGCTGGAAGTAATCAAGTGCGTGGACTTGGCGTCGAACGTCGTGAACGTCGTGTCCAGGTTCGTGTGCCGTGTGCCTCTCGACCATAACCCTAGGGTGCCGAGGCTGCAAGCTTGATACCCGGCGATTGTCCAGAGGTCTTGAATGAAGGATACGGTGGACGTCTTCCCGTTGGTTCCGGTCACCGCGGCCATTATGGCGGGACGGCCGGAGTAGAATTTTGCGACGAGCTGCGCGTAGAGGCTCTGGACTTTGGGATGTCGCAGGACGACGACCTTGGTTTTCTCAAAGTCGGAGAGTCCGAGGCGTTCGTCGGGCGTGCCCTCCGGCACGATTAAAACCTGTGCTCCGCGCGCGGCGGCCTGGGCGCAGAACTTTACTCCGTTACCGCTGGAAAGCGGCAGGGCGCAGAACACGAAGCCGAAGCGAACTTCGCGGGAGTCGTCTGTGACGCCGAAGACCGTGAGGTCGGCGTGGGCGCTGGAAATCAATTCGTTGGGTAGAAGTTCGTGCAATCGCATTGTGGGCACCTCGCGCCTTCGACGGCTGCTGCTCGCGAGACGGAAATGGAGCGCAGAGTCGAACTAAAAAGCCGTGTTTCGCGCAGAAAAGTTCTCGTTTCCGGCAAAAAGCAAAGCGTCAGAAACGAATGGAATGATTGGAAACGGGCCTAGCGGTTAAAGGCCAGGGGTCAACAACAGCGTCGGGACGCGAGGGTGCGCGGCAACAAAGTGGGCACGAGAGCGTGGAACAAATGAATCATAGGTTTATTAGACATGACGCTGGTTTGGGCGGGCAATTCTGAAATTATGATTGGTTCCATCCAAATTACGAATGGATGGAAGTAAATCAAAAACGCTCGCCGGAAGAACGGGCAGGCGCCACAGATTCAAATGCAACGACAACGGCGAAGCGCCGGCGAGATGCCGGCTCTACAACGGCATATTCAACCGTCACTGATGCGAGTGGGCGAGGCAGGCCTCGCCTAGGTCGATCGAGGCGAGCTTTGCGTTTTTGCGAAAGCGGTGGCAAGCCGCCGCACTCAATGTTGGGCTGAGTCGTGTGATCTTTGGAGATGAATGATTGGGCTCACTCTTCGGGGGCGTCGGGTTGGGATTGCGGGATAGGCTTTCCTTTGTGGAGTCGGGTCCAGTTGTCGAGGGTGGTGAATGTGCGGGTTAGCATGCGGTCGATGTAGAGGGCGCCGCGGAGATGATCGATTTCGTGCTGAAGGATGCGGGCGTACCAGCCGGTCGCTTGGACGAATTGGGGCTCGGCGCGCTCGTCGAGATATTCTATGCGGATGGTGCGGGCGCGGGGGACTACGGCGGAAAAGCCGGGGAGGCTTAGGCAGCCTTCGTAGAAATTTTTCTTTTCATCACTGAGGTAGACGACTACCGGATTGATGATGACGTGAAATGGGACGGGGCGGCGTTCGCGTTCGGCGAGGTCTTCCGAGGAAAAGGCCTTGAGCAAATCTTCGCGGTCTTCGATAACGGCTAGTTGCAGCGCCAGGCCCACTTGCGGCGCGGCTAGGCCTACGCCGGGAGCGTCGCGCATCGCATCTCGCATGTCGTCAATGAGGCGCTGGGTTTCTTCGCTGAGAATTTCTTCCGGCGTGAGCAGCCGGGCTTCTTCGCGCAGAACCGGCTCGCCCGTTTGCATAATCTTCAAACGCATTGCGTTTCCTCGGGGCAGCGAAGCATCGCAAACGCAGCCGTGGTTGAAGAAGCGGCTGTTTAGAATGTCGTGCAAATTGTATGACGACAACCTGAGCCCTGATGCATCCAACACACGGCGTTATGAGCGAGGAAATTCTACAATACCTTGATGGCTGAATTGTGTTCGGCCCGTTAAGATTACAGCCAGATGAATGCAGCTGGGAAGTGTGCCGGCGCAACATGAATGTGACTTGACAAGAGAATCGGTAAAGACATAGAAATGGTTGTTAAGCCATAGGCGATGGTTGGCCGAATGCGGAGGATCGCGAATGCAGACGTCCCGCAGAGACTTCTTCAAGGTAGCCGCAGTCGGCGGAGTTGCCGCCACCATCTTCGGATTTGACCTCAAGCCTGCTTATGCCCAGCTGAAAGAATTGAAAATTGCCCGCGCCGCGGAGACGCGCTCGACGTGTCCTTATTGCGCGGTGGGTTGCGGCGTGCTGATTTATACGATTGGGGACAAGGCGAAGAACGTGACGCCGCAAGTGATTCACGTGGAAGGCGATCCGGATCATCCGACCAATCGCGGGACGCTGTGCCCGAAGGGGTCTTCGCTGGAGCAGGACATGCTGAATCCGCGGCGGCTGACCAAGCCGCAAGTGCGGAGGCCGGGCACGACGGACTGGCAGGATATTTCGTGGGACAAAGCCCTGGATGAGATCGCGCAGTGGACGAAGAAGACCCGCGACGCGACGTTTGTGGAGAAGGACGCGAAGGGGCTCACAGCGAACCGCTGCGAAGGCATTTCGTTCATCGGCGGGTGCACGGACACGAACGAGTTCAATTATCTGGTAGTGAAAGCAATGAGGAGTCTGGGCTTGGTGTATTTAGAAAACCAAGCCCGTGTTTGACACGGCCCCACGGTCTCAAGTTTGGGACCAACATTCGGACGCGGGGCGATGACCAATGGCTGGATCGACATCAAGAACACCGACATGATGTTGATCATGGGCGGGAATCCCGCCGAGAACCATCCCTGCGGATTCAAGTGGGCGATGGAGGCCAAGCGCAACCGCAACGCCAAGATTATTTCCGTTGATCCGCGATTCACGCGCACTTCCTCTACTGCTGACCTGTTTGTACAAATTCGCGCCGGCACGGACATAGCATTCCTGGGCGGGCTAATTCGCTACGCGATCGAAAACAACCGGTATGCGAAAGAGTATCTAGTCAACTACACGAACGCGGCGTTCATCGTAAAGGAAGGATTCAAGCTACCCGAGGATGGGTTGTACTCTGGATTTGATTCCACGGCCGGGACGTACGACAAAACCACCTGGAATTATCAGGAAGGTGGAGATCTCAGTGGGAAGACGGACGCTTCTGCTGCGAGTGCCGCGCACCAGAATGCAGCGCCAAGCGCGGCGTCCGGCGCAGGTGGGGCGTCTGGTGCAGGCGGAGCGACGGGTCACGCGCCCGCGCCTGAAGCCGGCAAGCCGCCAGCACCTGTGACGCTGCCGCCGAATGTGGCTTATGACTTGACTCTGCAGCATCCGCGCTGCGTGTTCCAATTGATGAAGCAGCAGTACTCCCGATACACGCCAGAAATGGTGGAGCGGATCACGGGCATACCGAAGGAACAATATCTGAAGGCGATTGACATGTTCACGTCCGTACGCAAAGACGGGGACATGAAGAAAGTGGCGACGATTATTTACGCGGTGGGCTGGACGCAGCACACTTTCGGAACTCAGATTATCCGCACGGCGGCGATGATCCAGTTGCTGCTGGGGAATGTGGGAAGAGCGGGTGGCGGAGTGAACGCGTTGCGCGGACATTCAAATATTCAGGGCGCGACGGATATGGCCGGATTGTTTGATTCCCTGCCCGGATATTTGAAGGCACCGATTCCCACGGACATCGACTTGGCGACGTTTCTGAAGCGCACGACGCCGACTTCGTCGAAACCGACGCCGTGGGGTTCGTGGAACTACTATTCAAACACGCCGGCATTTTTCGTTTCGCTGCTGAAAGCGATGTATGGCGACGCAGCGACGAAAGCAAACGATTTTGCCTTCGGTTACCTGCCGCGAGCAGACCGCGATTATTCGTGGACGCATATCTGGGAGGATATGTACAACGGCAAGGTCAAGGGCATGATGGCGTTCGGAATGAACGGCGTGATGATCGGACCGGACACGAACAAGAATATCAATGCGCTGAAGAAAGCGGACTGGCTGGTGGTGGGCGAGATTTACGAGGACGAGACCAGCGAGTTCTGGAAGGCACCGGGCATCACGGCCGACGAGCAGAAGACGATCAATACAACTGTCTATCGTCTGCCGTGCGCGGGCTTCGCGGAAAAAGACGGGAGCATGACGAATTCGGCGCGTTGGGTGACGTGGAAATATGCCGCGGTGCCGCCTCCAGGGGACGCGCGGCTCGATCAGGACATCGTGGCAGACATTTTCCTGCGCGTGCGGGCCCTGTACAAGAAAGAGGGCGGAAAATTCCCCGACCCGATTCTGAATTTGAGCTGGGCGTATGCGGATGCGGCGCACCCCTCACTGGCGCAAGTGGCGATGGAGCTCAACGGGAAGGCTCTGGCGGACTTGAAGGACGACAAGACCGGACAAGTTGTGCTGAAGGCAGGCCAGCAGTTGCCGGGTTTTGCGTTGCTGAAAGATGACGGCACCACAATGTGTGGCAACTGGATTTATTCCGGGTGCTGGACGGAGGCGGGTTCGCAGATTCAACGGCGCGGCACGGAGGATCCGTCCAATATGGGAGTTTTTCCGAACTGGTCGTGGTCATGGCCGGCGAACCGGCGCGTGCTCTATAACCGCGCGTCGTGCAATGTGGATGGAAAGCCATGGGATCCGGAGCGCAAGCAGGTGTGGTGGAGCGAGGCGGCGGGAAAATGGGTGGGGAATGATGTGCCCGATTTCAAGGCGGACTCGCATCCGCAGGAGCACTTGGGACCGTTCATCATGAACCCGGAAGGCGTGGGGCGATTGTTCGCGCCCATCGGAGTGCTGGCAGACGGGCCGTTCCCGGAGCACTACGAGCCGATCGAAAGCCCCACGAAAAATTTGTTCCATCCGGAGCAATCGAATAATCCGCTGGTGAAGAAATTTAAATCGCCGTATGACAAGTTTGGCGCGCCGGAAGAGTACACCATCGTGTGCACGACGTACCGGTTGACGGAGCAGTACCACTACTGGACAAAAAACAATCTGATGAACGTACAGCTGATTCCGGAGCCGTTCGTAGAGATTCCGGTGGAGCTGGCGCAAGAAAAAGGAATTCGCGGAACAGATGTGATTCACGTGATCAGCGCGCGTGGAACTTATACCGCAAAGGCGTTTGTGACGCGGCGGCTAAAGCCGATGATGATTGATGGCAAGAAGGTTTACCAGATTGGATTGCCAATTCACCAGGGTTACCGCGGAATCACCGAGGATGAGGGGAGAGACGCGAAGACGCCGGCGAATTTGCTGACTCCCGCGGTGACCGATCCGAACGCACACACCCCTGAATCCAAGGGCTTCCTAGTGAAAGTGGAAAAGGCGTAGGGAGCGGACGATGAGTCAGGCGTCAACAGAGCTGATCAGGATTTCCGGACACCCTGGCACAGTCCCGGGCGCCGGGATAGACCGCGAATTTCAGGTCTGCAAGCTGGTGGATACCACCACCTGCATCGGCTGCAAAGCGTGCGAAGTGGCTTGCCTGGAATGGAACGGCTATCCCTTTACCCAAACGTCCTTCGACAATAGCTACCAGACCATGCCCGAAACCGCGTGGAACTACTGGAATCTGATCAAGTTCAACGAGCACGAGCGCGAAGACGGCAGCATGATGCTGCTGATGCGCAAAGATCAGTGCATGCACTGCGAGGATCCCGGCTGCCTGGCGGCGTGCCCGGCGGACGCGGCAATTGTGCAGTACGCGAACGGGATTGTGGATTTTCAGGAGGCGAACTGCATCGGTTGCGGCTATTGCATGACTGGCTGCCCGTTTAATATTCCGAAATTCAGTCCGGCGGCGCGAAAAGTTTTTAAGTGCACGCTGTGCAACGATCGCGTATCGGTGGGGTTGGAACCGGCGTGCATCAAGGCTTGCCCCACGGGCTGCTTGCATTTCGGGACGAAGAAAGAAATGAAGGAACTGGCTCAGACGCGCGCGGATCAGCTGCGTGACGTTTCCGGCTTTGCCGATGCGGGAGTTTACGATCCGCCGGGAGTGAGCGGAACGCATGTGATCTATGTGCTGCACGATGCGAAGAATCCAGAACTCTATGGCGGCTTGCCGAAGGATCCGCACATTCCGTATTCGGTGCGCCTGTGGAAGGGACCGCTGAAGTGGCTGGGAAATTTGGCGATGATCGGCGGCGTTGTGGGGCTGGCGTGGCATTACCTGCGATTTGGGCCGAAGAAGGAAGAACCGATTCCGCCGGGCGATGGGAACGGTAACGGTATGGCTAGCAGGAGCGAGAGACGGCTATGACGAGCAACGCGGTATCGCATCCCACTGCTGCTGACCACAACGAGGAGTTGATCCCTCGGTATTCGTTTGGTGAGCGCGCGAATCATTGGATTGGCGCGCTGACTTACACATTTGCCCTGATCACGGGGCTGGCGTTCTGGTCTCCGTATCTGTATTGGCTAGCCGCGATTGTGGGCGGCGGACCGACGGCGCGATTCGTGCATCCATGGTTCGGATTGATTTTCTCGGCGTCATTCTTCTGGACATTTATAGAGTGGCGCCGGGACATGGAGATTGATGACGGCGACCGCGCTTGGGCGAAGGCGATGCCCTACTACATCCAGAATGAGGATGACAAACTGCCTCCGGTGGGGCGGTTCAATTTCGGACAGAAACTCTTCTTCTGGGGAATCGTCTTTTGCGTGATTTTGCTGCTGCTGACAGGAGTGGCGCTTTGGTACACCGAAGCGCTGCCATGGAGCTGGCGGTACTTGCGCTATGTGGCGATACTGATTCATGCGAGCGCGGCGCTGATTAGCATCGGGCTGTACTTGATTCACGTGTACATGAGCACGGTTCTAGAAGAGGGCAGCTTCGGCTCGATGGTTCATGGTTACGTGACGCGCGCTTGGGCCTGGACATTCCACCGCACCTGGTATGAAAAGGTTAAAGGCGGAACGCGATCCAAGCAATGATCCAACTGGAATGGGATCGGCGCATCCGCCGCGCCAACGAACTGACTTCCTCCTATCCGTTTGCCGCCGAAGGATTACGCTTCTACTCGCGCGTCGCTACATTTCAGAGAAGCCTGTACTCGGATATCCAGAAAGCTTTGGCCGATTCGCCTGCGGGTGAATTCACAGGAAGTCTGCGGGATGAGCTGGATCTTTTCTTGCTGCTTCCGAATTTTTCCAGATTTTTGGCGCTGATCGAGCAGATGGCGCCTGCGCCTTTGGCGCAAGCCGCCGGAGGATTGGCGCGGAAAGGGACGGCAGGCTGGCAGCGCGCGATTGAAGATTTCTGGCACGGCGACCTGGACACGGCTCTCTCTGCCAGCGGTATGGAGGGGGAGTGGGAAGGCGCGCCGGGTGAGATTCAGCCTCGCGAACAATTGCTGGCGTGGATTTTCTTGCAGCCGTATGCGGAGTATCTTGCCGATCAGCGCGAGAACACGATTGTGGATGGTGCGCCTTCAACTTGTCCGTTATGCGGCGGGAGACCGATCGTGGGTGTGCTACGGAGCGAGGGTGATGGAGCGAAGAAGTCGCTGATCTGCATGTTGTGCGCGCATGAGTGGGGATTTCGCAGAGTTTACTGTCCGGCGTGTGGAGAAGAGAGGGAGCCGCAGATGGCGTTTTATTCGGCGCCGGAAATCGCGCATGTGCGAGTGGACGTCTGCGACACTTGCCATACCTATTTAAAGAGCATCGATTTGACGAAGACGGGGCTAGCGGTGCCGGTGGTGGACGAGCTGGCGACGATCCCCTTGGATTTATGGGCGCGCGAACATGGATACGAAAAACTGCAGATTAATTTGCTGGGGACTTGAGGGACCGAATCTGGCTGGAAGTATCTCCCTTTATTGACGAAATTTTAAAAGGTCTTGTAGACGATATCGGGCGGAGGAGCATTCAGCAGAGTGATTGTTCCTATGGAGATTACGACCAGCGTCGTGTTCCAGGCTGTGCGAACGTAGCGCGACAACAGTAAGGGCTGGCCCTCGAACTGAAAGGCGAGAAGCCACTCCCGCATCACTTCCCAGATCGCTAAGACGACGGAAGATCCCACGAAGATCAGCAGCCAGTCAAGAGCGATTTCCCCGGCGTGAAAAGAAAGCACGAGGGCCCCGAGTTGTTTCCAGTTAGACCAGAACCAGAGCAGCGTGAACGCGAACCAGGTGAAGGTGAGTCCGCGAGTCGCGACGTTGTAAAGGCCGTTCCGGGCCAGCTCCTTGTACTGTTTGCGTCCGATCCATTTGGCCATCAGGATTTGGTAGAGCTTGGTGACGCTGACGCCTAATCCCTGCAGTACGCCGAAGAAAATGAATACAGAAGTCTGGCCGTGCCATACGCCGATTAGAAAAAAGGTGACGAAGAAGGCGAAGACGCCCAGGAAAGGCTCGACGGCGGGCGACGGCCAGCGCCGCATGGTGACGATCAACAGTGGATTGTAAACGTAGGTCTTCAGCCAGGTGGACAGGGTGATATGCCAGCGGCTCCAGAAGGTGATGAAATTATCCGACGCGAAGGGGCGGTTGAAATTCTCGGGCAGCTCGATGCGGAGAAAGCGCGCGATGCCGATCACGATATCAATGTAGCCGGAGAAGTTGCAGTAGAGATAGAGAGGATATATGGCTGCGATTGTGGCTCCGTTGAGGATGCGCGCCGTGGCGGGACCATTCGGAGTGAGTGAAGCCAGCGCACTCGTCTGGATCATTGAGAGGAAAAGCGAGAGGACGTTTACTTTGAAGAAGCCGACGATGATGCGCTCGAGGGCTTCGCCGGCTACGATTACGTTCAGCGGCAGCGGGGTTGGCGCGAGTTGCATGGCCGCGAAGTCTTCGTAGCGTTGAATGGGGCCGGAGAGCAAGGTGGTGAAATTCAGCAGGTAATTCAGGTAGGAGACGAGCGAGATGTTGGGCGGCAGGTCGCCGTTGCGGGCGTCAATGATCAGGTGCAGGACCCGGAAGAAGATGTAGGACAGGCCTAGAGTCAGGTAAGGATGATGGAGAAACAGCGCGGCGGGGATGAACGCGTATTTCTTGAGCCACATGAACGCGACGATGCCCAAGATCAGCAACGGGGCGTACAAATTTGTTTTCTTGGCCTGCATCAAGCGCAGGCTCGCGAAGCCATACGTGAGGAATGCCGCTAACGGGACGAAAGCGAGCGGATGGAGTGAAAAGAAGCCGAGAAATCCTACGCTGGCGGCAAGGAGAACGAACTGCCTCCAGGCGACGGAGCGGTTGAAGTTGAATACGAGTACGACCGCGAAGGCATAGACGAGAAACTGCAGAGAGGCTGAACCCACCGTCATTGCCCCCGCGCCCGACTGCGCTGCGACGCGCAGTGAGCAAGCGCTGGAATGCCGCCATCGAGCGTCCCTCGCGAAGGGATTCGCGCGATCACTCTTCGTCCGCCGGGAATAGAGTGGGCGTCCTCAACATAAGTCGGGCTTTCTGAATTCGGCAGACCGCGGCAGACTGCCAACTGATCCCCGTGAACCGGACGGTGATTAGAAGCGTTCATCTCCGTATCATGGCCCGATGCATATGAAACGAACGTTAACGACGTATGTCGAAGTTGCAAGCTCCCTCGCAGAAATGATTCCCTTGACCGCGCCAACAAACTTCACGCAGGAATCGCACTGTCCCGCCGAACTCTGGAGGCTGTTGCTTGAGGTTTGCAAAATTCCGAGAACGCGCCATTACAGTAGCAACGCCTCTCGATGCATACGCAGTGGCAAACCGAAGCCGTTCAAAATGCCTTGTAAACGATGTCGGGCGGCGGAGCATTCAAGAGAATGATCGTCGCCACGGAGGTGATGACCAGTACGGTGCTCCACGCCGTCCGCACGTAGCGGGATGACAAGACGGGCTGATTCTCAAACTGAAAAGAAAGCAACCATTCACGCGCAGCTTCCCACAACGCAAGTGTTATTGAAGATCCAACAAAAACACAGATCCATACAAGCGCGATTGCCCTGGAACCAAGGGATCGCGACAGGAAGCCAAGCTGCGCCCAGTTCGACCAGAACCATAGCATCGTGAGCGCGCACCAAGTGAAGGTGAGGCCGCGGGCCGCAGCGCTGTAAAGCCAATTTACGCCCACCGCCTGATAACGTTCCCGGCCGATCCATTTGATCATCAGCACTTGATACAACTTCGTCAGACTTACCCCCAGCCCCAAGAGGGCGCCAAAGAACACAAACTCGGAAGTCTGGCCATGCCACAGACCGACGAGGAGGAACGTAACAAAGAGTGCGAAGACATTCAAGAACGGTTCCATAGCCGGCGATGGCCAGCGGCGAATGGACTTGAGCATCAAGGGCAGGTAAACGTAAAACTGAAGCCAACTCGACAGAGTGATATGCCAACGGCTCCAAAACATTATGTAATTTTGCGAAGAAAAAGGCCGATTGAAGTTTTCAGGCAGCTTGATGCGGAGAAAGCGCGCGATGCCAATCACAATATCGATATAGCCCGAAAAATTGCAATAGATGTAGAACGGATAGACGGCCAAGATCGTGACAGTCGCGAATACGCGCCCGGTAACGGCGTGGACCGAGGCGAGTGAATTCACCGCGCTGGTGTGTACTGCCAACAGGAAGAGCGAGAGTACATTCACTTTGAAGATGCCTACGATGATTCGCTCGAGTGCTTCACCTGCCACAACAATGTTCAGCGGCAGAGGTGCCGGAGCGAGCTGCATGGAAGCGAACTGGTTGTAGCGCTGGATGGGGCCAGCGACTAGGGTGGTGAAGTTTAAGGTGTAGTTCAGGTAAGAAACGAGGCTGATATTTCGAGGAAGAGTGCTCTGACGCGCGCGCGCGTCAATGATCAAGTGTAGGACGCGAAAAAAGATGTATGACAACCCCAGGGTCACGTAGGGAGCGGGGAGAAACAGCGAGGATGGTAGGAAGGCGTATTTCTTCAACCAAACGAAGGAGACGATGCCGACAATCAGGACGGGAACAAACAATCGAGTTGCGCCGGCCTGCATCAAGCGCAGGCTTAGGAATCCAAATAGTAGAAAGGCTACAAGCGGAACGAACGCGGCGGGACGACGGGAAAAAAATCCGAGAAATCCGATGCTGGCGGCCAGAAGCGCGCACTGCCTCCACGCGACGGAGCGGCCGAGGTTGAAAACGAGCGCTACTGCGAAAGCATAGGCGAGAAACTGCAGAGAGGCTGAACCCACGGTTAGTGCTCCCGCGCCAAGCTCTGCTGCTGTGGTGTGCAGTGAGCGAAGGCCGGGATGCTGCCGTCGAGAAGCTTTTTCGAGAGGACTTGCGCGATCACTTGCTGGCCTTCGGGGGTGAGGTGGCCATCCACGACGTAGAACAAGTTTTCTGAATTCGGGATGTTACTGAAGGTTTGCATCAGGTCCACATAATCGGCGCCGTGATTGGCCGCGATCGATTCGATCTGATGGCCGAATGCGGACGGATCGATATTTGGGGGGAGCTGTCGAGAGCTAAGCAGAGCTGCTTCTGCGCGCGATGGCACGGGGATGACCACAAGAGGAACACCAGCGGCGCGTAGTTTATCTGCCATGTCACCGATGATGAGATCGACGTCCGCGAATCGTTGCTGCCACGCAGGGGTGAAGGGCTGCCGCAGAAAATCGGCTTTATCCCCGTAAAGTAAGTACATGCCCAGAAAAGTATCTCTATTCTGAAACAGAAAATGTTGAGCCACCAGGACGGTGCGGCTTTCAACGAGCGTTTGCTCCATCCGCTTCATCGGACTCAAGGTCAACTGCACTGCTGGTTTCGTTGACGTTTCGTTGCGGGCGGGATCGTTGCGCTCGGCAAGCTCCCGCGGGTCAATGCGTTGTTCGAGATCGAAGGGCGCGAGAAGATAAAGGACAACATCAGGCTTGAGCGCTATAGCTTCCGGGAGGCGCCGATAGACGTAGATGGGACTGGAGCCGGGGACGCCGAGATTCTGCACATCTATCGAATGATTGCAGCTGCGGCTGAGATCGGCGGCGGTGCGCGCGAAATAGGTTTGTTCATAGGGGACGTAAAGTGCCTGGCTCACGGAAGAGCCCAGAATCGCAATGCGGACGGCTCCGGGCGGCTTCGGTCCACAGGAGGTGGCACTGCGATATCCGCATTCGTTGTAGTGATACGTAGTCCAGGGCCCTTCGGCATTTTTTGTACGGATCGTGCAATTTGGCTTGAAATGGTCACCGGCGACCGGGTCAACGACGGTGCAGGAACCCTCCTTGTGCTCGACCCAAATCACGCGGGTGAGAAGTTCAGATATTCCGAAGATAAACAGAATGGTGGCGAGGCTAATGAGGGGGAGCAGGTAGTAGTCGCGCTTCGACAGGGTGGCCTGCGGGGAAGCGGGCGAGCCTGCTGGAGAATTACTGCTAGGCTCGGTCATTCGCGAGGCCACTGGTTTCTTGCATAAAGCCGATGGAACGCACCGTCATGGGAGCAGCTTCGACGGCAGCGCGATCGACGTCTAGTTCCCAAATCGTTGTCGCGTCCGCCTCGGTGCCAGTGAGAATGAAACCCAACTTCGAGTAGTGATCCTCCACAAGTTTGTTGCGATCTGTGGGGCGATACGCACCGAATAATTTGCGAATTCCGTTGCGGCGAGCGTGCTCGAGAATCTCGCGCAGCACCATCTGCTCGACACCGCGTCCGAGAACGCGGCAGCTCATCAGCCATGTGTCAATTTCCCATTCGGAATGAGATTGCCGGCGGCAGATGACGACGCTGATCATGCCGTTGTCGCCAAAAGTGTCGGAAAGACGAACCTGGAGGGTGAAGTATTGCGGATCGTCCTGCGCGGCGGCGACTTCGGGTTCGGTGTAGCGCTTTGTCGTTAGATTGTACTGGTTCGATTTGTTGATTAGCTGCGTGATGCGGGCGCGGCCGATTTCGTCAAACGGCTGAAAAGTAATTTCCATTTGCAGTGAGGCGAGGTAGGCATCGAGGTCGCCAACCAGGTTCTGCAGGCCCACGCGCTTGGCATTGTCCTGATAGAAACGAGCGCGCGACACGTCTTCAGCGGAAAAAGAGATTGATTCGAAATATCCTGCGGCGGCCAGAGTTCTAGCGTACAGCGCGGGGTCTGCGGGAAGCTCGGGAACGGCGACAGCAGGTAGAAGCTGGCGGACGAGATTGCGTTCGACAGGATTGTCGTCGAGGAAAACGACGGAATCGAGACCGAGCGATAATTCCTTAGCGATCGCGGTGATGTTTGTGGCCTTGTCGTTCCAATTGGCTTGGAAAACGGCGATGTGTTCTTCCTTGAGGAGCATTTCGGGGTGCTTGCGGAATGGCAGGCGCGCGATTTCGTCCTCGTTCTTCGAAGAGACAGCCAGGATGACGCCTCGTTCGCGTAAATCCAGCGCGAGGCGTTGAACGCTCAGATGGGCTTCGCCGGTCGCGTCGCCTTGCGCGCATTGAATGCCTTCGAGTCCGTCGTCGCCGATCACGCCGCCCCAAACCGTGTTATCCAAATCGAGAACCAGGACGCGGCGACTTTTACCGCGCAGCGCGGCGAGAAGGCGAGCAACGTGATCCGCGTAGAGAGGCAGAAAGCTATTTGAGAATGGGAGCTTCGCGAGATTCCATTCGGCGGGTGAATGCCAGTCGGCAAGACCAACCGTCTCGGCAAGGCCAGCGACATCGAGCAGGATGTCTTCTGTTCCAAAAACACTTTCCGCAAGACGGAGATTCAAGCGGTTGATGATGTTGGCAGCGGTGCCGGGAAGGGCGCGATCGAAACTCCCGAACAGGCGCTCGGGCGGAGGGGCAATCGTTTGCAAGATGCAAACCGTCTTGCCGTTCGCTTTCAGTCCGACGCGCAGCGACTGGATGAACGCCACCGCTTGGCTAACGGCGTTCTCCGCTTCTGCGGCGTCGCCTTTTTTGCAGCGCAGCGGAAGCGCGCGATAATCCATCGCGACTAGCACCGCGTCTGGCTTGGCGCGATTGATTAAGGAATCCGGAGAGAGCGCTTGCTGGACGGCCTGGTCGTATTCGGCTTTGATGCATTCGAGCGCGACACCATAGCGCGCGGCGGTGGCCACCAGAGCCGGCACGATGAAATCGAGCGTGGCGTTGCTGAGGACGCCCAGACGAAACGGGACGAGCGGGTGAAGCGAGGTTTGAGACTTCTGAGCTTTTGCAATCGCGCGCGCCAGGTGATTCAGCTGATTTTCATCCAGCGCCAACGCTGCGAGCGACTGAAAACGCGAGCCTACAGCGGCCTCGGAATTTTGATCGAGAACCGCGCGGCAGCGCGCGCTGAAGTCCGACGGAGGCGCCGGCAGCCAAGAGAGGGACCTGAAAAGATCGAGACTCATTGTCGGGAGATGAATTTCCTCAGGGTCAATTAGCTTTCGAACGAATTAATTCGGCGAGGCCTTCGACATTCTTGAGCTTGCCGATCTCGGAGGCCGAGAACTTTACTTTAAAAGTCCTCTCGACGGTGAGTATCAGGCGAATGTGGGTAAGGCTGTCCCAGCCGTCCACGTCGTCCGCCGAAAGCTCGGGGCGGACGACGATGGAGTCGTCATCGAATACATCTTCGAAGACGGTATTTAGCTTTTTGTAGATTTCACCGGTTTCCATGGTTATCCCTGTTGACCTCGAGCGATTTTCTGCTTCACGCGCCGCTTGTGCTTCGGCGCATTGGCGCCTCGTGACGCCGCTTTCTGCGTTCGCCGCAGACACAGCTGCTACTCTACCGCGCAGCCGAAGATTCTCTCACAACGCCTGCTTCGCCTCTTTCGCGAGCGAGATATTGGTCGTAGATCCACGCGTAAGTTTTTTCCAGGCCCGCCTGCAACGTGGTGTCTGGCTCCCAATTCAGATATTTCTTGATGAGCGTATTTTCGCTGTTGCGGCCGTTGACGCCTTTGGGAGCGCTCAGATTGTAATTTCTCTTGAGCTTGATGCCGGCGATACCTTCAACGATATCCACCAGTTGGTTGATGCTGACGGCTTCGGTGGAGCCGAGATTTATAGGCTCGAGGATTTGCGAGTCTGTGATCAGTTCGATGCCTTTGACGCAATCATCCGCGTACATGAAACTGCGAGTCTGGTCGCCGGAGCCCCAGATTTCGATTTCATGCGTGCCTTGCAGCTTCGCCTCGATCACTTTGCGGCAGATTGCAGCGGGAGCTTTTTCGCGACCGCCGAACCATGTGCCCCAGGGGCCGTAAACGTTGTGGAAGCGTGCGACGCGAGTGTACAGGCCAAAATCCTCGCGGAAGTGGCGGCACATGCGTTCGGAGAAAAGTTTTTCCCAACCGTAGCCATCTTCGGGCATCGCGGGATACGCATCTTCTTCCTTGAGGGAAGGCGCTTCGAAGGTCTTCTGCTTGTCCGCGTTGTAGACACAGGCGGACGAGGAGTAGAAAAACTTTTGGCAGCCGTGATTCAACGCGGCCTGCAGCATGTGAGTGTTGATCAACACGGACAACATGCAAAGCGCTTTGTTGTGCTCGATAAAGCCCATGCCTCCCATGTTCGCCGCGAGGTTGTAGATTTCGTCTACGCCCTTAGCGGCCGTTTCGCAGTTTTCCTTGATGTTGAGGTCAAGGTCCAAACTCTCGACGTCATCAAACCGCTGATACCATTCGTCGAGCGGCTTTACGTCGACCGCGCGGACGCGCTTCCCCTGCTTCCGGAACTTGGCGACCAGATGGCCTCCGATGAATCCGCCAGCACCCGTTACCAGAACATGTTTTTGCATTCTTGCCTCCCCCCCCCATTTTGGTATGAAATGCGAACTAATTAAATCGAGAAAATTCAGGCGCGCCCAACGGTCAGTTTGGAACGAACTTCGCGCCACCTGCCCTGCGACAGCCACCCTCCGCTTTGGGGTCTGAATTGGATAGCGGCGCGAACCAGTTCCGGTTCGTCCCACGGCACATCATGGTAGGCGGATTTGATGAACTCGCTGTCTGGATCTTTCTGCCACTCTTGCGGAAACAAAGCGATAACGTCGTTGTCCGTCACGCGCGGCACGGCTTGCAACGCTTCTCCTGAAATTCTAAAACGCAACGCCGCGACCAGATCCCGCCCTTCGCCAAGACGCAAATGGCAGGTCTGCGTGGCGCGCGGATTCAGCTCGATGAGATACGGACGACCGGATTGCTCTTCGAGAATGAAATCGAAGCCCACGAGACCAGAGAGGCCGAGGCGCGAGACCATTTTCTTCACCGTCGCGGAAATTTCCGGAATATCGATCAAGCGCAGGACGCTGGCCGATCCTTTTGGATAGGTTTTTCGCAAGACCTCGAATTGGATCATGGCCAGTACTTCGCCTTGCCAACAGGCGACGGAGCTGCTGGCATCGGGTCCCGGAACAAAACTCTGAATATTTACAGCCGATTTGCTGTTGCGGAGCCAGGATCGCGCGCCGCTGAAATCACCCGCCAGCACCGCGTGCTTTGCGACGCGAGACACGAGAATTCCGGCGTCCAATTTATGAAAAGAGCTTTCGGCGGCGGCGAGGCTGTGGATAATTTCGGTGCCCGCACCACCGTGGGTACCATCGACTTTCAGGACCGCCGGCAGACCATTTTCCTTCAACCACGACAGCACGCCATCGGCGCTGGTCGCGATTGCCGTATTCGGCGCGCAGACTCCCTCTTCGCGCGCCAGCGACATAAATGCGTTGCGGGAGTCGACATCCGAAAAATAGGCTGGATTTCCCAGTGATCGTTCGAGCAGTGCCGAGATATTAGGTAAGTCCGTAGCCGACCGCGATGCCAGCGCGTGCAAGTGATGGAGGTGCGTCGTGGCCAGATCATCGCACGGGATGACCAGATCGGGCTGTGCCGCGTCAATCGCGGCACGCAGCGATCGGATGGGCATAAGTCCGGAGTAATGATAAGTTCCGCGAACCGCCCGCACTTTCGTCAGCAGATGATCGGACGGGCATATCGCCTGCACGTGGCATCCCGCTTGCGCTAGTGCCGCACCCAATCGCGCAGTGGCGAACCAGCGGCGCGTTGCGACCAAAAGAATTTTAGGAGTCATTTGTAATTTTCAGTTGAAATCGCGTCAGCTGCGCACGTGCGAAATGACTTTTTCGTAGAACTGAACTGTGTTCGAGCGGATGCTGCGCCAATTGTATTCTTCGGGTACCGGACAGACGGCGGACCTGGGCTGTTCGGCCCATTGCATGGACTTTTCCAGAACGTGCTCGTCAATTGGCCCGCTGAAAGTGCGGACCCACTCATCGCCGTAATCGGCTTGCAGTTCGCTCATAGCGCCGAGATCGGGAACTAGAATCGGGCGATTGCAGGAAAGTGCCAAGAGTGCGGATCCGGAATTGAGCACTTCGCGATAAGGCAGCACGACGAGGTCGGCGGCGCTGAGATAGGTGCTGACTTCGCGCACTTTGATGTACTCAAACTTCACGCGCACGCGGCTGTCGAGCGCAGCTTCTTTCATGATCTCTTCAGCGATTGCGATTGTGCTTGGCACTCCGCACACATAGAGAAGAGCGTTGGGTATGGTGACTTTGCGAAAGGCGCGAACCAGCACGTCCACGCTCTTGTAACTTCGGACAGCGCCGAAAAACATGAACACTTTGGCCTGCTCGGCGATGCCGAGCGCGTTCCTGGCATCATCCGCGCTGGGCGGGTACTCGGCGCGATAATGTCCGTGCGGAATAATCGTAGTGGGAATTTCGCGCAGCCGAGGATATCGCTCCATCGCTAATTCCAGGCCCGCGGCGCTGAGGCTGATAGCGCCATCCACGCGCGGAATAAAACGCCGCCAGAACATGCGTTCGAACGCGGGATGGAAAGACTCGTGCGAATGCAGATTGTGCATGGTCCAGACGACTTTTGTTCCGCGCAGGCGCAAGTAATCGATGGCGGCGAACATGCCGGTCGTCTTGTAAATCGAGCGCAGCAGATTGCGATCGTTCAAGAGATGGTCGGGCCAATGCATATGCCAGACCGAATATTTTTTCAGCAGATTTCCCGGCCATTCGTCCACGTTGACATTGGAGCCCATGTCTTCATGGACCAGTGTGGTGTAGGGATTGGAACCGTTATCAACGGGCCATGCTAGGACGCGCATTGCGTTCCTTGTTGGAGTGAATCCAGACGAATCGACACGGTATCCAGAATGGTTGACGGCTTCATGGGTCATACCTGCGCCGAGTTGCGTGCGTTTGCCACCAGGGCCGCGAAGTGGCCGTTGCTGACATCGTTGCCGTAACGATCGTAAATGATTTTCCAGTTCTTCCTGGCTTGTTCGGGGAGTTTATCGGCATTGAAGATGCGCATGCCGCCCATGCCGACGTCGCGAACGAAATCCGTGGGATACAGACCCACTTGCAGTCCCGCCTTCCATGCGCGCAGACAGATATCCACATCGTCGCACTGATAGGGCGCGAACGCGTTGTCAATTCCGCCCAATTCCAGAATCGCCGCTCGGCGCAAAATGACCGGGGCGCGGTTTACGGTGTCCACAAAGGTGAAAGGAAGGCGAACCGGCTGGCCGTTGCGATGGTTCACCAAGTCGTACGCCATCACCGGACCTGAACCGTTGCCGTTCGCCACTTTTAACGAGAGGCCGTCTCGACCACCCAGAACGGCGAGCTTGGGATAGCGAGCGAAATGCGCCAAAGCTTCTTCAATCCAGGAACCGTCCGTCGGAGGAATGTCGTCATCCTGAAGGAGCGCGACGAATTCGCCACGGGCGAAATCCAAGGCGCGGGAGTACGTTCTGATTTCGAAAATGTCGTTCGAGCGGATGACGAAGTGGTTTTTGCCGGTGAGCATGCGCGCGAGGACATCCAGGGCACCGTCGCTCGAGCCGTCGTCAACCACGATAATCTCTTCGATGGGCGAGCTGAGCAGCGCGCCGACGATAGCCTCAATATTCTGGCGTTTATTGAACAACTGAAGGATCGCGGTGACGCGCGGATGCTCGATGTAGGGAGTCTTAACGGTATTCGACTCTTGTTCGAAGAAGCGCTTGCCCAGGCGCTTCCGGTGGTAGATTCTGCGAAATTTATTGACGGCTTTCAGGACAATGTTGCTCATCCAGGCTCCTTCGATCAGCGACCACGCCGGAAAATCCGGGGACGACGTGCGCTAGTTATTCGCAGCGACCGCTTGCTCATAAATTTGCATCAAAAGCGAATAATTCTTTTTTGCGGTGTAGTCCGATTCATATTTGGCGCGAGCGGCGCGGCCCATCTTGGCGAGATCGGCAGGATGCTCCCAGGCCCATTCGACTTTGTGGGCTAAGTCCTGCGCGTCACCCACAGTGAAATGCAGGCCGGTGCATTGGTCCGCGACGATCTCCGCCATTGCGCCGAGGCGCGAACAGAGCACCGGGGTACCGCAGGCGAAAGATTCGGCGATGATCATGCCGAATGTCTCGTACCAGGTGCTGGGAACGACGATGAATCGCGCGTTCTTTATGGCTGCCATGGTTTCTGTGCGGGAGAGGCGTCCGCGAAATATGACGCCGGAGCGCTGCAAATCGCGCGCTTGGGCTTCCAGACCGGGGCGCTCCGGGCCGTCTCCGACAATTTGCAGCGGATAGGGCGCGCGTAGTTGCTTCCACGCCTTGAGCAGGACGCGCAGGCCTTTATCTTCCGCCAGGCGGCCAACGTACACGGCGTATTCACCGGCGTTCGCTCGTTCGCAAGGGTCCGGGTCGACGAAATTAGGCTTAACCATGAATTTATCGGGCGGAAATCCCGAGGCCACGAACTTCTGCTTCTGAAACTCGGTCAAGGCGACAAAGCGGGTGACGCAATCGCACCAAGTATGCAATTTCCGATGAACCGCGATCATCAGAGCGACGCTCGCCGTGGCCCCGCGAGAATTTCGATAACAGGCGTGCTGGACGCCGCGCAGCAAGCCGTGATCCACGCATTCTTCACAAACATGACCATCGCGGTAAAAATTCGCGGACGGACAGAGCAACCGAAAGTTATGGAGCGTCTGCACCACCGGAATCTTGCGTTCGCTGCAAGCCGAGTAGATCGAAGGCGAAATCACCATGAAGGTGTTGTGGATGTGAACCACGTCCGGGCGCTCCGCATCGAGCAGCGAGGCAAACCCGCGGCGCGATTCCGAAGACCACACCATGCGCGGGACAACGGCGATGCGCGCGAGGGCCGAAGCATCCTGCAACTCCATGTTGCTGCGCAGGTACGGAATCACTTGGTGGCCTTCGCTTTGTAGCAGGCGCCTTTCGCTTTCAACGACGACGTCTTCACCTCCGGGCTGCTGATAAGTGTTGTGCACCTGAACAATTTTCATGAGGTTAGAACTGTGCTGCCTGATTTATCCGCGTCGAAATCGAATATCGGCGGCACGCTCATTGGCTGGTCAGCAGGACTGGCATTTGTCCGACGTCCAAACTGGAGCCATTGAATGGCCGGGCGTCCTGAAGCAAGATCGTAGAATCTCTCGCGCCCCAAGATGAAGGGATGGAGATAGTTTTTGGTCCGTCGGAATTCCAAATAATCCATTGCAGCGCGCCCTGACGGTTCAATTCGCACGTCCAGGTGTGGCTGTCGTCCTGCCTGCACCAATCCATGCGCGCGCCGACGAGCCAGGTCTGAATGATTCCGTAAGCGCGTCCTGCGGGCTGCAAAACCTCGGCGCCTGGTTCCGTGGAGTCGACCGTCATGTTGTGACTATCCCACGAGTACCAATAAAATCGCTGCACCCCCGCGGCCCACTGTAAAATATAAGCTCTGGCAAGATATGCAGCGAGCAGCTCGTTGTTCGGGTATGGATTTGGTTCGAGCCAACCTGCTTCGGTATCCCAGAGCGGCTTGCCGGCCGCGCCGTTGTTCGCCATGGTCTGCTGAATTTGCTTAATCAGCGGAAGCATGGATTCGGGCGGTTGTTTGTTGACGTAGAAGTGAAAGCCAATCACGTCCACGTACTGGCCGCCGCCTTTTTGCAGAAACTCGGCTAGCCACCGCACGCCGTCGGCGCCTTTCGTGGCACTGGGAGAAACGATTATTGCCGTGGGATCGATGCCGTGAATGATCGGGGAGGCTTCGCGGACGAGTGCGAGCATTTGATCCAGGCTCCCGGTCCAGAACTGGTGCAAGTTGGGCTCGTTCCCGATCTCATATTCGTGGACGCGCCCTTTGTAGCGCGTTGCCACTGCGGTTACAAAATCCCGCCAATCTTGAATGTCTATGGGCTCCGCCGCGTAGCCCGGCTTATATCCCGACGGCTCCTGGGGACGCGCCGACGCCCAAGTTGGCGTGAGTCCCAGCGTGAACAGCACATCGGTGCCGTGTGCTTGCGCCAATTGAAGAGATTTGTCGACGTTCTCGAATCGCCATACACCTTTTGTGGGTTCGATATCGGGCCAAGTAAGATGGGCGTCCCACAAACGCCATTCGGGAATATTCACGGCCGGCCAGGGTGTGAGCGGTTCCTTGCCCTTCGGGCTGACCATATGATGGACGTGCATTCCGAAGAGGCTGGCTGGAATCGGCTCAGAGCTGGGAACAAGCTTGGTCACATCGCCCCTCATCGCAGAAAAGATGGCGAGAAAAGCGCACAGCAGACCGATGCTATTGGTACCCCTCAGTACCGTCATAATTTCAGCCTTGCGTGTCGGTTTAGATCACGTTTCCCGATACGTGGATTTTGGTGCGTTAGAAACGACGGGCTGGGGATTCGATGATAGCTGACTGTTCACTTCTTTGACCAGCTCACTGCCTAGCGCTTGAGTGGTCTTGAGCCGCGAACAATCTGTTTTCGGCAGCCTACCGGAAATAGCATCGCGCAGCTTTTGCGTAAATCCGTTCAAGTCGTCTGGTGAAAAAATATTCTCCGGGGCGAAAAGTTCCGGGGCGCAGCCCGCATATTTTGAGCAGAGGACCGGAACACCGCAGAGAATCGCTTCGTTTGCCACCAGTCCCCATACGTCTTCCAATGTGGGGAAAACCAGGACGTCGGCACTGCGATAGACCGACGGCATTCTGTCCGGAGCCTGCGCGGCGCGAAAGTGCACGTTTTTCAGCCCCAGCGCTGCCACGCGCTGCTCGAGGGCCTGTTTCTCGCGGCCGCTGCCCACGAGGAGCAGCGAAAACTCGCAGCCCTGCTGCTGGAGAATCACGGCAGCGGCCAACAGCAGGCCGAGACCCTTGCGTTCGATAAACTGCCCCGCGTGCAGCACGACGGGCCGCGGTTGAATAGTCCAGGCGGGTTCAGCGTCCACCTGAAACCGGTCTTCATCCACGGCATTCTGCGATTCCAAAATCCGTTCTCGCTTAACGCCCAGCTGAAGCAAATATTCCGTGGAGGTGCGGCCGTAGCTGATCCAGTGGCGTGCCCACAGCGTAACAATTTTTCGAATGATTTTGCGCAGCCCCCCGATATTGCGCTCGGTGTGCGCTGTGCCACCCCACCAAACCCATACAGGCTTGCGGAACAACGTTCCGTACGTCAAGGCGGTCAGCGTGCGAAGACCCATCTCGTTGCTGATGATCGCTTCCGGGCGAAAACGCAAGAGATGCCAAGCGAAACCGGGAGTTACGTGAATGTATTTCTCATCGAACACTTCCCCATCCACTTTTTTCGCGTGATGAAGCTGCCAACCCCAGGCGCGGACTACTTGCGCGTTAGGGATGGCTTTCTCGAGGCCCTGCCACGAATCGCGATTCGCTTCGGTACCGCCGTGCAAGATCAGCAGATCGAAGTGATCCGCCAGAATGGAGTAAAGGCGCAGCCTCGCAGGCGCGATGATATTCAGAAGCAGCGCGAGCTTTGGTTTGGGGGCCAGCGGAGTCATGTCAGAGATTTTCGATTTTCGTTTGTAGCGTCCAGACTCGTAACGGCTCCGGGCGGAATGTCCGATGTCAGTTTACGCCTAGCTGGTTGCGAAAGACGGCCCTGGATCCCTTCCGGGATCGGTTTCAGGCGCATGCTCGTCTGCTGATTCGAAAGCAAGAGCACCCACAGGCTGGGCGACGGTGCAGGCTGCGGCCACGAAAAGCATCCAGAAGATCGAGCCGGGAACCAGAACAGAACTTTCAGTCAAGCTATAAAGCAATATGAAGCAGAAGTAGACGAGCGGCCATTTGGCGCCGGGTTCGGGATCCGTGCGCATGTAGCCAACTGCTCTCCACAACGCCACGATGTAGGCAGCGACGTAGAGTACGAGCCCGACCAGGCCCAGCTCAAGTGCCAGGTCAATATAGGCGTTGTGCGCGTGCGGAACAGTCCAACGCAGCACGGCGTTAATGCGCAGTGCTTCCGCGGATACCATCCAGAAAGCGCTGTAACCATAGCCCAAGATCGGTTTAAGCTCGATGCTGGAAACAGAGATGGCCCAGAGCTGTGCGCGGCCAGTGAGCGTGCCGTTGCGCCCGAGCAAATTGAGGATGAGCGCCCAATAGTGGATTAATAAGAAAATTGCCGGGGCGACCATCACTGCGGCGGAGAACCCGATCAGGGTTCGGACTCGCCCCGTCCAGCGCAAGGCTGGCGCAAACTGCAGAATCAGAATCAGGCCGACCAGAGCAACGACTGCCGTAATCGATTGGGTAAGGATAATCAACGCGGTCGCGGCCAGGAAGGTAAAGGCGGCAGTGAGGATGCCGCCCATCGAACGACGAACCGAGGCGAAGACGACAATCGCGGTGAGCACAATCACCCGGGCAAACACGTTCTTCTGGTCGAACAGACCAACCCAGGCGTTGGGGTAAGCTTTATCCACGACCGGAACCAGGCCCGCGAAAAATACTTGCACCACGACGCTAAGCGCGACGACGGCGCTCAAGGCAATCGCGACCAGCTGCAGTTGCTTGCGAATGGAATAGCGGACCGCAAAATCCAGGCCGAACAAAGTGGTGGCCAGGAGCGCGCCGCTGCGACGCAGGGTGAGGCCGGGCTCTTCGGACCAGAAAACGGAAACGATTGCGAGCAACACCAGAGCGAGCAGAAACTTGTTGGCGCGCACGGCGGCCGCAATCGCGCGAAAGTTCCCGATGGCGCGTATCAGAACGACCGCGTACACCAGCGCCCACATAATCTGCAGGAGCGGATTGCCTTCGTTGACGGCTTGGGCGGTGGAGGTGTCCACGACTAACGACTGGAAGGCGCCGGTCGCCAAAGCCAGCACGAAAATCGTGAAGACATCGCCGAGATATTTGCGAGAGATATTCATGGTTTGAATCTCCATCCGAACATTGAGCGATCTGATTGAATCGTCACGAAATCACACTTGGGAACATCTTGAGGCTGTCAGTCCGATTCGGCGTTTGCCGTCAGCTTGCCGAGCACGTTTTGCGAGCGGCGCAGCAGGATGAACGCTGCGGTTCCGATGCTGCACGCGAGCAGCGCATCCGAAGCGATGCTGGACCATGCGGCGCCTCGCCAGGAATACGCCGGAATCAACCACAGATTGAGCAAAACGTTGAAAATGGCCACGCCCACCTGGATTGCGGTTCGCACCACCTGATGCCCTGCTCCGGTGAGCGCATCCGAAAGGAAATAATGCACGGCCTTCAGCATGGGCAGCACCGAGAGCCAACGCAACGCTTCGGCGGAACGGGCGTATTCGGGGCCAAGAATACGCGGAATAATTCCCGCCCCGAGCAGAAGGCAAATACATGCCAGCGCGGTGTAGCCCAAGGCGCGCGGCAGCAGCGAACCCGCATACGTGAGGTTCGACGAAATGCCTCGCGTGCCGCGACGAAAAAAGCTGGGATACGTGGCGGCCAGCAAGGCGGACACAGGCGAAAAGCTGACGTCAATAATCCGGTACGCCGCGCCATAGATACCGGTTGCATCCAGCGTGGACATTCTCGCCAGCATGGTCTTATCAATATCGTTGTAGATGGTTTGCGAGCTCAAGCCGGCTGAAAAATAGAAGCCCTCGCGCAGTTCGCGCATCGAACTCCGCCATGCGAGGATTGGCGACCCCAGTTTCGTGGATACCAGCAGCACCGAGACGCTTACCGAGAGTACTGTGGTCCCGAAATATATGTATCCCCATTGCAACGCCGTGGGATGCGCAAAAATCGCGGCCAGCGCAAGGGCACCTGTCAAACGAAACACGCCGACCATCACGTTCATCGTCGCGGTCCAGTTCAGCTGCTCGGACACTTGAAACGCTTGGCCACTAATGGTGATCATGTTCAGACCGAACAGGTCTGAGCCCGCAACGAGCAAGACCAACAAAGTTGGAATGGAACGTGGCAGCGCGAAGAAGGAAACCAGTAACACCACAACGAGCAGGATCGAACAGCACGTCGTCGTGGTAGCCAGCGCCTTACCCCAGTATTTTCGGAACTGGCCCGGCTCGCGCGCGACGTTCTGCACCAGCAAATTGCCGCTGCCCATTGCTCCGAACGGGAAAAATATACCGACCAACGAGACAACGCCGACGAAAGCGCCGTAATTGGAGACGCCCAACGAGCGCGCGATCTCAATAAAATAGAACGCTTGAAGGACGAGTCGCAGCCCCTGCCCTACAAACATCCATGCGGCATTCCGCGCGAGTGCACTCTTGAATATGGACTTGAACATTAGAATGGTGTTTGGGCCCGCAATCTGGGACGACGGCTTTGCAAAATCAACCGCAAGTATTTCTACTATTTCCGGTCGTGCTTTCTATCAACGGCGCAAAACAATTACCAAACATATCGGCCGTTTTTTACTGCCAGTCCGTGCAGGTCGAGTTGCAGCGGCCGACGCAAAATTAGCCTGCGGAAGCGGCGCCGGCGGCAAAATCCTTCACCGGGACGGCCAATTCCACTTCAGTTGGCTGCACAATTTCGGACAAATGTTCAGGAACACCTGTGGCGCGGCCGATGCTGTGATAAATAATTCCCGCGCCCGCCATGACGGCCGGCTCGTACAGATTCCTTCCATCGATTACGATCGGATACTTCAACAGTTTTTTCAGGCGCGGCAGATCCAGGCTCGCGAATTCTTTCCACTCCGTCAAGATCAGCAGCGCATCGGAGCCGGCGGCCGTGTCGTAGGAATCTTTGGCGTAGGTCACGCGATCACTGGAGAGCACTTTCTTCGCGTTTGATTCAGCCGCAGGATCATAGACTCGCACGTGAGCGCCTTCCTTCAACAGAGCCTCGATGATGCCGATCGCGGGCGATTCGCGGATGTCGTCGGTGCCATCCTTGAATGCCAGTCCAAGGACGCCCAATCGCTTGCCGCGCAGCGTCCAAAGTGCGGCGCGGATGCTTTTCACAAAGCGGCGCCGTTGCTCGTCGTTGATCCGCGTGACTTCGCCGAGAAGCCCGAAATCGTAACCGCATTGGGTGGCGACGGCGTGGAAGGCGCGCACGTCCTTCGGGAAGCACGAGCCACCGTATCCGATGCCTGCATTCAAGAATTTTGGACCGATACGAGAATCAGAGCCGATGCCCGCGCAAACCTGCTGAATATCCGCGCCCACTGCTTCGGAAATGTTGGCGACGGCGTTGATGAACGAAATTTTCATGGCCAAGAATGCGTTGGAGGCGTGCTTGATCAATTCGGCGCTCTTCGCGGTGGTCAAAATCAGCGGGGCCTTGGCATGCGAGTGGCCTGAATGCGGAATGGCGTGAGGTTCGGAGTAGTAGGTGCCGGAAGTGAGCGGCCGGTAGATGGCTTGGAGAAGCGAAGCGCTGAATTCATCATCCGCGCCCACGACGATGCGATCGGGATACAGGAAATCGGTGACCGCCGTGCCTTCGCGCAGGAATTCCGGATTCGATGCTACAGAAAATAAGCCGGAGGGAGCGCCGTTCAAAAGCAGGGTTTTGCGCAAGGATTCGCAAGTGCTTACTGGCACGGTGCTTTTTTCGATTACCAACTTCGGACTCTGAATCGCGGACGCGATTTCGTAGGCGACGGCTTCGACGTAGGAAAGATCGGCCTCTCCGGTTTCGGATTGGGGAGTTCCCACAGTGATGAAGATGGCCTGCGACTCCTGCACCGCTTGTGCGATGGAACTGGAAAAGCGCAAGCGGCCGCCGAGGTGGCGCTGCAACAACTCGGGAAGGAAACGCTCATGAATAGGCACTTCGCCGCGCTCTAGGGCGGCTATTTTTGCGCTGTCGTTATCAACGGAAATCACTTCGTGGCCAATTTCAGCGAAACAAACGGCCGATACCAAACCGACGTAGCCTGAACCGATTACGGCAATTCGCATGTTGCATACCCCCCATGAATTTGCGAATAGTGGCGAATGGAATGCCAGGAACACCACTCGATGATTAAAAAACCTCCCTGCTCGAACTTAATCGCCAGTGACGGCTCGTGGCGTTAGTTCGTAACGCTTAATCCCGGTGAATTGCAGCGCAATCCGCAGCAGGAACGCCGAGTTATTGAACAAATATCGTTTCCAAAGGCGCGACGGCTCCTGGCACAGCCGGTGCAGCCATTGTAGTCCGGCGTTTTTCACCCATTGCGGCGCATCTTTTACGTGGCCGGTGTGGATGTCGAAGGCAGCTCCAACTCCCACCATCACTTTGCAATTCAATGAGCCGATATTTTCGAACATGAATTCTTCTTGCTTCGGGGTACTCAAGCCGACCCACACAACGTCCGGGGCCAGGGCTGACAACCTTTGTTGCAGGCCGGTCTTCTCGCTATCGCTGAGCGGGCGAAACGGAGGAGTGTAGGTCCCGACGATGCGAATTCCGGGAAAGCGGCGCTCGAGATTTTCGCGGAGCGCTTCAGCGATACCCGGCTTGCCGCCGTACAAGAAATGAGTTTGCCCGGAAGCCAACGACCTGCGGCAGAACTCGAGCATTAGTTCGGGCCCAAAAACGCGGCCCATGTTCTTAAACCCTTCCCAGCGGCCCAGCCATACAGTCGGCACACCGTCGGGAACAACCAGCATGGCGTCGTCCAGTATTTTTTTGAATCGTGAATTACGTTGCGCTTCCATGATGCCGTGAACGCCCGTCACGCAAACGTAACCTCCGCGGCCGGACTCGACAGCCGCTTCGAGCATCTGCGCGGCGAGCGGAAGATTTACGGCGTGAACGCCGACTCCAAGAATGTTGGCGCGAGCCATTTTAGTTTGGTGCGATTCCACTTGCTGAATGCTCCTGTATCGTTAGGCCGCTAAGCTCAACACAACGGCAACGACACCCAATGCCGAAAGCAGACAGAGAAAGGGATTCAATCAAGCCAGGATTGCAGTGAAACGTTGCGATTGAGCACGATCGAGGACGATGGATTAAGCGGCGCCTGAGCCTCTGAGCACCGCCGGAATGGTGCGCGCCAGGATTTTCAGGTCGAGCCAGAGCGACCATTCGTCCATGTATTGCAGGTCAAGGCGCATCCATTGCTCGAATGGAATGGAGCTGCGACCGTTGACTTGCCACAGGCAGGTGATGCCCGGCCGAACGGTGAAACGGCGACGCTGCCAATCCTGATTGAAACCTTGATAGTCGCGTACAGGAAGAGGACGGGGTCCGACCAGGCTCATATCACCTTTCAAAATATTGAAGAGCTGGGGCAGCTCATCAATGCTGGTGCGCCGCAAGAATTTTCCGATCGGAGTGATGCGCGGATCATCCATGATCTTGAATACGGGGCCGGAAACTTCATTCAGATCTTCGAGCGATTCCATCATTTCTTCCGCGTTCGGAACCATCGTGCGAAACTTGTAAATGACGAACCTACGCTTGTTGATGCCCATGCGCTCCTGGCGAAAGAAAACGGGGCCCGGTGAAGTGAGCTTGATAAGCGCGGCCACAACGAGAAACAGGGGCGTCAACGCAACCAACAGCACAAACGAGATTGCCAGATCCAGAATCCGTTTTACGAGCAGCGGCCATCCGTCGCGCACACCCGTGTAGGCCGCGATGTGATGATCGCCTTCGAATTCTTCCGTGCGCGAGCGGGCGGTCTTAAGGCCGAAAATATCGGAGGCGAAGCGCATTACCATGCCGTGTTGTTCGCAGAGCGCGGCGACTTGCGAGGAGTGTTCGTAGAACGAGCGCAGCGGAAGGTAGATCGCGACTTCGTCCACCACATTGCGGCGCAAGTACTCGGCGAGCCCCGCGTAGTCGCAGCAGACTTTGTACCCAGTGGCGTTAAATTCTTCCATCCTGGACCAGTCCTCATCCACGAAGCCGAGAAGCTGGTAGCCACGCTCGGGGGCGGCCTCAATCTTGCGCGCGAATTCGATGGCGCGAGAGTTAGTGCCCAGGATCAGCATGTAGCGGAGATTGTGGCCGTGGCGCCGGACGATGGCCAGCCAGTATTGCAAAAAGAAGCGCGATGCGACGACCAGCAAAGAGCTGATCGCATAGAAGGTGATCAGAAAGGGCACGGTAATCATGCGCACTGAAAAGAACACCGCGACCAATGCCAGGCACACCGTGGATAGTGACGTGGCTTTCAGTGCGTCGGTGCTTTCCGCCAAACGAGTGGATAACCTTCGCGACTGGTAAAGGCCGCACAGCGAAAAGATGGCATGGCAACAAAACATGGCGACCGCGAAAATCGCGCAGTTGGAGACCTTTACCCGCATAGCCAGGAAGTCGTGCAAGGAAACTTTATGCTCCGCGTGGACAAGCAGATAGGTAGCCAAGCCGAATGACACCACGATTATTCCGAGGTCATACAACTTCAGAGCATTCAAAAGAAACCGACGTTTTGCTTCGTTCACCGTTTCTCTCTTCGGGCTGGGTTCTTCTGCTAAAAAATGCGCCGGACTGCTTGCTTCAAAAGAACGCTATAAACGAGACTCGTCATACAAAATATTTACAGCTCGATGATGAATTGCACGTTGTGGATCTGTAACGATTTGCCGCCGAGAAGCGTTGCGCTCTCGCTAAACCGGCTCGACCGAAAAACCCGCGATGCGGATGGCGATCGAGCGTTGAATCAATTCCACGGAGACCACCAGAGTCTGATCGCCGTTCACCGCCGTAAGAATTCCCTGTAGTCCGTCGAGGGCGCCGCCGCGAATCCGAATACGTTTCCCGACGTTCAGAAACGCGTGCGGTGTGGCCGGGATGCCTCGTGTGACGACCGTCTGTACGCGCTCGATCTGCTCGTCGGGAATCGCAACACCGATCCCGCGCGTGCCCACAAAATTGCTAACGCCGTTGGTGCGCAACACGGAAACGCGCGTGTGAAGCGTCTGCGCGATTCGCACGAACACATATTGCGGAAACAGCGGCATCTCTACTACACGGCTGCGGTCGCTCCATTGCCGCTTTGAGGAAATCAGCGGAAGAAAGGCACTAACGCCTTTCTCCTGCAGTTCGGCTGAGACTTTCTTCTCGTGCCGGGGCCTCGTTTGCACTGCGAACCATGCCAGCGCCTCGAGTTCCCTTCCCGCACTCGCGGTGTTCAGCTCATCTGCGATGGGTTGGACGTAGTTCAGAGACAGAGCTCCGCTACTCTCAGTCACATCCGGTGGTAATTAACTCACCAACGGAGACTGCCCGCTTCTTTCGTGCCCAACCAAAAACTCGGCTATGGCATTTGCGCTGCACCAAGATCTTTACTCGACCCCCGGCGAACGACTCGGTTCGCTTTACAGCTTGTGGTAGAGCGTCTCCGGAATCGGGTAAGTGCGCTTGTTGAGCACCGCTCCCAGGATTCGAATGTTCGCTGCGCGCAAGCCCTCTGCAACCTGGAGAGCCGCTTCGCGCCGCGTATTATTGGCTTCCAAAACCAGGATGAAACCGTCCGTCATCTGGCCCAAACCGATCGCATCCGAGTAGCGCGCGAGTGGCGGCAGGTCAATCAGCACAAAATCAAATTCCTTGCGCAATTCCGCCAGGCGGGTCTTCAGCTTGTCAGAATTCAGCAGCTTCGCCGAGTCCGCCGCGAGCGCTCCACTGGAAAGCAGCCAGAGATTATCGCCACGGACGGGCTTCGTGAAGGAACGAATCGGCCCGTCGTGCAGCAAAGCGTCCGTCAGGCCGTGATGATTGGTGGTGCCGAACATCTCCGGTAGCGCGGGCGTCCGCAGATTCGCTTCGACCAAGCAGACCGAGCCCTTAATGTTTTTTGCCAAGGTCTCCGCGACACGCACGCAAACGCGGCTGACTCCGTTACCGTGATCAATGCCCGCGAAAGCCACCATGTGCGGCGGTTCTTGCGCTTGCAGCAGGAACACGCGCTGCACCAGGCGCAGCGCTTCTTCGCCCGCCATTTGGTCGAGGTCCGGGCCATCCATTTCGCGATGACCGTTACCGCCGCCATTCCCAAAAGCAACTGGCGCCGGCTCCAGTTTGCGAGCTGGACGAAGTTCCTGTTCCTTCCCTGCCTGCTGCATCAGTTCAAAGTTCTTGCTCATTGTTTTCCTGCCTCTGCGGGTGCAGCACTGGTTGCCTGCTGGGCCGCTCGCTGTGTTTCTGTGGAATCTGTCGCCATTGCTGGCACGCGAATCTTTTGCCCGGGCTGAATATGGTCCGGATCGTTCAACCAAGGGTTCAGGTCCTGCAATTGTTCGAGCACTTTGCCGTTGTACTTACCGAGTTTCTTCACGCTGATTTGATAGAGCGTTTGACCCGGCTTCACCTGCACGTCCAGGGAGCCTGGTTCTGGGTTCGGGCTCGGCGCGTCCGCAGGCATCAGTGAAACCTGTGAAACGACAACCGGAGTTGGCGCCGGCGCCGGAGATGGTGCGGCCGTAACGTTCGCAACGGGAGGCGCAGATGCGGCGGTATGAGATGCGCCGCGGTCTACATTCAAGAAAAATAAACCTACAGCCAGCGCCACAACGCTGGTCAGCACAACCTTGGGAATCCACCCGCCGGCGAACGAGGGTTTCTTGGGAGCAAGCGAAATGCCGGGCGCAGGCCGTTCTGGTTTCTTTTCTGATGTTGGCGCAACAGCGCTTTTCTCGCGCAAGGGCTCGAGGTCCAAATCCGCAATCACGTCCTGGACGATGTCACGGTCGATCGCCTTGCGTTTGAGGGCGCAGGCCAGAGACATCGCGTTGAAACACAAATTATTGATATTGCGCGGAATGCCTTCACTGTGTTCAGCAATTAATTTGCGCGCGCCGACGGTGAAGATGGTCGGCTTCTCGCAGCCCGCAACCCACAAGCGGTGATCAATGTATGCGTTGACGTCCTGATTTGTGAACGGGTCGATCCGGATAACCATGGATACGCGTTGGCGCAACTGCGCCAGCGAAGGACTGGCCAGGCGGTCGGCGAGCTGAGGCTGTCCGGCCAGGACGATTTGCATCAACTTCACCCAGGGAGTTTCGAAATTCGAGAGTAGTCGGACGGACTCGAGGACTTTTTCGTCCAGATTTTGCGCTTCGTCAATCACCAATACGAAGCGGCGGCCTGCGCGCATTTCCTCGGTCAGCAGCCGATTCAAACTATCGTGCATGGCCGGCAAATCCATTCCGGCGACGTCTATGCCGAGATCGATCAGCAGGTGCCGAATAAACTCGCGCGAGTCGCAATCCGTACGGAAGATAAATGCCGTGCGGGCTTTGTCGCGCAAGTAGGAAAGATAGTGGTAGAGCAAGGACGTCTTGCCCATTCCCGGCTTGGCGATCAGAGCCAGAAATCCACGATTGCTCTCCGTGCCGTACACGAGTGACGCCAGCGCTTCCCGGTGTTTTGGACCAAGATAGAGGAAGCGCGAGTCCGGCGTCACGCCGAACGGCTGCTCGGTAAGTTTGTAGTACTCCAAAAACATTTCGGCTACGCCGCCCTCTTCGGCATCGAAGCAAGCACCGGCATTTTCAGGGTTTCCATCACTTCCTCGGGCGTCCTGAAAGATGGGTCCAGATACTCTGCAACAAAGGCCGCTGCGATACTGACGATGACTGCGCCAATCAACCCGAGGAACATGATCAGCCACGGGCTATGTGCGGGCAACAAAGAGACGACGGCCGGAACAGCGATCGCGACGTTGGCGATGCGACTGCGATCCAGCGCATCCGAGGTGCGTTCCTGCTCCCGCTTGGTGAGATAGAGGAGATAATTCGCCTCGTCAGCTTTGGCTTCGCGGATCAAAGCGCCTTGCTTCACCGCGTCCCCGTCAAATGAAACCATGTCCGAGTTCATACTCTTGAGGCTGGTGACCAAAGCAGCGGCGGTGGCCTTCTCCGTAGCCAAATCGGCCTCGGTCTTCGCTTTATCCGCGCGCAGCAGCTCATAGGTAGGATCGCGGTCGGTGGCTTGATTGACATACTTCGCCTTCTCGGCGCTTGCAATCGCTGCCTGTGTCTGCGCGATCTCTTCTTCAGCTTCCTTGACCAGCGGATAACTCGGGTCGTACTTCATGAGCAGCTGGCTACGCTTCAGTTGAGCCCCCAATAACGTAGCGTTCAGATTTTCGAGCAACAGATTGGCTGCCTCCGAAGACTCGACTGTGGCGGATCTGGCTGGGGTAGCGGCCATTTGCTCGTTAAGGTTGTCAATGCGCTTCGCATCGGCAGCGATTGCCTGCCGGGCTGCGTAGAGCGCTGCCTGGGTCGCGGCGACTTGCCCGGCCATATCGGTGCGCAGAATGTCCGGAGCGGCGACGCCCGACGTGCGGCTGAACTCAGCCAGACGGGTCTCCGCATCGGTAAGCGCCTGATGATATTTGTCGGTTTCTTGCGCGAAGAAATCAGCGGTTCCGGCCGGACGCTGTAATTGCAGATGTTTTTCCAGATAGAGTTTGGCGAGAGTCTGCAGAACACAGGCCGGAATTTCCGGTTCGCCGGTTCTTCCGTATTTCACGTCAATGACGTCGGAAGTGGCGGCCGCTTCCACCTTAATCTTCTTGGCCAAGCCTCGCGCGACGCCTTCTTGCCTCATGGCCAAGCGTCGCTGGGGATCGGCGAACATATCGAAGGGCGACCACTTATCGTCGACAAGCCTGCAGGTAGAGACGATGGTGCGCATCATGTCGTCACCCTGCAACAGGGCGACTTCCGAGGCGACTTGATCGGTGGTGACCGCGCGATTGTTATTCACGTTGGCGACCGCGGCGGTGGTAATCGCAGGATCGGAACGATCCTGTTCCACGACGACCTGCATCGTGGAAACGTAATAGCGTGCCGCCCAAGCCCAGGCAACCAGCAGTGCGATGGCGAAGACGGAACAAAAGCTGATGATCACCACACGGCGGTGCCGGAATATGGGCGACAACATATCCCTCAAGGTAACTTCCGGCATTTCCTGCGCCGATCGGTCTCTGCGATTCGATGTAGTCATGTCAGTTTCGCCTTTAAACTTGAAATTGTCCGCGCCGCAAACTAGTCAATGGGAACGTAGGCTCCCGTCCCGATCCCATACGGAACGTACTTCCTGAACTTGGTGATGAACTTCTCGGGCACGAAAATCATGTCGCCGGGCATCAGGTGGGCATCCTCGTTGACGTTGTGGCCGTTCAGGATGTCTTTCACATGCAGTTCCTTCACTTCCGCCCATTCGTTATTTACGCGATGGTAGAGAAAAACCTGCGTCTTTGCGGTCGGCAAAAATCCGCCGGCCACGCCGATGGCTTCGGTGACGGTCATGTCGTAGCGCAGATCGTATTGGCCGGGCTTTCCCACTTGCCCCATGGCGACGAAGAACGGCCGCTGGAAGTCTTTCAGGTCCACGTCAATAATTGGATCGTGCAGCGTCTGGGAATAGGTCTTCTTCAGGGCCGCGACGACTTCGGGAACCGTCATCCCCTGTACGTACACGCTGCCGACGTTTTGCAAATTGATGTATCCGTCCGGCTGGATGGTGACCGTCTGGTTCAACTCCGGGGAGAGGGGGAACGAAATATTCAGGACGTCGTCTCTCTGCACTTGGTAGCGCGGGTTGCGCTGTTGCAAAGCTGGCCGGTCATCGCTGGAACGAACGGCGCCGGCAGCGGGCGCGGAAATCGGGGCGGCAACAGCGGCAGCAACCGTGTTGTTCTGCTGGCCCCAAAGGCTCAGCGGAGCTGCCGTAAGAAGAATCGCCAAACTCAATGCTTTCATGGTAGCCATTCGTTTTCCTCACCATTCGTCGTCAACTACTTAAGCTCTTCGGACACCAGTACAGATGTACTTGGGCGGGTGCTACGCAGTTCGCAAGTCGTGGGCCAATTTGAAACAAATATAAGTGCTTATTAATGAATGGATTGCAGAACACCTTCGAAATCCAGGGCGCAAGATTTCCACAATTACGACAACAATTTTCACTCTTTCGGCCAGTGAACGTGGCCCATCGGTAATGGTACTGACTTGCGACGCCCGCGTGCATTGCACTCAAGCAATCGCGCGCTGAACCAAGATCAATTTTCGTCTCAACGCGAGACGCTCTTTTATATAAATTCGCCTGGCCACTTGGCGCCGTCCGACCGAACTCGGCGTTGTAAATCGCGGCGGCCAGTTTCGGCTTGCGACGCGCGACGCCTGCCGGCGCAATTGCAGGCGCGCGGCCCCATCCGGGCCCGAA
>Ga0181517_10000137_pt1 | contig 100979 bp, 74 predicted proteins | sample PEATcosm2014_Bin_31_FD_119748 | JGI IMG/M metagenome (GOLD analysis project Ga0181517, IMG submission 119748) | Peatland microbial communities from MTU Mesocosm Facility, Houghton, MI, USA - PEATcosm2014_Bin01_30_metaG | ecosystem: Environmental > Terrestrial > Soil > Wetlands > Peat | place...
AATCCAGACCTGGGGCACCCGGCTTTGGTGGTGATTCAGGGTCTCGGCTTGTTCGGAGCGGGGCCGGTGGACTCGCGGACTACGAGTTCCGGGGCCATGACGATTTCGGCGGGGTATTTCGTTTCGCGGTTGGCGATGCGGTCGAGGAGGACCTGTGCGCCACGCTTGCCCATTTCCAAAAGCGGTTGGCGGACGGTGGTAAGAGAGGGTGTCGAGTAGGCTGCGGACTGGATGTCGTCGAAGCCAACGACGGAGATGTCTCCGGGGACGGAGAGGCCGGCTTCCTTGAGGGCGCGGATGGCGCCGATGGCGGCGATGTCGTTGAAGCAGAAGACGGCGGTGAAGTCACGGGTCCTCTGGAGCAGGGCCTGCATGGGCTTGTAGCCGATTTCGGGGGCCATGGGGTGGTAGCCGGTCTTTGTGGACCAACCTGCGGCATCGATGCGGATGGCCAGGGCGGGGTCCAGTTTGAGGCTCATCTCGCGGGCAACTCGCTGGATGGCTTCCCAGCGGAATTCGGAATCGGAGATGGCGCGCGGGCCGCGCATGAAGGCGATGCGGCGGTGGCCGAGGGCATACAGGTGGGCCAGCGCCTGCTCCGCAGCTTTGTGATGATCGAGGACGATGTTGGTTACGTTCTCTGCAGGCGTGTGGGCAGAGATGGCGACCACCGGGACTGGTACCTGGAGGCGGTCGGTGGGGGTATTGATCAACAGGAAGCCGTCCACGGCGCGCTCGACCAACATGCGCGGGTACATTTCGATGAGTTCGCGCTTCCAATCGTGACAGGCAGTGAAGTAGAAGTAGTGGGCGCGGGTCAGCTCATCGAGAACGCCGCTCATGACGCGGGTAAAGTAGCCTTCGCTCAGGTCGGGGGCCAGCACGCCGACGCTCATAGAGCGGCTTTGGCGCAGGGAGCGAGCAAAGTAGTTGGGACGATAGTTTAGGCGCTGGGCAGCTTCGACGACGCGGTCGCGGGTTTCCTGGGGAATGGATTTGGCGGAGGGCGAGTTGTTGAGGACCAGGGAGACAGTGGTCTGGGAGAGCTCGAGATGCTCGGCCAGCATGCGGAGGTTGACCTGACCTGGCGGCGTAGAGTTCTTTCCCTTTGCCATGATTGAGTTTTAGCACGTTTTGTATATGGGGGGATATGGATTCCCGCTAATATATCGATTTTCTTACCATTAGCTTGCTCAGCGGATTGGAATCCTCATCGAAATCCTCATCGATTGGTCTGGGTTGGGTTCGTGGTATCCCAGGTCCCAAAATCGGGACCTGGGGCACCCAGCATTTGTGCGGAAACGCCCAAAGCTACTGCGCTTGGATGGTGTTTACGCCGGGTTTGAGCGGCCAGGATTTGTCGTTGAATACGAAAGTGCCGGTTAGGTTGGCGGGCAGGGTAATGGTGGCGTCGAGATTGGCGTCGCGGCGGTGATATTCGACTTTGATATCGCCGGCCGGATGCGGGTAGGTGGCGGTGAGCGAGGGCAGATTGCCCATATGCGGGGCGATGCGGACGGTGGCGAAGCCGGGAGTGGCGGGTTCGATGCCGGCGACCAGGGTGAGTAGGTCGTAGATGGGATGCGAGGTCCAGGCGTGGGAGTCGGAGCGGGTGTTGCCGGGAATCTCAGGCCAGGTGCTGAAGTGGAGGGGGAGCAGCTTGCGCCAGGGGTCGATGGAGTTGAGATACTCGTCGGCCATATCGGCGTGTTCGAGGGCGCGCGCGAGGTAGAAACGGAAGTAGTAGGAGGCGCTGAGGACGCCGTCGGCGGGGATGTCGCCGGGGTTGATGGCCAGGACCTTTTTCAGGACCGCTGCTTGGCTGTCTTTGGGGACTACGTCGTAGAGGACGGCGAGAACGTTGGACTGTTGGCTGAAGATTTTCTGGTCGGGATTGTCGGCGACGAGGCCGCGGGGGGCGGACCAGCATTTGGAGTAGATTCCGGCGCGCACGCGGGTTGCGCGGTCCTGATAGCGGACGGCTACGGTTGGGTCGCCGAGAGCCTTTTCCAGGTCGGAGGCTTCGCCGAGGGCGCCTAAATATTCAAGGGTGGTGGCGCAGGACTCGTCGTGGGAGTCGTAAGTGGGGATTTCGCCGGTGGAGACCCAATCGACAAAGCTCCACCAGGGCAGTTTGTGGAGCAAGCCGTCGGGCTGTTCGTGGGTGGCGAACCATTCGAGTACGGTCCGGGTTCCGGGCAGCAGGCCGCGGGCGGGGGTGGGATCGGGGCGGTACATCCAGTAGTCGTGCACCATGCCGACGTAAAGCAACGAGAACGTGGGGATGAACTGCGAGAGTTGACTGGGATAGCGGCTGTGGGTCACGCCTTCGGGGACGCGGGAGAGGTCGAAGGCGTGCAGGGCCTGGAGGGGGAGCCGGTCGTCGCTGGTGACGGCGTAGGAGATGAGGGCCTGGATGCGGGTGTCGCCGATGTACTGGAGTTGCTCCCAGTAGGGGGTGTCCATGTAGGTTTCATGGGCGTCGAGGCGGGCGGTGCGCCAACTGATTTCCCAGATTTTGTCGAGTTCGAGGTCGGGGGAGTGGAAGGCGGCGCGCTCAACGAAGGGATAGGCGGTGAAGTTGGCGGTGAGGGATTCGAGTTGGAGAGGCTCGGCGGCGGTTTGGATGTCGAGGTCGAGATAGCGCCAGGTGCGCCACCATAAGGGTTCAAAGGTACGATGCGGGCCGCCGTCGGGAAGGAAGCTGTCAGTAATGCCGTGGGCTGTGCGATCAGCGACTTCGTCGCGGTCGCCCTTGTGGTCGTCTTTGTCGTAGAGAGCCTCTGTGTAGACGAGGCGGATTTGCGCTCCTTTGCCGCCGGAGACGGTGAGTTGCGGGTAGGCGGTGGTTAGGGTTTTGCGGTCGAGGAGGATGTGGACGTGTACGCCGGGGGGCAAGAGTGCTGGCTCTGCCGGAAAGTGCGCAAGGCCCGGCTGTTCATTTGCGATGTCATCGAGACTGACAATCTTGCCGGGGCTGGTTGGCGAATACTCCATGGGGGGCAGAGTGTCGGGAGTTAGGCCCCAAGGGTTGTCACCGAAGACGTCGGCGGAGTGGGCCTTTTCGACGCCGGGAAGGATGTCTTCGCGGAAGGGCGAAGCAACGGGAACCCAGGATGCGCCTGAGGTGGCGGGGGTGTTCCAGGCCCAGTCGTAGCGGGCGGCATCCAGTTCTTCGCCGGTACCGGAGGCCATGTACTCGAGGATCTTGGTGGGAACGCGGGGCGCGGGGCGCTGGCCTGGCTCGACTTCGACCAGCCAGCCGGCCGGGGTGCTGATGGAGTCGGTGCCGGTGGCCTCGCTCTCAAGAAGGAATGCCGTTCGGTCGGTCATTTGGGCGATGGGGGCGTAGATGCCGAAGTTCCATACCGTAGCGGTGATGAGGTTCTGGCCGGTTTGGAGGAATGGGGCAAGGTCGAAGCGCTCGTAACGCCAATGGGCCACGTCGCCGCGGGCTGGGCCGTCGCCTACGCGGTGGCCGTTGACGAAGAGGATGAAGCGGTTGTCGGCGCTGACGCGAACAACATAGGTGGCGGGAACGGCGGCGAGCGAAAGCGTATGGCGGAAGTGGAGCACTACGGGCTCTCGCACCGGGGCAGTGGGATGGGTGACCCATGAGGCGGTCCAGACGCGGTTGGGCGGGTCGGGCGGTGCAACCGATTGGGACTGAAGGGCAAATGGGGCAAGCGCGAGGGCAAGAGTGGCAAGGATTTGGCGCATGGGAGGGGACCTTTCGATTTCCAGTTTCCCAGCATAAAGGAAATGGAAAACCAAAGGAGGAATTTTTTCTGGATCATGAGGGCGGTTTCGCGAAGGCGCGTCTGGGTGCAGGCGAGATCTGCTCGGTCTCTGTGGGACAAATCGTCACTCATTGGACTTCCCGGAGTGGCTACGCCGCGGCGCATCTGTTTTCAGGTGCTCCTCCAGAGAGCGCCTGCTTTTTTCCCTGTATGCGCTTGATTTAGCGGCGTTGTAACCTTCTATTCATCTTTGGCCGGTAGCCTGAATAAGGTGACAGCCCAAGTGTCTGAGATTCGATTTTCGCAAGCCCAGTTTCAGCCAGAACCCGGCTCGCCGGATGGCCAGCCCGCAGTTGAGACTGCGGAGTTCGAGGCTTCGGCGGTACGAAAGTTTCTGCTGGCGCGCGGCAACTCCGCGCTTGCGGACCGGGGATTCCAGTGGCTGATGGTGCTGTGCGCGCTGACCATTTTTGGTATCGTGGTGCTGATTGCCACCGAGTTGGTGGTGCGGTCGCAACTGGCTTGGGGCAAGTTCGGGTTCGACTTCTTCTACAAGGCATACATCGATACGTATACGCACCAGCCCTTGTACTGGGATCCTGTGAACGGGCATTTCAGCGCCTTGCCGTTTCTTTACGGGACGCTGGTTTCTTCGTTTCTGGCGCTGCTGCTGGCGGTTCCGCTGGCGATCGGCGTGGCAGTGTTTCTAACGGAAATGTGCCCGGGGCCGCTGCGCGCGCCGCTGGCCTTTATTACCGAATTGCTGGCAGCAATTCCGAGCGTGATTTACGGATTGTGGGCGGTGTTCGTGCTGGTTCCGCTGCTGCGCGAGCGCCTGAATCCGATCCTGATCAAGACGCTGGGATGGACGGGATTTTTTGGCGACGACAATCCCACCGGGCTGGGCTTTGTGGCGGCGGGGATCATCCTGGCCATTATGATTCTGCCGATTATCTCTTCGCTGACCCGCGAGGTGATGACGGCGGTTCCGAACTCGCAGCGCGAGGCGGTGCTGGCGCTAGGGGCGACGCGCTGGGAGATGATCCGCATGGGGGTGCTGCGCAATGCGCGCATCGGCATTGTGGGCGCGGTGATTCTGGGACTGGGCCGGGCGCTGGGCGAGACCATGGCGGTCACAATGGTCATCGGCAATAGTCCAGAGATTCACCGCTCTCTGCTGGCCAATGGAAGCACCATGGCTTCGGTGATTGCGAATGAATTTGCGGAGGCCTCAGGCGATCTGCATTTGAGCGCGCTGATGGAACTCGGACTGGCGCTGTTTGCGGTAACGATTGTGGTGAATGCGTTTGCGCGCTTGCTGGTGTGGGCGGTGACGCGCGGCGCGCCTTCGCAGGCGCATTGATAGAGGCAGGGATCAGAGGGACTGAGGCACTAAAGGACATTGTGGAAGAGCTGAGAGAGCGGGCCGAATTCAAGATGCGCGGGCAGTTGCGGACCCTGGCCGATGGCGCGGCTACGGGCCTGGCTGTGCTGGCGACCATCGTGGTGGTGGCGCCGCTGGTGGCCATCTTTGTCTACCTTGTTTACAAAGGGGCCAGTTCGCTTACCTGGGCATTTTTCACCGATGTTCCCAAGCCGGTGGGCGAGGTGGGCGGCGGGATGGCGAACGCCATCTACGGGTCGGCAATCCTGCTGGCAGTGGGCAGTTTGATCGGCGTGCCGGTGGGCATCAGCGGAGGCATTTTTCTGGCCGAGTTCGGACGGGGCACAAAGCTGGCCAACGCGGTTCGCTTCACGGCCGATGTTTTGAACGGCGTTCCTTCGATTGTGATGGGCATTGCGGTTTACTCGCTGATTGTGGTGCCGCAGGGGCATTTCTCGGCGTTCTCGGGCGGCGTGGCGCTGGGCATCATGATGATTCCCACGGTGTGCCGGACTACGGAAGAGATGCTGCTGATGGTGCCGAACGCGGTGCGCGAGGCGGCGCTGGCGCTGGGTGTGCCCAACTGGCGGTCGGTGCTGGCGATTACGGTGAAGACGGCTTCTCCGGGTATTATCACCGGGTGCATGCTGGCCTTTGCGCGCGTGGCGGGTGAAACGGCGCCCCTGATCTTTACGGCATTCGGCAACGTGGGGTGGAACTCGAGGCTGGATGAGCCGATTGCCGCGCTGCCGCTGCAGATTTATGTTTATGCGCTTTCGCCCTATGACGACTGGCATCGGCTGGCGTGGGCAGGGTCGCTGGTGTTGATTGTGCTGATTGTGCTGGCGGTTTCGCTGGTGCGGTATGTGACCAGCAGGGGCGTTTTGAAAGGGGCAAGCTAAAAGGTTCTGTGACCAGTTGCGCACTTGATTTTGCAATCCCTCAGGGGCTAAAGCCCGGCAGAGTTTGTGGGATTTATGGCACGGCTAAAGCCGTGCCCTTTCAAAGCGCTAACTATTCAGGGGTTTCTCAGCGTTCCAGAGGTTTCCTGGGTTTTTGGAGAAAGCGCTTTGATGGTCTTGCGGTGTTGCGATTTCTTTAAGGAATTGCGACTTGGCGGATTCGATTTCAGCGGAGTGCACAAGGAGAAATGCGAACGTGGGCGTCGGCATCGAGGTAACAACCCTGAATGCGTGGTACGGGACGAATCACACGCTGCAGGACATCAACCTGAATATTCCGGCGAACCATGCCACGGCGCTGATTGGCCCGTCGGGCTGCGGCAAGAGCACGTTTGTGCGCTGCCTGAACCGGATGCACGAGACCAATCCCATTGCGCGCGTTACGGGTACGGTGCGTATCGGCGACCTGGATATCTACAAGGATTGCAAGCCGGTGGAGATTCGGCGGCGCGTGGGGATGGTTTTCCAGCGGCCAAATCCGTTTCCTACGATGTCGATCTACGAAAACGTGTGCGCGGGGCTGAAACTAAATGGCTACAGCAACCGCCGGGCGTTGGACGAGATTGTGGAGAAGTCGCTGAAGAACTCGGCGCTGTGGGACGAGGTGAAGGACGATCTGAAGAAGAAATCGGGCGCCAGCCTGTCAGGCGGGCAGCAGCAACGGCTGTGCATCGCCCGAGCGCTGGCCGTGGACCCGGAGGTGCTGCTGATGGACGAACCGGCCTCGGCATTGGACCCGGTTTCCACAGCTAAAATTGAGGACCTTATCTTTCAGTTGAAAGCGCAGTACACTATTGTGATTGTTACCCACAACATGCAGCAGGCAGCCCGCGTGGCAGAGAAGACGGGTTTCTTTTTGAATGGCCGCATGGTGGAGTTCGACGCGACACACAAGATCTTTACGAATCCCAGCGACAAGCGGACTGAGGATTACATCACGGGCAGGTTCGGATGACACGCATACGCTTTCAACAGAGCCTTGAAGATTTGAAAGAGCAGTTGCTGGTGATGGCCGGGCTGGCTGAGCAGGCCATTCAGCGCGCCATTGAGGCCTATCGCGTGCGCGACCTGTCGATTTGCGATTTGGTGAGCCGCAGCGAAATCGCCATCAACCGGCTGGAGCGGGATATCGACCAGGCGGCGCTGGATCTGCTGGCGATGGAGCAGCCGATGGCCAGCGACCTTCGGTTCATCCTGAGCGTGATCAAGATCAACGCCGATCTGGAACGGGTGGGCGACGCGGCCAAGAGCATCAGCGACCGGGTTCGCGCCATGGAACAGATGGCGGTGGCGGAACTGCCGGTGGACATTCCGCGCATGGCGTCGTTGGCGGCAGACATGGTGCGCAAGTGCCTGCAGGCGTTTATCGAGGCGAATGCGGAGATGGCCCGCTCGGTGCTGGCCATGGACGATGCCGTGGACGAGATGAATCGTGCGGCCTACAAGGCGCTGACCAAGGTGATGGAGGAGCAGAGCCACATTGCTCCGCAGGCCTTGAACGCGCTGATGATTTGCCGCAACCTGGAGCGGGTGGCCGACCATGCCACGAACATTGCCGAGGACGTGGTGTTCTGGGTGCAGGGCGCCGACGTGCGGCACCACAAGAGCGTGACCGGGGGGCGAGACCCGCACGCAATGGAGTAGGGATTTTCTTTTGGTCTTGGAATTGAGCATATTGCCTATTGGAGTGTTGTGAGCGTGGGCCGGGAGGCCCACACTACAGCCGACCGGGAGGTCGGCGCTACAAAAGCCGGGCAGCGCGCGAAAGACGCGGTTACAGCTCCCACCAATCGAAGAGCGGCATGCGCGGATAGTAGAGGCCGGCGCGGATGGGCGCGCTGGTGCCGTGCATATTGCGCAGGACCTGGGCATAGGCTTCGACTTGCGGGGCGAATATATTTCTTAGTGCTGGAAGGGACGCGGCTGGGTCTGCGGCGTCGGCGTGGGCCGTTTTGTAGTCGATGAGCCACCAGCAGCCTTCTCCTTCAGACATCGGAAGGGTGCCGGCACGGAAGACTCGGTCTACCCGGACCGTGCGCAGGCTGCCTGCGATGATTCCGGCCCAGCTTACTTCGCTGGCCGCATCGGTGTGCGGGGAGAGGATCCATTGGCCGGCGAGGTCTTGCGCGGCGTTGAGAGCTTGGTGGAGCGCTTGGGTTGCGAGGTCGGCGGCCTGAGCGGGATCGATCCCGGAGGCGCGAATTTGGGCAGCGATGCGGGGCTGGTGCTGCTGAAGGGCTGCACGCGCGGACGGCCAGTCCTGCGTGGTGCGGAGATGGGCTAGTTCTTCAAGGAATGCGTGGACGGCGGTGCCGAGAGTGCGGGAGTGCAGGCCTCCTTGGTGGCGGGTGTAGAGGGTGGCATCCCTGGTCTCAGAATCGAGACCTCCACCCCACGGACCAAGACCTGTCCGCGGGGACCCCGGACCAGGGGCACCCGGAGATTGTGGTTCGAACAGAGAGGTGGCGGGTCGAGAGTCGTGGTTTCCCACCCTTTCCGCAAAAGGACGCGGAAAGGATGGGGCACGGAGCATTTCTACCTGGGCCGGCGAATCCGTTGCGGGCTGAGTGAGATCTTCCCCTTGAGCGTATCGATAATCGGGCGGGAGGCGGCGGAGGATCGTTGGGACGGCGAGAGAGGGCATTACTAGCAGATTGCTTTGGGCCGCTGCAGCGATGGTTTCGATGACTTGCTCGTCGCGGGCTGTCGAGCCGGATTGCGTGGCCTTCCACACTTCGAAGCGTTCACGAACCTCTGCCTCAAGCGCGGGCCAGGCTGTGGCTAGCAGGCAGTTGGTTGGCTGCAGGAGTGATAGGTCGCCGTTGCTCTCTGCTTTGCAGGCGGGGCGGGCGAAGAAGTGGAGTTCTTCCCGGGCTCGGGTGGCGGCGACGTAGAGGATGCGGCGCATCTCCTGGGTCTCGCGCTCGCGATAGACGCCATCAACCCATAGTTTTGTGTTGCTGCGATCCGTGCCCTTGGTTTGAAAGGGGGCGATGAGGAACTCGGTGATTTCTCCCGAATCGTCCGGAGTTGCAAGGCCGCGCTCTAGCCAGGAGAGCATTCTGCGGCCGCTGCTGCCGCTTGCGGCCTGGAGATCGGGCACGATGACTACCTCGAACTCCAGTCCTTTGGAGTGATGGATGGTCATCAACTGGACGCCGCATTCGCTGCTTGCAGCGGGATCGGGTTGTGCTGTGAGCTTGGCGAGCGCGGCGTCGAGTGCGGGGCCCAGCAGGTCTTGCTCGCCGGCGGGCAAGCGGTCAAGGCAACTCCATAATAGGTCAAGATTGGCGCGGGCGGCGCCGTTGACGCAATCTGCTCCGCCGAGGCTGAGCCACACATGCTGGAGCCACGTTCCGAGCGATGCGGTGGGTTGTGCGGCGCGCAGGGCGGGAACGGCATCGAGCACCTGAAGCACGCGCTGCGCGGCTTGGCGATCGTCTTCGGCGAGCAGAGACAAGCGCTCGGCCAGCAACTCCGGGACCGGGCGACTGAGCAGGGCCGGATCGTCGGCGCTGGTGAGGCGATGCAGGCCTTCAAGCGAGAGGCCGCACCACGGGGCGCGCAAAACGCCTAGCCATGCCACGCGATCCATCGGATTGAGCAGGGCGCACGCCAGCGCGAGGGCATCGAGCACTTCGGGGCGGGAGGCGAGCATTTCAAGATCGACGGCCCGGAAAGGAATGCCAGCCTGATGCAGGGCCTCGGCGACGGGGCGGAGGGCGCTTCGTGTGCGGCCAAGGACGGCGACGCGGTACTTCTCTCCGAGCGCGCGGGCCTGCTGAATGCGGCTGACGTGGCTTTGGATCAGGGCGACGATCTCTGCGGTCTGCGCTTCGGCGGCGGCTTGCTTTTCGTTGACCGCCTCGGGATTGGTGGGCTTGGCAGGCCCGGTTTTGGGCACAAAGCGGAGATGGAGATTAAAGCGCTGGGCGGATGCGGATGCGTCGTTGCGCGCTGGCTGGGCAGGCGAGAATGTGACGCCGCTTCCGTCGTCTGCGGCAAAGATCTGCTGGAACGCATCGTTGAGTTGTTCGACCAGGGGCGGCGCGGTGCGGAAGTTTGCGGAGAGGCTGACGGGCTCGAGGCTCAGCGGTTCCTGGTCGAAGACTTCAAGGCCGGTTTCTTTTACGCGCTGGAAGAGTTCGGTGTCGGAGTCGCGGAAGAAATAGATGGACTGCATGGGGTCGCCGACGACGAAGCAGGTGCGGCCAGTGCGCTCGGGCCAGGCGGCGACGATTCCTGAAATCAATTGGTGCTGGCGGCGGCTGGTGTCTTGAAACTCGTCGACGAGGAGGTGGCGAATGCCGTCGGCGACGGCCTGGGCGGCGTCGCTGGGATAGCCGTCTTCGCCTTTTAGAACGCGGCCGGCGATCTGCGCCACCTCAATGAAATCGACTGCGCCGGCTTCGGCAAAGACGACCTGCAACTCGGCGGAGGCGTGGCGAAGGAGGGTGAAGCAGGCGCGGACGATTTGCCAGTCGTCGTCTGTGTAGCGAATCGGTGGAAGGCCGCGGACGGCGGCAAGGGTTGGCCCGATGCTGGCGACGGTCTGAAGATTTTGAATCAGGGCGAGGAGGCGCGCTTTTTGCGGCTTGCAGTCGGCCGGGAAGCCGATGCGCTTGTCAATCGCCTTGCGGAAGGCACCTGCGCCGGTGAGCAGCAATGCGGCCAAGGCAAGATAAGCTTCGCAGGCGTCCTCGAGAGCTTCAGGCTCGGTGAACGGGGCGCTTGGGAACTTGGCCAATTCAGCGAGCAGCGCGTAAGGTACATCACTGCACTGCGAGCAGCCGAAACGCGCCAGTCGCAGCGCTTCGTCCAGTGCGCCGGGAACGGCGTCGAAGAGTTGGCTGAGTCGGCCAAGCAGTTCGCGCGTTGCATTTGTGAAGGGACGTTCGAGGCGGAGACGCAGGGCTTCAAGCTCGGCGTTGTCCGGCTCGCGGCCGAGCACAAAGTCCTGCATCCACTTGTCGCGCTTGCCGAGCATTTCGACGAGTTCGTTCTCCAGTTCTCGCCAGTCGTTGTCGCGCCAGAGCAGCAGTTTTTCGATTGATTGGCTGAGGGCCGAGCTGGCGTTGTCAATTCGCTCCAGGGTGCGGCGGGCGGCGCGGCGGTACAGTTCGCCGGGCTGGTCGTTGACGTCAATGCCGCCGCCGAGCGTCGAGAGCATGGGCTGCTGCAGGGCAAGGTTGCGGCAGAAGGAGTCGATGGTGGAGATTTGCAGTTGCGCGGGCAGGTCGAGCAGATTCCAGCCGAGGGATTCTGAGCGTTGGAGCGTGCGGCGGGCAAGGGCATCCATGGAAAGCTCGGCGGTGGTAGGCGCGGTTTGAGCGGCCGCTTTTTCAAGTTCACCCATGATGCGGTTGCGCATTTCGGCGGCGGCGGCTTTGGTGAAGGTGATGGCGACGATTTGACCGGGGTCCTCGACTTCGCCAAGAAGGCGCAGAAAGCGGCGGGTGAGCAGGTCAGTTTTGCCGGAACCGGCGGGTGCTTGGACGAGAATCGAGCAGCTGGAATCGAGAGCGAGATCGCGCTGGGGTTGATCGGGAGGCGTGGGCCGGGCCAGCGGGTTATTCATCGGCGGCCTCCTCGTCCTCGGGTTCGTCGTCCGTAATGGCTTGATGCTCCTGAATGCGGCAAAGGGTTTGCAGGCCGCAGCGTTCGCAGGTCTTGGGGTATTCGCGGGGGGCGACTTCGGCGCGGCCGGCTAGAAAATCGCGGGCAAGCTGCTCAATGCAATCCCGCCAGTCCAGAAGCTGCTCGGCCGTAAAGGGGTTCTGCACCAGGCTGCTTGTGGCTCCCAAGTCGGGAAGCAGGGTGGTTTTAGCGTCGCCGACGCGGCCGGCAAAAGACTGGTCCCCGGGACGGACCTTGGCAAATACGAGGCCGCCAAGCTCCGCGACGGGGTCAAGCGCAAAACCGGCGTAGAGCGGCAGTTGTACGTCGTCGGGACGGGGCAGGTCCCAGGCTTTGGGCCAGACGTTGCCGGTTTTGTAGTCGATGACCAGGAGGGAACCATCGTTGAGCTTGTCGATGCGGTCGAGGCGGAGCTTGAGGGTGAGCCCGGCGGGACTCGCTGCGCTCTCGGCCTCGGTAAGGACGACTTCGAAGGGCCAACGGCTGGACTCGTACTCAAGCCATTTGCAGACAAGATCGGTGAGGCGCTGTTCTTCCAATTCAAGGTAGCGGCGAGGCATGCGTTCGCGGAGGCCAGCGGGAATCTCGTCGCGGAAGACGCGGCGAACGTGACGGGCCACGAAGGCGCTGCGGTCGTTGAGGTCCTGGAGGTCCTGGTGGGTGCGAATTCCGGCCGGCGGGCCAGCCCAGACGGCGTGCATCACGGCGTGGAGCAACTGGCCTCGTTGCGCGGGAGTGAGGCCGGCCGTTGCCGGTTCCCAACCTTGTGCGGCGAGCCGGGAGGTGGCGAATGCCTTGAAGGGGCATTGCGACTGGTTGGTGAGGACGCTGGCGCCGCCCCCGGCCTTGCCGGGAGGGAAGGGAACACGGCTGAAGTCTTGAAATTCAATCGTAATGGGTTCCGCAATGGGAGGCGGGCCGGGAAGGGGTTTGGGTTCGCCGGCGAATTGTTCGACAATCCGCGAGGGGCGGGTTTCAGAGTTCTCGCCCTGCCGCGCATAACTGAAGTGGACCTCCGGCGCGGACGCCAGCAAGCGGGTGGTGACGGCGCGGGCCAGTTCCCAATCGATTTGCGGGGAGGCGTGGGGCATGCCGGTTTCACGCTGAACCTCAAGCGGCAGAAGCGGGTGGGTAGCGCCGCGGGCGGGCCAGGCATCTTCACTGGCGCCGAGGAACCAGATGGCGTCGGCGGTGAGGCCGGCGCTCTCAGCCGCGCCGGCAATCAGGATGGGCGCGTCGCGGGATTCAGGAGCAAAGAGGGTCTCCTCAAGGGTGCGGGACAGTTGGGAGAGAAATTCATTCCACTGGAACCGCCGCGCATCGAAACCCAGCGAAGCGCAGTCGTCAAGCGCCTGCTGCCAACGGTTGAGGGCCTGGAACTCGGAGCTTGAAAGCGGACGCCAGCCGGGCCATCCGGCGATCTGCAGTAGATGAGGCACGAAGGTGGCCCAGTCCAAAGGGCTCTGTGCCCGGCGCTTCTGTTCAGCGAGCCGGGTGCGGGCTTGCCGCATCCGCTGTGCCCAGGAAGCTGGCAGCATTTCGGCGGCCCGGGTTTGGGAAAGAAACGCATCCAAGGTCCACAGGGTTCGCTCGAGGCCGCGACGCCGCAGGGCACGCATATAAGCTTGCAGGGCCAGCGACTCTTGGGGGTCGGCGGTGGTTTGACCGGTGGAAAAGAGCCAGTCAAGTTCCTGTTCCTCGATGGGGCTCGAGAGCCAGCGAAGAAGCAGAGTGGCCCCCCGGGCCAGGGCAAGCTGGCCGATGGGGATGCCGAGGGAGAACTCGAAGGGCAGGGAATCAGCGGTGCTGTTGCCGGGCAGAAAGGCGCGCTCGATTTCACCGCGGCGCGCGCCTGCGTCCTGCGCGACTACGAGAAGCCGGAGGTGCGGGTTGGCTTTGAGCTGGCGGCTGCACCACTGGGCGCAGGCGGCAAGCTCGGTTTGCTGGCTGTCTGCTGAGTGGAAGCTAACCTGGGCGGTTGGCTCACCGCATTCGGCCTGGCGCCAGGCGCCCCAGGCATCAAAGAGGCTGCGCTGAACGGGCAGGATGCGGTCAAAGCCGGCGAGGAGAAGCGGCGGACGATTGGCCGTTTCGTTCTGGAGGAGCGTGACGAGTTCGAGAGGCACACGGCTAGCGCTAAGCAGGTTGCCAGAATTGCAGACTTGATTGAAAGCCGAGAGCCAGCCAGAGAAGACTCCCTTCTCCCTCTCCCAGGTGCTCCGCACCCTCTCTCCTTGGAGGAGATTGGGGGCGAAAAAAGCAAGCATCCCATGGGCTTCCATGGCCATTTTGGCGAGACGATGGCGCGGACCTTCCAACAGGGTGGCCATATGGCGGCTTTGGGCGACGATATCGGCCCAAAGCGCGAGTTCCTGCGTGGGGTTGAGGAGCAGGCGGCCGTCGAGAGTGCGCTCTTCCCAGGCGGAACGGGCGAAGCTATTGAAATTGAGGACGTTTGGGGAGGGCCAGGCAAGCTGCCCCTCGGCCTGACGGGTTCGATGGAAGGCGGCGGTGATGGCGCGGGCGGCGCGTTCGCTGGCGGTAACCAGCAGACCGCCATCGCGCAGCCATGCGTCAATCTCAGCGGCTTGGGAACCCATTCCAGAGTTATACGCCGCCCGGCGCGGGAGTGTTGTGGAAGGAATTTCGGACTGGTCCCCCGGTCCACTCCGAATGACAGCGGCAATCCTGACGCAATATCGGTGATAGGACACCAAATCCAGACAGTTGTACACTGGGCCTGTGATGCGTCGAATGCTTGCTTGCTCTCTGCTTGCTGTTGCCGTGCTGGCCGGGTGTCATTCCGGTCAGAAGCCACAATCCTCCACTGGCCAGAACTTCAAGGTCTACAAGCTGCGCGGCAAAGTGGTGGCAACCAATGCCGCGAAAGGCGAGGTGACGCTGAATCATGAGGCCATTGTGGGCTTCATGGAAGCTATGACCATGCCTTACAAGCTGAAGGATCCTAGCATCCTGGGCGAGTTGCATCTGGGGGATGTGATTACCGCCGATGTTCTGGTCTCGCAGGACGCGGATGCGGACGTGCTTCTGGATCATATCGTGGTGGTGGCGCAGGCCAAGCCGGATTACAAGCCAACGGTCAGCTACCATGTGCCGGCGCCAGGCGACACGGTGCCGGACTTCAAGTTGCGCAACCAGGATGGACGGGCTATCCACTTGAAGCAGTTTCAGGGCAAGGCGCTGCTGGTTACCTTTATCTACACGCGCTGCCCTTCGGCCGAGTTTTGTCCGCGGGTGACGCGCAACTTTGCCCTGGTGGAGAAGCAACTGGCGGCCAGCCCGGCGCTTTACGCGAGGACTCACCTGCTGTGCGTGAGCTTCGACCCGGAGCACGATACTCCCCAGCGGCTTCGGGCCTATGGGGCAACCTACATTGGAAGCGATGCGCACAGTGCCTTTGTCCACTGGGACTTTGCAGCGCCGGAGAAGCAATTGCTGCCGGAGATGGCGCAGTTCTTTGACCTGGGAATGACAACCGAGGCGGACACGACGATTACGCATACCCTTTCAACCACGCTGATCGGGCCGGACGGCAAGGTGGTTCGATTTTATCCGGGCAACGAATGGACGGCGGATCAACTCACCGCGGACGTGAGGCAGCGGCTCGGGGCTTGACGGCGAGGATTAGTTCGGGCAGCAAGCTCATTTGAATCTGTAACCACGCCCCAAACGTCTACTCAAGTAGACTCAGAGTTGGATTCTTCCCTAAGGTGTGTTCGATGGCGAAAGCGACATTGATTTTTGCGGTCCTCCTTGTGCTTCTGGGCCTTGCCGGTTACTTTGGCACGGGCAGTTTGCACCCAACAGCGTTGATTCCGACCTGGTTTGGCCTGGCGCTGGGCGTGTTTGGCTACCTGGCCATGAGCCCGAGTGAGAGCCGGCGGAAGCTCTTCATGCACGTCAACGTGACCATCGGTCTGCTGGGGTTCCTTGGCAGCGCAGGACGGGCTGTCGTGGCCTATCTGCACGCGAAGTCTGCGGGGTCGGAACCAAACGAAATTGCGCTGGCCTCGCAGATTACGATGGCGGGGCTGCTGCTCATTTACGTGGTCCTCTGCGTTCGGTCGTTTATCGCTGCAAGACGCTCGGGGAAGGTCTAAGCGCATGGGGACGATGCGGGGCGGGCAGTTGGGGATGGGTGGTGCGCGCGCTGAGCGATCGCCGCGGGTCGGTGGGGCGCGAGCGGCCCAGGCTGATTTGCCGAAGAAAAAGACGGACCTGAAGAAGCTATGGCCGCAGATTCGGGCGCTGGTTGTGCCGCGCATGGGGTTGCTGCTGGCGGGTATGGGCTTGATGGCCGTCAATCGCGTTGCCGGGCTGGTGCTGCCGTTTACGTCAAAACCGCTGCTGGATACGGTACTCTCTCCGCAGCACCCGCACCCGGAACTGCTGCCGCGCATCATTCTTCTGGTATTCTCGGCCATGATTGTGCAGGCCATTACATCCTTCTCGCTGACGCAGTTGCTTTCAAAGGCCGGGCAGCGGCTGATTGCCGAGATGCGACGCCAGGTGCAAAGGCATGTGGGGCTGCTTTCAGTTTCGTACTACGACGCCAATCGCACCGGCACGCTGGTGGCGCGCATCATGAGCGATGTGGAAGGCGTGCGCAACCTTGTGGGAACGGGGCTGGTGGAGTTTGTAGGCGGACTGCTGACGGCAGTTCTGGCCTTCATTTATTTGCTGCACCGAAGCGTGACCGTCACGCTCACGGTGTTTGCGGTGATGGGCGCTTTTGTTTTCATTTTGCAGTACGGCTTCAAGGTAATCCGCCCGATCTTTCGGGATCGGGCGAAGATCAATGCAGAGGTGACAGGCCGGCTGACTGAGTCTTTAGGTGGCGTGCGCGTGATCAAGGGCTACCACGCCGAGGAGCGCGAGGCTGGGGTCTTCTCTGCGGGAGTAGATCGGCTGCTGGCCAACGTGATGAAGTCGTTGACCATGACCAGCGTGCTGGGCGCGGCATCGACGACTGTGCTGGGCCTCGTTTCCGCACTTGTGATGTGGCTGGGCGGTCATCAGGTTCTGGCAAAGACGTGGACGGTGGGCGACTACTTCAGCTACAACATGTTTCTCGCGTTCATGATCGCGCCGGTCTTCCAGATCGTGAATATCGGCACGCAACTGACGGAGGCTTTTGCCGGATTGGACCGCACCGGCGAAATCATGTCGGAACTTGAAGAGAACCAGGCCGCCGGGCGCACAGTGAAGATGCCGCCGATTAAGGGCACGGTGATCTTTGACGACGTGGAGTTTGCCTACGAGCCGGAAAAGCCGGTGCTGCACGGCATTAGTTTTGTTGCCGAACAGGGAACAGTGACCGCGCTGGTGGGCTCGTCTGGCTCCGGCAAGTCCACGATTATCAGCCTGCTCTGCGCGTTCCATACTCCGACCAAAGGGCGGGTGGTGGTCGACGGGATCGACCTTGCGCATGTTGACCTGAACACGTTTCGCTCGCAATTGGGCGTGGTACTGCAGGACTCGTTTTTATTTGACGGGACGATTCGCGAGAACATTCTGTTTTCAAAGCCCGATGCGACCGAAGAACAATTTCTGTTCGCATGCCGGACGGCGCGGGTGGATGAGTTTGCGGAGCGGTTTCCGGACGCGTACGACACGATTGTGGGCGAGCGCGGCGTGAAGCTCTCGGGCGGCCAGCGGCAGCGGTTGTCGATTGCCCGCGCGCTGCTGGCCGAGCCGCGACTTCTGATTCTGGATGAGGCGACCAGTTCGCTTGATTCGGAGTCGGAAGCGATGATCCAGGCGGGACTGAACCAGTTGATGCAGGGGCGAACGACATTTGTGATTGCCCACCGGCTCTCGACCATTCGCCGAGCGGACCAGATCCTGGTGGTGGAAGAGGGACGCATCGTAGAACGCGGTAACCACGCGGAACTGTTCGCGATGGGCGGCCGCTACTACGACCTTTACACGCGGCAGCATGGGCTGGAAGCGAACCTGTTTCTGGCGCCGGGCGAGGGAGATGTGGTGGTGGAGGCGTGAGAAGACCAGCTATGGCATGATCCCAATCTGGCCGCGATCTCTACTTTACAAGGATCACGTTCATGCTCCAGGGATCGAGCGTGAGAGCTAATGGAAGGCTCGGGGCGCCTAGATTCGTGCTGGTGGGCCCGGCCCATACATTATTCATTGACTGGTCATAAATGGCTTTGCTGTAGGTCTCGACAGTGACATTAGAAATCGTGCTTTGATTGGAAGGCGTGATTTCAACCGTCTCAGTTGCGGACTGATTCAGATTGAAGACGACCACGGCAATGCCGCCGCTATGGGTTGCCGCATAGGCGCGGATGTTGGTCGTGTCGCCCGCCACATTCGCTTTGAGCACGGCTTCACCATCGATGGCTACATCGCTGAAGAGCTGAAACGCTCGAGCCGTTGGCAGCAGGGTTCCTGCCGGTATGTTGGGAATGGAAGGGCCGTTACAGGCAGTCTCGGGCAGCCCGTCGGAGAAGACCATGTAGCCCCCGAAGTTCTGCCAGCCATAGAGCGAGCTGGAAAAGTTCTGGACGGTCGGGTCGCTGTCGCAACTGCCGAAGCCAAGCCACCAGGCGGCTTGCGAAACGCCTTGATTCATCATTTCGCCCAGCACCTGGCCGGCATACAAAGCCTGGGTAATGGACGTCGTCTGCTTGCCGGGATCGCTGTAAACGGAGCCGATCTCGCCGATGAAAATGGGCGTAGCGGGAGCGCCGGCAGCCGCCAGCTCGACCTTGATGGTTTCGATGGCCGAGGTCAACTGCTGCGCCGCCTGGTGGACCAGGAGAGTATCGCTTTCGGTACCCGGGGCTTGCGGATAGAAATGGTATTCGACAAAATCGTACCTGGCCTTAGAGAGAACGATCGAATCCCACGGAACCGGATTGTAGGGGTTGACGCCGACGCCGACCATGACATTGGGGTCGGCTGCTTTGATCTGTGGATAGTACCCGGTGGCCGTGGCGTTGGCGTAAGTTGCCGGATCTCGCGGAATGGGATGCAAGTCGGGCTCCCAGGCTCCCCAATTCTCGTTGCCCACGGTCACATGGCTCACGTTGCCGCCGTTGATTTTTGCATTTTGGACCCAGGCCGCGGCTTCAGCAGGGTCGCCAGGCCCGGTGCACGTGGCATTGGAGCTGTAGTTTGCCGATAGCGCCAAGTCAAAACCTCCGGGCTGAATTACTTCGCCGATGAAGGTGTCGAAAGCATCGGTGGGCAGGGCTTGCTGGCCGAAGCAAAGTGTATTGGTGGCCCAGTGGTAAGAGTTGGCTGCCGATCCTCCCGGCCAGCGGATTGATTTGATGCCGGCCATCTGGAACGCAGGCACAATTGCCGGGGTGGACGGGTCATACCAATAGCCCATATTCATTCCCAGCAACCGGCTGGTTACGGCAGGCCCGATGCTCGACTGGTCAACCGCGATTGCCGTTGGTACGCTCACCGGCAGGGATTGGCCAGTGGCTGGGTTGTAAGTGGAGGAACTGGATGAGTCGGGAGCGTAATTGGCCACCAGCATGTCATTGCCGGCGGCCAGCGACCCACCGGGGATGAGGATAGTCGCACCGCTGAAACTGAGGGTGGCCGGCACCGAGGCATACGTGCCGCTGGTGAGGGTTACCGTGCCTGTGGGTGCTGGGTTGCCGCTGGCAGCGATGACGGCGACCTTTACATCGATAGGCTGCGTGGAGGAGATGCTATAGGAGGACGGGGTCACATAGACGGTTGGCGTGATCCTGGGCGGGAGAGTTACGGTGACGAAGGCCGTTCCTGAGGCCTGGCTGTAAATCGGAGCGGTCACAGCATCTGGAGCAAAGACAGCTTGGAGCGTATCGGTGCCAGCACTCAGCGAACTGGGCGGAATGCTGATCTGGGCATTGCCGCTCGAGAGCGTTGTGACTGCAGAAGAGTAACTGCCACTGCTGAGGGTGACCGTTCCGGTTGGTGTTGCTTCGCCGGTTGGACCAACTACGGCTATGGTGACCGAAAGCCCTTGCCGAGTAGTAATGGCGGACAACGACGGCGTCACTTTGACCGTTGGAGCGGTTATTGCGGGGGTAATGTAGTTCGCCGATACGGTGGTATCCGCGGTCAAGACGACCGCACAGGTAACGGTGGCCGTGGATGCGCATCCTGACCATGAGGAGAAGCTGTTGATGCCCACGAGCGCAGGCGCGGTGAGAGTGAAAGGGGAACCTGAACTATAAGTATGAGAGTAACTCGTCGTTTGGTAGGAAGTATGGTTGTCCTGGCCGGAGGTTACGGCGATGGATACACCACTGGAAGGGTTGGATGAGTTAATTGTGAGGACGCAGGATGTTACATTTGTGCTGATTCCACCGCCGCAGGAAGCGATGAGAAGGCTTGCCCCGGAGGCCAGCGCCAGCGCTATTCGCCGTCTCAGCTTCTGGGCCATCGGGTCCTGTCGGGCTGTGTAGCGCCAACTGTCATGCTGATTCCTTCTGGCTTGCGAGAATCCGAGCTTGGTTTCGATGAATAGGTATTATTTTACAGGAGCCAGGGTGGAATGCACGGACCGACGAGGATCGGCGCCGCGGACAGTTAAGCTCTTTGGTGAGAGGCGCATTCGCAGTTTTCAAAGCAGGTGTGCGAATGCGACAGGACGGCCCACCTTGATTGGAAGACCTTCCTTCCCCGATTGATGTAACCCACCAGTATGTGCGTTGAAACCTAAGATCTCATAGCCGACGAACGAAACAGTTGTGGAAGACCATTGTATTGAAAAATAGCAAGTTGGCGCCGCTTCGCGGCATGGCAAGTTGGCAAGTTGGCGCTGAAATTCAGTGCTTACGCAGACACTTCAGCCCGGTTTGGTACACGAAGGCAGTCCCACTCAGAATGAGTGGCTAATTGTGAAAATTCATCCCTGCGGCCCCCGCCTGGTCCAGAATTCCAACTGAACGCGATCAGGGGAACGCCGTCAGATATGCAATGTAAAGCGCTCATAATGAGCAGCATACCATTCAGTTCTGGGCCTCTCGAGAGACTCAATGAGCTTGACCTCGATCCCATATTCTGAGAAACTTGATCTTTATCCAAAAAGCGGAACGGGGGACCAAAATGCGAGACACAGCTCCGCAAGGCACATACAAGGTACAGGCATTGGACAGAGCGTTTGCCGTACTCGACCTGCTTTCTGAGAGCGATACGCCGCTGGGACTGGCGCAAGTTGCTTCATCGCTGCAATTGCACAAGAGCACTGCGCACCGCTTTCTAATGGTTCTGGAACGGCACCGGATGGTTGAACGGACCGCGACCGGCAAGTTCCGCCTGGGGCTGCGGCTGTTTGACTTCGGCAACCGCGCCATCGAGCAATACGATCTTCGCGATCGTGCTCAACCGCACCTGCGCCGGCTGGTGGCCGAGACGGAAGAGACCGCGCACCTGTGCATTCTTGAAGGCGCGCACGTGATCTACATCGACAAGATTGAGCCGGCGCGCTCAGTGCGCATGATTACGCGCATCGGGTCCAGCAACCCGGTGCACTGCACTTCAGTGGGCAAGGCGATCTTGGCGTTTCTACCCGAGGACCGAATTGCCGACATCATTCGGCGCACCCGCTTCGAGCGCCTTACGCACCGGACGATCTCGTCGCCCGAGGCACTGCGGACGGAGATTGAAAAGACGCGCCGCCGCGGATATGCCGTGGATGACGAGGAACTGGAAGAGGGACTGCGGTGCATCGCCGTGCCGGTGCTGGATGCGCAAAGGCAGCCGGTGGCCGCGGTGAGTGTTTCCGGTCCGTCGTTTCGCGTGACGGCGCAGAAACTGCCGTCGATTGCCAACCAACTGCTGCAGTGCGTGCGAGGGATATCGGCAGATATGGGCTTTGTCAGCACCGGGCGCAGCAGCCGGGCGACGTGGTCGGCTTAGAACATCTCTTCTGATGGTGTAGAGGGTTGCGTTCGCTATGGAGCTTTCGCAACCAACCTGGTTCCTGGAGGTCTCGGTCGGGTCAGACGACAAACATGGCAATACCTGCGGCAAACATGGCGACGGCTGTGACTGCAACAACAATCCAACCCAGGCGGGAACTGGGCTGACCCTGCATGAGTTTCTTGTCGGCGGCAATGATGAGAATGCCGACCAGCAGGAACGGAGCCAGCAGACCATTGATGACCGCAGTCCAGTAGAGCGCCTTGACGGGATTAACGCCAACGAAGTCCAAGGCCACGCCGATTCCTGTGGAGATGAAAATAAGAGCATAAAACCAGCGAGCCTGGTTGAGCTTTTTGCTCAGGCCCTGGCGCCATCCAAGCGTTTCAGCGAAGGCGTATGCGGTTGAGCCGGCCAAGGTGGGAATGGCCAGCAATCCGACGCCGATAATGCCGACGGTGAATAGCGTGGCGGCGAAGTTGCCCGCAAAAGGCCGCAGGGCCTCAGCGGCCTGGCGAGAGGTCTCGATCTGCGTGATTCCGTGACGATTGAGAGTGAGAGCCGTGGTGAGGATGATGAAGAACATGACCATATTCGAGAAGAATGCTCCCACCCCAACGTCGATGTTTCTGAGCTCAAGCTCCTGCTGCGTAGCTCCCCGGCGCTGAGCTAATGTGGTTTGACCGTCGGCCTTTTCTTCCTCGACCTCTTCGCTGGTCTGCCAGAAGAACAAATACGGACTGATTGTGGTTCCGAGGATCGCGACCAGGGTAGCCCACTCGTCCCTGGTGTGCGGCATGGACGGAACGAAGGTATCGTGCAACACCTGGCTCCAATGTGCGCCAACGACAAATGCCGTGATGGGATAGGCGAAGAGGACGAGGACAAGCCACTTGAGCACATTGGCGATCTGACGATATTGCAGCCGCACCGTGGCCCAGGAAATGAGAAGAGCAAATGCCACCACGAACCAATGGGAGTTGACATGGCAGAGCATGGCCGCGGCGTCGGCCATGCCCGCGAGGTCCGCTGCAATGTTGATGGTGTTGGCGACGAGGAGGGCGACGACCAGAACGAGCAAAAGCCACCGGGGAAAGCGCTGGCTGAGGTTTCCAGCCAGGCCCTGCCCGGTTACTTTGCCGATGCGCGCGCACATCATCTGCACCGCGGCCATCAAGGGCCAGGTGAGAAGCGCGGTCCAAAGCAGTTTTGTTCCGAGCTGCGCGCCGGCGACAGAGTAAGTGGCGATGCCGGAAGGATCGTCGTCAGCGGCCCCGGTTATGATGCCGGGGCCGACCGACCTCAACAGAGAGCGGAGCCATCGAGAACGGCGAGACGCCAGGGTCAATGCTGGTTAGCTCCCCGGCTGGACGACCAGATCATCGGCCAGCTTGAAGTGGACAATGGACTCGGCCGGTATATCGAGGTCCCGGTTGCCGGTCAATCCAGCTACGGCAGTCCCAGCGCCTCCACCAACGAGGCCGCCCACGACCAAACCAACGCCGCCAGTGGCAACTCCACCCACCAGCATGCCCAGCCCGGTTCCTCCGCCAATGAGCGCAGCCGAGCGTTTGCCCTTACCCTTTTTGGTGCGTGAGGTGTCCCGGGTCGACAGGGGATATTGCATTCCATTGAGAGTGAGCGAGGTCAAGCGCAACTCCAGCAGCGAGCGGCCTTTGAAGTGGCCGCGGCGATGGGACACGTCGACTACGCCGGCGACCTGTGCGCCCTTGGGCACCAGCACACTGTTGTCGGCGGCCAGAACAGGATCAACAAACTCACCCGTAAACGCATCGCCTGCGCGGCTGCTTTTGACACTGATGCGTTGATCGATTCGAATGGCGATCGCGGTTCCCGCCAGGATGCTCACCGGTGGAGGCGGAGGCGGTATCGCGGAGACCACGGGAGCGGACGGCGCTGGAGGAGGCGCGCCAGCTGTTGCCGGTGTAACGGTGGTGGTGACTTGTTCGTTCTTCTGTCCGGCGGCCGGCGGTTGCACTAACGTTGTCGTTGTGTTTCCAGCTTTGTCGACAGATACAATCTGCTGCGCCTGCCCGGTCGCAGCGGCAGCCTTCTTTGCCTGGTCGAGTGCTTTCTCCTGCTTGGACGCGCATCCGGAAAGGATAAGCGCAGCCATTACCAAGACCAGCACCGGCGCTTGTCCGGTGCGAACCAATAAACGCGAATTGAACATGTCGAACCTTCTTTGAATAGATGCGGGCGTTAAAGGCTGCGGGAAAAAGGGTGGTATCGGTTTTCGTCCATTGAAGAGTAGCAGGGGCTAAAGCCCGGCATTACTTTTGGGCCTTTGCGGCACGACTGAAGTCGTGCCCGGTTACAAAACCCTCGTTGGTCGAGATTTTCCGCAGCTTGTTTAGCTCACGCTGAACGGGCCAGAATCTGCTGGCCGGAAGATGCTGCTCGAGCCCCAGCGGGCTGGATGCACATTCATCCAATATGCCCTGATTGAGGCGCTTTGATAGCGCACGGGCACCGTGCCGTGCAGCTTTCGGGAGATGGTCCCCAAGGTCAGAATCGCCAAGGGATCAGTTCCCTTTGTTCTTCTCAGCTTCTTCCGCAGAGCACTCCATCTCTACCTCGATGCGCGTTTCGTGCTTGACCTCGGCTTCCTGGTTTGCCTCTTTCACGACCTCTTTTGCCTTGCCCCAGACGTTCTCAACTTTGCCCTTCACCTGTTGCGCCATACCTTCAATTTGCAGTTCGGTGTCGCCTGTCATCTCGCCCGCCTTGCGTTTGGCGGTGCCCACCAGTTCGTCGATTGTGCCTTTTGCGCGATCCTTATTCATGAAACCTCCTGAGACTCGCCGGGACCCGTTGCAGCTCTCCCAACTTTGTTGAGCATAGTGTTCAGGGTGGGTTTGATCTGGTCTATTCAGACCACGCCATGAGCGCCGGTTGGAGGACTAAGCGAGCCGCTTAATCTTGCAGGCAACAGCGCGAGATCCCCGGTTTGCAATTCAACGAATTTCAGGGGCATGGCAGCGGGGACCCTCCGCGAAAGCCCACCAGTTTCCCAGGCAGAAGTTTAGGGTTGAGCAGCAAAGGATTGCGATACAGTTCGAGGGGATCACTGGGAGGTGTGCCCGCTCAACCAGCAGACGCATCAGCAAGAGATTGCCAAGCATGGAGGTTAACCCATTTGAGAGATGAAACTGCAGCAACCGGGTGAGAACCGCGGTGGAATCTCGGCGATCGCGCCAGGTGTAGTGGAGGTGCCACACAAAGTTGTGAAGAAGCGTGAGCTCAATGGCCGCGGCGGAGGTGACGAGGTAGTGTCCTCCTGCCCATGAGTTGAAGACGAAGATGGCGGTGAGTTGCAGGACCATGCCCATGGCTCCCACGAGATTGAATCTCCACCAACGCATAAACGAGTTCAAGGCAGCGGCTCCTGGCGATAGAGTTCTGCCGTGTGGCGCAGGGCGACGACGATCAACATTGGAAACATGCAGGCCGCCGCTATGGCTCCTCCCAAATCAAACAGGAGCATACTGTGACCCAGGATTGTGGAGTAGGGGCTGCGGAGGAGAGCCAGGTTGCCGATGATGAGCAGGATTCGGATTTCTGTGGGACCGAAGAGGCCGTGCGAGAGCTGAAAGCTGCCAAGAGTGTAGGTGGCGAGGTAGCTCTCGCCCGAGAGCAAGAGAAATGCGATAAGCATGGCCAGCGCGACCTGCCAGTGCAGGAATCCGGAACAGGCGAGGCCGCACATGAGAGCGGCCGACCCGAAGATGTCAACCATGTGGTCCACGTAGAAGCCGTAGCGCGGGCGCTGGTGGCGGCGTACCCGGGCCAGGGTTCCATCCATGCTGTCACCGAACCAGTTGAGCGCCAGACACAGGACCACGAGAAGCAGGGCCCGGCGGTCATAGCGCGCCAGAGCATAGCAGGCACCGGCGGCGATTTGCGCGATAAAGCCAAGCAGCGTGAGTTGGTCCGAGGTGAGCCAACTTGGTGCGCGTTCTGCCATCCATTGCAACGCGCGATTCTCAAGCGGAGCCGTCAACGCGTGGTTGACTCGCGTTGCCGTTCGAAATACCGCTGGGCTGCTTGTTGTGACTGAACTTGTGCTCATTTGAGTCTCCGTTCCTTAGCACATTGTGCGGTGCTGTTCATGATCGCGATCCATTTATTTCCGCAGCGCGTTGCATGTGGATCGCAGCGTGAATTCGAGCGATTCTCGGGGGACGCTTTCAACAAAAGGTCCGACGGCCCAGGCCAGGCCGACTGGAATGGAGCGGGTGAGGGAGACAGACTCGATCTCCATGTAGAGTCCGCCGTCACGCTCCTCGTAGCTCCAATAGGTATTGAGCCGCCAAAGGAAGCCGTGCTCTTCATTTGGCCCCAGGGCGCGTTCGGCTTTTGTGCCGGGCGACGTGACCTCAGAGATTCGCGTGCTTCGCGAGATGCTGTAGCCGCGCTTTTCATCGAGCTTTGCAAAGGTGATGTCGTAGGCCGTGTCCATGACTACAGTGATGACGTGACGCTGGCGGACTCGCATCAGGACTTGAAAGCGGCCGTTCTGTTGGGAAAGAACTTTTGCATCGAGGACCTGCGGCGAAAAGCGTTGGGGATAGGCGTTGAAGTCCTGCATCAGCCGCTCAAAGTCTGCAGCCTTGGCTCCTGCGACAAACGCGGCTCCGCGCCAATGGTGGAGCATGGCTCCCGGCAGATTGGCTCCAACAGCGGGCGCTATCCGTTCGACGAGCAATTCTCCCTGGCGCAGGCGCATTTCGCTGTGAGGAACTGAGGCGACAGGCGCCAGAAATGCGGAATGTGACATGTGCTGTTGCGCGAGGCGCGATTCGACTCCACTTATGTAGGTATTGAATGCGGAAACGGCGGCGGGCGAGGGTTCCGCCGGAAGGGGGACGGGACAGGAGATTGATATCAGGAATGTAAACATGAGGAGAGGTGCTCGGGAATTCGTGCGTCGGACAGGTTTCATGATTCGTACCTTAGCGTGTATTGGCCGCTAGGACAATGCATGGGTTGTCAATTGATCGCGATTGTTTCTCACTTGGCAAGTGATTGGAGGAATGAGAGTTGCGGGAAGTTGTCATTTAGGCGGCGGCTGTCTTGCTGAGCTTCCGTTCGGATACACTGGAAAATGGACAATGGATGACATGGCAGATGAACGGCCATCCCGGCGCTATCGCTTCGGTGTGTTTGAGGCGGACGCCGCTACCGGCGAGCTCAGAAAGCAGGGCGTACGGATCAAGCTGAACGCGCAGCCGTTCCAGGTGCTGCTTTTGCTTTTGGAGCGCCCGGGCGAAGTGCTGACGCGCGAGGAAATCTCTAGTGTCCTGTGGCCGGACGGTACTTTCGTGGATTACGAACATGGGTTGAACTCGGCGGTGAATCGAATTCGCGAGTCGCTGGGGGACACGGCAGGCAATCCGAGATTTGTTGAGACTTTGGCTCGGCGAGGGTATCGGTTCGTCGCTCCCGTTGAGCCCGTAGCCCCCACTCAGGATTCCGGCACGGCGGCGGCCGGGCAAGTACAGACCTCGACGGAACCTGCAACCGGGTTCCATGGCCGGATACTGGCCTCGCCCCGCGAGCTTCCAAAGGCACCCTATCGCGTTGTGCAGACGCTCTTCGTGCTGCTGCAAGCGATGTACCTGGGGTTTTATGTCGGGGCGCTGGCGAACCTGCCGGAGATTGAGGATTTGCTCTCGCCCCTGCCGCGGGCGGCCATGGCGTTCACGGTGCTGATTGTGACCGCTGCGATTTTGATTCCTGTTCGCGCCTTTGTGCTTTCTGCGACGCTCTTCCATGCGCCCGGAGTGCGGGAGAAATTCCTCAAGATGTGGCCTTTCGTATTGCCATTCGACGAGCTGTGGTCGCTTTCGCCCTTCCTGCTGTTGCACCATATCAATTTCGGGCTCGCGCTGGCGTGCACGACGCTTCTGGTTTATTCGCCGTTTGCGCAGCGATCGCTGGTGCTGATGGGTGCTGGTGAAGTGAATCATGAAGGCTCTGCCGCTGGCCGGTGAACTTGACCTCCGGCGAGCGTTGTCAAATGCAGGTCCTTCGAATCCCGTTGCCTTGCTTCGTTCGCACCTGATGAAGCGGGTCGATTGGGTGTTGTGGTTTCCCACCCATTCGCCAGAAACAAGGCGAATGGATGGGGCACGGGGCGATGGTGGAATCCGCACGCTATCATCTCCGGGGAATCTCGAAGCGTTGGCGGGGGATGATTTGCAGGGGCAACCCAAGCAACCTATGATTTCGTCATGGATGAGCAGGCGAATGAACTCTCACGGCTTGTCGATCAGCTGAATCGTTCGGCGAGCGGGGCCAAGGCGGGCGAGAAGAGGTCCATCGATCAGTTGCTGGCAACGGCACTCCACGGTCATGCTTCTGACATCATCCTGGTGGCCGGATCTCCAGCGACGCTGCGCGTGAATGGCGCGCTAACCGCGGATGCGGGGCCGGCCCTGTCAGCCGAAGCGATACGAGGCATGCTTCTGCCGCTGCTGACAGCCGGGCAGGCAGAAGAACTGCAAGAACGCAAATGTATGGACTTCTGCTTTGTGCGCGGCGCGATGGGGAGGTTCCGCGCCAACTATCACTTTCAGCGGGGCACACTGGCAGCTTCAATCCGACTTTTGCCAGCGCAGATTCCGACGTTGGAAACGCTGCACCTGCCTGCGTCTCTGGCCATGCTGACCGACCGACGGCAGGGTTTGGTGCTGCTCACCGGCGCAACAGGTTGCGGCAAGACTTCGACCATGGCTGCGTTGATTGACCGGATCAATGGCAGCCACCGGGACCATATCATCACCATCGAGGATCCGGTCGAATATCAACACTCGAATAAGAAATCGCTAGTGGAACAAATTGAACTGGGCTATGACACGCCCAGCTTTGCGCAGGCAGTGCGGGCGGTTCTACGGCAAGACCCGGACGTGATCCTGGTGGGGGAGATGCGGGACAGCGAGACCATGGCTGCGGCATTGACGGCGGCTGAGACCGGGCACCTGGTTTTGACGTCCTTGCATACCAACGACGCCGCACAAACGGTGTCGCGCATTCTGGACACGTTTCCATCCGGATACCAGTCGCAGATACGCCAGCAACTTTCTCTGGCGTTGCTGGCCGTGATTTCGCAACAACTGTTGCCGGCGGCGAATGGAATTGGACGCTATCCTGCGGTTGAGATACTGGTGGCGACGAGCGCCATGCGCAATCTGATTCGCCGCGGAGACGATCATCAATTGCGGGCCAACATTGAGACGGGCCGGTCCGAGGGAATGTTGACGATGGAGCAGTCGTTGGCTGAGTTGGTTCGCGCGGGAAGAGTCTCGCGCGATACGGCATTTGCCCACTGCAACCACCCGGAGGATTTGAGACGGCACCTGGGCGGCTAGATTCCGGAGAGACCTTCAAGAATACCGGAGCAGGTGTAATCTTGATTGTCGGAATGTTGAGCACGGGTTCGGGTCGATATATTTCGCGCCTGATGTTTGGGCGCGTTGCGGCACAGAATGGTCGCGGCCTCTTTTGGGGCGGCTGCAGGCATCCACTTTTACCACGAAGTTGAAGGCAAGTGAGGATGAAATGACGGTATCGCGCGCGGGCTCTCGCAGAGAGTTTCTCAACAAGTCCACCATGTGCCTCGCTGGCATGTTGTTCCCGGCCAGGTTTGCGGCCCAGGCATTCGCTGAGGCAGCCAAGACTTTCAAGGCGAAAGTCAGCGCCCACATCTGGGTGTATGCGAGTAAGTACCCGCCCAACTGGGATGCTACACCGGACCTGGAGAAAGCGTTCAGCGACCTGCACATTGCAGGACTCGACGGCGTTGAAATCATGGAGGTGGACTTACGGCACGACGATGCCGTGGAGCGCATTGGCAAGCTTGCCAAGAAGTACGAACTGCCGGTTACGGGAGCATCGTACGGGGCAGCGATGTGGGACGCCGCGAAGCAAAAAGAGATATTGGCCGATATGGCGGTGGTGGTAAAGCGCCTGGGCGAACTGCATGGAAAGACACTGGGAATTTCGGTTGGAGATGCGGGCCGGGCCAAGACAGAGCCGGAGTTCGATGTGCAAGCTCAAACGCTCAAAAGCATCATGAAAATTTGCGGCGACAATGGGGTGGTGGCCAACTTACACAACCACACCTATGAAGTGGCAAATGACATGCACGATTTGAAGGGGACGCTGGCCAGGATACCCGACATGAAACTCGGCCCCGATCTGAACTGGCTGATTCGGGGCGGCGTGGATCCGGTTGGGTTCATCAAGACCTATGGACACCAGATGGTGTACATGCATATTCGCGACCAGTACCAGGATGGCACCTGGACCGAGTATGTGGGGCAGGGTGTCACCGACTTTCACGCGATTGCGGAAGCTCTCAGGAGCGTCAACTTCAGCGGCAGGGCGGCGATTGAGTTGGCTTTCCCCAAGGACTTCGTTCCCAAGAATCCGCTGGCAGAGGACTGGAAACGAAGCCGGGAATATGTGAAGACCACCTTTGGGTGGTAAGGGCGCGCCGGCCGCGCGGATACGGTTCTTTGAGAACCACTATCCGCGCAACCCGACCAAGTCCATCAGGCGCGCGGTCTCCGTGTAGGCCTCTTCAACCCACTCGACAATGCGGGATGGGTCGGGCGAGTATTCGAGTTCAATGGAGACCACTCCGTCGATCTGGAGTTCTTTGATCGCCTGGAGATAGGGGCTGAATTTTACGATGCCCTTTCCGGGCGGGAGGTCGCCGTGGACCTTGCCGTCGCAGTCGCTGATGTGCACGTGGATGGCCTTGCCCTTCAGGCGCTGGAGGGTTTCCGGTCCGCTGTCAGAGAGGGCGCAGTGGCTGACGTCGATGTTGGCGCGCACGCGGGGATGGGCGCAATCGTCGATGAAGCGCACCATCTCTCCGACATTATTGAGCAGGCTCATCCGGAAAGGCTCAAGTTCGAGCGCGATGTCGAGATTCTTTTTGTCGGCGTAATCGCCCAGGATGCGGCAGGTGTCGATGGCCCACTGCCACTGCGCCGAGGCCGGAATGACTTCGCGCTGCCACAGGTACTCACCTAAGACAACGAGCACGTTTTTGGCGCCGAACTCGGAGGCGAGGTCGATGTAGCGCTTGCAGCGGGTTACATGGAAATCGCGGACCGGATCGTTGAAGTCGATGAGCCCGGTGGCCACCACGGGCAAAGACATGATGGGAAGGCCTTGTTTCTCACAGGTCGAGGCAATGAGGTGTTTCTCCTCAGGGGAAATGGTCATCGCCTCAGTAAAGATGTCAACAGAGTCGAAGCCGATGCGCGCGATATGCTGGAGGCCTGTAGCGGTATCGACGCCGGCCTGGGCGAATGCGCTATTGATGATGCCGAGTTTCATAACTCACCTCTGGTGGAACTGGATAGAACGATTTCCTGCGGGGAGACGATGCGGCGCTCCAAGGCGCTCAAGGCTGCCGCTTCAACAAGCGCAATGGTTTTCAAGTTGTCCCGGGCGGCGATGGCTGGGGGCTGGCCGGTTTCAAGAGCGATGAGCAGTTGGCTCATGGTTCCGCCGAAGGCGTCAGGAAACCAACTTGCGGCTGGATTGAAATGGTGGAAACCTGCGTCGCCCTTGCGAGCGTAGCGCATAGTCGAGGGCGTTGTGAAGGGGTCTTGGCACCAACCGATATCTCCCATCGCAAGGCCGTCGAGACATTCAATGCGCCAATGAATGTCCACGTCGCTGGGGCAGCCTTCCCGCACAGGGCCGGCCCATGGGTCGTCGATCATCACGCAGCGCAGGCCGTTTTCATATTCGAGAATCGTGGTGCAGATTCCGTCCGTATGCGGGAACTTTGTTCGCGGATCGGGGCGGGTGCTGCAAAAAACAGCCTTCGGGTCACCGAACCAGTACCGCATGCAATCCAGATGGTGAATGGACATGATGCGGAGAGTAGCGGAGCCGGTATCGGCTTGCCACGGTTGCCAGTGGAGAATGGCGCGCATATCGATGGTGGCAAAAACCGGATCGCCGAGGAAACCTTCGCGAAGAAGAGAGTTGACAGCGTAGACAGAGGGATCGTAACGCATGTTCTGATTCACCGAGAGCACGATCCCGGCTTGCTCGCAGCAACGGACCGTCTCCACAGCGGCGTCATAGCTGAGAGCCAGCGGCTTCTGCGCCAGGATCCCTTTCACGGTGCCGCGGGCGCAGGCAGCGCGAATCAGATCGAGCTGATACTGCGGAGGAACGGCGATGTCGAGAACTTCAATAGTGGGATCGTCGAGCAACTCCTCATAGCTCGCGCAGACGCGGGGAATGGCGTGGCGGGCGGCGACGCGGGCCGCATTTTCAGGGCTGCGCGATGCGATGGCCACCGGATTGAGGCCGATGCGGCGGTAGCTCACCAGGTGGCAGTCGTTGACGATGAATCCGCTGCCAAGGATTCCGATGCGGAAATCTTTCCTTTGCGGTGTTGGCGGAGAGTAGCTTAACTCGTGGTCTGGCATATGGAATGAGAGCCATTATATGCTGGTCGAGCTTGGACCGAGAATACCTAAGTGCTGAGGCGAAGATGCTACCGCGTACTCTCTGTGCGCAGAGTGATAAAGTAGCTGTCAGACAAAGAGAGGTGCATCTCATTGAAGGTACTGGTCACGGGTGGGGCGGGGTTTCTGGGAGCGCGCCTGGCGCGGCAACTTTTGCGCAACGGGCAGCTCGGAACTCAGGCAATCGATGAACTGGTAGTGGCCGATCTTGCCGCGCCGCCGGACGATTTGCTTGCCGACCAGCGCGTGCGCGCGCTGACGGGTTCGCTCATCGAGCAATGCGCGGCATTGAGGGGTAACAACGTTGATGTTGTGTTTCACCTTGCGGCTGCAGTTTCAGCCGAATGCGAGGCCGATTTCGATCTCGGCATGCGGTCGAATCTGGACACAACGCGGGCCCTGCTGGATGCGCTGCGCAAGGCGGGCAATGTACCGCGGTTCATTTTTGCCAGCTCGCTTGCGGTCTACGGCGCCGACCCCGGATTGCCGATGCCGCCGGTGGTGCGCGGCGATACCCTTCCTACGCCGCAGTCGTCCTATGGGATCCAGAAGTTCATTTGCGAACAACTGGTGGCCGACTATACGCGGAAGGGCTTCATTGACGGGCGCAGCGTGCGGCTGATGACCGTGGTGGTGCGGCCGGGGCGGCCGAACGGTGCGGCATCGGGGTTTCTGTCGGCGATTATTCGCGAGCCGGTGCAGGGCCAGCGCGCGGTGTGCCCGGTGGCGGCAGAAACAAAGGTGGCGCTAGCTTCGCCGGGACGAACCATCGATGGCCTGATTGCCGTTGCCCAGGCCGCACGCGCGGCTTTGGGAGGACGAACCGCCATCAACCTTCCGGCACTTACGGTGAGCGTGGCCGAAATGCTCAACGCATTGGAGGCGGAGTGCGGTGCTGGCACCCGTGCGCTGGTGCGATTTGAGCCCGATGCGGCGACTGCACGGATGGTCGGCGGGTGGCCGTGTGCGTTTGATAACTCGCGCGCCAAAACGCTTGGCCTCGACCCGGACCCGGATTTCATTTCAATTGTTCGTGAATTCGTCAAGGACCGCGCGAAGGGCTCTTTAACCTGCTTCTAAACCGGCACTTCTTTGGTTCCAAAGGAACCGCCCAGATGGCCTATGCTGCGCCCGGCGAGGATGCCCGCGACGAGAAGGTCGAGGGGTGGCGCGTCTACGTCAAGGTGTTCTGGCACATCGTCCCTTTCTTGATGCTTTGCTATGTGATCTCCTATCTGGACCGCGTGAACATTGCGTTTGCGAAGCTCCAGATGCAGCAGAATCGCGGCTTCAGCGAGACCGTGTTTGGACTGGGAGCCGGTATTTTCTTTCTTGGCTACTTTATGTTTGGTCTGCCCAGCAACCTGCTGATGCTGAAAATCGGCGGGCGCAACTGGATTGGGCGCATCATGATCGCGTGGGGGCTCTTGTCCGCCTCGTTCATCTTTGTCAGAACGCCGACATCGTATTACGTGCTGCGCTTTCTGCTGGGCGCGGCGGAAGCGGGGTTCTATCCAGGCGCCATTCTGTATTTGACTTACTGGTTTCCGGCGCACCGAAGGGCTCGGATCGTGGCCCTTTTTGTATCGGCAATTCCGGTGGCGGGGATCTTCGGCAATCCTCTCTCAGGCTGGATCATGGGCGCCAGCAATGGATTGCTGAATATGGAGGGCTGGCAGTGGATGTTTCTGATTGAAGCGACGCCTGCGCTGGTTGCGGGTGCGGCAGCGTTTTTTCTGCTGGACGACAATATTGCGGGCGCGACCTGGCTGAGTACTGCCGAGAAGGCATTTCTGGCGGCGGAGATCAGAGCCGACGCCGATGTGCGATTGCCGCGTCCGAATTCGGTTTCGGGGCTGCTGGGTAACGGATATGTCTGGCTCATGTGCCTGATTTACTTTGCGATCGTGATGGGCCAATACGGACTGACTTTCTGGGTCCCCACGCTGGTGAAGACAACGGGCGTGAAAGGGATGCTGCATATAGGCATACTGAGCGCGATTCCGTTTGTCTGCGCAGTTGTGGCGATGAACCTGTGCGGAAGGAGTTCCGATGCAATGCGTGAGCGCCGATGGCACGTAATCGTACCCGCCTGCGCTGCGGCTGTGGGTTTCATTGTGGCTGCGACTTATCCGTTCAACACAGCCGTCTCGCTTGTTTTTCTTTCTCTGGCAGCGGCCGGGGTGCTCACTTGTACTGCACTGTTCTGGTCGTTGCCGACCTTGCTGCTCTCGGGCACGGCGGCAGCGGCGGGGATTGCAGTGATCAATTCGGTGGGCAACCTGGCGGGCTTCCTCAGTCCATCGCTGATCGGGTACCTGAAGGACGCGACCCACAGGAACGAGTACGGGATGTTTGCGCTGGCCGCCATATTGGTTTGTGGCGCCGTGATGGTGTGGACGATTCCGGCGAAACTGGTGAACCGCTGACGCGCGGGACGAGGTGTAGGCTAGGAGACACAGCCGGACCGCGCCCCGCTTTTATCAGTAGCAAAGTGATTGAAAGAACTCTCATGAAGACTTTGTTGGGTTGCATTGCCGACGACCTTACCGGCGCCACGGATTTGGCTAACAATCTGGTCCGTGCGGGAATGCGGGTGGTGCAGACGATCGGCGTTCCTGAAGCGACCGCTGCTATGGATGCGGAGGCCATCGTAGTGGCCCTCAAGTCGCGCACCATTCCAGCGGCTGGAGCTGCCGCCCAGTCGATCCAAGCGTGTCGCTGGCTCAGAGGCCACGGCGCGGAGCAGATTTACTTCAAGATTTGTTCGACCTTCGATTCTTCGCCAAGAGGGAACATTGGGCCGGTGATTGATGCGCTAATGGGGGAACTGGAGTGCGATTTTTCTGTTGTGACGCCGGCATTTCCTGAGAATCGACGCACGGTGTTCAACGGGTACCTGTTTGTGGACGGCGTACTTTTGTCAGAAACCGGTATGCGTAATCATCCGCTTACTCCGATGACGGATGCGAACCTGGTCCGCGTGCTTCAAGAGCAGTTGGATCGGATCAGTGGGCGCAAGGTGGGGCTGATCGACTTCAGGACGGTTGCGGACTCGTCCGATGCTATCCGGCGGGAGATGGGCCGGTTGCAAGGAGAGGGCATTTCCATGGCCATCGTGGATGCCATCAACAACGAGGATTTGATGCGGCTGGCTGCTGCTTTGAAGGGTGCGGCGCTGGTTACCGCCGCGTCGGGACTGGCGATCGGGCTGCCGGCGAATTGGGGAATTGGTTTTGAGGGTAGTTCATGCGGACTTCCGCCGGCTGCGGGCAGGAAGGCGATTATAGCGGGCAGCTGTTCGATCGCTACCAATGCCCAAGTGAGGCATCTTATTGAGTCTGGTGGGGCAACACGTGAATTGAGGCCGATGGATCTGGACGCTGATTCCGAGTTGCAGGTTGCGAAAGCGCTGGACTGGGCGGAGAGATGCTGGGCGAGTAATCCGGATAATCCGCTGCTTGTGTATTCCACTGCTGAAGCCGCTTCTGTCAGGGATACGCAGGAGCGGCTGGGGGGCGAGAGGGCGGGCGCATTGATTGAACATGCACTGTCGGGCATAGCGCGCGGACTTGTGGAGCGCGGGGCGGGGCAGTTGATTCTGGCCGGCGGGGAGACCGCGGGAGCGTGCATCCACGCTTTGGAAATTCGGCAAATGCAAATCGGCCCGCAGATTGATCCGGGGGTGCCGTGGTGCTATGCGTCTTCGCCGGTATCCCGAAGCGGCAACCTGCACGTGGCCTTGAAGTCAGGGAACTTTGGGTCGGAGGATTTCTTTACCAGAGCGTTTATGCTGATTGCCTGATGCTTATGAATGACGAAGAACAATTGAGACAGGAGATCTGCCGGGTGGGCCGCTCGTTGTTTGAGCGTGGATACGTGCACGCCACGGCGGGAAACATCAGCGCCCGGCTCGCAGATGGATTCTTGATTACTCCCAGCGACGCCTGCCTGGGATTTCTGGAGCCGGATGCGCTCGCAAAAGTCGGAATCGACGGAACGCAACAAAGCGGCGGCCGCGCCAGCAAGGCGCTGGTGCTGCATCGCTCGATCTACGATGCAGATGATTCGGCGGCCTGCGTTATTCACACGCATTCCACTCACCTGGTGGCGCTGACGCTCAGCGGGGTATGGAGTAACGACGACATTTTGCCGCCGATCACGCCCTACTTTGTAATGAAGGTCGGGCATGTGCCACTGATAGAGTACCGGCGGCCCGGCGATCCAGAAGTCGGCAAACTCGTGGCTTGCGCTGTTGAGCGGATGCGTGCAAACGGAATGCCCATTCGCGCAGTCATGCTCGACCGGCTGGGCCCGAATGTCTGGCATGAATCACTGGCCGCGGCCATGGCGGTTCTGGAAGAATTGGAAGAGACTGCTCGGCTGTGGCTGAATTGCGCGGTGAAGCCGGCGCCCGTATCCGAAGCACAGATAGATGAACTGCGCCGCGAATTCGGCGCGCGCTGGTAGGACTCTGAAGCGAAACAAGGAGCACGCACCATGCCTCGATTTGCCGCGAACCTGACCATGATGTACACGGAGCACAGTTTTCTGGATCGCTTTGCGGCTGCAGCGCGCGATGGATTCAAGGCCGTCGAGTTTCTATTTCCTTATGACTTCCCGGCCGAGACGCTTGCGGACCTGCTGAAAGAAAACAATTTGGTACAGGTCTTGCTCAACGCGCCTCCGGGGGACTTTCAGGCAGGAGAGAGAGGTTGCACTGCTTTGCCTGGGCGCGAGGCTGAGTTTCGAGAGGGGTTTCTCCGAGCTCTGGAGTATGCGCGAGTTTTGCACTGCCCGCGAATTCACGCAATGGCCGGAATTGCGCCACCCGAGGTTGAGCGCGGCCGTATGCGCGAGACGTATGTGGCTAACCTTGTCTGGGCGGCTGGCCAGGCGCAGGCCGATGGCGTCGATGTTCTGATTGAGCCGATTGCAGAGCGGAACATGCCCGGTTACTTTTTGAACCGGCAGGAGGAGGCCCATGCTGTTGCCGCCGAAATCGGCAGGCCCAACGTCAAAATTCAAATGGATCTTTTTCATTGCCAGGTGGAGCAGGGGGACCTGGCCATGAACATCCGCAAGTATTTGCGGGATCCGATGCAGACACGCGTTGGGCACTTCCAGATTGCGGGCGTGCCTGAGCGCCACGAGCCCGACGGCGGCGAGGTCAACTACGAATACCTGTTTGACTTGATTGATTCACTTGGCTACCAGGGCTGGATGGGCTGCGAGTACACCCCAAGGGCGGGCACGTCCGAAGGGTTGGATTGGCTACGAAGAAGGTCGTATTGAAAAGCAGCAAGTTAGCGCCGCTTTGCGGCGATAGCGAGTCAGCAAGTCAGCGCTAAGATTCAGTTTTCACGCAAATACTAAAGCCTGGCGTCAATTTTTCCATCGTGAGACGAGGCCGAAGCCGTGCCCTTGAAGAGCGAGTCGATGAGATAGTTTCTGTCCTACCAGGGTGCCGGGGCTGGGCGCGAGATGCGAGTTCTCAAGGAGATCGTCATGAGTTTATCCGGCAGGCTCAGGTTGCTGGCATGGGGGACTACAATTCTAGCCATCTTCACGGGTTGGCCGGGATTGCTTGGCCAAGGAGGGACGGCAAAGGTGACAGACCTCTCCGCGATTGCGAGTTCAAACAATCAGTTTGCCTTCGACCTCTATCGAAGCATCAACGCGACCGACGAAAGGAAGAACATCTTCGTCTCCCCGTTCAGCGTCTCAACGGCGCTGGCGATGACCTTTGAAGGCAGCCGCGGCACTACGCGGAAGCAGATGGCCGGCGTTCTGCATTTCAATCTGACAGACGCGGACCGGCAGGCTGGATTTTCTGCGCTGCTGGCAGAGATCAATGACGGGCAAGCGAAACAGTACAAGCTCGAAGTGGCCAATGCGCTTTGGGGGCAAAAGGGATTTCATGTCGAGCCGTCGTTTACAGCTACCATTGGCAAGTTCTACGGTGGCGGCTTCTATGCGGTGGATTTCGTGGGCGACAAGGCAGGCAGCGTTCAGAAGATTAACACTTGGGTGGACGAGAAGACTACCGGGAAGATTAAAGACCTTGTGCACTCGGGCGATGTGAGCGAACTGACGCTGCTCATTCTGACCAACGCTATCTACTTCAAAGGGACCTGGGCAGCGACCTTCGAGAAGACAGGGACCAAGTCCGAGCCGTTCCATACAAGTGCAACGGCCACTGTTCAAGCGCCCATGATGCACCGGTCGGGGCAATTCCGGTATGCGCAAGAGGACGCGCTGACGGCCATTGAACTGCCCTACGCCGGGAACGAAATGTCGATGATCGCGATACTGCCGGGCGGCGACATCGACAAGCTGGGAGAAAGCTTGTCGAACCAAGAGCTTGACCGTATCAGGAAAGAGATGCGCTCTGAAAATGTCGATGTAGTCCTTCCGCGATTCAAGATTGAGGCCCGTTCTCTGCTGAAGGACAAGCTAAGCAAGTTGGGAATGCCGGATGCATTCGACAAGCCGGTTGCGGATTTCTCCGGGATTACGGGCAACAGGGCACTTTACCTCTCCAGCGTGATCCATCAGGCCATGATCGAAGTCAATGAGGAGGGAAGCGAGGCGGCAGCGGCGACGGGTGTGGTGATCAAAACCAGGGCCGCCCGGGCTCCGTCGAAACTGGAGTTCCGCGCGGACCGGCCATTCCTCTTCATGATTGTGCACAACCCGAGCGGGTCCATTCTGTTCATGGGGCGTCTGTCGAATCCTTCAAGTTAGGTTAGCGGTTGAGGTATGGAAGGCCTGTCGATTGGCTTTGACAAAGGCATGCTGCGTTGCATAAGGTTTCTATCTGGCAACTATTTCATTTGGGGAAATGCAGGAGAACGCAGGCTTGTTTGCAGAGTGATGACGCTCAGCAAACGGCCCGCAAAGACTCGTCAACTAGCTTCAGAAGTATTCGGGTTGAAGTGAGAGCGGACATGGAAACGGGAAAATTGTGCTGGTTTGTTCTGGGGCTGGTTTTGGCGGCGATGGGGCTGCCGTTGGTTTCGCTTGCCGCAGTGGCGGCGAACGCGCCTGTGCAAAACGTTGGGCCGCTGATTTCAGGGGTCGACAACCTGATGACTCCGCTTGGCCTCGATGATCCGGCGCCCCGGTTCTCATGGCAGCTTCTTGACAATTCACGAGGCGCCAGGCAGACGGCGTACGAGGTGCAGGTGGCGTCGCGGGAGGAACTGCTCGCACAGGGCAAGGCGGATTTGTGGGACAGCGGTCGCATTGAGTCCGGTGAGTCGCTGAATGTCGTGTATGCCGGACCGGCGCTGCAGCCATCGACGCGCTACTTCTGGCGGGTGACGGTGTGGGGAGCGGAGGGCAAGGCCTATCCGGCAAGTCCCGCGAACTGGTGGGAGACGGGGCTGCTGAAGCAGGACAACTGGCGGGCCGCGTGGGTGGGCTACGAGACCGCGGAGGAAGATGCGGTGCGCCATGCTGCAGCCGCGTGGATCGCGAATCCCGATGCAAAGGTGCTTGATGCGGAGAAGGCTCCGGAACAGCGCTTTGCTTTCAGAAAGACGCTGCAATTGGACAGACCGGTTCGCCGCGCTTCATTCTTCGCCACTGGGCAGGACACGGTCTCAGCCTGGATCAACGGCGCGCAGGTTTTAACGGCCGATCCTCTTCCACCTTATAAGCAGATGCCCTGGAAGAAGTTTGTGCGCGCGGATGTCACAGCAAAGCTCGCCGCCGGAGTCAATTCCGTTGCCGTGGAGGTGGTGCACTACGTAGCCAACCCCAATGGCATGGCGATTGAAGCGGCGCCACCGATGATCGCGACTTTGGTGGTTGAGTACGCGGACGGGACCACGGCAGCATTTGCCAGCGGTTTGGACTGGAAGACGGCAATCCACGCACAATCAGGCTGGCAGGAGAAGAGCTTCAACGACGCGGGATGGAAGACCGCGGTGGCCGGGACGCAAGCCCCGGGTGCAACCATGAGCCAGCCGTTGGGGAATCCCTGGATTCCCGACTCGGTGAAGGCGTTGCGGCACGGTTTTACTGTTGGTAGCCCGGTGAAATCGGCGCGGCTTTACGCTACTGCGCTGGGTGCCTATGAACTGTTTCTCAATGGCAAGCGGGTGGGGGATGCGGTTCTCGCGCCGGGATGGACGGACTATCGGCAGCACGTGAAGTATCAGACTTACGACGTGACTGCACAGGTGGCGCAGGGCAAAAATGTGGTTGGCGCGCTGCTGGCACCGGGTTGGTACGAGACGCCGCTGGAATGGTACCAGCAGCCGAACAACTATGGCGAAACACCTCCGGCATTGAAGGCTCAGTTGCGCATTGAGCACGTTGACGGCAGCGTGGAATGGGTGGCGACGGAAGCCAGCTGGCAGGCGAGCACTTCGTACATTTTGCAATCCGAGATTTACGATGGCGAAAGTCAGGATGCGCGACTCGCGCGGCCAGGCTGGGACACGGCCGCATTTTCCGGAGACGGTTGGAATCAGGCCATCGCGATCGACCCGAAGCCAGTAGCCATCGAAGCGCAGGACTATCCTTCGATCCGCATGGAGCGAACGGTCACGTCAAAGACCATGACCGAGCCCAAGCCGGGCGTCTACGTTTACGACCTGGGGCAGAACCTGGCCGGTGTTGAACGGGTGCGCGTCGAGGGAGCGGCGGGCACGAAGGTGCAGCTTCGCTTTGCGGAGATCGTCAATGCCGACGGAACAATTTATACCGACAATTTGCGCACTGCCAAGGTCACGGATACCTTTGTCCTGAGCGGGAAGGGCTTTGAGGAACTGACGCCGCAGTTCACATTCCACGGTTTCCGCTACATCGAAATAACCGGGCTCACGAAGGCGCCCGCAAAAGAGGATGTGACCGCACTGGTTCTACATACCGATGCAAAGTTCACCGCGCAACTGGCGACCGGAAGCGCGATGATCAACAAGCTGTGGAGCAATATCCAGTGGGGGCAGCGCTCGAATTTTGTGGGCGTGCCCACGGACTGTCCGCAGCGCGATGAACGGCTGGGGTGGATGGCCGATGCGCAGGTTTTCTGGCGGGCAGCCAGCTACAACATGGGGCTGGCGGCTTTCTCACGCAAGTTTGCCGGCGACATGCGCGGCACACAGGCAACTACGCCCTACTTTGGCATCTACGCTCCCGGCACAGCGGCGCCCGCATCGGGATCAGGCGCGGGCTGGAGCGATGCCGGGGTGGTGATTCCGTGGACATCGTGGCTGCAGACCGGGGATGCCAGCATTATCGACCAGAACTGGGCGGCGATGGAGAGGTATTTGAATGCCATTGATGCGGCCAATCCCGAAGGGCTTTGGACGCATGAATCGGGCACTCCTTTTGGAGACTGGCTCTCGCCCGAGGGCAAGACGGACTATGGGCTGATTGCGACGGCATACTGGGCGTATGACGTGACGCTGATGCGGCAGATGGCCCATGCAACAGGCCGCACCGAGGACGTAGAGAAGTACGCGCGGAAGTTTGAGAAGATTCGCGCCGCGTTTGAGAAGCAATATGTGCACGACGATGGGTTTGTGGCTGGCGCAGACAATAGCCCTTCGCCGTTTGGCGAAATCAACAACCCGGACGCGAAGGCCAAGGGTGGCGACACGCAGGCCGGGTACGTGTTGGCGCTGCATATGAACCTTCTGCCTGAAAATCTGCGGGCCGCGGCTGCGGAGAAACTGGTTGCCAAGATTGAAGCCAACCACGGCTTGTTGGGCACGGGCTTTCTGGGAACGCCGTACCTGCTAGAGGAACTGACCAAGGCCGGGCATGCCGACGTGGCGTATAAGCTGCTGCTCAACACCCAATACCCGTCGTGGGGTTACCTGGTGGAGCATGGCGCCACGACCATGTGGGAACGCTGGAACGGCGACCGGATGAAGAACGATCCGAGCATGAATTCGTTCAATCACTACGCCTATGGCGCAGTGGCAGACTGGATTTACCGCTATGCCGCGGGTGTGGACGCGACGCCGCTTGACGCGGGCTTCCATACGGTGGTGCTGCATCCGGTGTTCGACGCGCGGCTGGGCAATGTGCGTTTCGACTACGACTCGACCTATGGACGGATTCATTCCGATTGGACGGTGAAGGGCGGCACGGCCGAGTGGCATGTGACGATTCCGGCGAATACTACAGGATGGTTGGAACTGAAAGCCGGCGAAGCCGCACGGTACAAGCTGAACGGCGTTCCTGTGAGCGCGAGCAAGCTGGCCAAGGGGTCGACACGCGGCGAGCAGAGCGGTTTTGAATTGGCCTCGGGCAGTTACACTTTCGTAGTCGAACTTAAGTGAAGCTAAGCTTCAATCCCGGCAAAGGCTGAAGCTGCCGGCAGCAGAAAGAAGGAGTGAATCAATGCCGGCAATACTGGCGGGGATCGGGTGGCACATGGTGGGTGCGGCGTCGGCTGCGTCATTTTATGCGCCCATTGGCAAGGTGAAGAAGTGGTCCTGGGAAACTACGTGGGCCGTGGCTGGATTCTTCTCATGGATACTGCTGCCTATCAGCGTGAGCCTGTTGCTGCTGCCGGATTTTCTCGGCTTTTATGGTTCGATGGATCCGCATGTGCTCTTGAAAGCGGCGCTGTTTGGGGCCATGTGGGGTGTCGGCAATGTGAGTTACGGCCTGACGATGCGACACCTGGGAATCTCGTTGGGCGTGGGCGTGGCGATCGGGGTGACGCTGGTAGTGGGGACGCTGGTGCCTCCTCTGCAGAACGGGCAATTCGCGGTTCTGTTTGAAACCAGAAGCGGCCAGATCACCATGGCAGGACTGTTGCTCGCCTTGATCGGGGTGGGGGTGGTTTCCTATGCTGGGCATCAAAAAGAGATTCAAATGCGCGGCGCGCCCCAGGAGTTCAATCTAAAGCTTGGGCTTTCGCTGGCTGTTCTGTGCGGCATCTTCTCTTCGGGCATGGCGTTTGCCATCAGCGCTGCGGAGCCGTTGAAAGCTGCGGCGCTGCATCTGGGCGTGAATCCGCTTTATGCGGCACTGCCGAGTTACGTATTCATTATGGGCGGCGGCGCCTTGGTGAATTTGAGCTACTGCTTCATCCGTCTGGCCGCACTGAAGCGGCTCTCGCTACGGGACGACCTGAGCCAGCCGGGTGGAGTGCTGTTGAAGAACGGAGCGCTGGCGGCTGCGGGCGGAATCATGTGGTATTTTCAGTTCTTTTTCTATGCTTGGGGCCAGGCCAACATTCCGCAGCGGCTGGCGCATGTGAACTGGATGCTGCACATGAGCGGATACGTTTTGTTTGCCGGAATTGTTGGTCTCGCGCTGGGTGAGTGGTACGGTATCAGCGGGCGGCCGATTCGGCTGCTCTGGGCGGGAATGATGATCATTATCGCGGCGGCCAATCTGGTGGGGCTGGGGATGGCGTCGTAAAGGCAGCGGTTAGTGATCACTGGTTGGTGGTTAGGAGAAAGTGGCGAGGCGCGGGTTCAGGCGGGCAGGGGAAGAGACTCGGAGAAGCCGCCGGCGATCAGATCGTCACGCAGTTTATCGACATTCGAGAACTGGAGGGCCTTCATACCGAGGGCTTGCGCGGCTTCAACGTTGATCAGTTTGTCGTCGAGGAAGAGTGTCTCTTCGGGCTGGGTGCCGAGTTTCTGGAGCAAGTAGTGGTAGATAGCCGGATCAGGCTTGGCCATGTGCAGCTGGAAGCTCCACACCAACACATCGAAGCGGTGAATCCAGTCAAACTCGCGCTCGATTCTGACCAGTACGTTGTCGCCCATGTTGGAGAGGATGGCGGTGAGCAGGCCGTGCTGCTGCAGTTGTTTTTGCCAGGCAAGCATGGCGGGATTCTGAGTAGTCCACATCAGGGCATCCCAGTGGTTGAGTTCCTCAGCCATCTCTTGGTTTTCCGGCATGCCCGCATCGTGCAGCAGTTTCCGCCAAAACTCAATGCCAGTGAGCTTGCCTTCGTCGTAGGCATGACGATCGGTCCAATAAAGGGTTTCGAAGCGATCCGCGGGCAATCCGACGATGCGCAACATTGCCGCGTGAGCCTGAAGGTCTGGCTGACCGGTTAATACCATTCCATAGTCGAAGACAACCGCGCGCAGCCCCAAAGTTCCTCCCTGATGGCGCCCGTGTATGTTTTAGAAGGGTGCCTGTTTCTATTGTGCACGATGCGGCCTTGCTCCCAAATTGGGTTGTGGTCGATCAAGTTCGGCAAACGGGCGTTTTGTTCGAGAGATTCGTAGTGTAGTTCATTCGGTTTAGTTGTGGGCCAGTATCGCCAAAGGCAGGTCCTTCGACTCGCTTCGCTGCGCTACGTTCGCTCAGGATGACAACTCTCACTCGGTGGACCTTGGAGTCTGCAGACTTGATGCGTTTTTCACAAAGAACGAATTGGAATACAGAAGAGAGCGAACTGGCGCGAGCGCATCGGCTTCGCGTTCAGCGTGGCTTGCCGATTGCCGACCTGACGGCCTCGAATCCCACGCGGTGCGGGTTTACCTACGATGCAGGCCTGCTGGGGGCTCTCACAGACGCAGATGGGCTGGATTACGATCCTCAGCCGCGGGGCAGTTTGCGCGGACGAGAGGCGGTGTGCCGGTACTACGCGGACCAGGGAGTGCTGGTTGAGCCGGATCAGATTGTGCTGACTACCAGTACCAGCGAGGCATATAGCTACCTGTTTCGGCTTCTTTTCGATCCGGGTGGGGAACTGTTGGTTCCTCAGCCGGGATATCCGCTGTTTGATTTTCTGGCAGCGCTGGAGGACGTGCGGCTGAGAAACGCGCCCCTGGTGTATGACCATGGGTGGCAGATCGACCCGGAGGGATTTCGACGCGCGGTTACGCCGCAGACCCGGGCTATTGTTCTGGTGCATCCGAACAATCCGACCGGCCACTTTACCAAGCCATGGGAAGCTGAGGCGCTGGGGGAGTTGTGCCGGGAGTTCGATCTTTCGCTGATTGTGGATGAGGTTTTTCTCGACTACCGATTCCCGGGGGCGGAAGCGGCAAAGAGCTTTGCGGCCGGGCTTGAGGACGTTCCAGTCTTCGTGGTGAGCGGGCTGAGCAAGATTGCGGGGTTGCCACAGATGAAGTCTGCGTGGCTTGTGGCCACGGGGCCGGAGGCTGGGAAGGCGCTGGATCGGCTGGAGGTGATCGCAGACACGTTTCTTTCAGTGAATGCGCCGGTGCAATGTGCGCTTCCGGCGTGGCTGGAGGGACGGAAGGCGGTACAGGCGCAGATCCAAGAGCGCGTCGCGGCGAATCTTGCAGAGTTGGATGGGCAGCTTAGTGCATTGCCAATTGTCAGCAGGCTGGAAGTTGAGGGTGGATGGTACGCGTTGCTGCGGATTCCGGCTCTTGAGGCTGACGAGCGGACGGTGAAGGAGTTGTTGAAATGTGGAGTATGGATTCACCCCGGTTACTTTTTCGGCATGGCGGATTCGGGCTGGCTGGTTGTGAGCCTGCTGGGGCCGGAGCAGGAGTTCAGCCGCGGGCTAACCGTGCTTATTGCCTATTTGGGAAAGCATCAGGGTGGTAACGAGAGCGTTGAATTTCCGCAAGTTCCGCTTTAGACAAATGCTATATCTGCTTGAATATGCAAAGGATATATACTTGGGGAGCTTTGGCCTATTTTCGCCGGAGGAATGGGTTGCGCTTGCGCTCGTCTCCGATGCTGGTGGCAGGGCCGTGTCCGGCCAAGACCTTGGTGTCGTCGGGCAGGGCCAGTAACCGGGTGTGGATGGAATCGATAATCTGCTCGAAGTCGCCCCCCGGCAAGTCAGTGCGGCCGATGCTGCCCGAAAAGAGTGTATCGCCGGCAACGAGCAATTTGAGCGGAGCAAAGTGCAGACAGATGGAGCCCTGGGTGTGACCGGGCGTATGCAACACCTCGGCGGGAAAGCGGTCGAGGCCGACAATTTGGCCATCGGCAAGCCAGGCATCGGGGGGCGCGGTTTCAGGGGTCGGGACGCCTATCCAACCGGCTTGTTCGTCCATCATGGCCAGCAATGGCAGGTCGTTCTCGTTGAGCAGGATGGGCGCTCCGGTGAGGCGCTTGAGCTTTAGCGCGCCGCCGACGTGGTCAATGTGGGCGTGGGTGACAAGGATCTGCTTGAGTTTGAGGCCGAGGGCGGTAAGGCGGCGGTAAATCTCGTCGACCTCATCGCCGGGATCGATGACGATGGCCTCGCCGGCCTCCTCATCGCCGAGGATGGTGCAGTTGCAGGCAAGCGGGCCGACGGGGAAAGTCTTAATGATCATGGTTTCATTCTAAAGCGCGGCGGTAGTTCAGGTTTGGTTGCCGTTGGTGAGACTACGAGCCCATCCCAGAAGGCGGTTAAATACGGCGCGAGAGGGGGCGGGCTCATCGGGCATGTGGGCAGCCAGTTCCCATAGGCCGATGAGGGCCAGGGCGACGAGGTTGGGGAACAGCAGCGGAGCCATGGGCGGCGCGCCATAGACCGACTTTTCGAATAGACTGACGCCCGGCGTGTAGAAATTCATTCTCAAGTGGAACCAGAAACCGACGATCCCCACCAGGGCCTGAAGGCCGAGCACGGCCAGGCAAAGGTCAAGGTATCGACGCGTAACCACCATGAAGACCGGGACAACGAGAAAGCCGGTGGCCAGGGCGCTGGAGGCAACGGGAATCCACTCGGTATTGAGAAAGAACCCATTGGTGGCGTGGTCGGTGAGCGAAAGAACGAAGTTGCCGAAGAAGCCGCCGGTGGCCAGCAGGAGAACCCAGCGGCCCCACTCGGCTGTGCGCGCGGGCACCATGCGGTTGAGAATAAGCAAAAAGCCCAGGCCGGTGTAAGCCAGCGGGGCGACGAACGGGGCGGCGTAGGTGAGCGAGCGCAAAGTCCGGTCGGCAAAAAAACTGCTTTGCAGGTGATAAACAACCCCTGCGAGGCCGACGGCGATGGCCAGCCAGCCGACAAGAAAGCCCAAATCGCGCCAGGCTGCATGGAAGCGCCAGCGCCATCTGGCCAGCACACCGACCAACAAAAGGACCGGCGCGGCGGCGGAAAAGTAGAGCGGAATGTACTCCGCCGGCTTGCGGAACTGGTTGACGGAGTGGGCGAGCACAATGTCGGCTGCCAGCACGGCCAGGTTGGAGGCGACAAACAGCTCCAGCAGCAGTTCGACGTCAAGCAGGCGGGACAGGAACGGCGAGCGCAGCAGCTTATGGATGGCCTGCATGCATCCTCCGCAGCTGTTCAGCGTCATGCTTCAACTGGACCGTCTTCTGCAAAAGCCCGTAGTTGCCGTGCCACTGCACAAAGTCGGCGCCGCCCATAAAGGCTGCGTGCTTGCTGGTGCGGCCGTCGTAGTGCCAGAGATCGAAGTAGGTAAAGTCGATGGGGTTGGAGAAGGGCGGACCGCTGAGGGAGCCGTCCTTGTGCAGGCCATCGACAATGTCTTTTGCGGCCAGGACCTTGGCGTTGGTTCCGGCGACGACCTGCTCCGCCTGGCTATAGACGCGGTCGATGAGGGCCTGATTGTGACACTGGGTGCAAACCTGCTTCATGCTGGCCTGGGCGCGTAGAGAATTAGGGCGCCTCTCGCTGACTGGATTGGCAAGATACCAGCCCAGGCGTTCGGAGGGATCGTGGGTCACCTTGAGGCCGTTGATGCCGCTCATGTGGCAGGTGGCGCAAGTGGGAACAAACATGTCGCGGGTGCTGAGCGTTTTGGGGTTGGCGTCGAGGTTCAGGAGCCGTTCCTGGGCGGCAAACATGACGCCATGCTTTGATTCGTCGTAGATCTCAATCTGGGAGTGGTCGGGGCCCATGTGGCACTGGCCGCACGTGGAGGGCCGGCGGGCCAGGGCGACCGAACTGGTGTGGCGCGAATGGCAGGCGGTGCATGTGCCGATGGTTCCGTCGTCGTTGGGCTTGCCTACCGAGTGGCACTGCTCGCAGCCGGAGACCATGGCCGCGCCACCTTCAGCGGTGACAAAGGGATGCGGCGGCCGCTTGGTTCCTCCGGGCTGGTACTGCTCGCTGAAGGCAACTTGCTCCGGACTGAGCCCTTTTTCGCCATAGATGGCCGCCCAACTGGGTGCGGCATGGCGGCTGTGCAGGAACTCCTGGTAGATGGCTTCGTGGCAACTACGGCAGTTTCCAGCGGTGAGGTGAGTGCTGATGACGAAGCCGTGGTGGTCCTTCTTCTGCTGGCCGGTGGAGGCCTGATGGCAGTCAAGGCAGTTCACGCCTTTGCGGGCATGGACGCTCATCTCGTACTCATGGACAACCGAATATTGCAGGCGGGCGTGGCACTCCGCGCATTTACCGCTGGCCCTGACAAAGTCCGCAGTGGGCTGATCGGTTTCAATCTTGGGCCGGGCGCGATTGACGAGGAACGCCGCGAGAATCAGGGCGAAGGCGATGGTTACGGCGATGAAGACCGAACGAAAAGACATGCAAACCCCACATACGCCGGAACGAACGCGCCGATTCAGGGCACGTACGAGGAGATCTCCGGATCCCTCAGAGCGTATCGCAGCGAGGGGGGTATGGCAAAGGGGCTTTTCGTTACGCAATCGGGTAGTTGAAGAAGTTGATGCCGCCGAAGTGATAGACGACGTCAAAACTGGAGTCGGCGAAGGGCAGGCGCTCGGCGTTGTCTAGATAGCGGTCGGCATCCATCCGCCAGCGCTGCAGGTTGAGCTGACAGTTGGCCAGCATTTTGGCTGCTGTCTTACAACAGTTCAGCTAGAGATTTTGGGCAGAAAAAGGCGGCAGGCCGAGTGGCTTGCCGCCGGTGATGGTGGGACGCGCTAAGGCCTGCTAGAGCTACTTGCCCGATTTGGCCGGCGCGGAGGCTGGCGCGGGCTTGGCATTCTCAAGCACCGAATGCGTGCCGGTGGTGCGCACATAGAGCACGGTCAGGCTGATCGAGGTGAGCATGAAGATCACAGCCGACCAGGTGGTGAGCCGGGTAAGCACGTTGGCTGCAGCGCGGGGACCGAAGGCGGTCTGCGAACCCTGCCCGCCGAAGGCGCCTGCCAGATCGGCGGATCGGCCCTGCTGCAGCAGCACGACTCCAATCAGGAACAGGCAAACGATCACATGCAGGACCACGACAAAGTAGAGAAGGATGTTCATTGTGTAAGCTGCTTTCCAGGCCTCGCCCGGTTGGCCCGGAAGAGGAAGATCTTTGGTGCGGAGAAGGGGACTTGAACCCCTAAGCCCTTTCGGGCGCTAGCACCTCAAGCTAGTGCGTCTGCCAATTTCGCCACCTCCGCACGGGGGTGAACCTTTTGAGTATATCAAAGGTGAAGGGGGAACGGGACGATGCAGGCGAACAGATTCAGTTCATTGCGCAAAGGACGGCTTGCGATGCCGAGGCTGCGGGTTGAAACAAAGCGGCTTTGCCAGTTCTCGCTCTACGAACTCCGGCCAAATGCCTTCAGTTGAGTCAGAAATGCGGAGATTCCGCAAGCTGGGGGGCAGAAGCTCTCAGCTCCGGGCGCGCTGATTTCGAGAGAGTGCCGACGGGTCCGGGAATTCGAACAAACGGCACCGATTTCCACAATTCTCGGAGAGACCGTGTGGGCTGGCTTCGAACCGCTTGGCAAGTTGGCGCGCACTGCGCTTGCCAGTTGGGAGGTGTGCGTGGCAACGGAAGTACGCGAGCCTGTTGCTTTGAGTTTTGCGATGACACCTATCTTGGAGCCCCAGCCTCGGCTGAGGCCGCCTGGCTCATCTTCGCGCGCAAGCGCTTTTCTGCGTCGTCGCCCCAGTATTTGCAGTTAAGGCGGATGAAGACGGAGGTGTAGGGGATGGCCATGTTGGTTTTGAGCACCAGGACATGGAAGAGCTTGCTGCTTTCGTCGATCTTGGAGATGACTTGCTCATGCGGCAATGCCTGAACCGGGTAGGAGCGGAGAAGATCGCCGATCTCGGCGCGAAAATGAGATGCTCCGGGCGCGTCCTGGTCGGGGACGAAGGGCAACTCGGCGTCCATGAAAATGTCGGGGCGGACGTGAATTGAATTGCCGATGGCCCCCAGAACGTAGCGCACCACTTCCAACTGGTCGGCGTTGGTGTCTACGGTGTCGACGCCTGGGGAGGCTTGGAGCGGGTAGGCGGAATCGACGATGAGAATCCAGTTTCGATGGCCGAGAAGAGGCAGGGTTTTAGCGACCTTTGTTCGCCAGGTGTTCGGTGTTGGGGGCGGGGCGGCGAGGAGGGTCGAGGTTGCGAGCGCGAGAGTGAGAGCGGCGAGATGTTTATGCATTTTTGGAAACCTACCTCACGGATGGAGACGTTAAGCGGCGGGTGGAAGGAGCCCACGACTCGGATTATTGGGGTTCGAGGTATCCCACCCATTCGCAAAGAGCGCGAATGGATGGGGCACCAGCTTCTCTGCTGGCTCAAAGCATGGGAGACTCGCTCCGAACTTGTAGCGCGTGCTTGGGATCGATGGTTGCCGAGGAGGCGAATTGAAGGAGGACTCCGTTGAGTTGAGCGGAGGCCCGGTATGTAATGGCTGCTTCTCCGCTGGTGATGCGCAATTTGGCGGTCGCTGGAAAGGGGGCGATAAGCAGTTCCTTGAGGGAGACTGAACCGGTAACAACTGAAAGCAAGAGCGAGCCAGGAGACAGTTCGAAACTGCCCCAAGCGCCGGAAGTGGACCAGAAACAGCGGAAATTTGCGGGCGTGAGTTGGGGAGCTAGTTCCAGGCGGCCGGTTCGGGCGTTGTAATGGAAGCCGGAAAGCATGGGAATGGCGGCCCAACTTGCCATGGCGCGGGCATAGTGGCGTCCGTACTCGGTTTCGTCGTAAGGATTGGCCTTTTCGCCATCGTAACGGAGACGGAGGTTGTTGATGAACTCAACGCCTTCCGCGACCATGCCGTGCGAGATCATGAGGGCGGCAAGGGAGTGCTCGAGGCCGGTCCAGTTCTCGGAGTAATAGGGCATGGGCACTTCAGGCCGGGTGCCTTTTGAGTAATCGCAATTGATGACGGCGGCTTCGCCGTTGAGGGCGTAGACGCGCTGCACGCTGGCGTGGCGGACGAGGCTTCGCCGGTAGTTGTAGCGGTAGATCGATTCGAGGGTCTTGCGGATGTGGGCGGGGTCGAGCAGGTCTCCGAGGCCGCTGACGGTGGCCATGTGCTGGCCAATGAGTTGATCGGCAAAACAGCCGTCGCCTAGCTGGAATTCGGGATGCAAGGTGTCTTTGGCGCCCATGCCTTCAATGAGGCCGCTGGCGATCTTATCCTTGGGGATGCCGCGGATTTTCTGAATGTAGAACTCACCGTTGAAGAGATTGGCGTCGATCCAGTGGCTGCCCTGGTCGCACATGCGGTCGCAGTCCCGGGCCAGGTCTGGATCGCCCATTGCATCGGCCATGCGTGCCATGGCACGCAGGGCCGCCAGGTACCAGGTGCTGCACATGGAGTTGGGGCCGTAGAACTCAATGTCGTTGGTGTTGTGCTGGACGCCGTCCATGACGCCGGATTTGCGTTCGTCCCAGCCGCCGGGGCGCCAGGCATAGGCCAAGGCGCGCTTGGCCCCAGGCCACTGACGCCGCAGCCACTCGTTGTCGCCGAACGTGATCCAGTCGAAGTAGAGCTTGACGATCTGGCCCATCTGGCCATCGGCGGCGGCCGCTCCCCAATGCTCGAAGCCGAGGGGCAGCTTGTGCCGGAAGTCCATGTGGCCCTCGTCGTCGGTTGCGTAGCCGAAGTTGGTTTCGCGCATGGATCGGGCCAGCGAGGGGAAGAGAAACTGCGTGGCGACCTCGTAATTCCAGACATGGGAACAGGTGCCGAAGCCCAGGCCGCCCTTGTCACCGCACCCTTCGAAGCCGTGGAAACTCCCATCGGCGATGCGAAAGCTGGTGTTGGAGACCAGAGTGCTGAGGTTGGCGCTGGCTGCGTCCTTGACGGCTGGAGGCAGCGTTGAGTCGGTTAGGGCGGCGACAAATTCACGGGTCCTGGATTCTAGCTGCGGCAGGTTTTGGGAAACATGGGTAGCGACTGCCCAGGCATCGGGGAACCGGGTGCAATAGTAGTTGCCGATGACCGATTTTTCCATACCCTTTGGCGCATCCCATCCGCATCTCTCCGGAGTGCGGTTGGGGAAATGCCAGGCAAGCAGGAAGCGGAAGGTGCGGACGGCGCCGGCGGGGATGGTGTGGCGGATCGCGACCGAGCCAACGGGCGTGGATGGCTCCTGGGTTGAGCCCAAGTGGCCGGTCGCGGCAAAGGTATCAAACCAGAAATGCTCTGGCCCGACTCGCCAACCGCTGCCTCCGCGCCAGGCAGGAAGGACTTCAACTGTGGCGCCGTCTGTGGGCAAAGCCGCCAGCACGAACGATCCTTGCATGGGGTCATCGGGGGCGAGCGAGGGGTCGGACATGAAGAGGCCATAGATGCCGGGGGCCTTGCGGGGATCGTTTATCCGCTTGCCGGACGAACCGACGGGGTTCGAAATAGACCACGCCACGGCAACTTCGGCAGCGGCTCGGCCGGGGTTGCGGATTTCGTAGGTAAGGATGGCGGTGGGGAGTCCGGAGGCATCGGCATCGAGCGGCTGAAAAGGCGAGAACGCTTCAAGCGAGGCGGACACGGGGCATTCGGGATCCTCGAATGCGATGCGGGAGAGAGGGAAGGAACCGAGGAACTTGGCTTCGGCCAGCCTCGGCAATCCGGGGACATTGGCCGAGCCTAGTCCTTCTTGCTGCAAATCGTACGGGGGCAGCAAGCGGCGCTCGAGGACGACGGCGTAGGATGCCGGGCCGCCCGTCTTGACCCACAGACTGGGAAAGGCGTATTCGAGAGCGTTGCCGATGTCCGGGCGATTGAAGATCTGCCAATCCTGCAGATTGCCGCGGCCGCCCAAGCCGATGCCTCCGGTGCCGATGCCTCCCAGGGGGCAGGAGATGCGGGCCAATTGGCGGCCGGTGTGAACGCGGGGAAATTTGATGTTGGCTGAAGGGTTCGCGGGGTGCGGAGCGAGGGCGCTCGTGTGCGCAGGGTCGACTGGACTGGGAGTGGCGTCGGTTGCATTTGCCGGTGCGGCGACGCCGGCGAGCGAGGCAGCAACCGCCGCTTTGACAAAGTCCCGCCGGGAAGTTTCGTTCTTCAAGAATGCCTCCTTGCGTGAGCCGTCCAGTAGACGAGATGGGGAGGCTTGCTGTCAAGGAATCAGGCGCGCCATCCAGGCAGCCAGTTGCTGCTGGTCGGAGGTTCCGGCAGCGTGGGCGGCCTGGACATTACTGCGTTCGGCCGGGCTGCGGTTTTGGCTGATTTTGAACTTGCCTTCAATGTGGTCAATGGGGATGCGGAAGCCGACAATCCCGGCCAGCATCGTTCGGCGGAATCCTGCGGGCATAGTGCGCCAGGTTTCCTGAAAGGCAGGCTCGTGGGTGGCGATCAGGCCGGCCAGCACTGCTTCTTTTCCGGCTTCGTCTTCGATCAGTTCCAGGGCTCCGTAGGCATGGATGGCGACGTAGTTCCAAGTGGGGACCGAGAGGGATTCGACATAAAGTGTGGGCGAAACGTAGGTGTGGGGGCCGGAAAAAACGACCAGCGTTTGGCGTCCAGCCAGAGCCTTCCAATGCGGGTTGGCCTTGGCCAAGTGGCCTTCAAGCAGGCCGTGAACGCCCTCGCCCTTGACCACCAAAGGAAGGTGAGTCGCGGTCAGCGGCGTGTCAGCCTGAGGGGAGGGTTGAGCGCCGATGAGAAGGGCAAATGAATAGGCCTGCATGGCCTCGATAAGGACGGAACGGTCGGTAACCTGATTGAACTTTGGGGTGTACATGACTCTCTTTCTACAATATGCGCTCGGGCCGGATGACAACATTTTCGCCCCACATGGGTTCGGACCTATAAGATGTTGAAATTACACAACAAAGAGGAGTCCGGGAGGCGAATATCGCTGCCGGTTCACAAGGATTCGATGAAAGAAGGTTCGATGAAGTTGACATTTGTTTTTAGGGCCGCGAAGTTTGGCTCCTACGCTCTCATGCTTGCCGGACTACTGGTTATGGCCAGTCAGGCGAACGCCAATGACAACAAGAATCAGAAACCAGCGGCAGCACCGGCACCGGCCACCCATTCTGCAGCTCCCGCACCGCACGCCGCAGCACCGGCATCCCATCCTGCCGCTTCTGCACCGCATCTTGCAGCGCCTGTGACGCATCCGGCAGCTCCTGTATCAGGACCGTCAATTCCGGCCTTCAAGCCTGCGGCACCGGCGCCAAATCCGGCCAAGAACATCGGGGTTCCTGCTTCCGGCGGCGCACACAACGCTGGCGGGTTCGGCACTGGCGGGACGACGACTCCGGTTAGCCCTGCGACCTCGGGTGGAGCGCACAATAGCGGCGGCTTTAATACCGGCGGGAGCAAACCCGGCGTCGTGACTCCGGGTGGCGTGCGCACCGACGGCGGCATGACCAATGGCGGAACGCACATGAACGGCGGGGTGAATCCCGGCGGAGCGAATAACGGCGGTTCTCATCCCGCCAATTTCAACGGCGCGCGTCCAAACACGGTCCACAATCCGGTGATTGCAACACCCCCGGCGCGAGGCAGCAGGGAGAACACTCTACAAAACGGCAGCGCGGTTCGCATCCGCCCCAACGGGGGAGTGAGTGACGTGCATAACACCAAGCGCGGTATGGACATCCACCAAGGGTTGAACGGAGGCCGCACTGTCGTCGTGGCACGTCCGGATCACAGCTTGGTCGTTTACCAGAAGGGGCGTCCGGGATACGTTCAACGTCCTTATAGCTTCCACGGCCAGAACTATGACCGGCGAACCTACTCTTACCACGGCCATACGTACGACAACTTTTACCGCGGGTACCATTACCACGGCGTGGATATGCATATCTACGCGCCATCGCGGTACTGGGGTCGGGCCTATTATGGTTGGGCATACAACCCTTGGGTTTCGCCAGTCCACTATCGCTGGGGCTGGATGAGCCATCCCTGGTATGGGTACTACGGCTATTACTTCAACCCCTATCCGACTTACCCCTCGGCCGCTTTCTGGCTGACGGATTACCTGATCTCCTCAAGTCTGCAGGCGGCTTTTACGGCGCATCAGGAAGCGGGCGAGATTGATGGCAACGCCTCACAGGGCGCGGCTCCGCTTACGCCAGAGGTAAAGCAGATGATCGCTGACGAGGTGAGGAATCAACTGGCGCTGGAGAACCAGGAGGCGCAGCAGAACGCCCAACAACAAGTGATGGATCCCGGCTCGAGCGGAATTGGAAGGATCATAAGTGACGTGGCCAGCGGGCATGCCCATGTATTTGTGGTGGGTAACGCGTTGGATGTTGTGGACGCTTCAGGAACCGAGTGCACGCTGAGCGATGGCGATGCGCTCTCAATCAGCTCTGTTCCCCCACCCGATTCACCGACAGCCAATGTAGTTGTGCTGGCAAGCAAAGGCGGGCAGGAGTGTCCAAAGGGCGACAGCGTTTCAGTGGCCTTAAATGACCTGCAGGAGATGCAGAACAACATGCGGGCAAGCATCGACCAGGGGCTCCAGGAACTGCAGGCCAACCAGGGCAAGGGCGGGCTACCGCAGGCCCCGGATTCTGGGCAGGCAGCGACGGCTGCATACGCCAGCATTGCGCCTCCGGCTGATCCGAACACCGCAGATGAGCTGCAACAGGAGGCTCAGCAGGCGGACCAGGCGCAGAGCGAGGTGGTCTCCGAGGCGGCTCAGCAGAACGGCGGGGCGGCTGCCGTCCCGACCATCAGCCTGGGCCAGTCGATGGGCGAGGTGGAGTCGATTCTTGGCCAGCCGACCAATCGTGCGAACCTGGGAAACCGGGTGATTTACAACTACAACGGCATGATGGTCACTTTTGTTTCAGGAAAAGTGACCAACGTGCAATAGCGATGCTTGATCCTGACGCGCGAGGGGGGATCTCCCTCGCGCGCCGGGATCAGGCCTATTACGGCTCATCCCGGTCCGCGGTTCAGGTCGATGAGCGTGAGTTTCGCGGAATCTTACTTGAGCAATGCAAGGCGCTTCAAGATTGCCAAATGCAGGTCCTTCGACTCCCTACGCTTCGCTTCGGTCGCTCAGGATGACAGCCTTCTTTATTGAATGAAGTTTAGAGTTCTGCACTAGAAGAAATCACCCAGCTTCGCGAACGAATCCAGCTCAAGCAATTGCTGGCTCTCGGGTGCGGGATCGAGGGTCGAGTGTTCCAACTCCCAGGTGTTCTTGTGGAATAGGAAGACGGCGTGGAGACCCGCTGCAAGAGCGGGGTTGATGTCGCTTCTGGGGCTGTTTCCGATCATCCAGCTGGTGTGCGGCGACAGTTCGTGGCGGGCAATGACCTGGCGGTAAGTCGGTGGGTCTTTTTCCGCGACGATCTCGACTGAAGAAAAGAGCCCGGAGAGGCCAGAGCGGGCCAGTTTGTCGGCCTGTTCGGCTTGGTTGCCCTTGGTCATCAGGATCAGGCGGTGACGGGTGGACAGATCGGCCAGGGTTTCTGCCACGCCAGGGAGCAACTCGATTTCCTGCTCGGCGATGGAGCGGGCAAAGCCCAAAATGCGCTGGGCCTTTTCCTCGGTCACTGGCAAGGGACTGAGCCTCTCGAAACACGTTACCAGCGAACGGGTAAAGCTGGAGAGGCCGTAGCCGTGAGCCAGGATGGTCTCGCGCTCGACGGCGTTCAACGCCTTGCGCACTTCGGCAGGGGTGTACTCGTGGTGATTCAGGTAGCTGATAAAGGCGGCGATGGCCCGCTCAAAGTAGATGTTGTTCTCCCATAGGGTATCGTCGGCGTCGATGAGCAGGGATTGGCCGGGAGGGAATTGAGGCATGTCTCTATGGTAACCAACCCGAGGCAACCCAGCCGTTTCAGGGGTGGTTTGCAAACTGATAACGACTACGAGGGTGTTTCCCGCATCTACTATGGTGTGCGAGAAGTTCCTTTCGGAACAGGGAGAAGGCAGAAGCAGATTCTTCGCTCACCACCCCCAAACTGAAATACATTTGGAGCCCCTTTCGCTCAGAATGACAGTTGTGATGATGTTAGGAATATAGGGATAGGAAGTAGTAGTTAGAGACACCGGCGGCAGACGGGACGGTTTGTTGGCGGCGAGGAGGTTTCGATGGGCGTTTGGGTCAACCAAAAGCAGCCGCTGGCCGAGTTGGAGCAATGGGACGATTTCATCGAGGGCCGTTACCGGGAGGGAAAATCCGAGGCGGAGTTCCGCGTCTACGATGCTTCCGCCACCCCCGGGGTGGCCGAGTTTTACCGGCTCAACCACGAGCGCCAAACAGTGGCCTATGTTCTGGAAAAGGAGAAGGAGTATTTCTCGCTGAACAAGGGGATGAAGACGGTGTGGGAGGCTGCGGAGTTTTTGAATACGCTGGTGGACGACAGCGATCCCGACACGGACCTGACGCAGATTGAACACCTGCTGCAAACTTCAGAGGCGATCCGGCGCGACCATCACCCGCGGTGGATGGTGTTGACGGGATTTCTGCACGATCTGGGGAAGTGCCTGTGCCTTTACGGGGAGCCGCAATGGGGCGTTGTGGGGGACACGTTTCCGGTGGGGTGCGCGTGGTCGGACGCGATTGTGTTTCCGGAGTACTTTGCGAACAATCCCGACCGGCAGGTTGCCGCATATCAGACTAAATTCGGCATTTATGAGCCGCACTGCGGGCTTGAAAACGTGCATATGTCGTTCGGACACGATGGCTATATTGCTGAGGTGATGAAGCCTTATTTGCCGGTGGAATCGCTTTATATGCTGCGCTTCCACTCGTTCTACCCATGGCACCGGCACGGCGCTTACGAGCACCTGACCAATGAGCAGGACCGGGCGATGCTGGAGTGGGTATTGAAGTTCAACCAGTACGACTTGTATTCAAAGGGGCATGCGAAGTCCAATTTGAAGCAGTTGAAGCCGTATTACGATGATCTGTTTGCGAAGTTTCTGCCGGAAAAGATTGCGTGGTAGGGCGGTCGATAGCGGAGACTTCAATGGCCGCCAAGTGAGAACTGGGCGGCCATTGTTTTTCAGACTGGTCGGTGGAAGGCGGTTGTATCGAAAAGCAGCAAGTTGGCGCCGCTTCGCGGTATGGCAGGTTAGCAAGTTGGCGCTACGATCCAGTCCTAACGCAGACAATAAAGCCTGTCTCGGCTTGTGTCGTTTGGGGCACGAATGATGGTCGTGCTCTTTCAAAACATGCACGACCATCAGTCTGGCAGATACTACTAGTTTTTCGGTTGAGTGGCCAACCACTGTTTGAGATTCGGCTCTTGCAGAGTGCGCAACTCGATGCATCCGTTGATGCGTTCGATGGTGTGCTTGAGGGCAACGCCGGAACCGGCAACCTGGTGGGCGGCGAAGAACTGCTCAACATCGTCGCGAGCATCGGCGGAGCAGAAGTTGCCCGTGGAGCGCACTAGCGCAACTGCCCTTGGAGCCACCTGGGCCTGCACCTTGTCCCAGTTGGCCTTGATGTAGTTCCAGACCGGATCGCGGTTTTTGTCGATGCTTAACTCGATTGCGAATTGGGTCGACGCGTCTTGGTTGCGGACTTTTCCCGAGACCGAGTAATCGAGCGCGCGCTGAACCAGCGCTGGGTCTTCAAACTCGGCCAGCATCCTAAGTGCGCCTACCTGGATTTCGGGGTTGGCGCTGGTTTCAGCCAGTTTCTGCAGAGTGTCAAAAAGCGCCGCATCGCCGTTTCGGGCGGCGATGGAAAGAGCGGTTTGGCCCAGAGTGGAATCGACCGAGGCGGGATCGGCGAGGTACTTTTGAGCAATCTGGTGGGCCTGGGCGAGGAGGTCGGGGTCGTTGCCGTAGTAGCCCAGTATTTTGAGCAGCGAGGCGCGAAGTTCGCGCGTGTTGGCTGAATCGCTTTCGGATGGCGGTCCAAGTTTGGCGAATTCTGGGGAGAAGGTTTTGCGGAGCCAGGCGGCCACTCCAGCTTTCTCTTCGCCGGTACCGGCCACCTTTTCGAGGATGCCAACGACCCCGGCGAGCGCGTTGTCGATAACCTCAACGTTTGGGTCGTCCTTGACCGCGGCGGCGAGACTCAAATAATCCCTGACGGAAGTCTTGTTGGCCTGCACCTGCGCCCACTCGTCGCCGAGGAGGCTGATGCGCTCGGCGGGTGCGAGTTCAGACTCTGCTTCGGCTACGAGTTTGGCGTAGTCTGCGGCTGGATAAGCACTGCGGTAGTATCCCTTGCCGCCGGCATTGGCGAAGAAGACTCCGCTTGAGGGAACCTTCATTGATGAGTCTTCGGGGATAAGAAGTTCGCAGCTTTGGTTTTCTTTCACCGTCTTGAAGCACACTGGGAGCGTCCATTTTTGTGTGGGGTCTGGCTTGATGGAGGGACTCAGGAAGAAGCGCTTCTGCATAACGGCAACCTTGCCATCTGCCGGCTCACCAAAGGTGAGAATGGGTGCGCCCGGCTGGGTGACAAGGCTCTCCATGATTTTGTCAACGGGCTTGTGACTGGTGGCGGTCTGCGCGCCCCAGAAGTCTTCAGCGGTGGCGTTGGCGTACTCATGGGCCTTGAGGTAGTTGTGCACGCCTTGCCGGAAGCTCTCTTCGCCGAGATAGTTCTCGACTGAGAGCAGCATGGCGCCGGCCTTGCCGTAGGCGATGCCGTCGAACATGGAATTGATCTCTTCAGGAGTGTCGGCTTTGGCGCGGATGGAGCGGGTGGTGGGCTGAGCATCCAGATCCAGCGTTCCGTTCAAGTCCCCGACCACGGTCTGGTCGATGTTCCACTCCGGATGAATGACGGCGACGGGCTTGTTTTCCATCCAGGTGGCAAAGCCCTCGTTGAGCCAGAGATTGTCCCACCACTGCATGGTGACCAGGTCGCCAAACCACTGGTGGGCCATTTCGTGGGCGATGACCAGCGCTACTTCCTTTTTGGCGTCGACAGAAGCGGTTTTGGGATCGATGAGCAGGGCCGTCTCGCGGTAGGTGATGGCGCCGAAGTTCTCCATGGCGCCGGCTTCGAAGTCGGACAGGGCGACCAGGTCAAGCTTTTTGAGCGGGTAGGGAATGCCGAAGTAATTGTTGTAGTAGTGGAGGACGTACTTGGCGATATCGACGCCGTAAGGCGTGAGTGCAACTTTGTCGGGCGTGGAGCAGACGCGGATGGCTACGCCATCCTGCTCGCCAGTGGTGCATTGGAAGTCGCCGACCAGGAAGGCCACCAGATAGGTGGACATTTTGGGAGTGGTGGCGAATTTGAGGGTGTGCTTGCCGGCGGAGGGGCCGGGAGTGTCGGATTCGATGGGGCTGTTGGAGATGGCGGTGTCGTTGGTGTCAACGATCAGCGAGACGTCGAAAGTGGCTTTGAAGGCGGGCTCATCGAACGAGGGAAAGGCACGGCGCGCATCAGTAGCTTCAAACTGGGTAACGGCGTAGTTGCGGCGGGCGGTCTTGGATAGGTAGAAGCCGCGCAACTGATCGTTGAGGATTCCAGTATAGGCGATGGAGAGGGTTGCTTTGCCCGCCGGCAGCTTTTCAGCAAAGGTGAAGGTGGCCTGCTCCTTGTCCTTGTCGAGGACGATCTGGGACGCAACCTGCTTCTTGTTGCCGGCGGTCACGATTACTGACTTGAAGGCGATCTCCGCGGCGTTGAGGGTGATGCGATCTGTGGGTTCGGCGAGGGTGACGTCGATGGTTTCATCGCCTGCGAAGGTGGCGGCCTTGAGATCGGAGGCCAGTGTGAGCGTGTAGTGCCCGGGGCGGACCGTATCGGGCAGGCGCTGCGCATTGGCGTTGCCGGCGGTTGCAATAAGAAGGAACAAGACAGTGGTGAATGCGGCCAGCGTGCCGCGCTTCCGTGAAGCAGTTGCAAAGGCTTGCATTGAATCCCCTTGGAATTGAGCGGTCAGTTGGCTTCGTGCTTCTTTGGCAGCAGGGAGTCCAACAATAAAAGGCATGCGCCGGTGACGATGGCGGAGTCGGCCACGTTGAAGTCGGGCCAGTGGTAGCTGAAGATGTAGACCTCAATGAAGTCGACTACGGAGCCGTAAACGATTCGGTCGTGGACGTTGCCGAGCGCTCCGGCGAGAATGAGGGCGAGCGCGAAGGTGGTGAGCGTAATGCGGCTGCCCAGGCGCACCATGGCGATGAGAACCACCAGCGCCGCCACGAGTGAGAAGCTGATCAGCGCCCAGCGGACAGTGTGCGGCGATGCGGAATCAGCAAAGAGCGAAAATGCCGCGCCGTCGTTAAGCCAATGGGTGATGCGGAGGACGTGAGGAATGACCGGTATGGCGTCGCCTATCGGGATGCGTGCCGAGACGATGGTTTTGGTCAACCGGTCGGCGAAGATGACGAGGGCGGAAATGAGCAGCAGCCAGGGCAGGCGGCGAGGCATGGTTAGGGTCAATGGGCGGCCTCTTCTTGAAGGGCAAGACGGTCGGGGCTCGTGGTGTCCCCGGTCTCAAATTCGAGACCGGGGGCACCCAGCATTTGTGGGAAGTCTTGGATCAAAGGGCCACCTCTTGCTTGGGCGAGGCGATGTTCATTTCCTTGAGGGCTGAGTGGCAGCGGGTGCAGACGTTGTGCCAGATGCCGTAGTCGGCGACTTTGGGCATGAAGTTCCAGCAGCGGGCGCACTTGTGGCCGGTGGCGGGGAGCGCCGTAATTTGGAGTGCGGGTCCCGCGACCACCGTTACCTTTGAGACGTTGACGATTTCCTTGAGGCCGGCGGCGTGGCGCTTCAGCAGTGCAAGCTGCTCGCCATTGGCGGCAATTTCAAGTTCAGCTTCCAGTCCCTTGCCGATGGTCTTGGCCTGGCGGGCTTCTTCCAGTACTCGGAGGGCTTGGTCGCGGACCTCGAAAATCTGCTTCCACTCATCGAGTAGAGGAGCGGGATCCTCTGAGAAGACTTCAGCCGGGGCAGGGAATTGGGCCAGATGCACGCTAGCCTCGCGGCCATCGACAGTCGGCAGATACTCCCACACCTCATCTGCCGTGAAGCTGAGGATGGGGGCGACCAGACGGACTAGCGTCTCGGTGATCTTCCAGAGAACGGTTTGCGCGGAGCGGCGTTCGTGGCTGGTCGGCGCGAAGGTGTACATGCGGTCTTTGAGCACGTCTAGGTAGAACGAACTGAGGTCTACGATGGCGAATTCATTGACGGCGTGGTAGACCCGGTGGAACTCGAAGGCGGCGTACCAGTCGCGCACCTTTTCAGTGAGGTCGCGGGTTCGGGCTAGCATGTAACGGTCCAACGGCAGGAGGTCGGCTTCCGCGATTTGGTCGCGAACGGGGTCGAAGCCGTGCAGGTTGCCGAGCAGGAAACGGAAGGTGTTGCGCAGCTTGCGGTAGATGTCGGCGCAGCGCTGCATCAGGTTTTCGCTTGCCGCCATGTCTTCGCGGAAGTCTACCGATGCTACCCAGAGGCGGACGATTTCGCCGCCCAGGCGGTTGGCGATGTCGACCGGGTCAACGCCGTTGCCGAGCGACTTGGACATGGCGCGGCCTTGCTCGTCGAGGGTCCAGCCAGCGGTGGAGACGTGGGAATACGGCGCGTGACCGCGCAGGGCCACCGAGGTGAGCAGCGAAGAATGGAACCAGCCGCGATGTTGGTCGCCGCCTTCAAGGTACAGGCACTCCGTGCCCTCGTCACTTTGGAAAGCTGTGTAGGCGGGCTTAAGTTCGGGATCGGACTCGCACACGGCAAACCAACTGGTGCCGGAGTCGAACCAGACGTCGAGAATGTCGGTTTCCTTGCGGAATGCCTTGCCGCCGCAATGAGCGCAGGTGGCATTGGCAGGGAGCAGCGACTCGATGGCCGTGGTGTGCCAAGCCTCAACGCCTTCGCTCTCGAACAGGTCAACGATTTTGCGGTTGAGCGTTGCGTCGAGAATCGGCTGATTGCAGCCCTCACACATAAAGACGGCGATGGGCACGCCCCAGATGCGCTGGCGGCTGATGCACCAGTCGGGGCGGGTGGCGATCATGTTGGTGATGCGCTCCTTGCCCCAGGACGGGTCCCAGACCACCTTGTCGATTTCTTCGATGGCCAGTTGGCGGTAGGTGGTTTCTGTGCCGTCGGCGCGCTTGACCGGGGTTTCAAGGCCGATGAACCACTGCTCAGTGGCGCGGAAGATGACCGGATGGTGGCAGCGCCAGCAGTGGGGGTAGGAATGCTCCAGGTCTGCGGAGGCAAGCAAGGCACCGGACTCCTCAAGCATGGCCACGATGATGGGGTTGGCGGCCCAGACGGTTTTGCCTTCGAATGCAGGCGGAGAGGCCAGGTTCCAGGCATCGGGGTCCACATGGACGTGGCCGCCGGCGTCAACGCGGCAGGTCTGGTCCAACCCATAGCGTTGGCCGGTATAGAAATCGTCCGCGCCGTGGGCGGGTGCGGTGTGGACTGCGCCGGTGCCGGTGTCGGCGGTGACGTAGGTGGCCAGCACGCCCAGGATACTGCGCTCAAGGAACGGATGCTGGAAGGTGACGCGCTCAAGCTGGCTGCCTTTGAAGCGGGCAAGCTCGGTGGTGTTGCCAAGTTGGCAGGCGGCGGCCACCTGGGCGGCCAGTTCGGCGGCGACGATGTAAACGGGGCCAGATTCGTGGTCTCCCACCCTTGCGCCCGAAGTGCCGCGCAAGGATGGGGCACCCTGTGTTTCTGGGGCAGCGGACGTGGGATTCGCGGCGAGCGCGACATACTCAAAGTCGGGATGGAAGGCAACCGCCATGGACGCGGGCAGGGTCCATGGCGTGGTGGTCCAGATGATGGTCCATACTTCGCGGCCGGCGAGCGCGGGAGAGATTGCCTCAGGGTCTGAGGTGAGTCGATAGCGGACATAAACCGAGGGGCTGGTGTGCATCTCGTACTCCACCTCGGCCTCGGCCAGGGCGGTACGGTCGTGGATGCACCAATAGACCGGCTTCAGCCCCCGGTAGACAAAGCCCTTTTCAAGGAAGCCGTAGAACGCTTCGAGGGTATGGGCTTCGTAGTCGCGGGACATGGTTTTGTAGGGAGCGTTCCAGCGGCCAAAGCAGCCGATGCGCTCAAACTGCGAGGTCTGGAGGTCAACGTATTTCTGCGCGTAGTTGCGGCAGGCATCGAGCACTGCAGGCACCGGCATTTCGCGCTTTTTGCGACCCAGGTGCTCATCCACCTTGATTTCGATGGGCAGTCCGTGGCAGTCGTAGCCGGGAACGTAGGGGGCATCAAAGCCGGCCATGGTCTTTGACTTGACGACGAAGTCCTTCAGTCCCTTGTTGAGTGCATGGCCCAGATGGATGGGGCCGTTGGCATAGGGGGGGCCGTCGTGCAGCAGGTAGGCAGGGCGACCCATGCCCGCCTTGCGCAGCTCCTCGTAAAGCCGGAGCGAAGCCCAGCGGGCCAGCCGAAGCGGCTCATTCTGGGGCAGATTTGCCTTCATGGGAAAGGCGGTTTGAGGCAGCGTGAGGGTTGCCTTCAGCTCCGGTGTTACAGACATCGTCACTCCCCTGGATGGTGCAAACTTGTTCATTTGTTAGTGTAAATGGCTGGGTGCGGAAATTTTCCGTGACAACCGCGGACCTTGCTCGTCTATTGTTTATGGGAATTGTGTCGAGACCGGAATATGAGATCCCGAAAGGGGAGACACAGACGGGTACCGTCGAGCATAATGGATGGATGGTCCGGGAAGAACGCGGGCTCCCTTCCCGAGAGGAATCGGAGCGGCAAGCGACAGAAGATTCAGCAGCAAATATGGCAGACGATCTCCTTACCCATTCAAACGCCGAATCCGAAGGCCTGCCTGCCAATAGCGGCGGCCTCGAACTTGAGTCCTCTTTTCTTGGCACGGGGTTTGGTGAGGAGCCTCTCTGGACCGGGCTTTATGAGAGCATCCGCGATGTATTTTTCCCGCCCAAGCTCCCCCCTCTTCAACTGACATCTACGCCGATTCCAGTTCCCGACCGGATGGCGGTAAAACCCAACCCATGGGCGATCGGCATCTCTACTGGGGTCAATATCACGCTGGTTGTGATTCTGCTCTTCTTCGTAGGAAAGCAGATCATCAAAGTTGCGGAAGAAAGACACCTGATAGCCACCGACATTGACGTAGGCGAGTTTACGGCTCCCAAGTCGGACTCCGCCGCAGGCGGTGGCGGTGGCGGTGGAGACCACAGCATCGTGGATCCCATCAAGGGAAAACTGCCCAAGTTCGAGAAGGACCCGGCTGTTCCGCCCCAAGTGCAGACGGTGGACAAGCCGAAACTGGCGATGGATGCGGCCATCGATGTGCAGAAGAACATTATTCTGCCTGACAACCCGATGCTGCCGAATATCGGCGTGAAGAGCTCGGCCAATGTAAAACTGGACTCGAACGGTTCCGGCTCGGGCGGCGGCATGGGTTCCGGCTCGGGTGGCGGTATGGGCTCGGGAAGCGGAAACGGATACGGCCCGGGATCTGGCGGCAATACAGGCGGCGGTCTCTACCACATTGGCGGATCGGTCTCCGGACCGGTTCCGTTGAACAGCGTCGAAGCAGAGTTCTCAGATGAGGCACGTCGCGCCAAATACCAGGGCGTCTGCCTTATCTCTCTCATCGTCGATGCGCAGGGAAACCCTCAAAATCCGCGCGTGGTCCGCGCCCTGGGCATGGGACTGGATGAAAAGGCGCTGGAAGCGGTCCGCAAATACAAGTTCAAGCCGGCCATGAAGGACGGAAAGACGCCGGTTCCCGTAATGATTACGGTCGAGGTCAACTTCCGCCTTTACTAAGAGGGCTTAGGCAGTTCGGGCGGAGCGCTGGTGCGCTCCGCCTTTTCCGTCTACGCACTCACCGGCCGGCCTTCCAATAAGGGTATAGAGTCCTCATCCAGACCGGTGAGAAAGAACCGCCTTTGGCCGTTCATTTGGGCAAAAGCGAAACCAGAGTACGGTTCAGTTCACATCGTGCACCAGGATCACGTGCAGAAACCGCGGTCCATGGACGCCTTTGATGCGGGTCATTTCAATATCCGCCGTGGCGCTGGGGCCGGAGATGTAAGTGGCCAATGTTGCCGGCTTCTCGCAGCGGTCAAAGTACTCGGGCAGCGTTTCCACCACCTGGCTGGCCCGCAGAATGCAGAGATGCCAGTCGGGCAGCAGGGTCAGGACGCGCCGGCCCTCGGCTGCTGAGTGGTGCAGGACGATGGTTCCCGAGTCTGCAATGGCGCAGAATGCGGCGGTGACCACGCCTTCAGCATGTTCAATTTCCGCGTGCGACAAGCCGTTGTCTATACGCCAATCGAAGCCCTTGATGAGCCATTCCGGGGGCAATCCTTCGGGCGCGACAAAAACATGTCTTCCGCTCGCTTCAAGCTGCGAGGCGACTGCGGAGGGCAACTCGTCGAGCGAGGTCTCGACTACCTCGGCATCGTATTCGCGCAGGCGCTCAATGAGCAGGTCTACAGATGCCTTGGGGTCTAGTGAGCCGCGGCGAATGTACGGCCGCGGTACAGCTGCGTAAGTTACCAGTGGGTCCAGATTTGGATCGGCATCGGCGTGAATCTTGGTGAGGATCCGTTCCCGGGATTGGGTCGTCGTACTCATTTCCCCTCCTTGGGGCGCGATGCCCACCAGCCGTGAAACGTTTGGCTGGGCAGACCGCGCAGGTCGCGGGTCTGGGTCCATTTGCCGCCCACGCTGGGCAGCCAGTGAATCCAGCCGTCTTTGCCGGTGAAGAAACGCAGTCCGATGCGGCCGAACCATTGCGTCGTATGGAAGATCCATGCACGGGAGAAGAGGAGATTGGCCATGCGCAGGCCCCAGTACATGGGATCGAGCACGCGGCCAACCTGCTTGCGCTCTTGATTCACAATTTCAGAGCGGAGTTCAAGCAGCACTTCGGGAATGTTGATCTTGACCGGGCAGACCTCGTAGCATGCGCCGCACAGAGACGACGCAAAAGGCAGCGTCTGCGCATGGTGCATCTCGGTCAGTTGCGGGGTCAGGATGGCACCGATCGGTCCCGGATAGACCGACCCGTAGGCGTGGCCGCCGGTTTGGCGGTACACCGGGCAGGTGTTCATGCAGGCAGCGCAGCGGATGCACTTGAGCGTCTGCCGATGCCTGGGCCGGGCAAGAATCGACGAACGGCCGTTATCCAGCAGCACCACGTGGAAGTTCTGCGGTCCGTCGCCCGGTGTAACGCCGGTCCACAGTGATGTGTAGGGGTTCATGCGCTCGCCGGTCGCCGAGCGGGCCAGCAGTTGCAGCATCACCTCAAGGTCCTGGAAGCGCGGCAGCACTTTCTCGACGCCGGCCAGGGTGATCATGGTCTTGGGCAGCGTGAGACACATGCGGCCGTTGCCTTCCGACTCCACCACCGCGACACCGCCGGTTTCAGCGATAAGAAAATTAGCGCCGCTGATGGCCGTGGGGATGGTGAGAAACTTCTGGCGCAGGTAAGTGCGCGCCGCGTTGGTCAGCTCTTTTGGATCGTCGGAGAGATTCTCAAGCCCCATCTTGCGGGCAAAGATCTCGCGCACCTGGGCGCGATTGATGTGCAGCGCCGGGACAACGATGTGCGAGGGCTCCTGGTCGCCTAGCTGGAGGATGATTTCGGCCAGATCGGTTTCATAGGCGCGAATACCGGAAGTCTCAAGGAAGGGATTCAGTTGAATCTCGGCCGAGGTCATGGTCTTGATCTTGATGACTTCGCTGGCGCCTTCCTGCCGCAGCAGGTCGAGGATGATCTGGCGCGCCTCGGCGGCGTCAGAGGCCCAGTGAACATGACCTCCGGCCGCGGTGCAACGGGCTTCAAACTGCTCGAGATAAAAGCCGAGATTATCGAGCGCGTGGGTGCGAATGGCGGCGGCGGCGGTGCGCAACTCCTGCCAGTCGGCCTTTTCGGCTACCAATTTGGCGCGCTTGCCTTGGATCACGTCAATGGCGTGGGCCACGTTTTTGCGCAGTTGCGGATTGCGCAGCACCGGCAGCACGGCCTGCGGAAACGGCAGGGCAAGGGTGGGATCGAGAATGGCGTGTTCTTGCGCGGCTGGGCTCATGCGGTCATCTCCACGGGCGACGATTCCGTGCTGGCCAGAATCTGCACCATATGAATGGTTTTCATCCCGGCGTACTGGCGGTGCATGGCCCCGCCCAGGTGCATCAGGCAACTGTTGTCGAGAGCGGTGCAGTACTCGGCGCCGGTGGCCACCACATCTTGCAGCTTCACGGCCAGCATGGCGGAAGAAACTTCGGCGTTCTTGACCGAGAATGTCCCGCCAAATCCGCAGCAGCGGTCGATGTTCTGGAGCGGAAGATAGCTGAGTCCGCGCACCTTGCTCAGCAGGCGGAAGGGCCGTTGGCCCAGGTGCAGAGCGCGCACCCCGTGGCAACTGGCATGGTAGGTGACGCGATGCGGAAAGTAGGCTCCGACGTCCTCCACGCCCAACTTGTCGATCAGAAACTCACTCAGTTCGTAAATGCGGGGCAGCAGGGCATCGAACTCCTTGCGGAGGGTGTCGTTTCCCAACTCTGCGATGAGGGTAGGATACTGATCGCGAATCATGGCCACGCACGAGGACGACGGAACCACGACGATTTCAGCGTCCTGGTAGAGCCTCACCAGGCGCTTGGCCTGACTGAAGGCCTCGGCGCGAAAGCCCGTATTGGCGTGCATTTGCCCGCAACAGGTTTGCTTGGGGTTGAAATCGAGTTCGACCCCAAGCCTTTCAAGCAGTTTGACCACCGCACGGCCCGTCTCCGGGTAGAGCGTGTCGTTATAACAGGTGATAAAGAGCGATGCGTGCATGATGAGAACCTGTCCTTACTCTCAAGCCGGCGCTGGCAAAAGTTTCTCGCTTCCAAGGACCTATGAGTGTCGGCGCCTCAAAGGGGGCAAATGTGCTCCCCGAAATCCGTAGAGAGCGACAAAGGCATAACCAATCGATCGCACGGCGCACAGCTTCGGCGCACGTACTATCGATATTACCGGTTCAGTCCGGGATGGGAATAGGCCTGGTTTGCTTTTTATGTCAGCCTATTCCCACATCCCGGTGGAACTTAGAGTTTAACTCCGCAGAGATAAACGCGCAGGCCCATTTCAGAGAACATGGTCGCCTTGGCCGCCAATGCGCGGTCAGCGGCTTCTGCGGTAGGCGCATAGGCCACGTTGATGTGATTGGAAGGATGGCTGGCCATAAACTGGCTCTGGCTAACGCCATGCAACACGACATGCATAACAGGCCACTGCTCAGTAACTTCCTTCCAGCGCCGGTTGGTCTCTTCCTCAGGCAATGAAACGGCGGTCGCACGCCCTAAATCGACGTTCAGAGTTCCGCCCTCGACGTACACGCGGCTCCATACTACTTCGCCGGCCTTGCATACGCCTTTCATCGTGCCGCCGCCCATACGGAAATACATTGGTGGCTGCCTCTCACTGACCGCACCCTTGTATCCCCCCTCGAGGTGCGAGGCAGGTACGGCGCCTGATATCTGGAGGAGCCAAACAAACTCATCGAAACCCTTCGCAGTGTACTGTTCGCCCCAACGAACATCGTGCAGGGTGGTCGCCGGATCCAGCCCCATCGCCGTCCAAACGCGATTGGTGACGATTGCGTCAACACCTGCGCATTCATCGACTTCATTGAAATGCGGGAGCGGCTTGCCTGCATAGAGTTCCCGGCCGTCCTTGCTGTAGGCTGGCGGCCTGTCAACATTGTTCAGCAGGCCCTCAACCAGGTCCGAAGCAGGCACAAGGTCTTTCAGGCCCTGCTGGTATTGAATGCCAATGGTGTCACAGCCGAAGTTGTCGGCAATGCGCAGTGCGGCGATGTACATTCGGCACTGATCGAGAATCTGCGCGTCGGTGAGATCCGTAGCTTCAGAGGTCCCGGTATCAAAGCGCATTCCACTTGCGTCCAGCCAGTCACGGACCTTTTGTGCTTCTTCGGTGGTGACTTCCCGCATGGCCGCAAAGAGGGCAGATTGACTCAGCCTCTCTTTATAAATTCCGGCAGGATTCATCAGCGCATCTTCGATCATCGCGTTCATCATGCCCATGCAACCCTCATCGAAGACACCAAGGATTGCCTTTTTGCTTTGCAACTGTTTTGCCAGGGCGGTTCCGAGTGCCCGTTCGGCTTCACCTGCGCTTGCAGGTACAAACTCATGGATGTGCGAGATGTCGTGGACGACAACCTTGTCTTTAATCCACTGCCGCAGACCCTTCTTGAAATAGGGGTCCTTGAAGTCTTTGCTCCACAGGGTGCTGAACGGAACGCCAGCCTTGCGCAGGCAGCCATTGATATTCAACATGCCGACCAGGCCGGGCCACTGTCCGGACCAGTTGGCAACGGTGAGAATCGGACCGCGATGCGTAATCAGGCCAGCCCAGAGATGACCGCTGTATTGCCACACCGCCTCGGCAACGACGAGCGGGGCGTCAGGGTGGATATGTTCAAAGATATCCATGCCCATGCGCTGCCCCGAGATGAAACCATGCTTCAGCGTTGGGTTGTACGCATGTGCCCTGCGGACCTTGATTCCCTCTTCCTGAAATGCCGCAATCAGCATTTCTTCGAGCCCGGCCTGTGCGGCCCAGCACACTTCGTTTGCCGACTGGCGCAGGTCGCCATTCGCAACCAGGACAACTTCATTCTTTGCGACTGGCTCGGGGCTTATCACTTCCGGAATTGCATATGATGACATTTCATCTCCCTCAATGTACTGGTTGCATTTCTTGCCGCGGATCTCATACTTTGCTGGCTTCATGCGCCAGGTTACGGTATTGACCAACGACCGCTTGATAACGCTCAAACGCCTCCCGCCAGGCAGTCATTTGAGCAGGAAAATACGACTCAAACTGAACAGACTGTTGCAACGCTTCCCGGCCCTCGGCCAGGTTCTTCAAGTGACCTGTGGCGACAGCCTGAACCATGGCACTGCCAAGCGCCGCGGCTTCAACCGGGCCGGCAATTACTTCTCGGCCACAGGCATCCGCGGTCATCTGGCATAGGAACTGGTTCAAACATCCGCCACCGACGACACGAACCGCGGAGAGACTTTGGCCGGTAATGCGCTCCAGGCTCTCAACAGTTTCGCGATAGGTAAAGCTTAAACTTTCAAAGATACAGCGCGCGATTTCTCCTGCTGTCTCCGGCACCGGCTGGCTGGTCTTTGCGCAGAACAGTTGCACGGCCGCGCACATGTCGGGCGGGGACTGAAACTCGCTTGAGGATGGATCAATGAATGAGCGGAAGGCGGTCGCCTTCAGCGCAGCCTCTTCCAACTCTGTCCATTTGTAGTGTTTCCCGGCCGCTTCCCACATCCGTGCGCACTCTTGCAGAATCCACAGCCCGGTGATGTTCTTGATAAGGAGAACCTCTCCTTCCACCGACCCCTCATTGGTAAATCCGTCGAGGAAAGCTTGTTCGGAAAGATTGGGCTCTTTGGCGCGAACGCCCATCAGGCTCCAGGTTCCGCTGCTCAGAAAGACCGTGGATCGATCCAAGTGAGGAATGGCCGCAACCGCGCTGGCGGTGTCGTGCGAACCTACTGCAATGCATGGGAACCCGCCCGCTACACCGCACTCAGACTGGACGACCGGCAGAACCCGGCCAAGAACTGTACCGGGCAGGACGACATCCTGGAAAATCCGCGGCGGCAAATGGAACTTCTCAAGAGTTTGGCGTGACCAGCATCGCGAGCGTAGATCGTAGATCTCTGTTGTCGTGGCTTCGGTGAACTCGGCCTTCTTTTCGCCGCACAGCAAAAACTGAAAAAAGTCCGGGATCATGAGAAGCGTCTGCGCATAGTCAAGAAGGCGATCCTCGTGGTGCGCCATGCTGGCCAGTTGGAAGACCGTGTTGATCTCCATGGTCTGAACTCCGGTGGCCCGGAACAAATCGTGCCCGGTCATTACAGAGTTCAGCGTTTCTGGCAACCCATGCGTCCGCTGGTCGCGATAGTGATAGGGATTTCCGAGCAAACGGTCACGCTTGTCCAGCAGGCTGTAGTCGACACCCCACGCATCGACTCCGATTCCAGCCGGGACATTGCTCCGGGCAACACTGAATTTCTTGAGGCCTGTCTGAATCTCAGACCAGATCCTCAGCACATCCCAGTGCAAGTTGGAGCCAAGGCGCACGCCGCCATTTGGAAAGCGATGAATCTCTTCGAGGCTGAAACGGCTGCCATCCCAGCGGCCATCCATCACCCGGCCGCTCGAAGCGCCCAGATCCACCGCCAGAAAGCTTAAAGTCGCGCCCATCCTTACCCTTCCAGAACTCCCAGCGTCGCTGCGTTCATAGGGATTAAATCCGCGCTTTCCTGATGAACGCCGATCCGTTGGCGCTGTCGGTACCGGTATCGCTACCGCGTGAGTATAGCAAATTTTATACGCCACCTTGGAAGGAGGAGGCAAGATTTTTTATTCTTATTGAAATAAGTGAGTGTAAATCGTTCTATGTCATCGTTATACAAGATTTGGTCGAAGACGTACACGGGAAAGTTCTGCGGAACAATGACACGGAAAGGGTACTGTGGCTCTGAAGTCGCGGCGGGATCTGCAACCAGACGGCGCTCAAAAATCAAAAGCTCGAAAGTGCAGGAGATTCTTGGGCGCTACGACGGTGAAGCCTCTTCAAACCCCTTCCTTTTTCCTATTTCGTCCTCTTCCCCCCGGTCGATGCGCGAAGAACCAGCTGTGGCTGAATGATCACCGTTTTGCATCTTGGGCGGCTCTTGGATTCCAGGAGCGATAAGGCAAGGCGTGCAGCGCGCACACCGATCTGTTCGGTGTTTTGATCGATGCTCGACAAGGGAACCCGGAGTTCGCTGCCATAGTGAAGATTTCCGCAGCCTATTACAGCGACATCTTGAGGAATTCGGAGACCCGCATCGAGGATCGCATGGATCGCTCCAATGGCCATCGAATCGTTGTATGCGAAAACTCCATCTGGAGGCTGCGCCAAGCCAAGCAGTTTTTTCATCTGCTCCTCACCGCTGTCTTTGCTATGAACATCCGCCATTCTTGGCGCCGAAACATAGCCAGGCAAGGTTTTCATCTTGAATTTGGCCATTGTCTTGAGATACCCATTGAGTCGCCCGATACCGGTGCTCGTCTCTGGCCCACGAAGATGTGCAATCCTTTTGCATCCAATTTCAATGAGATGCTCCGTGGCGAGGGCCCCGACAACTTCGTCATCAACGCCGACGTAGTTTGCTTCGAGATCCGGGAATCGGCGGTCGATTAAAACAAAGGGCGTCCCGGCTTCACGCAAGCGCCCTAATATGGCCGACGTTGTTCCTCCGGAAGCGATGATGATTGCGTCGAACCTCCGGGCCAGGAATCGATCGAGTGTGCGCATTTCCAATTCCGGGCTCTCGCCCGTAGTGGAGATGATGAGGCCATAGCCCTTCTTCAGAAACGCCTCGGTGAGAGAATTCGCAATCTGGGCGAAGAAGGTGTGCAGCAGATCCGGCACCACAAGACCAACCAGGTAAGTCCGTCCCGTAACCAGGCTTCGCGCGGCAAGATTCGGAGTGTAGTTAACCTCCTTGACGCGTGCCAGAACTCGCTGGCGAGTCTTCTCGCTAACATCGTCCTTGTTGCGGAGAACCTTCGACACAGTGATAACGCCGATCCCCAGATCGCGCGCTATATCTTTCATGGTTACGGCCATAATGAGGGAAGTGTACTATATTTTCTGCCCCATAGGTTATCGGGTTGCTTGCGGCAGCCCCAAGACCCTGGGGCGGCGCTCTCTTTGGCAGGTTGCATGGCTCAACCTCGTGGACCGCCTCTGGGAGAGGCTTTTCTCTTGAGAATCTCTTTGCGCGCTGACTGCCTCGGCAGCAGCGACAGCTCTTCTTTCAGGCTTCCAGGCGAGGCTCTTCTGCGGGCCGAGGGACGCCACGGCCTGACACGGCCTTCGGGCCAGATGCAGTCCAAATCTATCCTTCTTGAGTGTCGACTCCATTTTCATCGCGATTGTGCCCGGTGCGTTTGGGAATGACTCAACTTGAGTTGGAAATGAACTGGTCTTGCATATTCCCAGTTTGCGGGTGCATAATCGCCCGAATTATCTTTTCAAATTGGAATCTCCAAATAATGACTTCCAAAGAGAGAGTGATGGCTGCGTTCGAGCACTGCGCGCCAGATCGCGTCCCGGCGTGGTGCGGCTCGTCGCCGGAGTTCTGGGAAAAGGCAAAGCAGAGCACGGGGTTGCAGGATGAAGAACTGCGGGCTGGGATCTGAAGCGGAAGATAGGCAACCGGCTGGCCTTGATCGGCGGGTTGACCGCTCGAGACCCTGCGGGTGTTTGTCGAGGCTGCCAGAGAGTGCATCTACTCATAGCGTGCAGCCCGCTTGATTTCGTTCCTTGAGTTTTGTGCTTTCCCACCCATTCGCCAGAAAAAAGCGAATGGATGGGGCACGGTGCTGATACAAATTCACACGGTCAGAGACCTGGCGTGCAGCCCGCCCACTCGCAGCCCATCGCATCGGAGTACGAAACATGCGCGCCGAGAGATCACTGGGCGTTGATCTCTGGACGCGAGACGGTGGGGAACTCGCCGCTCCAAGGTTCATCCTGGGTTGGACAAGAGTCCGCTTGACAGGCCGTCGATTGCGGGGCGATACTTTCGATTTGTCAGGCCAGGGGTATCGTTACCGGTATCGACATCTCACGGGTGCCATTCCGCGGAGTCGGGGTACAGTCCGACGCCTCGGCTTCTGAGAGGCACCGTTGAGAGGAATGCGATTGCTTCACTGCTGCGCATGGCAGTGGGGTATCGGATATGCGTTTTTCAGGCGTGAAGGTAAGTATAAAGAGAGTGAACGATGGGCATGTTTAATGTATTCGGCAAGACCAACGACCCCACTGACCGCAAAGAAAACACGATGCGGAAACTGGAGCGGCTCAACAAGGCGCTGCGCCATGAAGAACCGGACCGCGTGCCCATCGCTTTGTGTTCCTTTTCTGCACCACGTATGATTCTGGCAATATTTTGGAGCTGATCATGAAAGCGTCTGGAGGCACGGCATGAACGGAAAAGAACGGTTTTATGCAACCATTGAGAGACGGAGCGTGGATCGTCCGGCTTGCTGGCTTGGGTTACCTGCAGCTCCCGCGCTTTCCGGATTAATGGCTCACTTTCAAGTTTCCGATATCGCTGGGTTGAAACGAGCGATCGGAGATGATGTCTGGCCAGTCGAATTGCCCTACCATTCGCCTTTTTCGGACGCTATCTACATGGCCTTTGATTTTGCTAAAGAAGGTCATCTCGAAGACGAGAAGCGCACCCTTAATTCCCCTGGCTGGTTCGAAGACATCACAGATCCAGCGCGCGTGGCAGATTTTGACTGGCCCGATCCCAATAAATATATCTCTGAGGCCGAATGCAGGGCAGTAGTGGAGGCTGCCCCTGAGGGTTATGCGGTGCTCGGTGTTGTGTGGTCAGCACATTTTCAGGATGCGTGTGCAGCATTCGGGATGGAAAAGGCGCTGATGAACATGATCGCCGAGCCGGATATGTTCCAGGCGGTCATTGACCGAATCACGCAATTTTATCTCACCGCAAACGAGATCTTTTATCGGGCGACTCGCGGTAAGTTGCATGCCGTGCTGATCGGAAATGACTTCGGCAGCCAGATGGGATTGATGCTCTCGAAAAGGTTGATTCGTAAATTTGTGTTTCCTGGCACGCGAGCCCTGATCGAGCAAGCCAAGGCTCATAACTTAAAAGTTATCCACCACTCGTGTGGCTCTATCCGCGATCTGATCCCGGATCTTATAGAACTGGGCGTGGACGCCATCCATCCGATTCAGGCGCTGGCGGCGGGGATGGATGCCGAAGGGCTGGCACGCGACTTTCTAGGACAGGCATCCTTCTGTGGCGGCGTCGATGCCCAAAATCTTCTGGTCAACGGTACACCTGCCGCCATACGACAGAGGGTTCGCGAATTAAAGGCGCTCTTTCCGACGGGGCTTATCATTTCTCCAAGCCACGAGGCGATTCTGCCGGATATCTCACCCGAGAACGTTCAGGCTCTCTTTGAAACTGTTCGAGAGGAAGTAAAAGCGTAGTCATTTTGGGGGGCATTGCTTGGAATCACGCGTGGGGCTTCGCGTCGGTTGTTACAACAACATAGCGGCCTGGACGGTCTCATACACCACCATTTGCGCGGCTTAAGACATTTTCCGCCGTGCAAGCGCGGATACTTGCGCCCCTTCGATAGAAATGGCTGGCGGCGATGAGCTCGAAGCGGTTATCTTGATTGTGATGCAGACGCCGCAAACTAGATTGAGGTTCGCGTGGCCACGCTTGATTGTGGTTCTGTGCTTGCTCTTCGGCGCATACGCAAAGCCGCAAGGGGCTGGCGCGCCGCAACCTGCATCCCAAACCCAGCGGGTTTCCAATCTCATGTCTCAGGCTCAAGAGCTTGCAGCGCAAGGCCGGCTTGCAGAGGCTGAGCCTCTGCTGGTTGAAGCTGCACAACTTGCGCCGAAGGACGCACAAGTTCTCACGTTTCTGGCAAAGATACAACATCGAATCGGCAAGGGCCCCGAAGCGCTTGCTCTCTTTTACCGAATCGCCAAGATAACGCCGGGGGCTCCGGATGCTCATGTGAACCTTGCGATCGCACTCGCCGACGCAAGTCAGTACGCAGAGGCATTGAAAGAGGTCTCCATCGCCCTGAAGCTTTCCCCTAACCTGCCTTCAGCTCATGTCAATCGTGCGCGGATTCTTGCCGACCTTCATCGCCAGAATGAAGCGAAGGACGAGTTCAAGATTGCGTGCCGGCTGGCCTCCAATGATCCGAGCTGTTTTTTTAATTGGGCTCTTCTGGAGCGCGATATGGGGGATTCGGCGAAAGAGACGGAACTGTTGCAGCAAGCGGTCAAGTTGCAACCCGGGAACTATGACGCCGCATTCTTTCTGGCGCGGAGCCTGCAAGAGCAATCGAGAGATGTCGAGGCTGTAGAAGCGCTTCACCATGCACTGGCCCTCAATCCAGACTCGCAAGAGGCGCTGTACATGCTTTCCCGGGAGTTAAAAAAGACGGATCCAGAGAAGAGCAAGGAGCTATTTCAGAAATTCAAGTTGAAGCAGCGTCAACAGCAGGTGCTGGATGAAAGTAAGTCGCTTGGGAATGAGGCGTACGTTGCCGCAAACAAGCAGGATTGGCCTGAGGCGATCAGGCTGTTTCGCAAGGCAATTGGGACCTGCGGAGACTGCGAAGCCGCGGCTGGCCTGCACAAGGATCTGGGCCTGGTACTGTGCAGGAACGGAAGCATCGATGAGGGCAGAAGCGAGCTGAAGATCGCCCTCAAGTTGAATCCGGACGATCCCGACGTTGTGAAATCGCTGACGATTCTGGGTCAATGACGACGGCTTCGGAAGAGACCAGAACTGAGGCAATACTTCGCTGGCCAGGACATGCCGGATCATACGGGTTATGAGGAGACCGTTATTTTGAAAGTCGATTGTTCCGGGAAAATTCAGCTTCTTCTCTCTTGGAAGAGGTTTGCATCGGCCTGCGCGTTCTTGATGTTTATTCCTGCTGTGGATTTTTGTTTATATGCACAACAGCGACCGGACCCGCAGATTGCCAGGCAAAAGCCGGGCGGCGAAAAACAGAGCGGGGCTCCGGAAGCAAAAGCAGGGGGGATGGCCAATGCGGGTCCGCATGCGCCCGTTTTTGATAGCCTGGGTCGTCCGATCACGGCCGGAGGCTTTGTAAAAACCGGCCCGATTGTCTTTCAGAATGTTGCGGCGGCGGCTGGGCTCACGCGCTGGCATCACACAGCAGGGACTCCGGCAAAGCGCCTGATTCTAGAAGCCAAGGGCCCGGGCGTTTGCTTATTGGACTACGACAATGATGGCTGGCTCGATATTTATCTGGTGAACGGCTCAACCTACGAAGCGCTTGCGGGCAAGGCCACTCCGCCGCACGCTGCGCTTTTTCACAATAATCACGATGGCACATTCACCGAGGTGACGAGCGCGGCCGGGGTTGCCAACGACCGCTGGGGATACGGGTGTGCGACCGCCGATTACGACAATGATGGATGGCCCGATCTGTATGTAACCAATTACGGTAAGAACCGCCTTTACCATAACAACCACGACGGGACTTTTACCGATGTCGCGGAGAAGGCGGGCGTCGCAATCGGCACGTGGTCAACAGGCGCAACCTTTGGCGACTACGACGGCGATGGGCGATTGGACCTGTTTGTGGACGGGTACATTCGTCTGGACTTATCCAATCCTCCTGTCTCCGGTTCCAAGTCGGCCAACTTCTATTTCTGTCAGTTTCGGGGTGTGCCCGTGATGTGCGGTCCGCGTGGGCTTCAAGGCGAGCAGGACCATCTGTTTCACAACAACGGAGATGGAACTTTTACCGACGTGAGCAAGAAGCTGGGCGTCGACGATGCGCCAGGATACTACGGACTTGGAGCCCTGTTTGTGGACGTGAACGGGGATGGCAAGCCAGACCTGCTGGTGGCCAACGATTCCACGCCGAATTACCTGTACATGAACAAGGGTGACGGGACGTTCGAGGACCAGAGCTACGAAAGCGGATACGCCGTGAATGGAAGTGGCCGCGAAGTCGCGAATATGGGCATTGCGGTCGGTGACTATATGAACAACGGTCACCTCGCTATCGTCAATACCACCTTTGCCGACGACTACGATGTTCTCTTTCAGAATGATGGGACGGGGAGTTTCACGGATGTAAGTTATGAGGCCGGCGTAGCGCAAGCCTCCATTCCGTTTGTTGGTTTCGCCGATGGGTTTCTGGACTACGACAACGACGGATGGAAAGACTTGCTGATCGTGAACGGTCACGTTTATCCGGAAGCGGATCAACACCCAGAGGCGGGAAGCACCTACGCTCAACGTCCGCTGCTGTATCGCAACCTGAAGAACGGCAAATTCGACCTCGTTCCAGCGGTTGAAGGAACCGGACTTGCAACGGTGAGCGTGGGCCGTGGTGCGGCCTTTGGTGACATCTTCAACGACGGCAAGATCGATGTGGTGATTAACAATATGGACGGCGTTCCGGTGCTGCTGCGCAACGTGAATCCTGACCATCATCATTGGGTCGAGTTAAAGCTGATCGGGGGCGCCAAGAGCCCTCGCGACGCGGTTGGAACGACGGTCTATCTGACGGCGGGCGGCATTCGTCAGCGTGGAGACGTGCTGAGCGGCGGCAGCTATCTCTCCTCCAACGATCTTCGGGTTCACTTTGGTTTGGGCGATGCCACCGCTGTCGACGCAGTTGAGATCCGCTGGCCAAGTGGACAGGTGGAAAAGATCAAGCTGCCTGGCTTGGATCGCATTCTTACAGTGGAAGAGGGGAAAGGGATTATCCCCTAAGTGGAATAGCTGCCTGCGCACAGTAGATTCTTGGCATCGTGCCGGTTGCTTGCCTCCGACATTTGCGTGGACTACACTTGAACGGCCAATGCAAAGCTGAGCGCGTACCATGCCAATTACCAGGGCACGCGACTAGTCCTGGCGCGAGGTTGAATTCTGATGCCACGTCGAAGGCGGAGCCGCATCCTCCTCTCATCTTTCACTTTCGCACTATGTCTTGCGTTGCTGTCGGCACTTTCATCCGCCATCAACCTCTGCGCGCAGAGCAGTACCGGCGGGGAAATCGTCTTTCGCAACACCGATTCCTCGGTGGCCTATGTGGGGTCGAAGAGCTGCGGAACATCGGGTTGCCACGAAGACATCAACCGGAGCTACTTCCCAACGCCGCATGGGCAGTCGATGGCGCCGGCCAATTCTCCCAAAGAACTCGGGCGCGTTCCCAAGCGGATTACAGTTTTCAATCAAAAGAACAACCGTTACTACCAGGTCTATCAGGACGGCGGCAATCTTTACCAAAGCGCTTACGAACTGGACAAGAACGGGCACAAGACTTACAGCATCGCCCACAAGATCGACTACGTCTCCGGCGGGGAAAGCGCCGGCTATACGTACATGTACCGCGTTGGCCCGTGGATGTTTGAGGCGCCGCTCTCGTACTATGTGCATTCGGCAAGCTGGGAACTCTCGCCCGGCTATGTTGGCGATGACCATGGCTTTACCCGGGTCATCACCACGGAATGCCTGGTGTGCCACAACGGCCAGCCGGACCCGGTGCTGAAGCGCGAAGGCATGTACAAAGAACCGCCCTTCCGCTTCGGTGAACTGGGGATCAGCTGCGAAGCCTGTCATGGCCCGGGTGCGCTCCACGTACAGGAGATGCAGAAGAAGAAATCGAGCTTGCTCGGTCCCAATGATGTGGATACTTCGATCGTCAACCCGGCCAAGCTTTCGGGGCGCCTGGCCAATGACCTGTGCAGTGAGTGCCATCAAGCGGGGCAAGCGGTAGTTCTTTATCCGGGCAAGACTGAAATCGACTATCGGCCAGGTCGCCCACTGGCCGAGACCATGATGATTGTCATGCGTCCGATCAAAGAAGAGCAGCGGGCCGAGGCCAATCGGTTGGAGGCCAATCCGCCGGTGCGCGGCAGCCTTGAACAGCCGCTGTGGTGGAAGAACTCGACCATGGAATTGAGCAAGTGTTACCAGGCAAGCCATGGCCAGTTGACCTGCAACACCTGTCACTCAATCCACCATGCTCCGAAACCGGAAGATCAAAAGGCCACTTATCGAGCCGCGTGCCTGAGCTGTCACAAAGAAAGCAGTTGCACGCTGAAGCCGGACGCACCTGCCCGGGCCGCGGCTAAGGACGACTGCATCGAATGCCACATGGAGAAGCGGCCGGTGGCGGGCATTGCGCATTCCAACGATACCAAGCATCGCATCGTGCGATTCCCTGGCCAGCCGTTACCTGACGTTGCGTTTCAAAAACCGACCCCCGATCTGCCCGGCCTGTTGTGGGTCAATCGGCCGGCGGGTGAGGCGGGCGAGCGGATTCCCGATGTCGCGCAACTGGACGCCTATTTCATGGCGGCCGGTAGGGACCCAAGCATATGGCCCTATTGGTTCAGGAAGTTGGATGAACTGAGCAAGTCAGCGCCTAACAACCCCACGGTGCTCAACTCTCTTGGAGCGGTGGCGCTGGAGCAGCAAAAAGACAACGCCAAGGCTGCCGACGATTTTACGCGCGCTCTCCAGCAGGGGTCGGAAGAGCCAACGACATTCTTGAATCTGGCCACGGCTCTTCAGAACCTGGGCCGCGCACAGGATGCCGAAGCGGTGCTGGAGCGCGGAGTGGCCGCCTACCCCTATTCCGGCCCGCTCGTCGCTATGCTGGCGAAGCAATATTTCATTGACGGCGAGACCGGGGAGGCGCGCAACCTTGTTGAGCAATTCCGCGCGCTGTTTCCGGAAGACACGTTTGTGCGCGGGGTGCAAATGCAGATGGACGAGGTCGGCGGCGCCGGAAGCCCGGCAAAACGCAGTCGAAATCACTCTGTTGGGCCACCACCGAAATAGCGGGCCCGGTGATCAAAGCAACCTTCGATTGTGCGGTCTTGTTGAGTAGGACTGCGCGAGCCGATCGCCCCGCGCTTACATCTAGCGCGCAGCCCCAAATGCTGAACGAAAATGGTCGTGCGTACCCATGCAGATGGCATGGAAATGGCCGCCAGGCAGGCGGATTGGAGAAGTGCTTTTCGATCTTCCCGGGAGGCAGTACGACGTTTTCCGAGAAATGGCAGCGGCGGGGATCGGAGCAGGATGCACGGAGCCTCTTTGATGAGGATTTTTGGGCTGGGTGGGAGAAGCCAACCGATTTGGCTCCTCCTGTAAATATCTGATTATAAATACGATAATTCAGTGAACTGCAGAGACATATTATTTTGTTGACAAGGATGAGTGGGGCGAGTAGATTTCCGGAAATTGAGAAATGGAACGAAATAGGTAACGCTGCCGGTAGCGATCAATGTAAAGATCTCATCGGCGAGTGAAAGAGGTTCTCATGCCTCAACAAAAATGCGCCTCACTGAAGATGCTGGGTGAGGTGATGAACACGAACTCGGCGGCTACCGTTTCGTCCATGTTCCCCCATCCTAACGATCTCTTCTCAATTTCAGTTGAAGCCGGATATTCCATGCGCAGCACCAATTCTGGGTGCAATGCAACTCCATCGCTCTCCAAGCAGGCGGGCGACTTTTCAGCGTTGTCAAACAACCAAGCGAAAGACGCCCGCTCAACCGCGGTTTGCGGCGGAGGTATCTGCACCCGCTCGCAGAGCGATGGATTGAAGGACGGAGTTCCAACCCTCAATGTGAATCCAGCCAGCGAGTCATCGAAATCAGCAATGGCCGCTGACAATCCCAAAACTTTTTAGCAGAGGTTCAATTACGCAACCAGGTTCAAGGAGCATACGATGCTTTTGCAAGTGGTAAGGAGTGTGGCGGAGCGGTGGCTAGTGGCTCTGACACTGTTTTTCGCATTGTTATCCGGGTTGGCATTCTCTGCCCGGCCGGCGTGGGGGCAAGCCACGGCGGCCATCAATGGCACGGTTGTCGACTCGGCAGGCGCGGTTGTACCCAACGCCAACGTTGTGTTGCACAATCGCGATACCGGCTTGGATCGTCCGGCAATGACCAACCAGGATGGCCAGTATGTGATGCCTGATGTGCTGCCGGGCAATTACGATTTGAGAATAACGAAGACCGGTTTCGTCCAGGCAGTCGAGACGAAAATCATCCTGGCCGTAAACCAAACCGCTACTTACGACTTCAAGCTCAAAGTCGGCGGGAGCAGCGAAATCATTGAGGTGGAAGCCGACCCTGTCGCTCTGGAGACTTCGACTTCAGAAGTAGGCGTCGCGGTGGTACAGGAGCAGGTGAACGATCTGCCCTTGAACGGACGCAATTTTACCCAATTACTCAATCTCACCCCGGGCGTAAGCAGCGTCAACGTGTCGCAGAACAGCGCTGCTGGCGGTGGTGTCTGGTCGAACCCGATCGGAAACTTTTCCTATCCTTCAGTGAACGGGCAAACCAACCGCAGCAATTTATTCCTGCTGGATGGCGTGAATAACGAAGGCTCGTTCGGCGGCACGTATACCTTCCCTCCGATTGTCGACGACATTCAAGAGTTCAAGGTTCAATCGCACAATGACGACGCGTCCTTTGGCGGTGTCTTGGGAGGCGTCATCAACGTGGTCACCAAGTCCGGCACATCGAGCTTCCATGGGGCCGGCTGGGAATTTGTCCGCAATCGGGATTTCGATGCAAACGTCGTTTATCCCCAGGAAACGGCTGCAGCACAGGCTGCCAACCAGGGCAACTATCAGCAAAACCAGTTCGGCGCGACAACCGGGGGCCCAGTGCCGCTTCCCTTCGAGCACAGCAAGAAGACTTTCTTCTTTGTTGCCTACGAGGGATTCCGACGGGGCCAGGCTGCTGAAAATCAATACATCACGCCCAACACTCCAGAGATGGCTGCAGTAGCGAATGGCGCCGATGCCAATTTCCCGATGATCGTCAACCAGATTTACAACCCCTACAATGGCGGAGCGCCGTTCTTGTGTGACTCGAACGGCAACGCGGAGCCGGTGCAGTCGGGGACTAAAGGGACGACCGGTTTTGGCGTTCAAGATCCCGCGGGGACGCCCTGCAACATTATTCCAAATAGCATGATTGACCAGAGCATGGTCAAATATGCGACCACGATATTTCCAACGCCAAATATCACCGGGACTTCCGCCACATCGTTCAACGGGCTGGATACGACCAAGAGCACTACCCGCCAGGATGAGGGCAGCGTCCGCATCGATCACCAGTTCACCGAACGCGATAACATGTGGATGCGCTACAGCGGCTTCCGCCAACCGGTCTCCGGATCAGGTGGCTTCAAAGGACTTGTGCATAATCAGATCACCACTGGCTACCAGGCGGGCATCGATTACACGCACTTGTTTTCAGGGAACGCTCTGATTGAAGTTCACGCCGGACGCAACAACATGAAGATCGATCAGGGAAGCCTGCCCTCGACCGTACCAGCGAGCTTCGGCACCACCATTTTCAATACGAACTTCGCCTCAGGGTTCAAAGAAGGAATTTCGATGATCCCGGAAATTTATCTTCAGGGCTACATCGGAAGTTCCAATCCCGGCGGGCACGGCGAAGCGCAGTATGACCAGACCCACGCCTCGGATATCTGGGAATACGGTGGCAATTTCACCAAGACCATGGGACGCCACACCATCAAGGCCGGAGCAGACTTCGCCAGCAACAACATGGACGCTTTGTATCTGAACTCAAGCGTCGAATTTTTAGCGACGAATACCGGTAGTACATTGCCGAATACCGGTGATGCTTTGGCATCGTTCCTCCTGGGTATTCCCAACAATTCCGCACGCCGCAATACGAATGAGACCACGCACGGCGGTTGGGTGGACGGATACTACGCCACGGATTCCTGGAAGGTGAACAACAAAATCAACGTAAACATTGGTGGCCGCTACGACGTCACCTACATGCCCACCTATGGAACCAGTGCAGCTAATTGGTTCGTAGGCGACATGGATTTCACCAGCGGGACTTATGTTTTGGCTCACAATCCTCCCAGTTGTGCGTCGCAGGGGGCTCCTTGCATGCCGAACGGCACGCTTCCCGATCATGTGTTGATAACTCCGCACAGCAGCGGCGCAATCTACAACAACGATTACAGAAACATCCAGCCCAGAGTCGGTCTAACCTACGAGGTGCGTCCCAATACCGAAGTGCGCGTAGGTTACGGAAGGTTCTACGACAACTGGGCCGCCATCACACAAACCTCGCAAAACTTCGAAGGAACCTGGCCCAGCCTGGACCAGCTCGGAGCCAGCAACCAGAACCCCAATACCGCGCCGCCGACTGCGTCGGCAGAGAATCCTCTCGGCCAGTCCAGCGGACCGCCCGTCACCGGGCCCACGCCTTTCACCCAGTCAACCTGGTTTGCCGATCCGAATCTGAAGAGGCCCTATGGCGATCAGTGGAACTTCGGCATCCAGCAGCAGATAGCTTCAAAAGATGTGCTGACGGTCAATTATGTTGGTGGCGCCGGCTCGAAGCTGGATGTCGGCGGCGCATATAACGTGGCCGCACAGGCAGGCGGAAACAGTCCCGCTAATGCAACCTGTACGCCCTACAACGGTGTGCCGGCGGGTGGTTCAGGCGCCTTGACCAACTGCGGCGCGCCTTTCCCGTACATTGGGCCAACCGCCTACGACCGCAGCGTTGGCAAGAGCAGCTATAACGCCTTGCAGGTCACACTCAACGGCAGAGCGCAGCACGGCCTGACGTACCTGGTCTCGTACACTTTTTCGAAGAGCCTCGATCTGGGTTGCGACGGGTTCTACGGTGTGGAAGGATGCTCCATCCAAAACCCGTACAACCTGCAAGGAGATAAGGGGCATGCTGCCACCGATCTTCCGCAAATCTTCTCCGTCGCTTGGGTCTATGAGATACCGTTCGGGCCAGGCAGGCACGCGCTGGAGAATCCCGTTGCGAACATTCTGGTCGGCGGTTGGAGTCTGAATGGCGTGCTCACAGCCAATTCAGGGGATGCATTCGACGTAGGAACGGGCAAGGACATCGCGGAAACGGGCAATTACAACTACGGCAACGGATATGGCTACGAGCGAGCCAATCTCCAGGGTAACCCGTATCCAGATTCAAAATCGACGGCTGCGTGGATCAACAGCTCCGCATTCGCATTACCGGCTAAGGACACATTCGGAAACCTGGGCCGGGATACGCTGCGGTCGCGCATGAACAACAACCTGGATTTATCGCTTTTCCGCCAAATTGCGATTAAGGAACAATTCCGGGCGGAATTCCGGTTCGAAGCATTTAACGCGCTGAACCATCCGGTTTGGGCAGTGCCCATCACGGATATGGATCTGCCAACATTCGGGCAGGTGCAATCCACGGCCAACACACAACGACAACTGCAGTTCGGATTCAAGATTTACTACTAGAGTGCTGGCTGCAAAGGCGGCACTCAAACGGGGATGACGGCGGGCGGGCGCTATCAGCTAAACTAATGGCGGAAGCGCCCGCCCGCTTTTTCTTGAACGTGTCGCGGGCGCCTTTCCTGGGCGGGGTTTTTCAAGTTAGCGGCGCGCTTTATGCGACCCCGCTGACTTGCTTAGATTCCATGGACGCGATGATGCGTCGTGCCCTGGGATGATGAAGTTAGCGAGCGGCAAAAGTGGATGCAAGCCTGAAGGTCACTCGAGATGTCGGCGTCTAAGAAAGTGCGCGATCAACTTATAGGGTGCTTGCTGGTGTGCTCCGGCGTTCTGACGATGCTGGCGTGCACACTCACGCTGGCTGGGCAGAGCGCCAGGCCTAGCAGTCAAGCGACCGCGGCGGCCCCCCCCGCGCTACCCGATGCGTGTCTGCGGCAGAGAGAATCTTCAGAAAAAATCGCCGTGATGCTGGGGACCGTTCACGATCATCCCACTGCCGGCGCCTATAACACGTTAGGGGTTTTGTTTGCCCAGGCCGATCGGGTGTCCTGCGCCATTGCGGCTTTTGAAGGCGCGCTTAAATTGGATAGCCGGAATTGGGAAATTCACTACGACCTGGCTTTGGCGCTTATCACAAAAGGTGACCGAGTGCGGGCTGAACGGGAGCTGCAAACCGCAATTCAGCAGAAGCCATACTCTGTGAGCGCTCATTTCGCGCTGGGAAGTCTCCTGGAGGATGAAAAGAGACTGGTGGAAGCGGAAGGGCAATTCCGCTCGACGTTGAAGATCGATCCAAGCTTCGCTCCGGGAGCGATCAAACTGAATGGAGTTCTGATCGCCGAGGGCAAGCCGCAAGCGGCGGTCGCATGCCTGGAAAGTGCGACCAAGCAGTCGCTGCCACCCGATCAAGCCGAGTCTCTGCTGTCGGCCCTGGGAATGGACTACGCGGGAAATGGCGAGATGGAAAAGGCATCGAAGACGCTTGAGGATCTGGTTGCTGCTCAACCCGATTCCGGCCATGCCCATTTCAGTTTAGGTCTACTCTATGCCCGGAGAGGTCAGCCCGGAGACGGAGAAGCCGCGGCTACGGAATTGCGCAAAGCATTGCGCCTCGACCATGGTATCGATGCGGCGAGAATTGCCCTGGGGCAGGTTCTTACATCCTTGCACCAGTATTCGGATGCGATTGCCGATCTTAGGGACTACACCGGCCGGCAACCGAAAGATGCTCAAGGATTTTATGCCTTGGGGCAAGCATATCGAGGACTGGAACAATCGGATGCAGCGATCGGCGCGTTCCAGCACGCCGTTGCGTTGGACCCGCGCGACCCGGCAATTCGCTTCAATCTCGGAACGCTCTTGGCTGCCACGGGACAAATAGATGCAGCCATCCGACAACTGGAAGCGGCAGAGCGGATCGCTCCATCCGATCTCGCAATCCATGACGCGCTGGCTTCGTTGCAGGCAAAGGCCGGCGACAAAGAACACGCTCGTTTGGAGCAGGCCAAGGTCAACGCCATCAAGTCGAGCGCCGATAGGGAAACGGCTATTGCGAAATTTTACGGCGAAGCCGCGGAGTATCTCTCCGCAGGGAACGCAAAGGCGGCCGCGGAGAGCTATCGAAAAGCCTTACAGTTGAATGCTCGCGATGCCAAGCTTCACTACAATTTGTCGCTTGCGTTAGACAGGCTCGGAGAATTATCCGAGGAGCAGAAGGAACTGGAGAGAACCGTTGACCTAGATCCAACGATTGCAGTTGCTCAAAACCAGTTAGGATTGTTTGCCTTCCGGGCAGGTCAACAAGCCGCTGCGGAGAAACTCTTCAAGAAGGCGTTGGCCATCGATCCCACGTTCTCTGAAGCGCAAACTAACCTCGGAGCGCTTTTTAGCCAACAAGGAAAGACCGAAGAAGCCGCGCAACTGTTTCAACAAGCGATAGAAAACGATCCCAAGGATTTCAAGGCATACGTTGACCTCGGATTGGTCATGGCACAAAAGGGAGCGTTTTCGGAAGCGGAACAGCAATTCCACACGGCGATTCAGCTTGCCCCCGGTTATGCGGATGCTTATGGGGCATTAGGTATGCTCCAGGCCAAGGCAGGGCGCGGCGTTGACGCCGTCGATAACTTCCAAAAAGCGGCGAAGCTGGCCCCGGATTCGGCTCAGGCCCACCTCAACCTGGGCATCGCCCTTGTGGAACAGTTCGACCGTCCGGGCGGGTTAAGAGAGTTTTCCGAGGCTGTCCGGCTCGATCCCAAGCTTGCCTCCACGCATTACAACCTGGGCCGATTCTTTTTTGAGACAGGCAAATACGACGAGGCTGACAAGGAACTGCAGACTGCAATTCGCCTGCAGCCGGATTATGCCAGCGCGCTTTACTTCCTCGCCCTCACCGCGAAGCAGGAAGAGCAACCTGGGCGGACGACGGCGCTTCTTGAGAAAGCGGTTGCCCTGCAGCCAGGCAATGCGGACGCGCAATATCTGCTTGGTCAAGCCCTGGAGCATTCGGGCGACAGCACGGGGGCCGTTCAACACTGGAAGTTGGCGGTTCAGGCGTCCCCGAAGAGCTGTCATGCCCTCTATGACCTGTCCAGGTCTTTGAAGAAGAGTCATGATCCCGAAGCGGCTCAGTATCAAGATCGACTGGATGCCCTGGAGAAGGAGCAGCAGATCGGCGATCGCGCTTCAGAGTTGGCCGCCTTCGCACAGGAGGCGGCAGACGCGCACAACTGGCCTCAGGCCGTGGAGCAGATGAATGAGGCGATTCAGTTGTGCGGTACCTGTCCACAAAGCGCAAACCTGCACAAGAATTTTGGGTTCATTTACGGGCGAGTAGGAAATATCGCCGAAGCGAAGAAGGAGTTACTCGCAGCGCTGCAACTGACGCCGCACGACGTCGATGCGCAAACCGCTTTAACTGCTCTTGAGAGGGCGCACGATGAGAAGCTCAAGTAGGTAGAAAACGAACGAAACCGCCAACCGGAGTAACGAATCCGGTGCGAAGAAAGGGTAAGACATGCAACGGTATGGAATGACTCTTCGACTGAAGCCGGGCGCCGCGGAGGCCTATAAGGCATATCATCGCGCGGTTTGGCCTGACGTGCTGCACAAGATCTCAGACTGCAACATCCGAAACTACTCGATCTATTTCAAAGACGATGTTCTGTTCAGCTACTTCGAATACCACGGTGCCGATTATAAGGCCGACATGGCGAAGATGGCAGCGGATCCCAAGACGCAGGAGTGGTGGGCGGTGATGAATCCCCTACAGGAGCCTCTGGCAACACGAAAAGAGGGCGAATGGTGGGCGGATATGGAAGAAGTATTTCATCTGGACTGAGAGCGGGCCGCGTTTCTTGGATAGCCGCAGCCGTGGCCAAACCGAGCATATAAATGCAGATCCATCGCTTGGTGCGTGGGGCCTTTGTTGAGGGAATGAACGACGGCCGGTCAGGCTTTTCTTCACTCTTTCACTTTTTCGCTATTTCACTGTTTGTTGGAGTTGAAATTGCCAAGTACGACCTCGAGAAAATGCGTTCTTGATTCCTTAAACCATCGTGAGCCTGACCGCGTTCCGGTGGATCTTTCTGGGTACCGTTCATCCGGTATATCTGCGGTCACCTATCCGAAGCTGAGAGCTGCGCTGGGGCTTGAGCCTCGTCCGGTGGATGTTTACGATCCGGTGCAACAACTGGCGATCTGCCACGACGACGTGCTGGACCGGCTAGGCGTGGATACGGTGGAGTTGGGACGAGCCTTCTGCCAGGAAGACAAGTGGTGGGCAGATTGGACTTTGCCCGATGGAACCCCGTGCAGAATGCCGGTCTGGGCGCAACCGGAACGAGCCGGAACGGGATGGGTGTTGCGATCTCCGAGCGGCCGGATTATCGCACGCATGCCGGAGGGTTCACTGCACTTCGATCAGGTCTATTGGCCATTCCTCGACGGCGAGGAGGATCTATCCCGCATCGAAGAACTCTACCCTGAGCATATGTGGACTGGAGTTGCTTCGCCGCCGGGACCATCGATTTCCGGACCGGCGGAGTTGGCCGCAGGGGCACGCGCGCTGCGCGCCAAATCAGGCCGCGCGATTCTTGCGCTGTTTGGCGGAAACCTGCTGGAGATGGGACAGTTCTATTACCGCATGGATAACTTTCTGATGATGCTGGCCGGCGAACCGGAGCGAGCGCACCGCTTTCTCGACGCACTGCTGGAGATCCACTTGCGTAATCTCGACACGTTTCTTGGGGCGGTTGGCGAGTCGATTGACGTTATCGTTTTTGGCGACGATCTCGGCTCACAAAAAGGCCCGCAGATTTCGCCTCGGATGTACCGTGAATTTTTCAAGCCACGCCACGCCATTCTTTGGGGACGGGCCAAGCAACTGGCTAACGTTAAGGTCATGCTTCACTGCTGCGGTGGCGTGCGTCCACTTATCCCCGACTTAATTGATGCGGGACTGGATGCAATCAACCCGGTGCAGATCAGTTGCGGCGGCATGGAAGCCGAGGGCCTGAAGCGTGATTTCGGCAAAGACCTGACGTTTTGGGGAGGTGGCTGCGACACGCAGAGCATCCTGCCCTGCGCAACGCCGGCTCGTGTGCGGGAACACGTGCTGCATCAATGCGAAGTGCTGGTGACTGGCGGAGGTTTCGTGTTTCAACAGGTGCACAACATTATGGCGAATGTGCCGGTTGAAAACATCCTTGCCATGTACGATGCGGTTCACGAGTTTGACGCTGGAAGGAAAGTCTAGACATGCCAATCCTGGTGTTTTTCGGAGTTGCCTTAACTCTTGTGGCAGGTCTGAGCGCGGGCAGCTGTATGTTGCCCATGAAGTTTGTCCGGCGGTGGCAATGGGAGAATTCATGGCTGGTGTTCAGCGTCGTTTCGCTGTTCATTCTGCCATGGGGCCTGGCATTGCTGTTCGTCGGAGACTTGGGCAGTGTCTACAGCGCTGTGCCTTTTGACCAATTGCTACTTACCTTTCTGCTAGGCGCTGGCTGGGGCGTGGCGCAAATACTTTTTGGACTTTCCATTGCCCGGCTCGGGATGGCTCTGGGCTACGCAATCATTATTGGGCTTGGCTCTTTGGGCGGAACGCTGGTTCCGCTGTTCTTCAAGAATCACGCGGTTCTTGGCACATCCCGGGGCGCGCTCATTTTTTCCGGACTGGGCATTATGGTGGCAGGCATCGCGGTCTCGGCGCATGCCGGCTGGCAGCGCGACGATGGGCAGAAGACCGAGACCGGCACGACCAAGACGGGCACGGGCTATGCCGTAGCACTGCTCCTGGCTATCCTCTGCGGGATCATGGCTCCCATGATCAACTACTCGTTCGCCTTTGGTCAGGACATAGCAGTGCAAGCTGTGCAACAAGGCGTCACGCCGGCTCGCGCGGCGTACGCTGTTTGGCCGGTAACGCTTACCGGGGGCTTTCTGCCCAACCTCGCGTATTGCGTTTATCTTCTGTTCCGCAAGAAGACCTGGAGCGCCTTCAGCGGCTCAGGGTTGCACGATGCCGGATTGGCTAGCCTGATGGCGGTTCTGTGGATGGGCGCTATGGCGATATACGGCGTGGCCTCGGTCTACCTTGGCGCGCTTGGCACTTCGGTTGGCTGGGGAATCTTCCAGATTTTCATGGTCATGACAGCCAACGGTGGGGGACTGGTCACCGGAGAGTGGCGCACTGCACCTAGAAGCGCACGCAGGACCCTTTATGCGAGCCTGGCCATGCTCTCTGTGGCAATGGTATTGCTCGCTGCCGGGAACTGATTTTGACCGGATCATCAACTGTTGCTGGAGCACCATCGCGTTCTTGGGCTGGTGCTCCAAACGGAGCCGGGAACGGGTGGCGAACTCGCAATACGTTTTGGTTTCTTTCGTGGAATTTAAGCATCTCTGAGTTCGAATTCGGAACGGCGCAAATCCCAAAAACCAAGACGTCCCCGGGGCGTCTACGGCGTCGCTTGCTCGCGTGTCAATTGGCCGGCGCAGACCAAACTTGCCGAGGTTGGCTTGCGCCGGCGATTCATTTGGAATGCTTACAGCTTCGTCGATCACCGCGGACCAGACCATTGGACGGCGTAGCACTAATCTCCTTAGTCCTTTGGTTGCCGGCTCATCCGGGAACACACTATCCCCTGTGTCGGCCGACACATCCGCCGGGGGCATGGTATTGGATACCATAATCGCTGAAGGCTGCTGAACAAGGCTGTTCCAGGGTCTCGCTTTCTGTCGATGCGCCACCATTGTTACAGCAGGGGCCATGCATGAAGATTGCAATATCGGGAAAAGGCGGCGTAGGTAAATCAACGGTAGCGGGTACCTTGGCGCGCCTCTACGCGGCCGAAGGGCGTCCGGTGCTGGCCGTCGATGCCGATCCCGATGCGAATCTGGCTTCCGCCGTAGGTGTGCCGCCCGCGCTGCGAGAGAACATTCGAACCATCTCAACGGAGCGCAAGCTGATTGAAGAGCGCACCGGGGCCAAGGTCCAAGGGTACGGGCAGATCTTCAAAATCAATCCCGAGGTCGCCGACATTGCGGCGCGTTATGCCGTACGCTACGAAGGCGTGGACGTGCTGGTCCTGGGCGCTGTGCAGCGCGCGGCCGGTGGATGCGCCTGCCCGGAGAGTGTGCTGCTCAAGCAGTTGGTGCAGCACTTGGTTCTGAAGCATGGGGACGTGGTCATCCTGGATATGGAAGCCGGAATTGAGCACCTCGGCCGCGGGACGGCGATGGGCGTGGACCTGATGCTGGTGGTGGTTGAGCCCGGCAAGAGGAGTGTGGAAACGGCTCACCGCGTACGAGAGATGGCGTCCGCGATTGGGATCACGCGTTTTGGCGTGGTGCTGAATAAGTCAGTCGATTGCGCCTCTGAGTCGCGCTGGATCTCGGATGAATTTGGGGCCGATGTTCTGCTTGGCGTGATTCCTTTTGATAGCCGCATCGGACTTGCCGACCGGCTCGGCCAATCATTGATTGAACTGGGGCACGAAGAGATTCTCACTCCATTCCGCAACTTGAAAGATGCGCTGACCGAGCGCACAGGGGAAGAAACGAAATGGGCCACGAACCGGGCGCAGTAGCACTTCCTGGGTGGCCTGCCCTCGCCGTCGGATTCAGGCTCGTGCGTCCGCCTGCGTCCGTTGATCTGTTCACTCGCGAATCAAACGCCGGGCGGAAGTCGGAATCTCATTCAAGATCGCTGACTTGGTGCGCCCGTTTCGATTCACGAGCGGTGCGGAAGTTGTCTGCTCTGCCGGAGCAAGCGCGTGGCAGCCTGAGAAACGAAATTCTCGAAAAGAGGTCGTCATGATTATTGCAATGACCGGCAAGGGCGGAGTGGGCAAGACCTCGCTTTCGGCCATGATCATCAACTGGCTGGTGCAGCGCGGGGAGACCCCCGTTCTGGCCGTCGATGCCGACTCCAACGCCAATCTGAACGAGGCGCTGGGCGTCAGTTTGAACGGGACCGTGGGCGGCATTCGCGAAGATGCGCGCGCCAAAGCGCAAGAGCAGATGAAGGGCTTTTCAAAGCAGGAGTTTCTGGAACTGCGGGTTCAGGATGCTCTCATCGAACAGCCGGGTTACGACCTGATTGTGATGGGACGCCCTGAAGGCCGCGGTTGCTATTGTTTTGCGAATAACGTGCTGCGCGACGTGCTGGATCGGCTGGCGCATAACTATCGCCACCTGGTCATCGACAGCGAGGCCGGGCTTGAGCACATCGCGCGCCGCACGTTGCTTTCGGTGGACCAGTTGGTTCTGGTTTCCGATTGTTCGATTCGCGGCATTCGCACCACCAGCCGCATTTCAGCCTTGGCCGATGAAGTTCAGTTGGACGTGAAAAAGCGGGGACTGATTATCAATCGGGCTCCGAACGGAATTCTGTTACCGAATGTTCAAAGCGAAGCGGAGGCTACCGGGTTGCCGTTGCTGGCGGTGATTCCGCTCGATGACAATATCACCGCACTGGATGCCGCGGGCGTCCCGTTTGCCACGATCCCACAAGATGCTCCTTCAAGAGTGGCGATTGAAGCCATGCTGGAGCAAATGTTTTAGAGCCCATCTGGAGGTAAGTTCATGTCAACTCATCCGCCGATCAATGCCGTTCAAGACAAGTCGATCGATCCGGCAACGAATGAAATGGTTGTCCTGGCCAACGAGAATCAGATGGCCACTGTTTGGGATCGCTTCGCAGCCCAGAAGCCTCAATGCAAATTTGGCACCGACGGTATATGTTGCAAGATTTGCCACATGGGTCCGTGCCGCATCACGCCCAAGGCCAAGTTCGGCGTTTGCGGCGCCGACGCGGACACGATTGTGGCCCGCAACATTCTGCGCGAGATTGCTGCCGGAACCGCGGCGCACTCCGATCACGGTCGCATGCTGGTGCGCACGCTGAAGATGGTGGCGCAGGGCAAGAGCACCGATTACCAAATCAAAGACTCGCAACGGCTGCGGGATGCGGCGCTGGATTTCGATATCAAGATCGAGGGGCGCACGGATTCGGAGATCGCTCTCGAGCTGGCGAATTTCTTCATGACGCAATTTGCGTGGTCGGACGAGCCCAACGCAACCCTCAAGCTGGCGCCGAAAAAGCGGCAGGAATTGTGGGAGAAGCTGGAGATTGCGCCATCGGGAATCGACTCCTCGATCGTGGAAGTGATGCATCGCACCAACATGGGCGTCGATCACAGCTACCGCCATTTGATCATGGCCGGACTGAAATGCAGCCTGGCTGACGGATGGGTGGGATCGGCGATTGCCACCACTTGTTCCGACATTCTTTTTGGCACTCCGCAGCCGATCCGCAGCCGCGTGAACCTGGGCGTGCTCTCCGACGAGAAGGTCAACATCATCGTGCATGGGCATGAGCCGACTCTTTCAGAGATGCTGGCCGTGGCTTCAGGCGATGAAGAACTGCTGGCCTATGCAAAGTCAAAGGGAGCGACCGGCGTCAACGTGGCCGGCATCTGCTGCACCGCCAACGAAGCGCTGATGCGCCACGGACTGCCTATCGTGGGCAACTTCCTGCAACAGGAACTGGCCATCATGACCGGCGCTGTCGAGGTGATGGTTGTCGATGTGCAGTGCGTGATGCCATCGCTCGCGCAGGTGAGCAAATGCTTCCATACCGAGTTGGTCTCGACCTCAGAGATTGCGCAGAGCATGGGTGCCGAGCAGATGACCTTCGACGCGAAAACCGGATACGAGTGCGCCTGCCGGTTGATTCGCAAGGCGATTGATAACTTCGAGCACCGCGATAAGTCGCGCGTTCACATTCCAAAAGAGTCGATGGAACTGGTGGCAGGCTTCTCCAACGAAACCATCTTCCACATGCTGGGCGGACACTTCCGCAGCACCTTCCGTCCGCTGAACGACGCCATCATCGATGGACGCATTCGCGGCGTGGTGGGTGTTGTGGGTTGCACCAACCCCAAGATTCAGTCCGACAGCGCGCATGTAAAGTTGACCGAGGAACTGATCAAGCGCAACATCCTGGTGCTCGAGACCGGCTGCGCGGCGATTGCCTGCGCCAAGTTCGGACTGCTGACGCCGGAAGCGGCGCTGGCCAAGGCGGGGGCTTCACTGCGCGAGGTTTGCGACGTGGTGGGCATTCCGCCGGTGCTGCACATGGGCTCTTGCGTTGATAACAGCCGCATTCTTATGGCTGCCACCAACGTGCTGCTGGAAGGCGGGCTCGGCGAAGATCTTTCCGATCTCCCGGTAGCCGGCGCGGCTCCGGAATGGATGAGCGAGAAGGCTGTCGCCATCGGCAATTACTTCGTAGCCAGCGGACTCTACGTAGTGCTTGGTCATCCTTTATATGTGGCCGGCAGCCCGAATGTCGACCGCCTGCTGCGCGAGGAGATGGAAGGCATCACCGGTGGCAAGTTCGAGTGGGAGCCGGATCCGGTGCTGGCCGCCGACAAGATTTTGGCGCACATCGAGAAGAAGCGCGATGCATTGCGCATCAACGTGAAAAAAGAACGCAAGGCATTGGACATGAAAGAAAGGCGGGCACTTTAATGAGTGTTGATACAAAACTCATCGCCGCTTCCGCTATCCGCGGAGCACATCAGGCAGTGGCCGAGGCCAAGGACTTTCTGGCGCGCGCCATCACGGCCAAAGGCATCGACGCAGCCGTTGCTTTTCCGGACACCAACTACGCTCTTCCCGTGATCTATTCCATGCTTGGCGTGAAGGTGCAGAAGCTGTCGGATATGCAGGTGGTCATCGATCGGTGCGAGAAACTGCTTCCGGCCGGGCCTTCGGAACATAACTGGCTTCCGTATCTTGGCGACACGCTGGACGCGGGCATGGCCACGCTGTTCGCGTTCGAGATCATCGAGGGCTGCAAGTACCTGATCGGGCCGAACCCGGTGAACGGCATCTGGCTCGGCGCCGCCTCCGACGTGATCCTTCGCGCACGCGGCATCGAGTTCGTCGACGGCTCGGCTCCCGGCTTTGCTGCCGTTGTGGGCGCGGCGCCTAGCAAAGAGGACGCGGTGCGCATTGCCCGCGAGCTGCAGGAGAAGAATCTCTACACCTTTATTGCCGGCAATACCAATGGAGTTTCATTCGCCGAGCAATTGGATGAAGCCGGGGTGCAGACAGGCTGGGAAACCCGCCTGGTGCCGTTTGGCAAAGATATCTCGGCGGCAGTGTACGCGCTGGGATTCGCCAATCGCGCCGCGCTGGCCTTTGGCAACATCAAGCCAGGCGATTACCAGCGCAACCTGAAGTACAATAAGGACCGCGTTTTCGCGTTTGTCATGGCGCTGGGCGAAGTGACGGATGAGAAGTACGCCGCGGCCGCGGGCGCCATCTCGTATGGCTTCCCGACCATCGCGGATACCGACATTCCGGAGATTCTTCCCACCGGCATCTGTACTTACGAGCACGTTGTTTCTTCGATTCCCATTGACAGCATTGTCGAAAAATGTCTTGAGGTGCGCGGCTGCAAGGTGAAAGTCACCAAGATGCCGATTCCGGTTTCTTATGGTGCGGCTTTCGAAGGCGAACGGATTCGCAAAGAGCAGACTTACGTCGAATTTGGCGGCAACCGCACGCACGCCTTCGAATATGTAACCACACGCGAACTGGACGAAATCGAAAACGGAAAAGTTACCGTGGTCGGCCCGGATATCGACCAGGTTGTCCCTGGAACTGCGTTGCCGCTGGGCATCTGGGTGGAGGTTGCCGGACGCAAGATGCAGCCCGACTTCGAGGCCATTCTCGAGCGTCAAATCCATCACATTATCAACGGAGCGGAGGGCGTGTGGCACATGGGCCAGCGCGACCAGAGCTGGCTCCGCATCAGCAAAGCGGCGCAGGAACGCGGCTTCACGTTCCGGCACTTCGGAGACATGGTCCGCGTGAGGTTGACCAACGACTACCAGGCCATCGTCGACAAGATTCAGGTCACGATCTTCACCACGGCGGAGGAAGTTGACCGGCGGTTACCGGAGATTCGTCATGTCTTCCGCGCCCGCAACCAGCGCGTGGAATCGCTGACCGATGACACCGTGGATACTTTCTACTCCTGCCTGCTGTGCCAGAGTTTCGCGCCCAGTCACGTCTGCGTCATCACGCCCGAACGGCTCGGGTTGTGCGGCGCCTTCAACTGGCTCGACGGCAAGGCGGCCTACGAAATCGATCCGACCGGAGGCAACCAGCCGCTGCTGAAGGGTGAGTGCATCGACCCGGTTCGCGGCCAGTGGAAGAACATCAACGAGTATGTGCACAGTGCATCCAAGCACGCCATCGACACCGTCAACGCCTACTCCATGATGGAGTTTCCGATGACCAGTTGCGGCTGCTTTGAAGCCATTGTTGCAGTGATGCCGGAGTGCAACGGCGTGATGATCGTCAACCGCGAGTATATGGGGGAGACGCCGGCGGGAATGAAATTCTCAACCATGGCCTCGATGGCCGGCGGCGGACAACAGGTGCCGGGTTTCATCGGCGTAGGAAAGAATTACGCCACCAGCCGCAAGTTTATCGCCGCAGAAGGCGGTCATAAACGGATTGTCTGGATGCCGACTTCACTGAAAGAGACGCTGAAGGAAGATCTCGAAATTATCGGCAAGCGGCTGGGGATCGATAACTTCCTGGATATCATCGCCGATGAAACCATCACCACGGAGTCGGAAGGGGTGATGGAGTTCATGGCCAAGGTGAATCACCCGGCTTTGGCGATGTGGGATATTACCGAACCCTCACCGGAAGCCGCTGCCGTCGATGCTGCCCGGGAAGCCGTTGTCAACGGGTAAGCCGAGTTTTGCAATGCAGGTCAATCAACAATCGCGAGGAACGCAATTATGCCATTCATCAAGAAACCGAGAACATTAAAGCCGCTTGGCGCAGTGAGCATCGGAACTGGAGAGCGCGCCGCGAAGATTGGCGGCGGGAATACACTCCCACTCTATTTTTTCGACGCCACAGTGAGTAACCCTCCGGCCGTGGGTGTTGAAGTCACCGATGCCGCCTGGGATGCGGCGGAACTGCCGTTGCTCGCCAAGGCTTATGAAGGGGCTACGACGCTGGCCGAGCGAATTGTGCGCGCCGCCAACATGAAGGGCGTCGACTTTGTTTGCCTGCGCTTTGAGGGCGCCGATCCGGGCGGTGATAACCTTTCGGTCGAAGAATGCGCGAAGCTGGCGCAGGAAGCGGCCGCTGTCTGCACCAAGCCACTGTGCGTGGCCGGCTGCAGAAACAGCGAGAAGGATGTAGAGCTTTTTAAGGCTCTTGCGCCGGCTCTTGAGAATCAAAACGTTCTTTTTCTCTCCGCCAAGGAGGAGAACTACAAGACCATTGGCGCGGCCACGGTTCTTGCCTACGGGCATAAGGTTGCCGGCGAATCATCTGTGGACATCAACCTTGCCAAGCAACTGAATGTTCTGATGACCCAGCTTGGAATTCCCAAGGAAAGCATTGCCATGAATCTTGGCGGCGCCGCCGTGGGCTACGGATTTGAGTACGTCTCTTCCACCATGGACCGAGTGAAAGCGGCAGCAATGGAGCAGGACGACACCATGCTTCAGATGCCGGTGATCACGCAAGTCGCGACCGAAGCATGGTCGGTGAAAGAGTCGATGGCGTCAGAAGCCGATATGCCCGAATGGGGAGACCTGGAGCAGCGCGGCATTCAGATGGAGACCGTTACGGCGGCCGCCTGTCTGGCCTCAGGCTCGGATGCGGTTATCCTGCGGCATCCTGTCGTGGTAGACAAAATCGCGGCGCTGGTAGCCGCTCTGATCTGAAGGGGTGAGAAGAAATGGCACTCAAGGGACTCGACATATTCAAACTGACGCCTAAAACAAATTGCAAGGAATGCAATCAGCCGACCTGTATGGCCTTCGCCATGAAGGTTGCTTCCGGTGCGATTGCATTGACCGATTGCCCTCACATGTCGGCCGCGGCGCTGGATAAATTCGCGTCGGCAACCGAGCCGCCGATGAAGACCATCGAGATCGGCGCCGGAGAATGCGCTTACAAGCTGGGTGGGGAAACCGTTCTGCTGCGCCATGACAAAACGCTGGTCAACAGCAATCTGTATGGAATCTCGATCTCTGCCGAGATGCCGGACGAGGCCATTGAAGCAGCGTTGGCCGAGATGGCAAAGATCGACTACGAGCGCATCGGCAAGCGCATGTATGTTGAGTGCGTGTACGTGAAGTGCAACTCCGACGCTGTGCGCAGCGCAGAAGTTGCAGTCAAGGCGATGGCCAACGGCCGCGTGCCGGTGATCGATTGCGCCGATCCGGATATTGCAAAATCGGTTCTGGGAGCGATTAAAGACGCAAAGCCAGTGCTGTGCGGAGCCAATGCAACCAACTGGGAAGCGATGAACGCGGTAGCCAAAGCTGCCGGCGTCGTGCTCGGCGTCTCGGGCGCCGATTTGAATCAACTGCACGAGACCGTCGAAAAGCTCGAGGCCGCCGGCAACAAGAAACTCATTCTGGATGTTGGCTGCGTTTCGATCAAGGATGCTTTTGCCAACGCCGTTGAGATTCGCCGCGCCGCGCTCAAGGATGGTGATCGCACCTTTGGTTATCCTTCCATCGTGAACCTGGCCGCTTTGGCGCCGGGCGATCTGGTGACGCAGGCGGCTCTGGCCTCCATCTTTACCTTGCGCTATGGCTCGATCATCATAATGGAACGCATTGGATACGCCGAGGCGCTTCCACTCTTCGGCCTGCGGCAAAACATTTACACCGATCCGCAGAAGCCCATGCGCGTGACTCCTGGACTGTATCCGATCGGCGGCGCAAACGAGAATTCCGTCTGCTGCCTGACGGTCGATTTCGCGCTGAGCTACTTCATTGTTTCCGGTGAAATCGAGCGCTCCCGCGTGCCGGTGAATCTGTTGATTCCCGATGCCGGCGGCTACTCGGTCCTCACGGCCTGGGCGGCCGGGAAGCTCTCCGCATCTTCCATCGCCAAGTTCATTGAGGAATTCGAGATCGACAAAAAGATCAAGAATCGCACCCTGATTCTGCCCGGCAAGGTTGCCGTCCTCAAGGGTGATCTGGAAGCGAAACTTCCCGATTGGAAGATTGTCGTCGGCCCCAATGAGGCCATTCAACTCGTCAAGTTTTTGAGCACCATCAACTAGAAGGAGCACCAAATGGGCAAGTTTGTCATGATAGGCGAAAGGATCCACTGTATTTCGCCGGCCATCCGCGATGCGATGGCGACCAGGAATCCGGAACCCATCCTGAAGCGCGCCAAGGAGCAGTTGGATGCAGGCGCCATTTATCTGGACGTCAATATCGGGCCTGCTGAAACCGGCGGCGAGGATCTCATGAAGTGGGCGGTCAAGCTTCTTCAGGAGAATTTCGACAACGTTCCGCTCTCTCTCGATACCGCGAACAAGAAGGCGATCGAAGCAGGCATATCCGTTTACAACCGCACCAAGGGCAAGCCGATCATCAACTCTGCCGACGCCGGCGACCGCATCGAGAACATCGATCTGGCGGC